>Ga0070658_10002246_pt1 | contig 16202 bp, 20 predicted proteins | sample KBSC13metaG_FD_64664 | JGI IMG/M metagenome (GOLD analysis project Ga0070658, IMG submission 64664) | Corn rhizosphere microbial communities from Kellogg Biological Station, Michigan, USA - KBS C1-3 metaG | ecosystem: Host-associated > Plants > Roots > Rhizosphere > Soil ...
GCGCGCGCGATCGGCTGCACGCTCGCGCAGATCGTGAAGACGCTCGTGTTCGTCGACGGTGACGGCGAGCCGGTCGCCTTCCTCGTCTCCGGCGCCAACCGGCTGGATCCGGCCAAGGGCGCCGCGGCAGCCGGGATCGCGGAGCTGCGCAAGGCGGACGCGCGGGCCACGAAGGAGCGAACCGGCTTCTCGATTGGCGGCATCCCCCCGTTCGGGCACGATCGCGCGATTCCGATGTACGTCGACGAGGACCTGCTCGCGTTCGACGAGATCTGGGCTGCGGCCGGGCTGCCCGACGCGGTCTTCCCGCTCACCCCCGACGACCTGCTGCGCGCCTCGGGTGCGCGAGCCGCGGATCTGAAGAGCGGCTGAAGCGTCTGCGAGAAACTTGACGAAGCAACTACTTCGCTTGTATACTTGCTGTAGCAAGTTTTCGCGCGGAAGGACGCGAGATGCGATTCGACGGCATCCACCACATCACGGCGATCACGGGCGACGCCCCGCGTAACGTCGACTTCTACACGCGCGTTCTCGGGCTCCGTCTGACCGCGAAGTCGGTCAACCAGGACGACCCGAGTGTGTACCACCTCTTCTACGGCGACGAGGTGGGAAGCCCCGGCGCCGACCTCACGTTCTTCGAGTATCCCGGGGCGCTGCCCGGGCGAGCGGGCGCCGGGATGGTGCACCGCATCGTCTGGCGCGTGGGCTCCGCGGAGGCGCTCGCGTTCTGGGCCGACCGGCTCGAGGCGGAGGCCGTCGACGTCGAGCGGGGAGACGGCTCGCTCCGCTTCGCCGACTTCGAGGGCCTCGAGCACGAGCTCGTCGTCGACGAGAGCGGTGACCCGCCGCTCGTCGCCGTCCATCCGGAGATCCCCGCCGAGCTCGCGCTGCACGGCTTCGAGGGCGTTCGCGCCTACAGCTACCGGCCGCGGTCGACTGCGGCCGGTAGCTGTAGGCGACCGCTGGGTGCTGCGCGGTGACGCCCGCCGCGGCTGGATCGCGCTCGACACGATCCCGGACGAGCCCGCGAGGCAGAGCGCGGGCACGATCCACCACATCGCCTGGAACACGACCGAGGCCGAGCACGGCCGTTGGCTCGAGGTACTACAGGAGGCCGGGATCCCGAACAGCGGGCTCGTCGACCGCCACTACTTCCGCTCGATCTACTTCCGCGAGCCCGGCGGCATCCTGTTCGAGCTCGCGACAGCGGAGCCCGGGTTCACCGTCGACGGCCCCGTCGAGGAGCTCGGGACGAGGATCATCCTGCCGCCCTGGCTCGAGCAGCAGCGGCCGGCGATCGAGTCGCGCCTCACGCCGCTTCCCGAACCGCGCGCCGACTGGGCGCCCGTGACACGCTGATGCGCCAGGGAGCGGACAGCTGCGCGTACGTGCTCGGCGCCGACGGTCTCACGCGGTGGCGCGAGCCCCATTCCGGCGCGTGGCTCGGGCTGCTCCAAGCGCATCGGCAGCTGACCCGTGAGCTCGAGTCGCGGCTGGAGGGGCGTTCAGGCCTCTCGCTGAGCGGGCTCGAGCTGCTCGGGAGGCTCGCCGCGGCGCCCGGGCGCCGTCTGCGCCTCTCGGCGCTCGCCGGGGCCACCGGGCTCACACTGAGCCGCATCTCGCGGATCGTGGACGCCTACGAGGCGCGGGGGCTCGTCGAGCGACACACGTGCGCCGAGGACGGCCGGGCGACGAACGCGTGGCTCACGGACGCCGGTCTCGAGCTCGCGCGCGAGGCACAGGCGGCGCATGTCGCGGACGTCCAGCGCGTCTTCTTCGACGCGCTGTCGGAGGCCGACCTCGAGGCGCTCGCGGACGCGTTCGCCCGGCTCGGCGGCGCGCCAAGCCTGGCATGAACGAGCTCGTCGTCCGGGACAACCCCGAGGAGCTGCGGTACGAGGCGCTGCGCGACGGTCAGCTCGTCGGGATCGTCCGCTACCGGGTCGAGCCTGGGGTCGTCGTCCTCGTGCACACGGAGGTCGACGAGGCCGTCGAGGGCACCGGGGTCGGCTCGCAGCTCGTTCGCGGCGCCCTGGACGACCTTCGTGCGCGCGGCCTTGGGGTGGTGCCCGTCTGCCCGTTCGTCGCGGCGTTTCTGCGTCGTCATCCGGAGTACGCCGAACTCGTCGACGTCGACCCGGCAACGCCCGAGTGAGCGAGCCGGCTCCCGAGCACCCGGGCGGCCCGCACAGCGCCTACGCGAACGACGCTGACCGAAAGGTGGGCGCGTCGGGCGGCGGAGTGGCGGACGACGGTCTCCGGCGGTCCGCCGCCCGCGGCTCTGATCGAGCTCCTAGATCCCGCTGACGGCGAGCCACGCGCCGCCGGGCGTCGTCACGAAGACGATCGGCGCGAAGCAGGGCGACGGCAGGTCGACGGTCGTGTTCAGCTCGGCATCGCCGGCGCTGCTCGCCGGGACGGTCGACGTCGCGAGGTTCGCGGTCGTCGCGGCGCCGCCCACTGTCGTGAGGCAGCTGACGATCGCGCCGAACCGTGGAATGGGATTCGTTCCCTGGAGGTTGGTGGGGACGGGCGCGCGGCGCGCGAGGACGAGGCCCTCGACGTCCACGTGGAGGCGTCCGTCCGCGCGCAGGTCTGCCGACGCGTCCCCGATCACCCACGGCAGCCCGCCGCCCGAGACGCCGCGAACCGCGTTCGTCGCACCCGTGTACGGCTCGCTCACGGGGCCGAGCACCTTCGCGTCGAGCACCTTGCGGCCGTCGGCGCTGCCGAGTCCGAGCGCCGGCACCATCAGCGCCGCCACGGCAGCGAGCCCGATCACTGCGAGTACTGCCTTTCTCATCGTCGTTCCTCCCGTCTCTCGTCGTTGCCGGTTCTACGGCGGCTGGCCGCCCGCGGTTTGCGGTCACAATCAGCGCATGGGCCCGCACCTGGTGTCGGCGCGCGCGGTCGTGCTCGTCGAGGGGATCAGCGACCAGCGAGCGGTCGAGGCGCTTGCGCGTCGCCGCGAGCGGGATCTCGAAGCCGAGGGCGTCGAGGTCGTTCCCATCGGAGGCGCCCAGGCGATCCGGGGGTCGCTCGAGCGGTTCGGCCCTCACGGCCTCGACCTCCGCCTGGCAGGCCTCTGCGACCTCGGCGAGGAGGGACACTTTCGGCGGGCGCTCGAGCGGGCCGGTCTAGGCTCGCGCCTCACGCGGGACGACATGGAGGATCTCGGCTTCTTCGTCTGCGTCGCGGACCTCGAGGACGAGCTGATCCGCGTCCTCGGCCCACCGCGTGTCGAGGAGATCGTCGAGAGCGAGGGCGATCTCGGGTCGTTCCGGACGCTCCAGAAGCAGCCTGAATGGCGCGGGCGCGAGACCTACGAGCAGCTCCGGCGCTTCATGGGGAGCGGCGGCGGCAGGAAGATCAGGTACGCGTCGTTGCTCGTCGAGGCGCTCGACCTCGCACGGGTACCGCGGCCGCTCGACGGGGTCCTCGCCCACGTCTGACGGGTGTCCTCTCGTCCGGCGCCCGTTCGTCTAGAACGCGACCACACCCCACGCGAGGAGGAAGCGCGATGAAGTACCTGCTGCTGATCCACCAGGGAGACACCCCGACGCCGTACGACCAGGAAGCCTGGGGTCGCCTGAGCGAGGACGAGCAGAACGAGGTCTACGCGGCCTACCAGACGATCAATCAGACTCCCGGGGTCACGCCTGGCATCGGGATGCAGCCGCCCGAGCTCGCGACGACGGTGCGCGTGCGCGACGGAGAGACGCTGACCACCGATGGGCCGTTCGTCTCGGTCAAGGAGGCGCTCGGCGGCTACTTCCTCTACGAGGCGGACGACCTCGACGCGGCGATCGAGCTCGCCTCGCGTGTGCCGGCCGCCCGGATGGGCGGCGCCGTCGAGGTGCGACCGGTGGCCGAGTGGTAGAGCTCGACCAGGTCTTTCGCGACGAGTGGGGCCGCGTGCTCGCCGCGCTGATCGGCTTCCTCGGCGACTTCGATCTCGCCGAGGAAGCCGCCCAGGAGGCGTTCGCGATCGCTGCCGACCGCTGGCCGCGCGACGGGCCCCCGGCGAGCCCGCGTGCGTGGCTCGTGACCACAGCGCGCAACCGCGCGATCGACCGCATCCGCCGCGACCGCACGCTTGCCGAGAAGACCTGCCTGCTCGACATCCCGGAACCGGTGGAGGACGTGATGGACGAGACGACGATCCCGGACGAGCGCCTCGAGCTCATCTTCGCCTGCTGCCATCCCGCGCTCGAGCTCGACGCGCAGGTCGCGCTGACGCTGCGGACGCTCGGCGGGCTGCGGACGGAGGAAATTGCTCGTGCGTTCCTCGTTCCCGAGGAAACGATGGCGAAGCGACTCGTGCGCGCGAAGCGAAAAATCAAGGCGGCGGGCATCCCGTTCCGCGTCCCGCCCGCGCATCTCCTGCCCGATCGCCTGAGCGCAGTGCTCGCGGTCGTGTACCTCATCTTCAACGAGGGCTACGGCGGCCGGGGCGACCTTTCCGCAGAGGCGATCCGGCTCGGCCGCGCGCTCGCCGAGCTGATGCCGGACGAGGCCGAGGTCGCCGGCCTGCTCGCGCTGATGCTGGTGAACGACGCGCGCCGCGATGCCCGCTTCGCGGACGGCGCCGTCGTCCTTCTTCATGAGCAGGACCGGTCGCTCTGGGACGCCGACGAGATCGTCGCCGGACGCGTCGAGCTCGACCGCGCGATCGCCCTCGGTGGCCGCGGGCTGTACGTCCTGCAGGCGGCCATCGCCGCGCTGCACCTGGACGAGCCGCCCGACTGGCCGCAGCTCGCGGCGCTCTACGGCGAGCTCGGCCTCCGCACCGGCTCGCCGATCGTCGAGCTCAACCGGGCCGTGGCTATCGCGGAGGCAGGCGACGTCGAGACCGCACTCGGCGTGCTCGACGGGCTCGAGCTCGACCGCTACCACTACCTCCACGCGGTCCGCGCCGACCTTCTCCGCCGGCTCGAGCGCCCCGACGAGGCTCGCGTCGCGTACGCGCGCGCACTCGAGCTCGTCCACTCCGAGCCCGAGCGGCGGTTCCTCGAGCGACGGCTGGCCGCTCTCCGATGATCGAGCCGCCCCGCAGCCTCGAGCAGCGCACGGCGGACGTCCTCGCTCGGCTGCGCGGCGATGTCGACCTCTGGGTCGCATCCGCCGACGCGGACGGCGACGCCTACCTCGTGCCGCTGTCGTTCGTCTGGGACGGCGCCGCCGTGACCTTTGCGACTCCCCGCTCGAGCCGCACCGCACGCAACCTGGTGCGGGCGGGCTCGGCGCGCGTCGCGCTCGGGCTGACGCGCGACGTCGTCATGCTGGACGGCGTCGTCGAGGCGATCGCGATCGGCACCGACCCGGCGCTCGAGGAGGCCCACGCCGCGGCGACGGGCTTCGACCCGAGGGCGGAGCCCGAGGAGTACGTCTATCTGCGGATCACGCCGCGCGAGATCCAGGCCTGGCGAGAGGCGAATGAGCTGTCCGGCCGGAAGGTGATGCGCGCCGGCCGGTGGCTCGCGGAGGCTCAGGCACCGCCCGACGTCCCGTAGGGGATCAGACAGACGCCGGCGAAGCGCTCCGGCCGGGGCTCGACGTCGATTGCGCGGCGGCCGTCCTCTGGACGCTCAAATCACCCGGACGTCCCGCGCCTCCTCGTGCGCGGCCGCGTCGCTGACCATCCGTGCGCCACAATGCTCCCGTGCCGACGAACTTCGAGGTCGCGTTCGCCGAACGGCCCGACGTGTACGCCGCGTGGGTGCGGCTGAACGGTGCGATCAAGGCAAGCATGGACCTTCGCCGTTACGAGCTCGCGACGCTCGCCGCCGCGCGCCGGCTCCGCTCGAGCTACTGCTGCCTCGCGCACGGCTCCGTGCTCGCCCAGAAGTTCGGCGAGCCCGTGCGGGAGATCGCCCTCGACCACCGCGCGGCGGGGCTCGACGAGGTCGACGTCGCGGTGATGGACCTCGCGGAGCGCGTCGTCGAGGACGCGACCTCGATCGGCGACGACGACCTGCGCCCGCTCCGCTCGCTCGGGCTCTCCGAGGCGGAGATCATGGACGTGGTGCTCGCCGCCTCGGCGCGGTGCTTCTTCTCGAAGACGCTCGACGCGCTCGGCGTCCTCCCCGACGCGAGCTACGCGGCGCTCGACCCAGGGGTCCGGGAGGCGCTCGTCGTCGGACGCCCGATCGCCGAAGCCTGAGCCCGCGGGCGGCGGTCGAGCAGCTTTCTCGCCTCGTTCGCCCAGAGGACCGCGCTCGCGAGGCCGACGCAGATCATCCAGTCGCGCGCCGAGAGCGGCGTCGTCCCGAATGCTTCGTTGAAGACGGTCAGGTGCACGACGACGACCTGGAGCGCGAGCGAGATCGCGATCGCGCCCCAGAGCCAGCGGTTCGCGAAGAGCCCGGCGAAGGCGCTGCGGCGGTCGGAGCGGGCGTTGAAGCAGTTGAAGAGCTGCGCGACGACGAGCGTGGTGAACGCCATCGTGCGCGCCGTCTCGATGTCGCCGCCGCCACCGACGAGGCCGCCCGGAAGGCGGAGGTCGAGGGCGAGGAGCGTCACGATCGCCATCACGAGGCCGACCCAGAAGATGCCGATCCACATGTCGCGGTCGATGACGCGGTCTCCGGGGCCGCGCGGTGGGCGCCGCATCACGTCGTCCTGGGGCGGGTCGACGCCGAGCGCAAGGGCGGGCGCGCTGTCAGTGAGAAGGTTGATCCAGAGGATCTGCGTCGCGAGCAGCGGCGCCGCCACCGCCTCGCCGGTGTCGTCCAGCCCGATCACGCCGGCAAAGACGACGCCGAGCAACATCGTCAGCACCTCGCCGATGTTCGAGGACAGCAGGAAGCGCAGGAAGGTGCGGATGTTGGCGAAGATGCCGCGTCCCTCGCGGACGGCGGCGACGATCGTGGCGAAGTTGTCGTCCGCGAGGATCATGTCCGCGGCCTCCTTCGTCACGTCCGTGCCGTTGACCCCCATCGCGACGCCGATGTCGGCGGACTTCAGCGCGGGCGCGTCGTTCACTCCGTCGCCCGTCATCGCGACGATGCGGCCGTCCTCCTGCAACGCGCGCACGATCCTGAGCTTGTGCTCGGGGCTGACGCGCGCGTAGACCGAGACCTGCCTCGCCGCCTCCCGTAACGCCGCGTCGTCGAGGTCGTCGAGCTCCGCGCCCGTCAGGACACGCGCGCCGCCGATGCCGAGGTCGTCCGCGATCCGGGCTGCCGTGATCGGGTGGTCGCCCGTGATCATGACCGTGCGGATGCCTGCGTCCGCCGCTTCGGCGATCGCCGAGCGCGCCTCGGGGCGCGGCGGGTCGATGATCCCGACGAGACCGAGGTAGGTGAGGTCACGCTCGACCGACTCGTCCTCCGCCGCCTGCTCGCCCTCCGGAACCGCGCGGTAGGCGACGGCCACCGTTCGCAGCGCGAGCCCGGCGAGCCGGTCGACGCTGGCGACGATCGCGGCGAGGCGCACGCCGGTCAGCGGATTGGTCTTCCCCGCGACGCGCTCCGTCGTGCAGCGCGTGAGGAGGACGTCGGGGGCGCCGGTCGTGACGACTGTGATGCCACCCTCCAGCTCGTCCGCCTGAAGCGTCGACATCAGCTTCCGTTCCGAGGTGAACGGCACCTCGCCGACGCGTTCGAAGCGCTCCTCGAGCGCCTGCGCGAGCCCTTCGATCTTCGCCTCCGCCACGAGGAACGCGGCGTCGGTCGGGTCGCCCTGGATCACCCACTCGCCGCCGACCTCGTCGAGCACGGCGTCGTTCGCGAGGCTCCCGCCGCCGATCACGAAGCGCACCTCGCCGAGCAGAACCTCGTCCGCGAGCGGCCGGCCGCCGGCGAGCAGCTGCCCCTCGGGTCGATAGCCGTCTCCCGTGACCTCCACCTCGCCCGACGCGGTCACGATCTTCTGGATCGTCATCTCGTTCTTCGTCAGCGTCCCGGTCTTGTCCGAGCAGATCACCGACGCCGATCCGAGCGTCTCGACCGACGACAGGCGCTTCACGATCGCGCGGCGGCGGGCCATCCGCTGCACTCCGAGCGCGAGCACCACCGAGAGGACTGCCGGGAGTCCCTCCGGCACGGCGGCGACGGCGAGCGAGACCCCGATGAGAAGCACGTCGACGAGGTCGGACGCCGAGTCGACGTCCGCGGTGACGAGGATCGCGAGTACGACGACGGCGGTGATCGCGATGACCGCGATACCGAGCATGCGACCGATGCGCGCCACCTCGGTCTGGAGCGGCGTTCGCTGTTCCTCCGTGGCGCCGAGGAGGCGCGCGATGTTCCCCATCTCGGTCCTCATGCCGGTGGCCGTGACGACCGCGCGGCCGCGCCCGCGTGTCACCGCGGTCCCGTCGAACACCATGTTCAGCCGGTCGCCGAGCGCGGCCGGCGCGTCGAGCTTGTCGGTCTCCTTCGCCACGACCGTGCTCTCGCCGGTCAGCGCCGCTTCCGCGACGGTGAGCGACGCCACCTCGACGAGGCGCGCGTCGGCGCTCACCGCATCGCCCTCCTCGAGCAGCATGAGGTCGCCGGGAACGAGGTCGGCAGCGGGGATCCGCTGCGCTCGCCCGTCGCGCATCACACCGGCCGTTGCTGCGGCCATGCGCTGGAGCGCCGCGACCGCCTGCTCGGCCCGCGCCTCCTGGACGAAGCCGAGCAGGCTGTTGAGAACGACGATCACGGCGATCACGATCGCCTCGTACGGGACGCCCTCGGCGCCGTCCGCGAACCAGGCGACCACCGAGATCGCGGCGGCGGCGAGCAGGAGATAGATCAGCGGGTCAGCAACGTGCGTGAGGAGCTTCCGCCATGCCGGGACCCGCTCCGGTGGGTCGAGCACGTTGGCGCCGAAACGCGCGAGACGGGCGGCGGCCTCGTCCGAGTCGAGGCCGCGCTCGAGGTCGCTCCCGAGGCGCGCGGCAACGTCCGCGGCGTCTCGATGCCAGGGCTCCGTTCCGGCCGGGGAGCTCAGAGCTCGAGCGCGGCGACCGCCCGCGGGAACTGGTCCTCGCGCACGTACACGAGGTATCCGAACGCGCCGCGGCCGTCGGTCACTCCGGTCGACGCGTAGATGTCGATCTTGGCGTCGACGAGGCGCGCGTGCACGGTTGCCAGGGCGCCGAGCTCGTCGTCTCCCTGGACGAGAAGGGCATGGTAGGGGCCGTCGAGCGGGAGGCCGATTGCCCGCGCCTCGGCGGTCAGCCGGTTCGGGTGATCGGGGAACAGCGCGAACTGCGCAAGCGTCGGGCCGCTCGGTACGGCCGTGAAGGCGAGAAGGCTGACGCCGCGCTCCGCGAGCTGGGCGAGCACCCGGGACGCGGCGCCGAGCTCGTCCCGGACGTTCGCGTAGTAGTACTCGACGGGGCGAATCGTGAACGCCGTGCGGGCTCACCTCCCGTGGCCACCCTATAGCCCTGTCGCGCTCGAGGCGGCAACCGGGCCGGTCCTCTTGCATCGACCGGGCGGCCGGACCATGCTTGCGCGCATGCCCACGGCGCGCCCGATCGTCTTCCTGAGCGACTTCGGCCTCGGGAACGAGTGGGTCGGCCTGTGCCACGCGGTGATGAGCGGGATCGCGCCACAGTGCCCGATCGTCGATCTCTCGCATCTCGTGCGGCCGCTCGAGGTGACCTCGGGCGCGATCCTCCTCGCTGACGCGATGCCGTACGTCCACGAGAGCTCCGTCGTGCTCGCGGTCGTCGACCCGAACGTCGGCAAGGACCGTGAGATCGCGATCGAGACGGAGAGTGGCCGGCATCTGGTCGGGCCGGATAACGGCCTGCTCTCGCTCGCCTGGGACGCGGCCGGCGGGATCCGCTCCGCGGTCGAGCTCACCTCGGCCGACGTCGTCCGGCGACCGCACGCCGAGTCCTTCCGTGCGCCGGACACGCTGTGCCCCGCGGCTGCCTCGCTGGCCTCCGGCATGCCGATCGAGCAGCTCGGGACGTCTCTCGACGCGACGACGCTCGCCGTCGTCGTGATGGCCGAGCCCGAGATCGAGCCCGGGAAGATCACCTGCGAGGTCATCGACTTCAACCGCTTCGGCAACGTCCACCTGAACGTCCGGCCGGCCGACCTCGACGCTGCCGAGCTCGACACGGAGGCGATGCTCTCGATCGAGGCCGTCTCGGGCTCGGCGGCCGCGAAACGGGGCAGTACCTACGCGGACTTCGCGGCGGGCGAGTACGGAGTGCTGGTCGACCCACGCGGCTGGCTCACCATCGTCCGAGGGAATCCGGCGAGCGCACTCGACGGGCTCGGCCTGTCGATTGCCGCGCCCGTATGGATCACCGCCGTCCGGGACTAGCGGCGTCTACCGCGCGACCCACGAGCCGAGGTCGGCGAACATCAGCTCGTAGTCCGACACGTCCTCGACCCGGACGTCGACGGTGGACGTGATCCGGTCGCGGAACTCCGCGCGGGCCGCGAGATGCGCGTCGGCGAGCTCGCGGCTTTCCCAGAACGTGACGACGAGCGTCCGTCCGTGGCACTCGTCCGAGAGCATCAGCAGGCCGTTGAACCCGTCGATCTCGCGCAGCCAGGGGAGCATCTCCTCCCCCGCGATCCGTGCGACCTCGAGCGGCTGATCCGGCGGTCCGAGCGTCGTCGTGACGGTCACGTGCATCGGTCCTGTATACCGGGCCGCGCGTCCGGCCCGGTGCGTCAGGCCGCGGCGTCGTCGCCGAGGATCCGGTCGAGGCCGCGGGTCAGGCCGACGAGCCCGGGCACGGCGCGGATCGCGAGCAACGTCCCCGCGACGTACGGATCCGGCGTCGGGCCTGCATCGTGGCGGAGCGTGAGACGCTCGCCGCCGCTCGCGAACACGACCTCGGTGGAGACGACGAAGCCCGGCAGTCGAAGCGAGTGCACCTGCGTGCCCGCAACGCTCGCGCCGCGCGCCTCCCGCGCGCCGACCACGTCCTCGACGGGAACGCGCAGGACGGGTTGTCGCACCGTCGCGAGGCGCTCTGCGAGCTCCTGCGCGGTACCGCTCGGGGCATCCTGCTTGCCGGCGCTCGCGTAGTCGATCACCTCCCACGTTTCGAAGTGCCGGGCGGCCTCGGTCGCGAACCGCAGGACGAGCGCGGCGGAGACGGAGAAGTTCCCAGCCGCCAGGACGCCGACGCCCCGCTCTCGCGCGAGGGCGTCGATCGCGTCGTAGTCGTCGGCGTCGAGGCCGCTCGAGCCGACGACGACGCCGACGCCTCGCTCGAGAGCCGCCCGCACGTTCGGGCCGACTGCCGAGGCATGCGTGAAGTCGACGAGGACGTCGGCGTCGACGGCGTCGAGCGCTTCCGCGACCGAGGAGAAGTGAGCCGGATCCGTCCGCGCGACGCCTGCGACGAGCTCGACGTCGTCGGCCGCCCGGACGGCGGCCGCAACCGGGGCGCCCGTCCAGCCGGTGATACCGGCGATGCAGACGCGGATCACGATCCGTACGGGTCCCTCGGCGACCGGTCGTCCGAGAGCGAATCCTGCGAGCGGGCGACCAGCCGCTCGATTGCGTCGGTCAGATGCTCCTCCGCGATGTTGTAGTCGCCGCGCTCGACCCGCAGCTTGTGCGCCTCGAGCAGGACGTCGGCGTGCGTGTGGCCGTGCGGCGGCTCGAAACGGTACGACGCGAGCTCGATCAGCAGCCCGAGCGGGTCGTCGAAGTAGATCGAGTCCATGAAGCCGCGATCCTTGACGCCGGAGTGGCGTACGCCGCGCTCGTCGAGCCGCTCGACGACCTGCCGGAAGGTCGCCTGCGAGAGCGAGAAGGCGAGGTGGTGCACCGTGCCGGGGTCGCGCGAGAGCCGCCCGGGGTCGGCCGACCGCTCCTCGTTCGTGAAGACGGTGATGAGCCGTCCATCACCCGGGTCGAAGTACAGGTGACTCTCGGCCTCGTTGTCGAGATTCGGCTGCTCGAACACGAACGGCATGCCGAGGAGGCCCTCCCAGAAGTCGATCGCCGTCTGCCGGCCGGCGCCGACGATCGTGATGTGGTGGACGCCCTGGCTCTGGATCTTCCGCATCGGACTCCCTCGGTCGCCGTCGCAGTGTGCGGGAATCCTGACAGCGATCGTCCCGGTTCGGTGACGTACGGTGTCGCGATGCTCCTGCTCGTCGCGGCGACCCAACGCGAGCTCTGCGGCCACGACGGCCTCGTCTGCGGCGTCGGCCCTGTCGAGGCGGCCGTCGCGACGGCGCGCGCGCTCGCGCTGCATCGATTCGACGTCGTGCTGCACGTCGGGCTCGCCGGCGCACGTGATCTCCCCGTCGGGTCGGTCGTCGTCGGCACGGAGTCGGTCTACTGCGACCTGTCGGCCGAATGGCCCGTCGTCGACCGCACGACCCCGGACGTCGGTCTCGTCGAGCGCGTCCGCGCCGCGCTCCCCGATGCGGCCGTCGCGCCGATCCACACGTCGGCGGCGGTGGGCGCCGCGAGTAATACGGTGTCACGTGGCCCGCTGGTCGAGGCGATGGAGGGTTTCGGCGTGCTGCGGGCGGCGGAGCGGGCTGGCGTTCCGGCGGTCGAGGTGCGGGTGGTCTCCAACGAGATCGGTGAGGAAGACCGGTCGCGGTGGCAGGTCGACGCCGCACTCGACGCGCTCGAGGAGGTGCTGCCGAAGGCCGTGCGAGCGATGGTCGACGTCGCCGCGTCTCGATGACCCGCGTCCTCGTCACAGGCATGTCCGGAGCGGGGAAGTCGACGGTGATCGCGGCGCTCTGTGAGCGGGGGCATCGGGCAGTCGACACCGACAGCGACGCGTGGAGCCGTTGGGTGACGCTTTCCGACGGCTCGCGCGACTGGGTCTGGCGCGAGGACGCGATCGCGCGGCTGCTGGCCGAGGACGATGCGCAGACGCTGTTCCTCGCGGGCTGCAAGTCGAACCAGGTCCGCTTCTACCCGCAGCTCGACGCGGTCGTTCTGCTCACCGCTCCGCTCGAGACGCTGCTCGCCAGGATCGATCGCCGCGACACGAACCCCTACGGCAAGAGCGACGAGGAGCGCGCGCTCGTCGTCGACCACGTTGCCACCGTCGAGCCGCTTCTCCGTCGAACGGCGACCCACGTGCTCGACGCGACGGCTCCGGTGCCGGCGCTCGTCGACCAGCTCGAGGAGATCGCCGCGGCGTCCGCGTCGCGGCGCGCGACACCGGCACGCGAACCGTGACGGAGACCTCGAGGGTCTCGTCGGCCGTGCGCCTGTAGACCGGTCAACGATCTCCCGGCCCGTCTACCTTTCGGCCGTGGCGCGACCGAGGTATCCGAAGAAGGACGAGCCGCTCCCGCCTCCGCTGCCGCCCGAGGCGCGGACGGTCGGCCAGGTGGTTGCCGAGGCGATCGCGCTCTACCGCGCGAACTTCGCGTGGGCGCTCGCGCTCGGGCTCCCCGTCGCGGTCGCCGACCAGGTGCTGTCCACCGGATCGATCGTGGCGCGGATTCTTCTGCTCGCGGCCGCGTCGCCGGCGTTCAGCGTCGCGTACGCGGGGGCCTGCGCCGTTCGCCAGGATCAGGTACCGCCGCTTCGGACATGGCTGGTCGCGGTCGTCGTGGGCGTGGTCACCTTCCTGCCCGCCGCCTTCTTCTTCGGCTGGTTCGTGATCGTGGCGATCCTCTGGCTCGGCCTCGCCGGCCACGCCGTGCCCGCGGTGATGGCCGAGCGACTCGGCGTACTGGGGGCGCTCCGGCGGACGTTCCAGCTCGGGCGCGCCGACTACGTCCATGCGGCAGGCTCGTTCGCCGCGCTCGCGATCCTGTTCGGCCTGACGCGAAGCGCCCTCGGGTTCCTGCTCCGCAGCCAGGCGGACGCGACGGTGCGGACAGCGATCTTCCTCGCGGATCTGGTGCTCTCGCCGCTCCTCTTCCTCGGCGCGGCAATCGTCTATGTCGACCTCGTGGCGCGCGTGGGGCTGACCCGCGAGGATCGTCGTAGGCTGCGACAGGCCGCGCTCGGACGACCGGAGTAGGCTCTGAGCCCGACCCCGAGAGGAGGCAACCGGTGGCGCTGTATCTGATGCTCACGTCCCTGACGGAGAAGGGCCGGCAGACGCTGAACGCGAACCCTGCCCGGCTGCGCGAGGTGAACCGTGACGTCGAGGCGCTCGGCGCGAAGGTGCTCCACCAGTGGGCGTCGCTCGGCGCGTACGACTTCGTGAACGTCGTCGAGGCGCCGGACGAGCTGACGATGGCCCGGCTCTCCCTCGAGCTCGGCGCGCGTGGGAGCGTGAAGTTCCAGACACTCCCGCTGCTCCAGGTGGACGACTTCCTGGGCGCGCTCGAGGGCTAGACGGCGAGAAAGCCCGTCGCGCGCGCCGTGATCGGCATCGGGCTTGCGGGCAGGTCGGGTGAGGGCTGCGGGGCGTTGTAGCCACCCGGGGCGACGTCGTTCGGCGTGTCGGGATGGAAGAGCGCCGCGAGCAGCTGGATGTGCCCGCGCCCGATCGACAGCTCCCATTGACCGCCGCCGTAGGCGCCGATCCCATGCGCCTCGCAGTAGTCGTAGGCGGCGAAGAGGCGCTCGATCGACCCAAACCGCGAGGGCTTGACGTTGACGGTGCGAGGCGGCCAGCGGAGCGCCTCGATGTCCGCGACGGCGTGGATGGGGGCATCCCATGTGACCCGGTCGGCGTGCGGCTCGAGGATGGGCAACGTCTCGTCGGTGAGCGCGGGGTCCTCGATCCAGGCATCGGGGAAGGCATCGAGCACGCGGCGGTACAGGGCCGGGTCGGGCGGGTTGTCGACCACGGTTCCCGAGTACTGCCCCTTGAGATCGATCGAATCGACGCAGCCGAGCTCCCGCAGCTCCTCGAAGATCGCGTCCGTCCAGTCCGGGCGGGCGTCGAGCTTGAAGCGCAGCGTGGGGTGGGCCGCCAGGAACGAACGGAGCCGCCCCGTGGAGGGCGGGTCGCCGAGGCCCCCTGACGCGACGAACGTCACCGGCCGGGGCGTGCGTCCGACGACGTCGCCGAGCGAGCGCTCCGCCTGACGGAGTGCGAGATCGAGCGCAGCGCTCTCGAACGCCCAGCGGCGGTAGTCCTCGAAGTCGTGGCGCTCAGGTGCCTCGGGGAACAGCTCGACGGTCCCCAGGTGCGTCGAGAAGCTCTCGATCGTCCACTCCCCCACAAGCGGTAGCACCGGCCCTCGTTCCTGCTGGGCTGCCTGGAGGGCGCCGTCGTAGGTGACGTCCTCACCGAGGCCCTCCTCGCCCGCGCCCGAGAGCCGGATCACGGTCGTCTTGCGCAGGAAATCTGCGCGCGCGGGGTACTCGTGGCCTTCGAGCTCGTAGCGCTCGACGACGAGCGGAAGGTCTCGGACGAGGTCGTACAGCGCCATCAGAGCGCGGCGAAGGCGACGGCGATCTCGGCGGCGAGACCGGCGTTCGCAACGATCAGGTCGCGGTTGACGCGGCGGGTCGCGCCCTCGGAGCGCTCGTGGAGGCCGGAGAGGACGTAGGGCGTCACGGCCTGGCCGACGATACCCCGCTCCGCGGCTTCGGCGACGATCTCCTCGATCAGGTCGGTGACGTCGAGACTCTCGTCCGGCGGCCGACCCACGAGGATCGCATTGCCGCCGAGGCGCCAGTGTGCGTCGGCGACCCGGGCAGCCTCGGCTGCATTCTCGACCCTGGCCGAGACCGGCGGGCCTCCGTCCGCGGCGTAGAAGAGCGGCAGCGTGTCGACGCGATAGCCGAGAACGGGTACGCCGAGCGTCTCGAGGAGCTCCATCGTCGCTGGGACGTCGAGCAGGGACTTGACGCCGGAGGACGCGATCACCGCGGGGATACGCGCGCACGCACCGAGGTCGGCGGAGACGTCGGGCGGTGTCGGGAAGCCGCGGTGTACGCCGCCGAGGCCGCCCGTGCCCATGAAGCGGATCCCGACCGCGGCCGCGGCGACGAGCGTGCCACCGACGGTCGTCGCCCCGACGGCACCCTGGACGGCGCAGACGGCCAGGTCGCGCGGGCCGAGCTTGCGCGCGTCTGGCGTGAAGCCTTCGAGCTCGCTCGCCGTCAGCCCGACGACGATCTTCCCGTCGAGCACTCCGATCGTGGCGGGAACCGCGCCCGCCGCGCGGACGGCCGCGTCGCTCGCCATGCCGACCTCGATGCCGGCCGGCGCGGGGAACCCGTGCGCCACGAGTGTCGTCTCGAGCGCGACGACGCCCCGCTCCTCGGCGAGCGCGGCCTGTACCTCCTCGGAGACGCGGATCAGGTGGTCCACGTGCGGCAGCCTAGAGGCTCGGGTCGCC
>Ga0070658_10002247_pt1 | contig 16199 bp, 9 predicted proteins | sample KBSC13metaG_FD_64664 | JGI IMG/M metagenome (GOLD analysis project Ga0070658, IMG submission 64664) | Corn rhizosphere microbial communities from Kellogg Biological Station, Michigan, USA - KBS C1-3 metaG | ecosystem: Host-associated > Plants > Roots > Rhizosphere > Soil ...
CGTGGAGCAATCACTGCATCGATTATTTTCCTCTCACCCGTCAGGGCGCGGGCTGGTCCTCGCAGCATGTGGAGTTGTTGAGCGGCGGCGAATACTTCCGTCCGGTGGGCCTGGCCGCAGGTCCTGATGGCGCGTTCTACCTCACCGACTGGGTGTTCAGTTCCTATCCCATTCACGGCCGTGGACGCTTGTGGAAGCTGGAGATCGACATGGCAAGGGCACCATGGATCAAACCCTCGACCGAACCGATGAACGCGGCTGCCCGTCTCGCGAAAGATCTGCGCGAAGGCCAGGCCACGCTCGGCGCCGGGCCACTCTTCGAGCTTGCCCGGGGCGGCGATGCTTATCTCTCCGATGCGGCCCTGACCGCCCTGGCGCGTCAGAGCGGCACGTGGACACCCGAGACGTTGCGCGCGATGCCGGCACAGGATCGCCTCTGGGCCCTGGTGGCGTTGAGACGCGTCGATCTGCACGAAGAGAAGTGGGTGCGCGCCCTTTTACACGACGACGATCCCGAAGTGCGCTTCGAATGCCTGCGCTGGATCGCCGATGGGGTGCTGACGAATTTCAACACCGAGGTGGAGCAGATGCTCGCGCAGCCCGATCTCGATTACCGCCTCTTTGAAGCGGCGCTCGCCACCTGGAACACGCTGCGTGGCAAACCGGAAGCCGGCGTGACCGATCCCGAGATGCTCGTCGGGCGCGTGACCAATGCCGCGACGCCGGCGCGCATCAAAGGCTACGCCCTGCGCCTGGCTCCGGCCGCGGATGCCAGGATCACGGTGCCGCTGCTGCGTGAACTCTTCGCCACTGGCGACGCGGTGCTCTCCGCGGAAGCTGTCCGTACGCTCGCGGCCCGTCACGCGGACGATGCGCGCGACGTGCTCGCCGGGATCGCGGCCGACGAATCACTCGGCGCCGAACTACGCGCCGACGCGATCGCCGGCCTCGCCGATTCGACAAGACCCGAGCATCAGACCCTGCTCCTCAAACTCGCCGGGCACGATCATCGCAGCATTCGCGACGAAGCCCTGCGCGCTTTGCGATTCCGGTCGCTCGATGATGAATCACGGCAGCCTTTGGCCGCGATCGCAAACCGTCATCCTGAGTCCGCGTCGCTCGTTTCCGCTGTTCTCGACCCCGCCACCGTCAACAACGGCCGGCCTGGCTTCGAGGACACCGCCGCATGGCTGAAGCGTGTCGCCGAAGTCTCCGGCCAGGCGGACGTCGAAGCGGGACGCCGCATCTTTTTCCATTCGAAAGTGGCCTTCTGCGCCACGTGTCATCGCCACAGCGGACGCGGCAACGTCGTCGGGCCCGATCTCACATTCATCGCGCAGCAAGGCGATGCGACGAGCCTCCTGCGTTCCATCCTGGAACCCAATCGCGACGTGGCGCCGCAGTTCTACCCGACGCTCCTCAAGCTCAAAGATGGCACCGATTTCGTGGGCATCTTGTTGCGATCATCCAACACGGAAGTCTTTCGCGACTTCACGGGCAAGGAACGTAGTTTTCAAAAGGCCGACATCATCCAGCGCACCGAGTTGCAGACCTCGCCGATGCCGGTGGGACTGGTCGCCATGCTCACCGACGGCGAATTGCGGGACCTGCTGGCTTTCCTCTCCAGCCACTAAGATCCATTCCCGACGACTTATGAATAATCCAGCACTCTCCCGCCGCACATTTATTCAACAATCTGCCGCTGTGGCCGGCCTCGCGGGTCTGACGGCGAATTCTGTCGCGGCTTCCTCCGCCGAAGGTGGCGCCTCCGCGCAGAAACCGATGAAGATCGTTTGCGTCGGTGGCCATCCTGATGATCCGGAGTCCGCCTGCGCCGGGTCGCTGGCGCGCTATTCAGAACTGGGGCACGAAGTCACCGTCATTTACCTCACGCGGGGTGAGCGCGGGATCAAGTCCATGGCGCTGGACGACGCGGCGCGAATTCGATCGGGAGAAGCCGAAGCGGCTTGCAAGATCATGGGCGCGAAAGCGGTCTTTGCCGGACAGATCGATGGGGCGACGGAGTTAAGCCGGGCGCATGTGGAAGCCTTCGCAAAACTGCTGGCCGTCGAGACCCCCGACATCGTTTTCACCCATTGGCCAATCGATACCCATCTGGATCACCAGATTGCCAGCCTGCTCACGCAACGTGCGGCGGCGACATTAGCGAAACGCCCCCAGATTTATTTCTTCGAGGTCAACACCGGCAGCCAGAGCCAGGGTTTCACGCCGAACACTTACGTGGACGTCAGTGCCGTGGTGGAGAAGAAGAAAGCGGCGCTGTTTGCCCATGCGAGCCAGGATGGTGAACGCATCTGGCGTGAGCACCACGAACCCGTGGCGAAGTTCCGCGGCCGGGAGGCGGGCGTGGAATGGGCGGAAGCCTTCGTCCATTTGAACCGCGACAACAAACTCGGGGCCTTGCCGGGAGTCGCCGCCATCCCGATGGGCAGACCTTGAGCCATTCCCGATGAACCGCCCGGCATTCAAGAAAGGATTTGTAATCTGGTTGGCAGCCGCATCCATCTTGCTCACGGCGACCCGGGTCTCGGCGGGAGACACTCCGCCGCGGCGCATCTTCATGGTGGGCGGCGCGATCATGGGCGGCAGTGCTCCGTACCCGCTGATCGACTACATGCTGTCGCTGGCCGGCAAGCCTGACCCCGTGGTCGTTTGCCTGCCGACCGCACGTGGAGACAATCTCGAGAGCCTCGTGGCCTGGTATGAAACGATGAACCAACTGCCGTGCCGCCCGCGTCATCTTCGGCTTTTTGGTCCCACCAAAAGTCTGCGCGACTTTGAGCAACAATTGCTGTCGGCGGATATCATTTATATCCCCGGGGGGAACACGCTGAACATGCTGGCCACGTGGAAGGCGCAAGGGGTGGATGCAATCTTACACAAGGCTTGGGATCGAGGCATTCTGCTCGCCGGAGAAAGCGCCGGCATGGTCTGCTGGTTTGAGCAAACCATCACCGACTCCCGGCCCGGTGGCCTGACCTCCATGGAGTGCCTCGGGTGGCTCAAAGGTAGCGCCTGTCCCCACTATCACACCGAGACCCAGCGCCGGCCGACGTTTCACCGGCTCATCGCCGAAGGCACGATGAAGGACGGCCTGGCCTGCGACGAAGGCGTCGGGATTGTCTTCGAAGGGGACAAGCTGGTGAAGGTGGTGACGGTATCGGAGAAGGCGACCGCTTACACCGTGCGTCACGATGGCGCCCAAGTGATCGAAGAGCCGCTCAAGGCGGAGATATTGATGAAGGCGGCAATCCCAACGACCCATTGAAAGCGCGACCATCGTGAGACGGATTGTATTCATCTTTCTCGTTCTCCTGGGCGCTGGGGCCCATGTCTTCGTGCCGTCGCCGCTTCGTGCCCAGGGGCTCGAATACGTCAAAGCCCACTACGCCAAGAGCGAGTACCAAATTCCAATGCGCGATGGAGTGCGTCTCTTCACCACCGTCTTCGCGCCGAAGGACACCACGCAAACGTATCCGCTGCTCCTCGTCCGGACGCAGTCCGGCGCGCGGCCCTACGGTCCGGATGAATATCCCAACACGCTCATCGGTCCCTCGTCGCTCCCGCACTTCGTCAAGGAGGGTTACATCTTCGTTGTCCAGGATGTGCGCGGACGCTGGATGTCGGAAGGCACGTTCGTCAACATGCGGCCCCACCATCCCGGCAAAAAGACGCCGCAGGACATCGACGAGAGCAGCGACGCATATGACACCGTCGACTGGCTCTTGAAAAACGTGCCGAACCACAACGGCAACGTCGGACTCTACGGCACTTCGTATCGCGGATTCTATGCCGCGTGCGGGATGATCGATGCGCATCCGGCGATCAAGGCGGTGTCGCCCCAGGCCCCAATCGTGGATTGGTTTATGGGAGACGACTGGCATCACAATGGCGCCCTGTTTCTCGCCCACGCCTTCAACTCCATGCCCTTGCTCGGCAAGCCGCGACCGTCGCCGGTGAAAGAGCCGCTCGCCGGCAAATTCGATTATGGCACACCCGACGCGTATGACTTTTTCCTACGATTGGGTCCGCTCGCAAATGTGGATGCCCGGTATTTCAAGGGCGAGGTCCCGTTTTGGAACGAACTCGCCACACACGACACCTACGATGCGTCCTGGCAGGCTCGTAATCTTCGGCCGCATCTGAAGAATATCCGGCCGGCGGTCCTGACGGTGGGCGGCTGGTTCGACGCGGAGAATCTCTTCGGAGCGCTGGAGATGCACCGGCGCCTCGATGTGCCCAACGCCAACGAAAACAACCTATTCGTCATAGGACCATGGATCCACGGCGGCTGGAACGGTGGGCAGGCCAATGGCGCCTCGCTCGGTCATGTCTCCTTCGGCGCCGAGACGGCGGTGTTTTTCCGCGAAAAGATCGAGCTGCCGTTCTTTGAATATCATCTCAAGGGCAAAGGTCCGTTTCAGTCGCCGAAAGTGTGGATCTTCGAAACGGGAACCAACCAATGGCGTCAGTATGCCACGTGGCCTCCGGCGAACACGCAGCCTTTCACGCTGTATTTCCAGGCGAGGGGCCACCTTGCCGCTGAGGCAATCTCCAACGACAACACCGCCTACGATGAATTCATCAGCGACCCCGCCAGGCCGGTTCCATCCGCCGGTGAAATCGGCAACGGCATGGCGCCCGAATTGATGTGCGGCGACCAGCGCTTCGCGTCGCGTCGGCCGGATGTTGCCGCGTTTCAGACCGATGTCCTGGAGAAAGACGTCACGCTCGTCGGGCCGCTCGTCGCCAACCTGCACGTCTCCACGAGCGGCACCGACTCGGACTGGGTCGTGAAGTTGATCGACGTGTACCCCAACGACGCGCCCGACCCGAGTCCAAACCCCACCGGAGTTCACATGGGCGGTTTCCAACAATTGGTGCGCGGCGAGGTCATGCGCGGCAAGTTCCGGAACAGCTTCGAGACGCCCGAGCCGTTCACGCCTGGCCAGGTCACCGCGGTCAACTTCCAGCTGCCCGATGTCTGCCATACGTTTCAAAAGGGCCACAGGATCATGGTGCAGGTGCAGAGCAGTTGGTTCCCGCTGGTGGACCGCAATCCGCAGACGTTTGTGAATGTGTTTACCGCGAAAGACTCCGACTTTCAAAAGGCAACACAGCGTGTGTATCGATCACGGGTATTTCCGTCGAAGGTGACGGCGCAGATGTTGCCGTGAGGTTCCCAACTTAAAAGGAAAGCTAACTAATGCTTCGTTGAAATAGAGATTTGAATCGCCGCCGGATGTTGGGAGGATGTTTCCCGATGAAGGTGTTCCCCCGCTTAGTCCTCTTCATGTGTCTTCTTCCGAACGTTTTGCGGGCGGATCCGGACGCGGAACGCTGCGTGGAGGCGGCGAAAATGGTGAATGCGTTTGCCGCCGCGCATCACCGGTTGCTGCCGGCAGGCAATGCGTTGACTTCGCCGTGGTCCATCGAAACGAACATGGCCATGGTCTATGCTGGGGCGGAAGGCCAGACGCGCGAGGCCATGCGCAAGGCGTTTTTCTTTCCTCCGGACGACCGGCTGCACATGGCCTTCCAAAGTCTTCGGCAATCTCTCCTGGCCAAGCCTGCGGCGGATGTCGGGAGCGACCACCTTCGAGTGGCCAACCGGGTCTTCTACGCTCAGAAACTGGCATTACTGTCCGGCTGGCTCACCATCACGCGCACGCATTACGCAGCGGAGGTAGCGCCGATCGATTTTTCCGCGGATCCCAGCGGTTCGGCCAAGACGATCAATCAGTGGGTGAGTGACCAGACGACCGGAAAGATTCCCGCCATCATTCCCGATGACGAACTCGATCCGCTGGTTCGTGTGGTGCTGGTGAATGCCGTTTACTTCGACCTGCCGTGGGACGAACGCTTTACCAAGGAACTGACGCAGGATCAGCCATTCCATATCAACGCCACGCAGATCAAGACGGTGCCGTTGATGTTTAAGCAGCATCGGCTCGGATATGCCCGGAAGGACGGTTTCCAGATTGCCGCCCTGCCTTATGCGGGTGGCACGTTTCAGTTTATCGTCATCCTGCCCGACGCGGTCGATGGGCTTGCCAGGGTCGAAAAGGCAATCACGGGAGAGTTGCTCTCCGAGTGCGCCAAATTGCAATCCACCGAGGTACGCCTGTCATTCCCGCGCATCCGCCTGGAGCCTCCGATCGTCAGTCTCAAGCGATCGCTCACCGCGATGGGCGCAGGCATCATGTTCGATGCGTCGCCAGGAGGTGCGGATTTCTCGCGCATGGTCCGGGAGCCCCTGTACGTCTCGAAGGTATTCCACCGGACGTACCTGGAGCTCGACGAGGAAGGCACCAAGGCCGCAGCGGCGACGGCGACGATCATCCGGCCAAAGAACGGTGTTCCCCACGAGGTGCCGCATGAGGTCGTCAAAGCTGACCACCCATTCCTCTTTATGATTCAGCACGTGCCGTCGGGCGCGTGCCTTTTTCTTGGTCGCCTCACGGACCCGGCAGTCGGCGTCTCCGCGGTCGCCGGGACAGCACCGGCGAAGAAATGATAGTCGCTCCCAAATATTCCGTGGGCTTCTGAACGCAGATGGGGACACTCATCTATTAGTTGAGGTGCAACTCTCGCGTGGACGCCTGCCCGCCAGCACTATATGCGGATTTTGCCTGTTTCGAGAGCAACTCACGAACTATGCAGGCGAACGCGGCTGGTTACGCCGAAGGCGTTCAATAAGTCAGCCCAGCGAGGAGGCGGAGGGGAATAGGAGTGCTCGGCGGGTGGGCGAGCAAGTTGCGAGGAACGAGCTACCCAGGGTAGTCGATACAAAACGCAGCCAACTCTGAAGGAGTTGATGAGACCTCCATGTACAGCAAATCGTTCTGCCGGCGAGCCTTCTTCAACCCACTTCGGGGTTGGGTGTATTTGGGGCGCTTTCCCCGGGTAGCCTCGCAAGCTCGGCAACTTGCTCGCCCACCCGCCGAGCACTCCTATTCCCCTCCGCCTCCTCGCTGGGCTGGTTTATTGAATGCCTTCGGAATATTCGAAGCGCGCGGTTAAAGGAATTGAACGCGCCAGGCCAAGTCGACGCAGGATCAGGTGACCTGAGGGGGCGCGAAGCCCTCCCGGTAGGTGCGCGAAACGATTTCGCTGTTTGCCTTGTCGTGATTCGTGAAGCGGCACGTGGCACTGTTCCAGCGCAGCTCCTCGCCGGGATAGCGCGTGGCCTTTACGGCCAGCAGCGCGGGCTCCGTGATCCGCCAGCCGATCTGGTACGGCGTCCACAGCGGCTTGCTGGCGCCTAGGCAATTGTCCGCCCAATCTTTCCAATGATCGCGTGGCTCGACCTTCGGCAGCGGTTCGTTGGGCACCACCTGGCCTTTCCGGAAGATTGTGATCTTGCCGTCCGCCTGGAGCAGTAGCGTGCCCTCTTCGCACACGACCATCGTGTGATTGGGGCCCACTTTCGTATCCGGCAATCCAAGCGCGGCAAAGGATGGGAGCAAGCCGGAGTCGTTGTAGTGGAGGACAAACTTTTCGCGGGCAAACTTGTCGCCGCCGGCGAAAGTGATCGTGCTGATATTGTGCCCCGAGTGTCCGGTGCCCGCCGGCTTGATCGTGTGCGTCTGCACCGCTTCCGGGGACGGGAGATCGTAAGCGAAATAGAGGAGATCGAGCAGGTGACAGCCCCAGTCAGCGAGTTGCCCGCCACCGGTTTCCCAAAAGGCGCGCCAGCGCCGCGGGGCAAGGTCCTCGCTGTAGGGCAGCTTCGCGGTGATTGCTCCGTGCCACAGGTCCCAGTTGAGCGTCTCGGGAATCGGTGCGGCGGCCGTGTATTCGCTCCACGGCTCCACGAAATAGGTGCCGCGCTCGACCTTGCCAGTCCAGACGTACGCGGCGACGGGGCGCCCGAGCTGATTCTTCCGCAGGATTTCCACCGATTGCATCCGCCCTTCCTTGCACGCGCGCTGGTTCCCCATCTGTGTGACCAGCTTCGGCCGAGCCGCGAGGCCGTCGCGGATCAAGCGCAGCTCATCGAGCTGCTGGACCAGCGGCTTCTGGCCGTAGATGTGCTTGTTGTGCTTCATCGCCGTGAGGTTCATCGGCGTGTGATGAAAGTCCGGCGTATCGACGATCACCGCATCGAACTGGTCGACGCGATTGGCAAAGGCTTCCCGATAATCGGCGATTTTCCAGGCGTCGGGATGATCCTTGGAGATCTTGTCCAGCTCCCGCCGTTCCACGTCGCAGAACCCGGCCCATTCCACCATGGGATGTCCCTTCAAGCCGTTGCGTTGAAGCGCGCCAATGCCGCCGACGCCGATCTGGAAGATGCGCAGCTTGCTGTTCTTGTTGGTCTCCGCGCGTCCCGCACGCGTGAGCGTCGCAAGGCCGGCGGTCAGGATCGCGCCGGTCTTGAGGAAGGTGCGGCGGGTGACGGGGGAAACGGGGGTGGGGGAGGAGGGAGTCGGTTTCATTTGGGGGTGGGCGTCGAAAGGACGCGGGAGTGGAAGGCGCTATCACAGCACCATCTGGCGCTGGGGTGCAAGAGCGGCGTTCCAACATGCCGCGCCACCCTCCCGCCGCCTCGTTCCCAAGTGAGGCTTTGGGAATGCCGCCTGTGGCGAAACTCTGTTTCGGTGGTGGGGCGGGGGGCTTCGCTCAGCATACAAGATGGATTGCCAGTGGGCCTTGCGGCTGGGCACGATGCCCAAATGCGCAGTCGCTATCAGGTCAACGACCACGAAACGGATCGCGCCCACTTCATTACCTCGACCATTGTTGAGTGGCTACCTGTCTTCGCGTCCCCAGCCTGCTGCGACATCCTCGTCGAGTCCCTCCAATATTGTCAGGAGCGCAAGGGACTTCGCATCCATGCCTGGGTCGTCATGGAGCCCACTCTACTGCGAGGCCTCTGCCACGTCGTGGCTGGACTGATGATGGGGATAACAGTGATTGCGACCGCCGGGGTGAATGCCGGCGCTGCCGAACTCCAAATCGTCGTAGACAAATCTCTCCCTACCGCGGCGCAAAATGCCTTGGTCGAGCTGCAGCGCGCGGTCACCGCGCAAGGTCACGCACCGAGCCTCGCCACGAAACTACCCGGCGAAAACGCGCCGGCCACAACCATTGTCGTCGGAATCGCCGGCCAATTCCCGGAAACCGATCGGATCCTAACGACGGAGCAGGTGAAGCTGCCCGGCCCCTCCGAGTCCCTGACGGTCCGGAAATTCGGTCCCGGTCACAATTCCCTCTTCGTCTGCGGACGCGATGCGCGGGGACTCGCCTATGCCCTGCGCGACGTGGCCCGCAGTATTGAACTGACGCCTCGCGTCGAGGATCCGCTGGCCCATGTCATCGAGGAAACGGCCTCCCCGCAGTTGGCAGTCCGCAACGTCTCGATTCATCTCTGCAATGCCGATGTCGAGCGCCGCTGGTATTTCGACGAAGCCTTTTGGCGCAGCTATTTCGCGATGCTCGCGCTGCACCGGTTCAATCAGTTCACCCTCACCTTCTCGGACCAGTCGAACTACCTCTGCCCGCTCTACGCCTTCCTCCTGGAAATGCCGGAGTATCCCTCGGTTCACGTTGCCGACCACGTGCGGGACGAAAGAGGCAAGCAACTCGCGATGTTGCGCCGGATCTCGGAACTGGCCGAAGAGCACGGCATCGACTTCAACCTTGGCATCTGGATGCAGGCTCCGGTGCCGAAGTATTCGGCCCCGGTCGAAGTCACCGGCCTGCCGGAAGGGCCGGGGCTTTCCCAATATTGCGCACTGGGATTGCGCCGGTTGCTCGAGGCGTGCCCCTCGATTCGCGGCGTGCAATTGCGGATGAACGAAGAAGCCGGTGTCGCGGCGGAAGAGCAGGCTGCTTTCTTCCGGCCGATCTTCGAAGCGATGAGGGCAGCGGGCCGGCCGGTCCGTCTCGATCTGCGCTACAAGGGATTGCAGCCGGCCACGACGCAGGCGGCGATCGATGAAAAGCTCGATGTGACGGTCTCGACCAAATTCTGGTCCGAGCACTTCGGCCTTCCGTACCATCCCACGAGCGTGGACACGCACTGGCGGCAGGACCGCTACAGCTTCGGGGCGCTGTTGCGCGAGCCGCGTACTTTTCACGTGGTCTACCAACTCTGGAATGTCGGCTCGCAGCGCCTGACCCTCTGGGGCGATCCGGGTTATGCGAGGCGTTTTGCCGAAAGCTGCCAGTTGGGAGGTGGGAGTGGCTTCGAGGTCTTCGCCCCACTCACGGATCAAGGCTATGGCAATCTGCCGGGAGAATGGCGCGCGATCGATGATCCCGCCTATCGCGTCGGGACATGGGACCAGGAGCGATACTGGTTCTTTTACCTTTGTTTTGGCCGGTTGGGATTCAGCCAGCAGACCGATCCGGAGGTTTGGCAGCGCGAATTTCGCCAACGCTTCGGCCGGGCCGCTCCGGCGATCGAACAAGCCTATCGCGCCGCAAGCGAAGTGCTGCCATTGATCACCGCTGCGCGATTGCCCGGGGCGAGCGAGTGGAGTTGGTGGCCCGAGATGGACACCGGCGGGCCCCTGCGGGAATACATGCACATCCAGCCGAGCGATCCCGCGCAGTTCTACGCCATCGCGCAGTGGAAGCGAACTCCGGGGTGGCGATGGGAGGACTGGGACGAAACTCCCGGATACGTCGAGGACCGGCTGGCCAAAAGGATCACGGGCAAATGGACGCCGTGGATGGTTGCGGACCGTTTCGAACACCTCGCGAGCATTATTGGCACGCAGTGGGCCGCGGCTGCGCGAGACGTGCGGCCTACGGCCGAGTGGCTCATGACCGAAGTCGACCATCGCTTGCTTGCCGAACTCGCGCATTATCACGCCTCCAAAATCAGAGCCGCGACGGATCTGGCTCTTTACGAGAACGAACCCAAAGCCGCGGTCCGCCTCCAGTTTGCCGAGGCCCATGCCCGGGCAGCGCTCCAGGCGTGGAAGGGAGTGGTCGCGCTGACGGCGCCGGTCTATCGCCACGACCTCGTCTTCGGCGTCGCGAAGGACAGTCCCCGCAGCAAACTGGGGCACCATCACACGGGCGATTGGCATGACCGATTGCCGGAGGTGGAAGCGGATGTTACCTACCTGAGCCAATTACGAATGAAGCTCGGCATCTCCGCGGACTCGGTCCCGGACTACCGCCTGCATTCGGAAATGGAACGGGAATTGATGGCGCCCTGGCCCAGGTTCCGCGGCCAGGACGGCATCGAAGCCAACTGGCGGAGCGACGGCGGGGTGGACATTCTGGTGACGGTTCCCGCGAACAGCAGGCTCGGGCGGGTGATTCTTCATCATCGCCCACTCGATCAAACGCGCGATTGGAACGCATCGGAGATGCATTCCGTCGACGGCCGGCGCTTTCAACTCGCGATACCGCCCGGCCAGATCGACCCACAGTTCGAGTGGCAGGGTTATATCGAGCTGCTCGGAAAAAACACCGGGATGTGCTGGCCGCTGTGGGAGGAGGAGCAGCCCTACGTAGTGCTTCGTCCTCCCGCCCGGTAAATATTATTCGGAGTTCCCCTCATGCCTCGCTACCTCACGATCGCCGCGTCTCAAAGCGGACCGATTTCACGCACGACGACAAGAACCGAAGTTGTTGCCCGGCTCATCGACCAGATGCGCGCCGCCCATGCGCGCGGGTGCGATCTGATCGTCTACACCGAATGCGCACTCACCGCGTTTTTCCCTCATTGGTGGATCAACGATGAAGACGAACTCGACGGTTGGTTTGAGAAGGAAATGCCGGGCCCTGAGACGAAGCCGCTCTTTGATGAAGCGGCCCGCCTCGGCATCGGCTTCTGTCTCGGCTACGCGGAACTGGCCGTGGAGGCCGGTGTGAAGCATCGCTACAACAGCAGCGTGCTGGTTGGCGCCGACGGGCGCATCATCGGCAAGTATCGCAAGATCCATCTCCCCGGCCACGTCGAGCATCGGCCGCACAATCCGTTTCAGAACCTGGAAAAGCGATTCTTCGAGGTAGGCAACCTGGGCTTTCCCGCGTGGCAGGCCTTCGGCGGGATCGTCGGCATGTGCATCTGTAACGACCGCCGCTGGGCGGAGACCTATCGGGTGCTGGCTTTGCAAGGCGCGGAATTGGTCCTGCTCGGCTACAACACCCCCGCGCACATCCCAGAGCATCCCGAACTCGATCGGCTGGCCGATTTTCAGAACCTGCTCAGCATCCAGGCCGGAGCCTATCAAAACGGCTGCTGGGTTGTCGGCGTGGCCAAGGCGGGCGTCGAAGAAGGGGTCCCTCAAATTGGGGGAACCGCGATCATCGCTCCGTCAGGGGAAGTTGTGGCCCGCAGTTCCACGCTGGGTGAAGAGTTGGTCATTCACCGCTGCGACCTGGATTTGGTGAAACCATACAAGGAATCGCTGTTTCACTTCGGCCGCAACCGGCGCATCGAGCACTACCAGTCGATCGCGGCGCAAACTGAGGCGACCCTTCCTCCCATTGGTTCGCAGGAGTAACTGAGTGCGGATTACTCCAAAGCCATGATGCCGTTCATGATCAGCCAATGGCCAGGGAATGTGCAGCGGTACGGCTACTCGCCGCGGTCGGCTGGGCGGTGAGCCCTCGACGTCTCGCTTCGCGCCGGTTCTTGGCTCGCTGCGAATGATGTCTGGGGTGATTGCTTGGAAATCAGATAGCGCGGGTGGATCGACTTCTCCGAAACCGCCCGTCCGGCCCGGACCGATGGCAAAAGGAGGGCGGCGGAGCCGCGATTCATTTTCCGATCGCGTTGCGGAGAACGCGATCCACCCGCGCGTGTTCCGAACGCGAGGCTCCAACGTCTCGAACCAGCAATCCGCAGCAGTTTGGAGGTTTCAGACACTGGGAACATGTTGGCCGTCACAGTCTATTCAGCTGACCCGCACATCCACACCACCGGCTTCGACAGGTGTCGTCTCGATGGTGACCGGCAGAAACTTCCGGATCACTTCAATGTTGGTTTTCGCGTGGGACGACAGGCCGACACTTTGGAAGCCGCCACCGCCCGCCAACACCAGCGGCAGCAGGAGTTGATCGGTGAGATACTCGCCGACGGGTGCGCTGGAACTGAGGTAGTGGCGGACTTGATCGACGACGGCATCCGCGACCTGCTCGGCGCGCACTCCTCGTTCGCCGAAGCCGCTGAAGGTCTCCACGAGGTGCTCCGACGCGACTTCCGCGGCCACGATGAATCCCGGGCCGCAGTCGGGCGGATGTTCCACGATCTCGAAGGATGAACGCGCCCAGCCCATGCGCTTTTCCACCTGGTCGAACGCCCGTTCCGCGATGCTCGTCGGTAACGCGGCAACATGCGCGACCACGCGGCGTCCGCGGTCGGCGCCACGCGCGAAGAGTTCGACCGGACGCAGCTTCGCGACGGGCTGGATCGTGATTTCGAATTTGCCGCCACCGGCCGGGTAGAAACCGGCGCGCAGCAGGTTCGGTTCGACGACCGGACCGAAGCGGGCGAGCAGCGGGAGGAAGGTCCGGGCAAGGAAGTCGAACGGGGGCGCAAAGGGATTGTGCGTGCCTCCCTGCAAGGTCAGGCGCGAGGGTCCGTCCGCCAGCATGAGCGCGGGCAGGACGGTTTGCAGGACGAGTGTGGTGCTGCCCGCTGTGCCTACCGCATAGCAGTACTCGCCCGCGCGGATGCCTTCCGGGCGAAAGACGAGCTCCGTCGAGCCGAGCACCCCTCCATCAGTGACCGCATCGCCGACCTTCGTCGCCGCCTGCACCGCCGTGAGATGCTGGCGCAGCAAGCCGGGCTTCTTGCGCCCGGCACGCACGTTCACGATCCGAAACGGCTGGTTGGTGACCAACGAGAGCGCGAGCGAGGTGCGGAGGATTTGTCCTCCGCCCTCGCCCGCGGAACCGTCGATGGTAATCATCGTGGACTGCTTCACGCGGCGCCTCCCAGCGACTCATCGGAATCCTTGATCACGAAGCGCGCGCGCAGGCGGGCGACCTCGGTCGCCAGACCGGCTTGCTCGACGCTGCGCAGGACTTCGTTGAATTCCTTGTACGCGGCGGGCGCTTCGTCCTTCGGATAGAAGCGGCAGCTCGTCAGGATGTCGTGCGCAGTGAATTCATCGTCGACGGTCTTCTGATCGAGTTCGCGGATCGCAGCCTTGCGGCCCTTCGCGCGGCCGGCGCCGTGGTTCACCGAATAGCAGCTCTTTTCCGCACCGGGCTCGGCGACCATCACGCAGGAACCCGCGGTCGGGTTGCCGGGCAGCAGGATGGGATGGCCGGTCCCGGCGTAAGGCGTTCCACGGAGCGCGTGGTGACCCGCCGGGAAGGCGCGCGTGGCGCCCTTGCGATGCACCCAGGCTTCGCGATTCTCGACGATCTCGCGCCGCGCGATGTTATGGCTGATGAAGTAGACGAGCTGGCCTGCCGCCCCGGGAATGATCTCCTGGAACGCCTCGAGCACGAGCGCGTTGATCAGCAGATGGTTCACCGTCGCGAAGTTCGCGCCGAGCGCCATGTCATCCAGGTAGGCATCGGCCTCGGGAGTCCCGAGCGGCGCATAGACGAGTTCCTTGTCGTGGCCGGGCAGCGGCAGGTCCCACGTCTCGAAGAAACGCTGGAGCGCACGGAACTGTCCGCTGGCCAGGTTGTGACCAAAGCCACGGGAACCGCAGTGCGACAGGAACGCGAGACCACCATGGCGCAGGCCGAAGACTTCGGCGGCGCGACGGGCGCGGTCATTATGACCGATCTCCACAGCCTCGCACTCCCCGAAGTGGTTGCCTCCGCCATAGCTGCCGAGTTGCGTCATCTTGTCGTCGAACTTCGGCAGGGCGCCGCTTGAGATCAGCCGCTCCAGGCGCTCAGCGAGAGCGTCGACGGTGTTGTCGTGACCGAAATGGGCGGAGTCTTCGCAGCGCTGCGCCCAGGCGGGCGGGATGCCGAGCGCTTCGCACACAGCAACGGACGCACCCTCGACGGCGACCTTGCGGCCCAGCTCCGGAGAAACATGGCGGGACTTCTTCGCCATGCGCTGGCCACGGCCCGCGCCGGTCGGAGTGCGTTCGCAGATCGCGTTGATCAGGGCACGTCGCGTTTCCTTCTCCGCCACGGCATCCGCCGGCAGATCGAGTGACAGCAAGCTCATCGAGCACTTGATATCCACCCCGACCGGGCCGGGATAGATGTGCGTCGGCGATACCAGCACGCAACCCACGGGCGCGCCGTAGCCGGCGTGCGCGTCGGGATTGAGCACCAGGTCAGTCACGCCGGGGGCGCTGCGCGAGTTCAGCGCCTGTTCGAGGCACTTCGCATCGAAGCCGCTGCGGATGGCTTCCGTGCCGATCACGGTGATCGGCTTGCCACGCGATCCAGGCGCCGGCAGGAAGCCCGTGGCTTCGCCGGTGACGTTGATGGAATGAGAAGGTGCCTCGGTGTTCATATTGGATTTCTGTATGGGTTGAAAATTGCCCGCGAATGCATCGGATGACACGAATCAAAAACTCTTTCATTCGGGTGATTCGGGTGATGCGCGGGCCAAATCGCCTTTCATCCGCGCGATAGTCGGCAGAATGGATTGGGCGGGCGAGCGAACTGATTACTGGCTACTGATTACTGATACCCGGAGGCCGGGAGAAAGATTGCGACGACAAGAATGATGAGACGGTATACGCGCTCTACCGCTGAGCTACGGCTCCGTCGAAAATGGAGCCGGCGGGACTCGAACCCGCGGCCTCGTCCTTCGTAGGGATGTAGTCCCATCGGCATTCGTCGCAAATTGAAGGCACTGGAATCATGACGACAAGGATCAGGTGAAACGTTTCGTCGCTCTACCAGGCTGAGCTACGGTCTCGTCGAAATGAGACCGGCAGGATTCGAACCTGCGTCATACGGGTAATGTAGTTCCGCACGGCATTCGTCATGAAGGCCGGTGCATGAGCGTGCCGGCAACCGGCGGCAGGACGTTTTCTGAGCTATTCCGCCGAAGCGGAACCGGGATTTGAGCCCGGGACCTCCCACGCAATGCGTGGGCGCTCTACCATGTAGTCCGTGCCTGCATCCGGCACGCTCACAAAAATTCAAAGAACAGGAAAAGGATCGCCGACAAAAACTGATTGAGACGTTTCATTGTATAGATGTAGTCCCGGTCGCATTCGGCGAAAGGTTTGGTGGATTGGCCCGCCCGCGCCGGATTGCGCGGACGGGCATGCAAG
>Ga0070658_10002248_pt1 | contig 16196 bp, 13 predicted proteins | sample KBSC13metaG_FD_64664 | JGI IMG/M metagenome (GOLD analysis project Ga0070658, IMG submission 64664) | Corn rhizosphere microbial communities from Kellogg Biological Station, Michigan, USA - KBS C1-3 metaG | ecosystem: Host-associated > Plants > Roots > Rhizosphere > Soil ...
CTGCCACGGGTGTTATTTACTGGATGCTGAACACGGCCTGGCCGAGCCTCAACTGGCACCTTTACGATTACTATCTCGATCCGGCGGGCGCCTACTTCGGCGCGAAGAAGGCCAACGAGCCGGTGCATGTGCAGTTGTCGTACGACACCGGCGAAGTGCTTGTCCTCAACCGCACTCCGGTTGCCGCTGGGCCGTTCGGGCTCACCCTCGTCGTTCGCGATGTCGACGGGTTGGCGCGGTCTACCGAAAGGCATGAGGTGGGCGCTGTGCGGGCGGCCACTGCAGTAACCGTGGCGAAGCCTGAGATCGCCGAAGGCATATCGACGACGTACTTCATCGAACTCGAATTGTCTGACCACGTAGGCAAAATGGTGAGCCGCAACGTGTATTGGTTCTCGACGCAGGCCGATGCCGTCGACTGGGAGAAGACGTCGTGGCAATACTCGCCGCAATCGGTCTTCGCCGATTTCACCGGTCTGCAAGAACTGCCTCAAGCGACCGTAGAGGTCGAGGTGAACACGTCGTCGGAGTTGGCGAACGGCACGTCAGTGGTGAGGTTGCACAACGTTTCACCCAGCGCGACGCCCGCTGTCGGAGTGCACGCGTCGATCGTCGCCGGTGCTGCGAGTTCGCCGGTCGCGCCGGTTCTCTGGGACGACAACGACATCACCTTGTTCGGCGGACAGAGCGTCACGTTGACGGCTAGGTATTCGACTGCAGGCCTCGATGCGTTGCCGAGCGTTTCGATCGAGGGCTTCAACCTCAAAGAAAAAGTTGTGCGCTAAGGAAATTCAGCCGGCGGTCTCAGCCGTGGGTGCCGGGATCGCAGCCGTGAGTACCTCCCAAGCGCGATCGAGCCCGGCTGCGATGCAGCCGTCTACCACGGCATCGGCGCCGAGCGCGCTCACGACCACCTGCGGTGCTACCGGCGAGATCGCGTGTAGTTGCTGCGCCACGGTGTCGACGAAGCCGGGCGCCTGGCCGACACCGCCACCGAGCACGATCAACTCGGGGTCGACGACAGTGACCACTGAACACACTGCTTTTGCAACCAGCACAGCCTCTTCGGCCACGACGGCTGCCGCCTTGGGGTCGCCGGCCGCAGCAGCGTCGAAAACCTTCTGCGCCGATGTCGAAGCCCTTACGCCCGCGCGTTTTGCCGCCCTGACGATGGCCGGCGCAGACGCCGCAGCCTCGAACGTGCCTCGCTTCTTGGCGTCGTCAAGGTCAGTGCCGTGGCCTTCCGAAAACGGCAGATAACCGATCTCGCCGGCCGCGCCGTGCGCGCCACGATGCAGTTTGCCGCCGATCACCAAGCCCATGCCGATACCGGTGCCGACCGAAACGAACGCGAAGCTGTCGACGTTGCGGCCGTGGCCGTGCGTTTGTTCGGCAATGGCAGCCGCATCGATGTCGTTCTCGATCATCAGGTGTTTGCCGAAGGCGTCGCGCAGATCCCGCAGTACCGAAGGGGACTCCCAGCCCGGCAGGCTGCCCGCAAGCCCGAGCGCGTCGCGCTGCGGATCGTAGACGCCAGGGCTCCCGATGACGGTCTGCGTGATGTCGGACGACGAAACCCCCGCTTCCTTGAGCAATGACGCCGACAGGGCAACGAGTTCTTTGACTCTGCCATGACCATTGGTGGCCTTGACCCGCACCGAGGTGCGGGTGCGAACCGCGCCCGCGAGATCGGCGATCGCGCCGCGGATGTATTGCCGACCGATGTCGAGACCTAGTACGTAACCGGCCTCTGGCCGAACTTCGTACAAGATTGCGGCAGGGCCCGGCACGCCGGTGCGGTGGCCGGCGGCTTGAACCAGACCGGCGCGCTCGATGTTTGCGAGCGCGAGCGAAACCGTCGGTTTCGACAGGCCCGAAATTCGCGCGAGGTCGGCGCGTGACAGCGGCCCGGTGCGGCGGATGAAGTCGAGCATCACCTGCTCGTTCATCGCGCGGATGAGTTGTGGGCGGGCCGCTGAGATCCCACCGTTGCCTACCGGCACCTTCACCCTCCTCGGGTCTTCGCCAGATCGTACTGAAGCCGTTACTCCGCGGTCTTGCACTTCCAGAATCGGTAGGTTACTTTCCTAACAATCTTCTACTGGACCCAAGGGGAACGCCGCACCATGATGAGCTCGCCGGCCGCACTGGGCCTCGATTTCGGAGGCACCAAGATTGCGGTCGCCGCCTGCGACCTGGCCGGTAACCGGCTCGGCCTCACGACGGTCGACAGCTCGGCTGACGCCGGTGCGCAGGCTGCGTTCGAGCGTGGGATCGCCGCCGCGCGTGCGCTGCTGGGCTCGCTCGAACCGCATTGGCGGCTCGCCGGGGTCGGTGCGGCGACGTTCGGGATCCCTTACGACGACCGTGTCGAACTGGCGCCGACGATCCCGGGCTGGGAGGCGTTGCCGTTCGGGCGCACATTGCGGGCGGCTTTCCCCGGCGTCCCGGTTGCTCTTGCGACCGACGTGAAGGCGGCGGCGCAAGCCGAGCTTCGCTGGGGTGCGCTCGTCGATTGCGATCCCGGGTTGTACCTGAATCTCGGCACCGGACTCGCGGCAGCGATCGTCGCGGGGGGCGAAGTGATCGTGGGCGCCAACCGTGCGTCGGGCGAGATCGGGTACAACTTGCGGTCGGTCGACGATGTCGGCGTTCGGGTCGCCGAGCGTGCGATGCTCGAAGATATCGTTAGCGGCAAGGCGTTTTCGGCGGCTGCTGCTGCGCACTTCGGGCGTCCGGCGTCCCCGGTCGAGCTTTTCGAGTCGGCGGCGACCGATGCCGGTGCTGCCGACATCGTCGACACATTCGTCCGCGAGCTCGCAATGCACGTCGTGAATCTCGCGGTGGCCATCGATCCGGCGCGCATCGCGGTCGGTGGCGGCATGGTGCGGTCGTGGTCGCACATCGGCCCCGGTCTGCAGCGTGCGCTGGTAGCGGCCATGCCGTTCGCTCCTGAGCTGGTGCCTGCGCAATTCCCTTTCGATGCACCGCTTATCGGCGCGCTCGCTCTCGGCGTCGAGGCGGCGTCCCGCGAAGTGTCGGCGGGGGAGCGAGCAAGCAGCGAGCCTCTCGACGAGGAGGCGCTGGCATGAGCGGTTCGGCACAGCGACCGTTCACACCGTCGTCCGGCACGGATCGCCCGTCCGTCCGGCTGCACCCGCAAGGCAACGCTGTTCAACCCACCCGGGCATTCCACGAATCCGGGCTACCCAATGAATCCGGCAAGCGCAGTGAGGGGCAATCACGATGAGGCGCATGAAAGGTGCTGCCATCGCAGTGTCGGTCGGCCTTTTGGTCGCCGCGTGCGGAGGTAGCAGCCACGGCAACTCAAACAGCACAGCATCCGGTGGCTCGAACCCGAGCACGCCGACGGCGAACAACTCCTCGCCATCGAGCAACGGTGGCAGCGGAGCTACGGCGTCGTACAAGAAGGGTGGCTCGGTCACGATTTCGAACGAGGCCGGCCAGAACTGGACCTGTCAGTTCAACCCGTTCAACCCGGCGGTCAACGCCTTGTCGATCGGGTTCGTCTACGAGCCGCTGGTCTACGTCAACTCGCTGAAGTCTGGCGCAGAGACGCCGATGCTCGCGTCGTCCTACACGTGGTCGAGCGACAAGAAGTCGATCACGTTCACGATTCGTGACGGCGTGAAGTGGAACGACGGTCAGCCGATGACGGCGGCCGATGTGGCGTTCACGTTCAATTTGATGAAGGCGAACGCCGCGCTCGACCTGTACTCGTTGTGGACCGGAGCCGGATTGCAAAGCGTGGCAGCAAACGGAAACCAGGTGACGATGACGTTCGCCGACAACGCGTCGACGTACTTCTACATCTTCGCCGGCCTGGTGGGAATCGTGCCGCAGCACATCTGGTCGACCGGCGATGCGGCCGCGAAGCCCGACACCTGGCCCGACACCGCGCCAGTGGGCACCGGCCCGTTCATGGTCAACCCGTGCAAGCCCAGCAACATCACCTATACCGCGAACCCGAATTACTGGATGCCGGGCGAGCCGTACTTGCAGACCGTGCAGTACCCGGCGTACCTCGACAACGGCCCGGCGAACCTCGACCTGGCCAATGGAAAGGCGCAGTGGGGCGGCCAGTACATCCCGAACATCGACGCCGCGTACAAGTCGAAGAGCCCCGACAACAACTATTGGTTCCCGCCGATGACGAACGTGGCGCTGATCCCGAACCTCGACCCGTCGCACAAGGCGACGAGCACGCTCGCGGTGCGGCAAGCGATCGCGGCGGCGCTCGACCGCGAGCAGATCTCGAAGATCGGTGAAAGTGGCTACCAGCCCGCGGCGAACCAGACCGGTGTCGTCACACCGACATTCGACAAGTACTTCGACGGTGACGCGTTGAAGGCATCGGGCTACGACAAGCCCGACATCGCAAAGGCAAAGCAACTTCTGCAAAGCGCCGGCTATTCGTCGTCGAGCCCGTTGAAGCTCTCGGTCATCACGGTCACCGGTTACACCGACTGGGACGCGTCTCTTGCCGTAATCAAGCAGCAGCTCAAGGCGATCGGCATCGACATCACGGTGCAAGACCTCGAAGGCCAGTCGTACAACGACAAGCTGTACAAGGGCGACTTCGACCTTGCCTATGGCCCGCAGCTCAGCGGCGGACCGTCGCCGTACTACGAGTTGCGTCAGTTGCTTTATTCGAAGAACTCGGCACCGATCGGTACTGACGCGTCGTCCAACTACGAGCGTTACATCAATCCCGCAGTCGACAAGTTGTTCGACCAGTACCCCACGGCCGACGACGCAACGCAGGTCTCGCTCATCAAGCAGATCGAGAGCTACATGATCAAGGATGTGCCGCTGATCCCGACCACGGAGTCGGTCGACTGGTACCAATACAACACCAGCGACCTGCAGGGGTGGCCCACGAAGGACAACCCTTACGCCCAGCCCGCACCCTGGAACGTGCCTGACGACGAGCAGGTTCTGTTGCACCTGTACTCGAAGAAGGCACAGCAGTAACAAGCACAGCAGTAACAAGCACAGCGGCGGGAAGGCGCGCTACCCGCGGGTGATCCTCGCGGGATGGCACGGGATAACCGCCTAGAAACCGTCCGACGAGAGTGAGTACGAGGAGCTGGTCGCCGTGAGATACCTACTTCGACGACTCGGATTCTTCGTGCTCACTCTCTGGGCGGCGATGACGCTGAACTTCTTCATCCCGCACCTGATGCCGGGCAGTCCGGCGCAGGTATTGAAAGCAAAGCTCAACCACAGCGGGCGGATCGCTTCTACCGATCAGATCAACGCGCTGCTGGCGTCGTTCGGTTTCGATCCCCATGCGGGCCTGATGTCGCAGTACTTCACCTATCTCAAAGACATGGTGACGTTCAACTGGGGCGTCTCGATCGGCGACAGTCTCGGCGCCAACGTCACCACGTTGATCGGCCAGGCGTTGCCGTGGACTCTCGGTCTCGTCGGCGTCGCCACCATCATGGCGTTCGTCATCGGCACGTTGGTCGGCATCGTCGCTGGTTGGCGGCGCGGTGGCTTGCTGGACGGCGTCGTGCCGCCCGTGTTCGTCGTCACCTCTGCGCTGCCGTATTTCTGGGTGGCATTGCTTGCGATCGCGCTGTTCGCGGACGGCGCTCATGCCCTGCTGCCGAACGACGGCAATTACGACCTCGGTTTGAAAGAAGAATGGTCACTGCAGTTCATCGGCAGCGTGTTGAAGCACGCCATCTTGCCGGCTGGCACCATCTTGCTTACTGCCATCGGTGGCTGGATTCTTACGATGCGCAACAACATGATCACCACGCTGGCCGAGGACTACGTGCGCATGGCACGGGCAAAAGGCATGTCGAGCCGCCGCATCATGATGGGTTATGCCGCACGCAACGCGTTCTTGCCTAACCTTTCCGGCTTTGCGATGTCGCTCGGTTACGTGATCGCCGGAACGATTCTGGTCGAATACGTCTTCAACTATCCGGGACTCGGCCACATGTTCTATCTCGCGACGGCGAGCACCGACTACCCGTTGTTGCAGGCGCTGTTCATGCTGGTCACCTTTGCTGTTTTGGTGTGCGTGCTGCTTTGTGACTTCGCGGTCTTCCTGCTCGATCCGCGTGCGCGGGCGAAGGGCTGACCGCCGTGACCACCACACTTGTCGACACCGCCGCGGTAACCGGCACCGTGCACCCGCGCAAGGGTCGCAGAGGAGGCCTTTGGCGGGCGATTCTCGGCAACCGCAAGGCCTCGGTCGGACTCTTGCTCTTCTTGTTGTTCTGCCTGGCGGCCGCCTTCCCGCACCTGTTTGTGCCGTGGTCGCACGGTGACCCGCAGGCTGTCGGCCAGTTCCCATCCGAGTTGCATCCGTCGCTGCAGCACTGGATGGGTACCACGCAGCTCGGTCAAGACATTTACACCGAACTCATCTACGGAACTCGCGAATCGCTGATAATCGCACTCATCGCCGGGGCCGGAGCCACCGCGTTGTCGGTCATCATCGGAATCACGGCGGCCTATCTCGGCGGCGCAGTCGACGACGTGCTGTCGATGTTTACCGGGATTTTCCTTGTACTGCCGACCTTTCCGCTGATCATCGTGTTGGCGACATACGCTGGCAAGGGTAGTCTGGCGGTCGTCATCGTGGTGCTGATCGTCACGGGCTGGGCGTACGGCGCAAACCAGCTGCGGGCTCAGGGATTGTCGTTGCGCAACCGGGATTTCCTCGAGTCGGCACGGGTTCGCGGTGAGCGGCGCTCGTACATCATCACGTTCGAAGTGTTGCCGACGATGGTGTCGCTGATCCTGGCGAGCTTCCTCGGCTCAGCGCTATATGCGGTGCTCACCGCGGCCGGCCTGCAGTTCCTTGGCCTCGGCGACTCGAGCTCGCTGAGTTGGGGCACGATGTTGTACTGGGCGCAGAACCAAAGTGCGCTCCTGAGTGGTTACCCGGTCTGGGCGCTCGCTCCCGGTTTGGCGGTGGCGTTGTTGGGCGTGTCGTTCGCGCTGCTCAACTACGCATTCGATGAGATCAGCAACCCGGCTCTGCGGCCGGTTCGGAGGCACCGTGGCAAGCGCGCCCATTCTTGAGGTACGGGACCTGCGGGTCGAGTACGCCTCGTCGCGCGGCCCGGTTGGTGCGGTCGACGGTGTCGACCTCGACGTGTGGCCCGGCGAGTTCGTGAGTGTCGTCGGTGAGTCGGGCTGCGGCAAGTCGACCATGCTGTTCGCGATCGCGCAGCTGCTGAGCCCGCCCGCCGAGATCACCAGTGGCAGCGTACTTTTCAAGGGTAAGAACCTCGTCACGATGACAGAAAAGCGGCTGAATGTGCTGCGCTGGCGTGACTTTTCCGTGGTCATGCAGAGCGCCATGAACGCGCTGAACCCGGTGAAGAGCATCGGTGCACAGTTCCAGGACGCCATCAACGCACACGACGAGCACGTCGATCGTGAGCGCCCCGCCGAGGTGATGCGGCTTGTCGGTATCGACCCGATTCACTTGAAGAGCTATCCGCATCAGCTCAGTGGCGGCATGCGTCAGCGCGCGATGATCGCGATGGCCCTGCTGTTCACTCCCGACCTCGTCATCATGGACGAGCCGACCTCGGCACTTGATGTCGTCGCACAGCGGTCGCTGATGGTGCAGATCAAAGAATTGCAGCGGGAGCTAGGGTTTGCGGTCATCTTCGTTACCCACGACATGTCGTTGGTGAGCCACTTTTCGGACCATCTCGTGGTGATGTACGCGGGGCAGGTGGTCGAAGTCGGCCCGACCCGCACGGTTTTCGACCATCCCGAACATCCGTACAGTCGCGGGTTGCTTGACGCTTTTCCGTCGATCACCGGCCCCCGGGTGCATCTCACCGGCATTCCAGGATCGCCGCCGGATCTGGCGCACCCACCGGCCGGCTGCCGGTTCAACCCGCGCTGCCCGTTGGTGTTCGCCGACTGCCTCGTGGTCGAGCCCGCTCTGTACACAGTGGGGGAGTCGCATGCGCGGTGCCTCTTGCACGCAACTGCGCATGCGCCCACCCCCGCACCAACCGATACCGCGCAGATACCGATTCCTGACATGGCTGAAGGTGAGGTGCGATGACCGACTCGATCACCGATGCCGTCACGAACACCACTGACCACGCCGACCCGAGCGCGCCGACCGGATCGGTGCCGTTGCTCGAGACCAAAGGCCTTACTCGTCATTTCAAGGTCGGCGGCAACCTCGCACGTAAGACGCTGCACGCGGTCGACGATGCGAACATTGTCATCGACCGGCAAGAAATCGTTGCGCTGGCAGGAGAAAGTGGCAGCGGCAAGAGCACTATTGCCAGGTTGTTGGCGCGGGTTTACAAGCCCACCAGCGGCGAGATCTACTACCGCGGGCGGGCACTTTCGTCGATGCACACGAGGCGCGATCTGCTGTCGTACCGAAGCGATGTGCCGATGGTTTTCCAAGACCCGTTCAGTTCGCTGAACCCGGCGTTTCGGGTCTCGCACGGCATCATGCGCGGTCTCAAGTTGCACCGTAAGGACATCAGCCGCGCCAACCGGTACGACGAGGCCGAACGAGTTCTCGATGCGGTTGGGCTGACTCCGGCGTCCGACATCTTGCAGCGTTACCCGTACGAGCTATCGGGTGGTCAGCGGCAGCGCATCGGCTTCGCACAAGCCCTTGCGTACAAGCCAAAACTGATTCTCGCCGACGAGCCGGTGTCGATGCTCGACGTGTCGATTCGGATCGGCCTGCTCAACGTGATGGCCGACTTGCGCACCAACGAAGGTGTGTCATTCCTCTACATCACGCACGACATCGCGAGCGCGCGTTACGTGGCCGACCGCCTAATCGTGATGTATGCGGGTCACATCGTCGAGTCAGGCCCGACTGAGGTTGTGCTCTCGAACGCGAAGCATCCCTACACGCGGCTGCTGCTATCGGCGGTACCCGATCCACGTGCCCCGCTCGAGGTCGGCGCCCAGACCGATACCGGCGAGCCGCCCAAGGTGATTAACCCGACGCCGGGCTGCCGGTTCAGGTGGCGCTGCCCACTGGTCGTCGAGGAGTGTCACCACGTGACACCGGCGCTGCGAGTGCTCGGGCCGCGCCACGCCGCCGCCTGCCATGTGGCTTCAGAAGATGAGATTGAGAAGCGCTGACGAGCTAGAAAAGCGCTGCGTCGCCTTGGGTTTCGACCACTGCATGCCCTTGCCGGAAGAAGAAGACGAGCAGCTCAGAAGGCAAGCCGCTGACTGTGACGGTAGGAGCGCCGACACCCGCACCCGGCACCGCCTCCTTCGCTGACGCGCGGTGCACGTTCAGGCGTTCGCCGGTATCGGTTCGCATCACGTCGACGTCGAGATTTTTCCGCAGTAGCGCGGATTTCGCCGGGAACCGCAGCCTCCGGAAGAACAAGTTTTCGGTGTCGCGATCGAAGATGCGTGGTTGCCACGAGGGCTGCGCGCGCCGCACGTCTTCGTGGTGAATGAAGAACTCGATGCCGTTCGCCGCCTCATCGAGGCGGGCCGGCCGGAACGGCGAAAACCGCGGCGGGCCGTTACGTAACTGGTTCACGAGCTGTCCAAAATCCCTGCTTCTCAGGGACTTCTGCACCTTCGCCGTATGTGCTGACAGAAATCTGAGGGCGATACCGGGCATCGCGTCGAGCCGCCCTTCGCGTAACACGAGGTGAGCGGCGAGGTCGGCGGTGTTCCACCCTTCGCACAGCGTCGACTGGTCGGGGCCGACTTCGTCGAGCAGTGCACACAGCGACTGGCGTTCCAGCTGGGCGAGTTGGCTCACGCTCCGACCTTACGCGGCACGCGCGTGGCCACGATGCTCGGCAAGCTCGTCGATCGCCAGCGCCACCGTGAGCACCAACCCCACTGCCACGCAGAACCCGCCGAGCGTGTCGGTCGCGTAGTGATAGCCGGTGCCCACTAGGGCGGTCGCCACCGCCACCGCTTCGAGCAACGCCAATGCCGACGCTGCCCACCGCACCACCATGGGCCAGCGTGGCCGACTCGGCCCGATCAGCACGACGATGATCACGACCGCGACCGATACCGCACCGGTCGTGTGCCCGCTCGGAAACGACAACGCATCGTTTAGCCGACGGTCGATGAGCGGCTTCAACACGAACTCGGTGAATCCCGCAGCCACGGCCGGTCCGAAGACTGCGAGTGCGGCTGCTTTTCGTCGTCCGGCAAAGAAAAGGACAACAGCCAGGACGGCGCAGATCGCCACCACCGTCGGCGGATCTCCCAACCGGACGAGGTGTTCGAGAAAGCGAAGGTGTCCGCCCAGCCTGTGCTGAAGGCGACTGTCGATGGCGTGGTCGAGTCGACCGGCGCGATGCCCTCCGGCGTAGTGCAGGGCCAGCACGATGGTGCCGATTGCCGCCGCCACGATGACCGCGACGATCTGACGCCGCCGCGCGAGCAACGGAGCGGACGGCATGTGCGCGAGTGTACGGAAGATGAGCGCCCAAACCGGCTCGGCACGTACTAGCGTGAGCAGCGTGACCGAAGCCTCAACCGACCACGACGTCGATCTGCTGATCGTCGGTGCCGGACCTTCGGGCCTTTATGCCGCCTACTACGCGGGATTTCGAGCACTGTCGGTGGCGGTCGTCGACTCGCTCACCGAGCCCGGCGGCCAGCTGGCCGCGCTTTATCCCGAGAAGGTTATCTACGACGTCGGCGGAATCCCGTCGATCCTCGGCCGTGAGCTCGCCGCCGATCTGTACAAGCAAGCACAGACCTATGACCCCACGATCCTGCTCGGTCATAGCGCGGGCGCACTGACTCGACTCGATGACGGCACGCTGAGCGTCGCGACTGACAGCGGGCTCACGATCCGGGCGAAGGCAGTGCTTGTTACTGCAGGTATCGGGATCTTCACCCCGCGTCCGCTCCCCGCCGGCCAGCAGTACGAAGGCAACGGCTTGCGTTACTTTGTGCCCGACCCGGAGGCGCTCAAGGGCAAGCGGGTACTCGTCGTCGGCGGCGGCGACAGCGCGGTCGACTACGCACTCATGCTCGAAAGCGTTGCCGAATCGGTCACGGTCGTGCACCGGCGGGCCGAATTCCGCGCCCACGAGATGTCGGTGCAGAAGATGCGCGAATCGTCGGTTCGCATCTTGACCCCGTACCAAGTCAGCTCGGTCGAAGGTGCCGGCCGGGTCGAGGTCGTCGAGGTCAAGGACCACGACACCGGCGCCGTCGAAAGACTGGACGTCGACGAGTTGGTTGCTGCACTGGGATTTGTGGCCGAATTGGGGCCACTCGCCACGTGGGGGATGGAGCTGAACCACAGGCACATCGTGGTCGACACCACGATGGCGACCAGCCTTCCGCGGGTGTTCGCGGCCGGTGACATCACCGACTATCCCGGCAAGGTCAAGCTCATCTCTGTGGGTCTCGGCGAAGCCGCGGTCGCGGTCAACAACGCCGCGGTCGTGATCGACCCCGCGAAGAAACTGTTCCCCGGCCACTCGTCAGATCCGGGCAAGCAGACCGGCTGAGCGGCCTGCGGCACGCGGCCGTCCCGCCCATCGCTGGCACTACGAAGAGTGACGACATGACCGCACAACGTCACTCACCTTCCCGGGCCATATCGGCCGAAGCGTCCGGCCCGGCAGGCTTGCCGCCATGCCGTCACCTCGCAATCACACCCGCCGTCCGCGAGCACTTCGTCGTCCGACTGCACTGCGCCGTCCGACTGTGTTCGCCGCGGCGGCCAGCGCGATCGCGTTGCTGACCGGGATCGTTGCACCGACCGCTTCTGCGACCGCTTCGACGGCGACCCAGGCGAACATCGCCGACGACGCGAACTGGTTGTTGCAGGGGCAGTTGCCCGACGGCGCGATCGCTTGGTACGTCGACAAGAGCCACATCTCGCCGTATCTCGCGAATTACGCGGCGATGGGATTGGCCGAGGCTCGAAAGCAGACCGGCTCGCGCACGTACTCCGACGCCGCATGGAACTGGCTGAGCTGGTACGCCGAGCATCAGGACGCGAACGGTTTTGTCACCGACTACGACGTCGATGCGGCGGGCGTCGAGACCTCGACCGGTGACGAAGACTCGACCGACGCCTACGCAGGCACGTACTTGTCGGCGGTGCGGGCGACGTACCTGGTCGATGCGAACAAGACGAACCTGCGGTCGCTGCACGCGAGCATTGCCGCAGCGGTCGGGGCGATCGAGGCCACTCAAGACAATGACGGCCTCACTTTCGCCAAGCCGACTTGGCCGGTCAAATACTTGATGGACCAGACCGAGGCATACAACGGATTGCGCAGCGCGGCCGACGCGGCCGGCACGCTCGGTGACCGGGTGCTGCGCAACCGCGCGCTCGGCGATGCGTCGGCGCTGCAAGCCGGCATCGACACGCTGTGGGATGCGCCGACCGGCGGGTACGACTGGGCGAAGAGCGGCGATGTGAACACCACCGACTGGAGCGTGCTTTATCCCGACGCGATGGAGCAGGCGTGGATCGCCGGCTCTAGCGCGATCAGCGGCAGCCGCGCCGGCCAGCTCGTCACCACCTTGCAGGCGGTGCAACCCGCGTGGAGCTCACCGACCGCACTCGCCAATATGAACGGCGCCACGGGCACGGTGGGTTACTGGCCGGTGGCCGGATGGGCGCTGCTGCGCGTCGGTCTGAACAGCCAGGCGGTCGCCGCCGCTACCTCGATCCGCACCGCCGCAATCAACGCGAATCGCGATTGGCCATTCACGACGGGCAACGCGGGCGAGCTGATCGTGCTCGAAAGTGGCGATACGTCGCTCTTCACGCCCTAGCCGCGAAGCGACACATCCGCATTGTTGATTGTGGGAGCGCCGTCGTCGGTGCCAGACTTTTGAGCGTGGGAAGTCACTGGTCGCGCGAGGACGATGGCGACCAGGGTCCGTTTCCCGAATCGATGCCCGCCGTGCCCTCGGTGCACTATCTCCTTGAACCGGGTGCCGCCGGCGTACGGGCAGGCCGTCGTTTCGTATCGCGTCAGGTGATCGAGTCGGGCGCGCCCGAGCTCGCTGACGATGCCGCGCTCGTCGCGGCCGAGCTGCTGGCCAACGCTCACCAGCACGGCGCCCCTCCGGTGTCGATCTCGATCGAGGCGGAGCCCGGCCGGGTCTGGCTTGAGGTAAGCGACAGCAGTCCGCGATGGCCGGTCGTTGTTCCGGCCAGCAATGCGAACATGACGGGCCGCGGGTTCACACTCGTAGACGCCGTGAGCGCCAGATGGGGTGTGCGGCGCGAATCCCCCGGCGGTAAGACGGTGTGGTGCGAGTTGTTGTCGGGCCATGCGCCCGAGATGAGCGTCGCCGTCGATCTCGAAGCCCTGCTTGCGGGCGACGCCGAGCCCACCTCGATAGAGCGGCGCTACACCATTGTCCTTGGCGACGTCCCGACCGGCATGCTGATCGAGGCTAAGGCGCATGTCGACAACCTGGTTCGCGAGCTGTCATTAGCCGCAGCCGGATCACGATCCGCCGACGTCCCCGCCGCAGGCATGGAGCACCTCGCGGCGCTCATCGAAAGCGTTGTCGTGGGTTTCGCCGATGCCCGCGAGTCGATCAAGCGGCAGGCACTCGCGGCAGCACAGCGCGGCGAGCCCCGCGCGTCGCTCACTCTCTACCTTCCGCTGTCGGCTGCGGCTGCCGGCGAGCGTTATCTGGCGGCGCTCGACGAGGTCGACGGCTACGCGCGGGCAGCGCGACTACTCACCCTCGAGGCGCAGCCCGACCACCGGTTGTTCCGGCGTTGGTACGTCGAGGCTGTCATCACACAGCTTCGGCGGCTGGCCTCCGGTCAACCGGCAACCGAGATCGAGCCGTTCGAATATCGCCTGTTGAGTGAAGTGCGTGCACTCGCGGCTGCGTCACGCACCACTGATCAAGCGGCCCGACTGCAACGGGTTACCGCGGCGCTCGCCCGGGCGCGCACCCCAGAAGACGTCGCTACCGTTGTCATTTCTGAGGCCGTCACGGCACTCGGCGCCTACGGTGGCGGCCTTCTCGTCCCGGCACCGGACGGCGAACACCTTGCCGTGCCCGGTGCGGTCGGTTATGCCGAAGATCTGATGGGGCAACTTCGAGAAGAGCGCATTGACGCCGATTTGCCGGCCGCAACCGCGCTGCGCACCGGATCGGCGATCTGGATCGAGTCTCCCGACGAACGCAACGCGCGGTTTCCGGAAATGCGCGGCTTCGAACCGAACACCATCGCCATGTGCGCGGTGCCGCTCGTCGTGGGTGAGCGGTCGATCGGCGCACTTCGTTTCAGCTTCGACACCGCGAAGCTGTTCGACGAATCTGAACGGCATTTCGTCGAGGCGCTCGCTACCCAAACCGCGCAGACCCTGCAGCGCACCGAATTGTCGGAGGCCGAACGCCAAGCCGCCATCGAACTGCAGCGCGCGCTGCTGCCGCAACGCATCTCCGGCATTCGCGGTTGGGACGTCGCGGCTTACTACAGCCCGGCCGGCGGCCAGCAGGTCGGCGGCGACTTCTACGACGTCTTCCCGGTAAGCGACGGCCGGATCGCTGCGGTGGTCGGTGATGTGATGGGTCGGGGAGTGTCGGCCGCTGCGTCGATGGCAGAGGTCAGGTCGACCATTCGCGCCTACGCCACCGACGATCCCGATCCGGCTGCAGTGCTGCGCCGGGTCGATCGCTACTTCGAGGCGTTCGCCCTGGAGCAGCTGGTTACGGTGGTGTACCTGCTCGTCGACCCGTGCAGTGACGTCGTCCAGCTGGCCAATGCCGGACACCTGCCCCCACTGCTCGTATCTCGCCGAGGGGCGCAGACGCTCAACGTCACCGGTGACCTGCCCTTTGGGGTGGTCAGCGCAGATCGCACGATCCACACCTTCCGGCTTGAGCCCGGCGAGGCGGTGGTGGCCATCACCGACGGCCTCGTCGAGCGGCGGGGCGAAGACATCGACGCGGGTCTTTCGCGCCTGCTTGACTCACTCGCCCACGCCACCTGGAACACACCCCGTGCACTGGTGAACCGCATCGTGGCCGCCTCGATCGACGAAGGTACGCAAGACGATGACGTCACGGTGCTCGTGCTGCGCCGCGGTGAGCACTAAGCGTCCGCTCGGGCGCAACTTATTCGACACCGAACCCGATGTCGTTGGCATCGGTGCATCCATCGTGCACAATGTGACTGCTGGGACCACTGAGACCAAACCAAAGGACGTCGGGGAAGGCGCACCTCAGGTCACGTCTCTCGGAGGTTCTGGTGGCAACACGTGGCGTCCTGTACGTCCACTCCGCCTTACCGGCTGTCAGTCCACACATCGAGTGGGCGGTCGCCGGCGTGCTTGGCATGCCCGTGCGGTTCGACTGGCAGCCGCAACCGGTCTCGCCGGGTGCGGTGCGCACCGAATCGGCATGGGCTGGCGAGCCGGGCTGCGCGTCGCGCCTTACCTCGGTGTTGCGCGGTTGGCCGATCCGGTTCGAGGTCACCGAAGACCCCAGTTCTGGTTGCGACGGCGAGCGCTACGCATTCACCCCGACACTCGGGCTCTTTCACGCATCGACATCGGCCAACGGCGACCTCGTCGTCCCAGAAAATCGGCTCCGCCACCTGCTCGCGTCCGGTGAGGATGCACGGTCGGCGATCGGCCTCCTGCTCGGCGAACCCTGGGACGCCGAACTCGACACGTTCAGGCACGCGGGCGATGGAACGCCCGTGCGCTGGCTGCACGAAGTCGTGTGAGGCGGGCCCGGTGCGGTTTTTTCACTTCCCCCTCCGAACGCATCGGGTCCGCCTCACCGCTCGCGTCGCCCGTAGACCCGCCTCCGCGTCGCACCCTCGCCAACTCTCGCTCGTGCGCGACGAAGATGTTGCCGCGTTGCGTACCCACCACAATGCTTTAGCCGGACGACGAAAAGCTCCCGCACCTCAGCGCGAAGCGATCGACCTCAGCCGCTGGTGAGTCGCGATATCGCCGGGCTTGCACGAACTCGTCCTTGCCGAACAGAAATGTCAGTAGGCAGATCTAGCGTGAAGGCATGTGCGTTGGAGTGATGCCCACGATTGATCTGGCTTCGTTGGCGCCGGGTGCGTTGCCCGGTGAGGCCGTGCCTTGTGGCGGTGTGCCCGAAGGCATGTCGCCCGGCGACAGCGGCGACGGCGGCGATAACGCGTTGGGTTGGTTGGCGGGTTTGGAGCCCGGTCCGGTTGCGATGTCGGTGTTGGCCGGTAT
>Ga0070658_10002249_pt1 | contig 16192 bp, 20 predicted proteins | sample KBSC13metaG_FD_64664 | JGI IMG/M metagenome (GOLD analysis project Ga0070658, IMG submission 64664) | Corn rhizosphere microbial communities from Kellogg Biological Station, Michigan, USA - KBS C1-3 metaG | ecosystem: Host-associated > Plants > Roots > Rhizosphere > Soil ...
ATAATCCGCCGTCAAAAATGCTCGCCTTGACGAAAGGGCCCATGCCTGGTGGCGGCCGCCACGAGAAAGGCGGTGGACCAGCCAATCATCAGAAATCCATTTATGCCCTCCAGCGCCGTCAGCAGGCGCCATGCCGGAGCAATGCGGATTTCGCCATAGCCGAGAGTCGAGAACATGGCGGTGGAAAGATACAAGGCATCGGCCAAATCGCGCGTGACATCCAGCAGAACATAGGCGACCGCCCAACCCCAGACTTCAAGGGTGAGAATGCCAAGAATGCCCAAAACAGTGCCGGTCATCGCCAAGGTGCGGCCCACGCCGTGGTTGTGAAATCCCAACCAGCGGGCCAGAAGCGGGATCGTAGCGGCTACCAGGATCAGCCCAACCGTGTGGACCAAGACGGTAAGCGCGACCAGACCGGAACCGACGGCGAGATTCTGCAACATGCTCGTACACCCAAAGAGAAATGGCGGCCCGGCTTTGCGCGGCCTCAAAGGATGGGCTGCGGACCCGGCCAACCGCCACAGGACAATGCCGGATTGCGCGGCGCCGGTCAGGCGCCTTCTTCGGGCACGCCAATATGGAATATGGCCAGCAACGCGGCAAGCACACAGCCCGCAATGATGCCGATCGTCAGGCTCTCCATGATGGTGAGGCCGAAGGTGGTCAACAGTACCGCCGCGGTGGGCCAACGGCGCAGCAGCGCTGCGAATTCGTCCTTGTCGACCATATACCAGCACACCACCACCAGCACGCCGGCAAGCGCGGCCAGAGGCACAAAGCTCGCCAGCGGCGCCGCCACCAGCAGAAAGAGCAGCAGAAACAGGGCGTGCATCATGCCGGACAAAGGGCTTTTGGCGCCCGCGCGCACATTGGTGGCCGTGCGCGCGATGGTTCCGGTCACGGGGATGCCGCCGAACAAGGCGGAGCCTATATTCGCGATGCCCTGCGCCACCAGTTCCATGTTCGAGCGGTGCCTGCGGCCTGTCATGCTGTCGGCAACCTTGGCCGACAACAGACTCTCCACCCCGCCCAGCAGGGTGAATGAGAGTGTCGCAGGCAGAAGCGCCAGGACGAGATCCGGCGTGATCGGCGGCAAGGCGGGCGGTAGAAGACCGCGCGGCAACGCGCCGAAGCGGCTGCCGATGGTTTCCACCGGCAGATGCAGCACGCGCGCCAACACGGACGCCGCGATCACCGCCAGCAACATTCCGGGCCAGTTGGGCTTGAAGCGCCTCTGCAGGAAGATAAGCGCCGCCGATCCCAGGCCGATGCTCAACGCCGCCGGATTGAAGGTGGGGAACGCGGCGGCCAACGCCGCCAATTTTGGAAACAGAGCACCGGGCTCGGCGCCGGCCAGCGTGACGCCGCCCAGGTCTCGAAGCTGGCTCGCCAGGATGATGAGGGCGATGCCCGCGGTGAAGCCCACCGTGACCGCGTGCGGAATGTGACGGATCAGTGAACCGACCCGCAACAGGCCGATCAAAGTCAGACCGATGCCCGACAGAAAAACCGTCAGGATCAGGCCTTGAATGCCGAATTTCGCCACCGTGGCGGCGACCAGAACGATGAAAGCGCCGGCCGGCCCCCCGATTTGATAGCGGCTGCCGCCAAGCGCCGATACCAGGAAGCCGCCCACGATCGCCGTATAAAGACCGCGCTCGGGCGAAACGCCGGATGCGATGGCGAAGGCCATGGACAGCGGCAAGGCAACGATGGCAACCGTCAGCGCCGCCAGCAGATCCTGGCGCAAGGCCTGCAAACTATAGCCTTCGCGAAAAATCGTGAGCAGCTTGGGGCGATAGAGATGAGCGGTGGCGGACCCGTCGGGCATCACAATCTTCCAGCAGGACGGCCAGGGCGATGACCGTCAATGACCTATAGTTCTACCAATGCCGGATTCGACCGACATCCACATGGACAAAGTCCGATTGCGGATAATAGCCGACGCCTCCAACGCGCTGGGCAAGCGCCGCGGTATGCAGAGCCGCCAGCGAGCGGCCCGCGATCCGAATGTCGATCGCCATGCCCTGCATGTGCAGACTCTTGGAGGCAACGCCGGAATGCTCGTGCTCGCCGCGCAGCATGGCGTTGGTCTTGGGCGAACGATAACCCGAAATCACGCTTACCGGCTCGGTCGTCTCCAGACGCGCGCGCAAAACGGAAATCAAATCGAGCAGCCGGGGCGCGATGGGATGAACATCTCCGGAGCGAAAATCGCGCAGCACATGATTCACCTGCGCCAACGCATCCTGCACATATTGGCCTTCGGCCCAATATTCGACCTTCAGTTTCTCGCCGGTATGGATGTTATCGAATGCCAACCACCTGACGTCCGGAGTGCTGGCCAGCGCCAAGCGCGGCACGAACAGGGTGGCGCCCGCGCCCGCGAGAAAATGGCGTCGTCCGAGAACGGGGTGAGCCCTTGGCATCGGGCGTTTTCTAACAGGCGGCGGTTTCCACATCAAACATTTTACCCTTTGGCACATTACCCCTTGGCACAGGCGGCAAAATTGGCGGCAACCTGCACGGGCCGGGTCCGCATGGCCGCGATAAGGCGCCGGTCGCGGCCATAGATATCGGAGCGGGTTTGCAGTGCGCCGTCGGGCCCGGCAAAGGCGGTCCAGTATAGGAAATAAACCGGCAACTTGCGGGATAGCGGCAGATATTGCGTGTCGCCGGCGTGAATGGCGCGGGTGATGCGCTCGACCGTATCCAGGTCTCCCGACAGCGCATAGGAAGCGAGCGGCAGTATCTGCTCAACGCGCACGCAGCCGTGACTGAGCGCGCGGTTTGTCCTGGCAAACGCCGTCTTGCCCGGCGTGTCGTGCAAATAGACGGCAAACCGGTTCGGCAGCTCGATCTTGATCCGGCCCAGAGGATTGCGCGGCCCCGGAGTTTGCCGAATCTGATAGGGAAAGGTGCCGGCGCGAATGGCACGCCAATTGACGTGCAGACCATGGGGATCGCCCGCCGGACCATCGAGAAGGACCATGTCCTGACTGGCTAGATAAGCTGGATTACGTTTCAGCTTGGGCAGAATTTCCCGGGCCGCGATCGATTGCGGCACAGTCCAGGCCGGATTGACGGTGACGCCGGCACCTTCAGCCCGCAAAATTGGCGTGCGGTCGCGCGGCCGTCCCACGATCACGCGGGAGGCCAGGACAAACTTTCCACCCAGCCACAACTCCAGCTGGGCATCCGCGGCATTGATGACGATCCGGTCCGGCTCCCATGTGGGGGGCAGCCAGCGCCAGCGCTCCATGTTGGCGGCCAGGATTTCCCGGGGCACCGTGTTGCGTGTCAGTGCGGCCTTCAGCACGGCATATTCCGAATAACGCGGCGCCAGCGAGTCCAGCATCCCGGCCAGGCGCCCCTTTCGCAACGCATCGTTCAGCATGGCCGCCGCATCAAGGGCCCTGGGCGGCAATGCAACGTCGGCATCGAGCGTCCGCAAATCGGGCCGTCCCACCGCCAAGTCTCGCATGTAACGCAGCACGGCGTCGCTGATCGCGACATCATTCGCGGCCGCATTTCCGCCACGGGGAATTACGCGATAGCGATCCGGATCGAGCCCTTCGCCGGCGGCATCCGACAGCCGTTCCAGCACCATTTTCGCCTCGGGACTTGCGCCTCCGCCCCAGGCCAAGGCGCCATCGCGCTGTTGGTAGAATTGGCGCGCCGGAGCCGCTTCCTCAAGCCCGGAAACCGCTGCCTCCATGCCAGGTGCCAAGGCGCCCGGCCCCGCCACGGCGGAGCCGGGCGCAAGCAACAAATATATGGCAACTGCTAACCGCCAGGACATGCCAGCTAACATAGGACAAAACGGTCGGCCGCGCCTTGATCTGACGCAAAGCGGCGGCCAAGGGCCTGCCCTAGCTTTCTGCGAGGAGCCACGCCGTGAAGCACGCGATCATCATCGCCCACCCCAAGGCACACAGTTTTACCGCCTCGGCTGCCGATGCCTATGCCAAGGCCTGCGGCGCGCTTGGGCATGACATGGTCGTCCGCGATCTCTATCGCCTTGGCTTCGATCCTTGCCTCAAAGCGGGCGAGTTGCCCTTCGCGGACAATTTCCAACCCGAATCCGACGTCATCGCCGAACGGGCCGCCCTGAAGGATTGCGATGTATTCGCTTTCTTCTACCCGCTTTGGCTGAACGCCCCGCCGGCAATCGCCAAGGGCTATCTGGAACGCGTGTTTGGTTTTGGCTTCGCCTATGGCGGGGACGGGCACAGCTACAATCCGTTGCTGAAGGGCCGCAAGCTCATCAACTTCAGTTCCTCGGGCGCGCCCACCGCTTGGCTCAATCAAACCGGAGCGTTCGGCGCGGTGCAGACGCTGTTTGACAGCTATTTCGCGGAGCTTTGCGGCATGACGGCTTTGCCGCATGTCCATTTCGGATCGATCACCCCGGGCGCCAGCGCGCCCTTCATCCACGCCCGGTTGCAAGAGGTTACCGATACCGCCAACGCACATTTTGGGAGAAAGACATGACACTGATGAATATCCGCTTGGAATTGGGGCGGGACCGCGAATTCCCGCAAGGCGATCCCCGGCACGGCTATGAGTTCGTCGCGCCCTTGAACCGGCACGGCCATCTGGATGCCGCGGTCTGGAGCACCGAAAAACAGCGATGCACGGTGCGCAGCTTCCGGCCCGGCCAGCCCGATCGGAGGGGATTGCTGCGCCATGTCGGACGCGGCTGGCGTTTCGACTATCAGCCGGAGCGAAAGGAAGACGACGAGCCCTTCTTCAAGCTGGACCGTCATGTCGTCGCGCCCGGCTTCTATGTCACCATTACCGAAGATGACGGCGTCCAACGCCCCTTCAAGGTCGTGGCCGTGACGCCGGTGAAGGTGCCGGCATGACGGGCACTTATCACGTCCTTGTTTGGATCGACCATCGGCTTGCCCGTCTCTACCATGTCACGCGGGATACCATTGCCGAGCTGTCCAGCATCCATGCGCCCGATGACGGTCGCGGCAATATCCACCATAAGGCCGGCACCATGGGTTCAGGCCATATCGCGGTCGCGCCCGCCTTCCTCAAGGCCGTGGCCGAAGCGCTGGAGTCGGCGCAGGAAATCCTGATTGTCGGGCCGGCCGACGCCAAGACGGCGCTTAAGAAATATATCGATCTTCAAATGCCTCTTTTGGCAGGCCGTATCAGGGGCGTCGAACCGATGGAGCGCGCAAGCAACGAGGAAATCCACGCCTTTGCCACGCTGTACTTCCGTCAGCGCGACTTGATGACTCCCGCAAAAAACTGACGGCCATGAAGCATATCCTGCTCATCAACGGCAATCCGGATCCATCGCCGGAGCGATTGACCGGCGCGTTGGCAAAAGCCTATCGCGAGGGGGCCGAAGAGGGCGGATGCACGGTGCGCCAGATCAATGTCGGCGATACCGCGTTTTCATGGCTGCAAAATGCCCAGGACTTCGCGGCGGAAGCCAAGGACAAAACCATCACGGAGGCGCAAGGCGCCTTTCTCGCCGCCGATCACCTGGTTTTCATCTATCCGCTTTGGCTTGGTTCGGCCCCCGCGCTGCTCAAGGCCTATATGGAACGCGTGGCGTGCGGCGACTTTCTCCTGGACAAAAGCGGCCGCGGGTTCCCGCGCGGCCGGCTCAAAGGCAGGTCGGCGCGCGTCATCGTCACGATGGGCATGCCTGCCCTGCTCTATCGGCTCATGTTTGGCGCGTACGGCGTCAAGGCCTTCAACCGCAGCATCCTGGGCATGGCCGGCATCCGGCCGATCTCGACGACGCTCTTTGGAGGCGCGCAAATCCAACACCCGCGCAGCGCGCGGACGATCGACGCCGTTCGCGAAATCGGACGGCGGAAAGCATGACGCGCGACGTGGAATTGATTACCAAAATCGCGGTATCGCCGGACCTCTGGGCCACAAGCGTCCTGCCCGAAGGCGTTATCGAGAAGTGGCTTTTTTCCGACGGAAGCCGCGTCGAAGCGGGCGATCCCGTTGCCATCGTCCGAATCGAGGAAGCGATGCACGAACTGATGGCGCCGGCCCGTGGACGATTGAGCATCGGCCTGAAAGTCAACAGCCTGATCGAGCCCGGCATGGGGATAGGCGTCATTGTTCGGCAGGTCCCCAACGTCTAGCCTGAACCTTGCGTCCCGCTGGGCGCGGCGCCGTTCTAATGCGACACCAGCACGCAAAAATCAGGATCGAGCAGCACATCCATCGTGACGCCGCCGAACACCCATTCGCTGAGACGATTATGGCCATAGGCGCCGGCCACCAGCAGGTCGCACTTTCGGTCCAGCAGCACGGCATGTAAATAGCTCGTTTCCGTGCCGCTGGCGACAATGGCTTCGGCATCCGCCTGCACCTGATGCCGGGCCAGCCAACCCGCGACATCCGCGACCCGGGCCTGTGCGGCACCCTGGTCATGGGAAGACGTCACCTCCAGCAGGGTGACATGGCGGGCGGCCTGCAACAGCGGCAAGGCATCCGCCGCCGCGCGCCGGGCTTCGCGGGTTTCCTTCCAGCCGACCACCACATGGCGCATCGCCAGCGTGGTCACGCCCCGAGGCACGATCAGGACGGGGCGCCCTGCGCGCATCACCAAATCGCCCATTTTTACCCGGCGGGTTTCGTCGAGCAGGCTTATGCCAAGATCCTTGCCGGTAATGATGAGATCGGCGGCGCGCGCCTGGTCGGCAAGATAATCGGCCAGCGGTCCATAGGTTATCATGGCGCGCCATTCCACGCTTCTTGCCCGCGGCTGCAGCGCGGTCCGAAACTGGTCCGCGGCGGCGGCAAGCTCTTTTTGCATCTCGGCCCAGTCCATGGTGATGGCCTCGCCGGCACTCATCCCCTCGCCGACCAGCAACTGGACCGGCTGGCAGGCGGCGATACCGATGACATGGGCGTCAAATCGCTCGGCGAGTTCGCCTGCGATCTTCAGCACGCCCTCATTATCGCCGTTGAGCTCAAGATGAACCATCAATGTCTTGTAGGTCATGGCCTGCTCCCGCGCGGTGTCCCGATATCATGAAGAAAGTCGGCGCAGGCGCGTTGATCCAGCGCAAACGCGTTGCGGACCGCCAAGCGGAAGCTTGGCAAAGAGGCTTTGACCCAAGACCAATTCAGGAGGTTGCGGCAGCCAGCGTCATGCGCACCAACTCCGGCAGGCTGGATGCCGCCATTTTGGTCATCACATTGGCGCGGTGAACCTCCACGGTGCGGGGGCTAAGGCCCAGATCATAGGCAATAGTCTTGTTTGGATAGCCTGCCAGAAGGCCGTCGAGAACCTCTTTCTCGCGCGGGGTGAGAGAGGCAATCCGCGCCTGGACCTGGACGGCTTCGGCATTGGGGCCGGCCGTGGCCCGGCTGCGTTCGAACGCGGTCTCGATTGCCTTCAAAAGAACCTCGTCCGCAAAGGGCTTTTCGATAAAATCGATGGCGCCGGCTTTCATCGCAGCCACCGCCAGCGGCACGTCCGCGTGACCCGTCATGATGACGACCGGCATGCGGGCGCGCTTTTCCTGGAGATGCCGCAACAGTTCCACGCCGTCGATTCCGGGCATCCGGACATCGCTGACGACGCATCCGGATTGGAAGTCCTCGCATCGCTCGAGAAAGACAGAGGCGGATTCGTACACCTTCACCGCCAGCCCGGCCGTCCCCAAGAGAAAGGCCAGCGCCCTTCGCACGCCTTCGTCGTCGTCAATCAGATGCACCAGGCCGCTAGGAGGCATCGTTCAGCCCCTCTCCTTCGACGCTTTTTAAAGTCATGTGAAAAATCGTACCCCCGCCCGGATTGGGCTCGGCCCATAACCGGCCGCCATGCGCTTCCACAATGGTGCGCGAAATCGACAATCCGACCCCCATGCCGTGGGCCTTGGTCGTCATGAACGGTTGAAAAAGATTCTGGGCAATTTCAGCCGCGATGCCCGGACCGGTATCCTTGACCGCGATTTCCACCGTTTCCGGGTCTATCCAGCGGGTGGAAATTTCCAACTCCCGATGTTCGACCTCCTGCATCGCTTCAATCGCATTGCGCACCAGGTTCAGGATTACCTGCTGTATCTGGATGCGGTCAACCATGACAAACCCGACGGCGGGGTCAAACGTGAACGAGACCTGTGCGCCGGTCTCCTTCGCCCCAACCAATGCCAGCGCGCTGGCCTCCTCGATCAGCTTTGCCAAATTTTCGGGCTGGCGGTCGGTTTCGCCGCGCGCCACGAATTCCCGCAGTCTCTTGATGATCTGCCCTGCCCGCAATATCTGCTCGGCGGCGCCCTCCAGACCGTCACGGACATGGAGGGCATCGCCCGGCTTGCCGCCGTCCAATAACCTGCGCGCGCCATTGAGAAAGGCCGCGGCGGCGGTCAGCGGCTGGTTGAGTTCGTGCGCCAGAGTGGATGCCATTTCGCCCAAGGCGGTAAAGCGGGACATGAAGATCAGTTCGGACTGCAGATCCTGCAGCCGCTGCTGGGTCTGTTGCCGTTCGGTCAAATCCCTCACGAATCCCGTGAAAAACCGCCGGTCGCCGGAGCGCATCTCGCCCACCGCGAGCTCCATGGGAAAAGTGGAACCATCCTTGCGCTGGCCCACGACAAGCCGGCCCAGGCCGATAATCCGCCGCTCGCCGGTGGCCATATAGCGCGACAGATAGGCATCATGGTGGCCGCGATAGGGTTGGGGCATCAGGATACTCACATTTTTTCCCACCGCCTCTTCCGCGCTATAGCCGAACAGCCTCTCGGCGGTGGCGCTGAAGGACTGCATGATGCCGCGCGTATCGATCACCACCATGGCGTCGGGCACGGTGTCCAGGACAGAACGAAGATGAGCCTCACGTTCGCGAAGCGATTCCTGCGCCGCCCGCGCGGACGTGACATCGCGCGCGACCTTGGACGCCCCGATCAGCGTCCCGTTTTCGTCCCAAACCGGAGAAACGGTGACGGAAACATCAATGATGCGGCCGTCCTTGCAACGGCGGCGCGTCTCGAAATGGTCTAGCTTTTCACCCTTCCTCACGCGCGAAAGGATTTCCTGTTCTTCCTCTTCAAGCCCCCGAGGCAGCAACACGGTAATGGGCTTTCCGATCATTTCCTCGGCGCGGTAACCGAAAATGACCTCGGCGCTCCTGTTCCAGTCGGTAACGATGCCGTCCAGCGTCTTTCCGATAATGGCGTCGTCCGAGGAAGACACGATGGCTGCCAGACGGTTGTTTGCGAGCTGAGCCGAACGGCGTATTCCGATGTCCAGAAGGATGCCATCCGCCGCGGCGGAATTTGCGGGCGCCTGGCCCCGCATCCGCCGCCATTTGCCGTCGGCCAGGATTCGAAAATCAAGGTCAAGCAGCCTTCTCGCATACAGGCATTCTTGCAACGCCTGCTCCATGGTCGGTCGGTCGCCAGGGTGAACCAGCGCAAGGAATTGAGCCTGGGACACCTCCCTTTCGGCGGCGCCGAGCAGCGCCACCGCCTGGGGAGAGAGCGCCAGCCGCTGTTCCGCCAGATGCCAGCGCCAGAGTCCGACGCCTGCCGCCTCGATTGCGGCATCCAGTTCGGGCCGGGCCAATCCGGAAATTTCAGATGCGAATGTCATGCCTGCCCAGCCTAATCGGGGGCCGGGGCAACCGCCAGACGGCTTGATCCGCGTCAAGGCGCCCGGCACGGCCCATCGTCATGATGCAAGCCGATGGAAGGCGGATTTTCCCCATGAAAGCACTGATTTATCGCGGCCCGGGCTTCAAGGCGCTGGAGGAGCGTCCCAAGCCTGTCCTGCAAGCGGGAGGGGACGCCATTGTCAGGATCACCAAGACCACGATCTGCGGCACGGACCTGCACATCTTGAAGGGCGACGTCCCGACCTGCACCCCCGGGCGTATTCTTGGCCATGAGGGTGTGGGAATCGTGGACAGTGTCGGTCCCGCCTGCGCCGCCTTCAAGCCCGGCGACCGTGTCCTGATCTCGTGCATATCCTCCTGCGGCAAGTGCGACTATTGCCGGCGCGGCATGTATTCCCACTGCCGCAGCGGCGGCTGGATTCTGGGCAACACAATCGACGGCACCCAGGCCGAATATGTTCGCATCCCCCATGCCGATACCAGCCTCTACCACCTGCCCGATGGCGCTGACGAGGAAGCACTGGTCATGCTCAGCGACATTCTGCCGACCGGCTTTGAATGCGGCGTGCTGAACGGCAGGATCGCGCCGGGCGCGACGGTGGCGATCGTCGGCGCCGGTCCCATCGGCCTTGCGACCTTGCTGACCGCGCAATTCTATTCGCCGTCCAGGACCATCATGATCGATCTGGACGACAACCGGCTGGCGGTGGCGCGGCGGTTCGGCGCGACCGACACGGTCAATAGCGGCAAGGAAGACGCCGTGGCGAAAGTCATGGCATTGACCGGCATCGGCGTTGACACGGTGGTCGAAGCCGTGGGCATTCCCGCCACCTTCGAGCTTTGCCAATCCCTGGTGGCGCCGGGCGGGACCATCGCCAATGTGGGCGTTCATGGGCAAAAGGCCGACCTGCATCTGGAACGGCTTTGGGCGCACAACATCACAATCACCACCCGGCTGGTGGATACGGTGAGCACCCCCACCCTGCTGAAGGCGGTGACATCCAAGACGGTCGATGCCGGCTCCCTGATCACCCACCGGTTCACCCTGGACCGCATCCTGGATGCCTACCAAACCTTTGGAAAAGCAGCGGAAACCCAGGCCCTGAAGGTCATTATCAGCCCCTGACTACGTAGAGTCCCTAAGGATCAAACCGAATTATTTCACCGCCCGCCGCCCCCTAGAAGGGTGGGGCAAATCCACTTCGGGAGACGGCGATGTCGGCACAAACGGTCCTTAGAACCCTTCCCACGCCAGCCGCTGCGGCGGTCCAAGCCCGGACCGCCTGGATGGCCGGCCAGGATGCGCCCGAGCCCCTGCGCATGGCCGGTACCGTGATCCATGTCCCGCAAGGCCGTGAAGTGTTCGCGGAAGGCGCCGACACCGATGTTTTCTACAAAGTGGTTTCCGGCGTGGTGCGGGCCTGCAAATTTCTCAGCGACGGCCGCCGCCAAATCGAAGCCTTTCATGTCGCCGGCGCCCTGTTCGGTTTTGAATTGGGCGAGGAACGTCTGATGTCGGCCGAAGCAGTCACCGACTGCACCTTGATCTCCTACCGCCGCCACAGCGTAGAGGCGCTCGCCCAGAAGGATCAGACGGTGAGCCACCAGCTGTTCCAATATGCCATGCAGAACCTGGCGCAGGCGCAAGGCCATTGCTTGCTTCTGGGCCGTCGTGGCGCCGCGGAGAAGGTTGCTTGCTTCCTGCTGGACTGGGCCAAGCGCGCCTCCGACAAGCGCCTGCTGCACCTCGCAATGACCCGCCAGGACATTGCCGATTATCTGGGCCTGACCATCGAAACCGTGTCGCGCAGCCTCACCCAGTTCGAGCGCGACGGCGTCATTGCCCTGCCCTGTGCCCGCCAGGTGGAAATTCTCGATACCGACGCCCTGGAAGATTTGGCCGCCTGACCCCGAGGCGCGCCGCGACGTCTCCGGTTCCCAATGACCGGAGACGTCTTTTTTTGCTGGCCCCAATCTTGACGGTCGTACCGGGCGCTATCTGCCACGCAATTGCGCGCGGCGTTGTGCGGCATCCTTCAGGGCGCCATCCGCCAGCTCCTGGTCGAGATCGTAATGATAGGAAACCGCCATGTAAGCGCCAGGCGCCTTATACGCGGCCGCCGGAAAGCCTGGCGGGCATTTGGCTTTGCCCGGCCGGTCGCACCGGTCCGGCAAGACGCCCATGGTGACGAACATCCCGTCTATCGTCGCATCACGGCGGCGTGCCTCCGCGATGTCGGCAGCGCCCGCGATCTCCCCCGCCGACAACCGCGCCAGCCCCCTGCCGAACCAAGCCGACGCCTGTTGCGAGCGCGCCAGCAGCGAGGCCGAATAATCTCCTATCGCAAGGTCGAAGCGCTTCATGCGCAGATAGACCAAGCCGCGGCTGTTGAGGGTCCCAGCCGCGCCCGGCTCGATTGCCAAAGCCCGGTTGCAAGCTGTCAGCGCCTCGCCCAACTGCCGGCCGGAGCCCGCCCGCGCCCAGCACAATCCGTTCCAATAGGCCGCCTTCCGCGGCGATACGGCCAAGGCCTTGCGGAACTGCCCGGCCGCGGCCTCATATTGCCCCAAACCGCTGAGGCTTTGTCCGTAGCCCGCCAGATCTTCGCCGTCGCCGGGCTTCAGGCGCAGCGCGGCGCGAAAATCGGCCGCCGCGCGCTCGAAGCGATGCTCCGTCAAATAGGCATAGCCGCGCAACTTGTAGGCATCGGCATCGCGCGGGTTGACATCCAGCGCCCGGCCACAGGCCTCTTCGGCCCGCGCCAGATTGCCCCGGGTCAACTGATCCAAGCAGAAGGCGAGAAAAAGCGTGCCGGTTTTTTCTCCGCCCGGCCGGCCACCCAGCAGCGGCGCCGGGACTTTGTCCTGTTTTGGGGGCAAGGATATCGCGGTATTTTTTGCCGCAACCGGGCCGCTCATCCACAGCGCCGCGACGAGCATTGGCAACAGCCGGAAATTCTTCATGGCACCTCCAAGTCCGACCCATCAGGGAGGAAAAAAAGGGCCGGCGCCTTGATCGCGCACAATCCGCCGGCTTGATCGAAATCAACGCAAGCGGAGCGGCGGCATGCGACCCTGAACGGGTCGAAGGAGGGTACCATGCAAATTCACGATATCGAAATTCTCGCCCTGGTCATTGGCGCCTTTTGCGTGTTTGGCGGCGTGCTGGGCTGGGCATCCTGGGACGAATCCCGCAGGACGCGCCGCACCAGCAAATGAGACACGACGTGCCAGCCAGCAGCGCCTTGGCAGGAGAGATTGTCTCCTGCGTGGCGGCGAACCTCGCAATCGCAGTACGAATCCGGCGGGCCGGCCGTGGAGCTTAGAACCGCCATCCGGCTGCGCCGCGCGGTCAGGGAGTACAAGCCAGACCCCGTTTCCGCGCTGATCTTGCGCGACTTGATCTCGGCCGCCAGCTGGGCGCCAAGCGCCATGAACGATCAGCCCTGGCACTTCACAGTCGTGACCGATGCGGCATTGCTGGATGAAATATCCCAGCGTTCCAAGGAATGGATGCTGAAGGAAGTCGCCGCCATGCCCCGGCCCGGTCATTTTCGCGACCTGCTGGCCGATCCTCTTTTTCATATTTTCTATCATGCACCGGCGCTGGTCGTGGTTTCCGTTCCGGCCGACAGGCAATGGAGCGCCGAAGATTGTGCTCTGGCGGCGCAGAATATGATGCTGGCGGCATTGGAGCAGAATCTGGGCAGTTGCTGGGTCGGCTTCGCCCAGGGCTGGCTCAATACCGAAGAGGGGCACGCTCTTCTGGGACTGCCACGGCAATGCCGCGTGGTGGCGCCGATCATTGTGGGCTACCCCAAGGCCGTGCCGCCACCGGTGCCGCGCAAGCCGCCGCTGATCACCTGGATTGGGATGATCTCGGCTCCGCCTGAACCGGCATTCTCATCGGGCGGGCGTCACGGCACCCTCACGCACCCCTAGGAGAACGCCATGAAAGGTGATCTGATTCTGCTGCTTTTTGCCGTCGCCGCGATTCTGGTGGCCGGGGCTGCCATGCATGGCAAGCGTGGAAGCCGCTGGCCAGGCGGGGACGGCCGATAAGCGCAGATATCCGGGAGCCGCCTGAGCCAGCATGGATGATTTTGAGATTCTCCAAAGGGTTGGCCTTGCCGCCGCTATCGGATTGTTGATCGGCATTGAGCGGGGATGGCAGGCCCGGCAAGCCAGAGATGGCTCCCGTGTCGCCGGCATCCGGACGTTCAGCTTGATTGGGGGCCTGGGCGGCATTTGCGGCCTGCTGCCCGGCGCCGCCACGCTGGGCCTATGTCTCGCCGGTTTCGCCATTCCCTTTGGCGCCTTTGAATGGCGGCGCGCCAAGGAAGCCGACAACTATTCCGCCACCAGCTTCATAGCGGGCCTTCTGACCTTTGCCCTGGGCGCCTATGCGGCGCATGGCAGCATGATGGTTGCCGCGGCGGGCGGCGTGGTCGTGGCCGCCATCTTGGCGGAGCGCCGGGTGATGCATTCCTTTTTGCGGCGCCTGAAATGGATCGAGCTGCGCGCCGGCCTTGTGCTGCTCACCATGACCGTCGTGCTGCTGCCCGCCCTGCCCAATCGGACCGTGGATCCCTGGCATGCGCTGAATCCGCACCAGATATGGCTGATGACCGTGCTGGTCGGTGCGGTCTCCTATGCCGGCTATATCGCGGTCCGGATAGCCGGCGAGCGCCGGGGCCTGCTGTTCGCCGCCATCGCGGGCGGCATTGCCACCTCCACCACCGTGACCTGGACATTTGCGCGGTTGGCCAAGCGCAACCCCGTTGCGCTTCCCGAAGTCATGGCTGCCATCCTCGCGGCCTGGATCGTCTCTTTGCTGCGCATGACGGCGATCGCGGTGGCCATTGCGCCCAGCCTGTTGGCACCTCTCGGCGCCCCAATCGGCGCCGCATCGCTCACGCTCTTGATCCCGGCCGCGCTGGCCTATCGCGCCGCGGGAAAGGCGGGCTCACAGGGGCTGAGCCTCAAAGACCCGTTTGAGTTGCCGCTGATGTTGCGCTTCACGGCGCTGGTGGCGGGGATCATGCTGCTGTCCAAATTGTTCTCGTCGGGCCAGTCCGGCCTCTTTGCCCTTGGCGGCCTGACAGGCATGCTGGATGTCGACCCGATAACGCTTTCCATGGCGCAACTGGCCGGCGCCGAGATCACGCCCGCCGTGGCCGCATCAACCATATTGATTGCGGCAAGCGCCAATGGCTTGGCGAAATCGGTGCTGGCAGTGACGTTCGGCGGACCGCGGCTTGGGCTGGCATTGAGCGCGATGGCGCTCTTGGCTTTTGGTGCAGGCGCCGCGGCCGTCTTCAATATTTGACAATCTCGCCCCGCTCGCGCGGCGGCGGGAGAGATCCGGCATCATTCATCGTCCAGCAGAATCCGCGCGGCGTCGCCGTCGGGATCGTCATACTGACCGCTGGCCATGGCCCATAGCAGAACCGCCAGGCTGCAAAGCCCTATCAGCAACGCGGAGGCGATGATCAGCGCCATGCGTTCACCGCGCCTTTCCCGCGGCAAGCCGCAGAGCATTGAGGGTTACCAGGATCGAGGAACCCGCCATGGTGGAGGCGGCAATCAACGGCGTGACCAAGCCCAGCGCCGCCATGGGGATGGCGGTGAGATTGTAGACGGCCGCCAGGGCGAAGTTCTGCAGCACCAGGCGCCGCGCCTTGCGGGCCACGTCATAGGCTTCCAGGATCGGCATCAGATCGTTGCCGCGCAACACCATGTCGGATGCGCGCTGGCTGATATCGGTGGCGGTGCCCGGGGCGATGGAAACATGCGCCAGCGCCATGGCTGCCGCATCGTTGATGCCGTCGCCCACCATCAGGACGCGGTATCCCTGAGCCGTCAAGGACTGCAGCCGCGCAGCCTTTTGCTGCGGCGTGAAGCCGGCGCCCCAATCGGTGATGCCCACTCTGGCGGCGATGTCGCCGACGATCGGCGCATTGTCGCCCGAAAGGATTTCGACCCGCATGTTGCGCTGGTGCAAACCCTGAATCAGGGCGGCGGCGTCGGGGCGCAGTTCATCCTGGAGCTGAAAGCCGATGGGGGCCTGACGGCCGCGTTGATACCAAAGCTGATGGACGTCGGCCTCGGCCCCGCACCATGCCGCGCTGCCAAGACGCTCCCTGTCCTCGCCGTCGCCCCGTTCCAGCCCGGAACCGGCAACCTCGCGGACATCCAGCGCCACAGGCCCGGCTCCGGCGGCAGCGGCAATGGCTCGCGCCAAAGGATGCCGGCTGGCGCGGGCAAGACGGGCCGCCCGTTCCAGCACCTCTGCCGGCAGCTGCTGCGCGTTTCGCAGCATGGGCGCGCCAACGGTCAGCGTGCCGGTCTTGTCGAAAATCGCCATGTCGATTTCGGCCAACCGTTCAAGGGCATCGCCGGACTTCACGAACACGCCGCGCTTGAACAGGCGTTCCGTCGCCACGATCTGAACCGCCGGAACGGCCAGCCCCAAGGCGCAGGGACAGGTGATGATCAGGACTGTTATGGCATTGGTGATGGCCACGGCCAGGCTTGCGCCAGCCGCCAGCCACCCCGCACAGGCCATCAGCGATACAATAA
>Ga0070658_10002250_pt1 | contig 16190 bp, 19 predicted proteins | sample KBSC13metaG_FD_64664 | JGI IMG/M metagenome (GOLD analysis project Ga0070658, IMG submission 64664) | Corn rhizosphere microbial communities from Kellogg Biological Station, Michigan, USA - KBS C1-3 metaG | ecosystem: Host-associated > Plants > Roots > Rhizosphere > Soil ...
CGCATCGGCGCGTTCGTGACGACGCCGGGCGTGAACCGGGCCATCATGGCCAAGATCGTCAACCAGGGCTCGGGCAGCTTCCTGGGCCTGTTCAACATGTTCTCGGGCGGCGCGCTCGAGCAGATGTCGATCTTCGCGCTGGGCATCATGCCCTACATCAGCGCGTCCATCATCCTGCAGCTGCTGACCGTCGTCGTCCCCAAGCTGGAGCAGATCCAGAAGGAAGGACAGGCGGGGCAGCGGCGACTGAATCAGTACACCCGGTACGGGTGCGTGATCCTGTCGCTGGTGCAGTCGTTCTTCATCGCGCGCTGGCTCGAGTCGAACAACCGTGCCTACGCGCAGTTCGGCCAGGTCGTCACCGATCCGGGGCTGGGCTTCCGCCTCATGACCATGATCTCGCTGACCACCGGGACGGCGTTCATCATGTGGCTTGGTGAGCAGATCACCGAGCGGGGCATCGGCAACGGCATCTCGCTGATCATCTTCGCCGGCATCGTCACCGACATGCCCGACGCGGCCACCCGCATGTTCTCGAAGGCGCGCACGGGCGACATCACGGCCTTCGACCTGGCCATCATCGGTCTGGTCATCGTGATGGTCGTGGCGGCCATCATCTTCTTCGAACGGGGCCAGCGGAAGATTCCGGTCCAGTACGCCAAGCGTCTGGTGGGCCGCAAGATGTTTGGCGGCCAGACCACCCACCTGCCCCTGAAGGTGAACACGGCCGGTGTCATCCCGCCCATCTTCGCCTCGTCGATCCTGATGTTCCCGCAGCAGATCGCCTCGTTCGTCCAGACCCCCTGGATGAACCGCATCTCCGAGTCTCTGCACCCGGGCGACTGGCGGTACAACGTCCTTTACATCGGGCTGATCTTCTTCTTCTGCTACTTCTACACGGCCGTCACCTTCAACCCGGTCGACGTGGCCGACAACATGAAGAAGTACGGCGGCTTCGTGCCGGGCATCCGCCCCGGCAAGGCCACCGCCGCCTACATCGACAAGGTCCTGACCCGCATCACGTTCGGCGGCGCCGTGTACATGGCGACCATCTGCGTGCTGCCGTCGCTACTGCACGAGAAGCTGAAGGTGCCGTTCTACTTCGGCGGCACCGGCTTGATGATCGTCGTCGGGGTGGCCCTGGACACCGTCCAGCAGATCGAGTCGCACCTGATCACGCGCAATTACGAGGGCTTCACCGGTCCTCGAGGCCCACGCATTCGCGGCCGCGGGGCCCGGACGACGGGCGCCGTTCCCTCATCTTCGTAGGCCGTAGGCATCACCAGGGTGTTCTCGTCTGTGATTCCTTCGCGGGTTTGTCTTTGACCATGGCTATCCAGTTGAAGACACCCGCCCAGATCGCGAAGCTGCGCGAGGCGAACCTGATCGTCGCCGACGTGCTGGACACCCTGGAGGCGGCCGCCAAGCCCGGGATGAGCACCTGGGAGCTGAACGAGATCGCCGACAAGCGCCTGAAGCACCTGAAGGGGGAGTCGGCGTTCCTGGGCTACCACGGCTACCCGGCGGTGCTGTGCACCTCCGTCAACCAGGTGGTGGTCCACGGCATCCCCCGCAAGGACGTCGTCCTGAAGGAAGGCGACCTGCTGTCCGTCGACTTCGGCGCCTTCAAGGACGGCTGGTGTGGGGACTCGGCGCGCACCCTGGCCATCGGCCAGGTATCGGACGAGGCCCGGCAGCTGATGGATGCGACGCGTGAGTCGCTGGAGCGGGCCATCGCCGCCTGCCAACCGGGGCAGCGCCTGGGCGACATCGGGCATGCCGTGCAGTCCACGGTCGAGCCGCTGGGCTACGGCGTGGTTCGCCAGTTCGTGGGGCACGGCATCGGCCGCAAGATGCACGAAGAGCCGCACGTCCCGAACTACGGGGTGGCGGGGCGGGGACTGCGGCTGTCAGTGGGCCTGGTGGTGGCCATCGAGCCGATGATCAACGCCGGAAGCGCCGAGGTTTTCACAGAAGAAGATGGCTGGACTGCTGTAACCAAAGATGGTAGCCTCTCGGCCCATTTTGAGCATAGCGTGGCCATTACCGAAAATGGTCCGTTCGTGCTCTCGAGGGCCTGAGAATTTGCCGTCGAGAAGCTGCCCGCGGCAGGAGTGAGACATGAAGGTCAGAGCGTCCGTAAAGAAGGTTTGCGAGAAGTGCAAGGTCATCCGCCGCCGCGGTGTCTTGCGCGTGATTTGCGAGAACTCTCGTCACAAGCAGCGGCAGGGCTGACAAGTGAGACAGCAAACGGTCAGGAAAGGATCCATCTGATGGCACGTATCGCCGGCGTCGATCTTCCGCGCAACAAGCGCATGGAGATCGCTCTCACCTATCTCTACGGAATTGGCAGGGTGCTCTCGCGCAAGATCCTGGCCGCGGCCGAGGTCTCCCTCGACAAGCGGACGGACGATCTCGACGACAACGAGGCGCGCCGGATCCGTGAGACGATCGAGCAGCAGGGTCTGAAGGTGGAGGGCGATCTGCGCCGCGATGTGGGCCTCAGCATCAAGCGCCTGATGGACCTGGGTTGCTACCGGGGCCTTCGCCACCGCAAGAATCTGCCGGCCCGTGGCCAGCGGACGCACACCAACGCCCGCACCCGGAAGGGCCCGCGCAAGGGTCAGGCCATCAAGCGGAAGGACACCGCCGTTTAAGGCGGTGGAGAAAAGATCACATGGCGACTGCACAAGAGAACAAGCCGAAGTCCAAGGCCAAGAAGGTCAAGAAGAACATCCAGAGCGGCATCGCCCACATCACGGCGTCGTTCAACAACACCATCGTCACCATCACCGATGTGTCGGGGAACGTGGTGTCGTGGTCGTCGGCTGGCGTGAAGGGCTTCAAGGGCTCCCGCAAGTCGACGCCGTTCGCGGCCCAGCTGGCGGCCGAGGATGCTGGTCACAAGGCCATGGAGCACGGCATGCGCTCGCTGTCGGTGTTCGTGCGCGGCCCCGGTTCGGGGCGCGAGTCGGCGCTGCGCGCGCTGGCGGCGGCGGGGTTCAAGATCGCGCTCATCCGCGACCTGACGCCCATCCCGCACAACGGCTGCCGGCCGCCCAAGCGGCGCCGCGTCTGACGCCTGGTTTTTGCTTTGCGGGTTTTGTGAAGTAGCTGAAAGGAATCTGAAGAGAGATGGCGAACTATTCGGGACCGGTGTGCCGCCTCTGTCGGCGCGAAGACATGAAGCTGTTCCTCAAGGGGGACCGCTGCTACACGGACAAGTGCGGCTACGAGCGTCGCGCGTACGCCCCCGGTCAGCACGGCCAGGCGCGCCGCCGCAAGGTCTCGAACTACGGCGCCCAGCTGCGCGAGAAGCAGAAGGTGAAGCGCATCTACGGCCTCGCCGAGCGCCAGTTCCGCGGCTACTACTACAAGGCCATCCGCATGAAGGGCGTGGCCGGCGAGAACCTGCTGCAGTTGCTGGAGCGCCGCCTGGACAACGTCGTCTACCGCATGGGCTTCGCGTCGGATCACGCCGAGGCGCGCCAGCTGGTTCGTCACGGCCACTTCCGCGTGAACGGCCAGAAGGTGAACATTCCCTCGTTCCTCTGCCGCGCCAACGACGCGGTCGAGGTGCGCGACAGCTCGAAGAAGGTGACGCGCATCCTGGAGAGCCTGGGCGCGGTCGACCGCCGCGGTGTCCCGCGCTGGCTGGAGCTGGACAAGGAGGCCTTCAAGGGCCGCCTGACCTCGCTGCCGTCGCGCGAGGATCTGACCCTGCCCATCCGCGAGCAGCTGATCGTCGAGTTGTATTCGCGCTAAATCCCGCCGCGGTGGCGATGCGGACCGCTCCGTATCGCCGCCGGTGGATCGATTTTCGATCTCGGTTTCGCTGCACACGTAAGAGGAGAGCTGAATGGCTACCGCTGCAATGACCACATCGAGTCAAAGCTCGCAAAATTCCTTCGTTTCCCGCAACTGGCGGGACCTGATCCGCCCGCGCAAGCTCGAGGTCGACGCCGAAACGCTGACTCCGACGTACGGGCGCTTCACCTGCGAGCCTCTGGAGCGCGGCTTTGGCACGACGTTGGGCAACGGCCTGCGCCGCATCCTGCTGTCGTCGCTGCAGGGCGTGGCCATCACGGCCGTCAAGATCGAGGGCGCCCTGCACGAGTTCACGTCGATCCCGAACGTGGTCGAGGACGTGACCGACATCGTGCTGAACCTGAAAGAGGTCCTGCTGAAGTCGGCCGACACCAAGGCGCGCGTGCTGCGCCTGGAGAAGGACGGCGAGGGCAGGGTCACCGCCGGCGACATCCAGGTCACGGACGGCGTCGAGGTGCTGAACCCCGACCACCTGATCTGCACGTGCTCGAAGGGCGCCAAGCTGCGCATGGAGCTGTACGTGGGCACCGGCCGGGGCTACGTGCAGGCCGACCGCAACAAGTCGCTGACCACGCCGGTGGGCGTGGTGCCGATCGACTCGCTGTTCTCGCCCATCCGCAAGGTGAACTTCCAGGTGACGAACGCCCGCGTCGGTCAGCAGACCGACTACGATCGTCTGTCGCTGGAGGTGTGGACGAACGGCGCGGTTCGCCCCGAGGACGCGGTGGCGTTCGCGGCCAAGATCCTGAAGGATCAGCTCTCGATCTTCATCAACTTCGAGGAAGGCTCGGAGCCGGCCCACGAGGCGCCCGTCTCGGAGGAGCAGGCGAAGCTGAACGAGAACCTGTGGAAGTCGGTCGACGAGCTCGAGCTGTCGGTGCGCTCGGCGAACTGCCTGCAGAACGCCAACATCCGCTACATCGGCGAGCTGGTGCAGAAGACCGAGTCCGAGATGCTGAAGACGAAGAACTTCGGCCGCAAGTCGCTGAAGGAGATCAAGGAGATCCTGGCCGAGATGGGGCTGTCCCTCGGCATGAAGCTCGAGGGTTGGCCGGGCGACGGCCCGCCCAAGAAGGCCTAAAACCGGCGCAGGGGGGATTAAAACCCGCAGGGGGGACTTCGTCCCCCCTACGAGACCCCCCGGATCCGGACCGGGTAGTTGCCCGGAATTGCTTGTCACCACAGTTCTCCGGCGGGCACAGCCCGCCTCCGATGCGAGTAGTTTGGGGCCGGCTTCGCCGGCTTTGATGACTGAAATTCGAAAGAGACGGACGTTATGAGACATCGTAGAGCGGGAGTTCACCTTTCTCGGCCCACCGCGCACCGGAAGGCCTTGTTTTCGAACCTGGTGGCGGCGCTTCTGACCAACGAGCGCATCCAGACCACGGACGCGAAGGCCAAGGAGACGCGGCGGCTGGCGGAGCGCACCATCACGTGGGCGCGCCGGGTGGGGGACATCCTCTCCAAGAAGGCCGACCGGCGCACGCCGGACGAGTCGGCGCGCGTCGTACACGCGGTGCGCATGGCGCGCCGGGTGGTGCGTGATCGCGTGGCCGTGTCGAAGCTGTTCGACGACATCGCCCCCCGCTTCGCGGCGCGCCGCGGCGGCTACACCCGCATCGTCAAGATCGGGCAGCGCCCGGGCGACGCGGCCCCGATGTCCCTGCTCGAGCTGATGCCGGACGACGCCCCGAAGGCGGCCCCCGCTGGCAAGACTGGCGAGAAGGGCGAGAAGGGCGAGAAGGCCACGAAGTCGACGAAGGCTCCCAAGTCCGAGGCGAAGACGGAGGCGAAGGCCACCGCCGCCAAGGAGAAGGCGCCCAAGAAGACCGCCCCCAAGTCCGAGACCGCGTCGAAGAAGAAGACGAAGTCCGAGGAGTAGGGCCAGGTCGTCGACCGTCGTCGATGAGGGAGGGGCGCCGCGGCAACGTGGTGCCCCTTCTCCTTTTCAGGGGTCTGTCTTCAGGACGGCGCGGGAGACCGGGACCGCAGTCACGCCGCTTTCCGAGGAAGTGCGCGGCTTTCTGATCCTTCAGTTTTCGGAACGGGCCGCCGAAGACACTTCCGACCGATAGGTTCGCTTCACGTCGGTCGAGGAGATCTCATGAGCTCAGCCGCGTCCATCCATGCTCCGAATGCCGAGCCGCAGCAGCGCTCCGCCGAGCGCCACGACCTAGAGGTCGCGGTCGATCTCGAGAGCGATACGAATTTCTACACGGGCCTGACCCAGAACATCAGCACGGGCGGCCTCTTCATCGCCACCCACCAGATCAAGCGGGTGGGCGAGCACGTTCATCTGAAGTTCACGTTGCCCGGCTCCGCGCGCGCCATCGAGTGCGACACCGAGGTGCGTTGGGTGCGCGAGAACACGTCCCTGCACCGCACGGACAGCGCGCCGGGAATGGGCGTGCGCTTCCTGAACATGGCACCCGGCGACGCCGAGATCATCCAGAGCTTCCTGGATAACCGCGAGTCGCTCTTCTACGACGACGAATGACCGTTCGCTGACGCGCCAAGGGCCGCCGCCCACGCCGGCAGCTGAAGGCACCAGACGCCCACCTTGTCGAAGGACCCGCTGGCCGGGTCCTTTTGACATTTGACGGCGTCCTGACGGATAACGCCGTGATGGACAGCTCGGGTTCGTTGCCGGGTCTGGGGGGTTCTCTCGCGGTGTCGCTGGTGTCCTTGGGCGTCGTGTGTCTGCTCGCCTACGTGGCGCTGAAGCTGCTCAGCCGGCGTGGGGTGGGGCGACCCAATGGCCCGATAAAGGTCCTCGCGCGCTGCCCGCTGGAGCCGCGCCGCGCCCTGTATGTGGTGGAGACCGCCGGGCGCTCGTTCCTGATCGGCGTGGGCGACGGGCCCATGACCATGCTGGCCGAGCTGGGCACCGCAGAGGTGCAGGCGTCTTTGCCAGCGCCCGCCACCGGGACGACGTTCGCGGACGTGCTGGGCCGGGTGCTCGGCCGCGGGGCCCGCTCCGGCTCGGAGACGCCGTGAGGCGGTATTCCTGGGCGGCGGCCGCGCTGGGCACGCTGCTGGCGCCGGCCGCGGCGCACGCCGCCCGTGCCGCCATCCCCGCCGCCGACGCGGGCCTGGCTTCGCGTCCCCTGGTGCTGCTGCTGGTGATGAGCGCGCTGTCGCTGATCCCCTTCGCGCTGCTGATGACCACCTGCTTCGTGAAGGTGGCCGTGGTGCTGTCGATCCTGCGCAGCGCGATCGGCACGCCGCAGGTGCCGCCCACGCCCGTCATCACAGGGCTGGCCCTGATCCTGACCGTGTACGTGATGGCGCCGACGGGCGAGCGCATGTACGACGCCGTCAAGCCGGCCATCGCGCTGGGGGCCAGCAGCGCGGACCTGGCGAACCCGCAGACGCTCGACGCCCTGGAGCAAGCGGGCGCACGCGCCAAGGAGCCCCTGCGCGCCTTCTTGCTGAAGCACGCCGACCGGCGCGACCGGGCCACGTTTTACGGCCTGGCGCTGCGGATGCGCACGCCCGTCGAGCGGGCGGGCATCACCGATCAGGATCTGCTGGTGATCGTGCCCGCCTTCGTCACGTCCGAGCTGCGCCGCGCGTTCGAGATCGGATTTCTGCTGTTCATCCCGTTCCTGGTGCTGGACATGGTGATCTCGAACCTGCTGCTGGCGCTGGGGATGCACATGCTGGCGCCCACGACTGTGTCGTTGCCCTTCAAGCTGTTGCTGTTCGTGCTGGCCGACGGGTGGCACCTGGTGGCGCGCGGCCTGGTGGAGAGCTACCTGTGACGGCCGGAAGCGCGACCGAGCTGATCCTGCGTGCCGCGCGCGAGGGGTTGCTGCTGGCGCTGCTGGTGTCGGCCCCGCCGCTGCTGGCCAGCCTGCTGGTCGGGTTCTTGGTGGGGGTCGTGCAGGCGGCCACGCAGATCCAGGACCAGACGCTGGCGTTCGTGCCCAAGCTGATCGTGGTGGTGCTGACGTTGCTGGCCATGGGGCCCGTGCTGGGGGCCCAGCTGGTGCGTTTCTCCCAGGCGCTGTTTCTGGCGTTCCCGGCCCTGCGTTGAGGGCGACGTGAGCGCGGTCGGCGGCGACTCGTGGCAGCGCCTGGTGCTGGCGCTGGCCCTGGGCGCGGCGCGCACGGTGCCGCTGGCCTGGCTGGTGCCGGCGCTGGGGGGCCCGCGCGTCCCGGGCCAGGTGCGCATCGGCCTGGGGGTGATGCTGGCCGTCCTGTGTCTGCCCGCGCTGGCGTCGGCGCCCCTCGACCTGCTGGGGCCGGTAGGGTGGGTCCTGCTGATCGGACGCGAGCTGTTCGTGGGCTTGACCGTGGGCCTGTGCGTGGGCGCCGCCTTCCGGGCCGCCGAGTCGGCAGGACGGCTGGTCGACCTGGCACGGGGCGCGAACCTGGCCGAGGTGCTGTCGCCCCTCTCCGACGAGCGCACCAGCCCGACCGGCGATCTGTACCTGTTCGTGTCGGTGATCGCGTTTCTCGAGCTGGGGGGGCTGCGCCTGTTCGCGAACGCGCTGGGACGGAGCTACCAGGCCGTACCGGTCGGTGGGGCTCTCACCTCGCGCACGCTGGGACCGGTCGCGCTGCTGGTGACGGCCTCCGTGGGCAAGCTGATGGAGAGCGCGCTGGGCCTCGCGGCGCCCGTGCTGGTGGCGGCCTGGCTGGCCGACCTGGTGCTGGGCATGGTGGGCCGCGCCGCGCCGCAGATCCCGCTGTACTTCGTGGCGATGCCGGCCAAGGCGCTGCTGGGGCTGGGCCTGGTGCTGGTGGGACTGGGCGCGCTGGACGCGGCCCTGGTGGCGGGACTTCCCGCCTGGGCGACGCTGTTCGAGCGCGCGTTCGCCGTCTGGCGACCGCGATAGGGGGCTGGGGGAGCTTCCGGCAGCTGCAGACCTCGCAGAGCCTGAGATGGCCGCCCCGCCGCCCGGCTCCCCATCTTCAGTGGCGGGCGCCTCCTGTCGAAGGAGCCCCTATGCCGCAGGGTTGGCAGAGGCTCGCTGCTGGGCCGAAGATCGCGCTGCTTGCCGTCGCCGTGGCGTCGGGCAGCGCGCTCGCGCACGTGCCACAGGCGCGCGCGGCTGACCCTCTCGACGCCTTCGACGATCCGAAGCTGGCCCGCGAGCTCCCCGCGACACCGCCCGCGGCCACGCGCGCGCCCGGTCCTCCGCTCGCCCTTCCGGCAAAGCCCGTCACGCCGCCGGCAGTGTCGAGGCCGCCCGCGCCGAAGGCGGTCGTCGCCGCGTCCGCAAAGCCAGCGGGACCGCCAGCGCCGGTCGCATCGCCCTCGCCGTCCCCGAAAGCGGTGACCGCCGCGCCCGCAAAGCCGGTGGCGCCCCCCGCAACGATTCCGTCGCCGGCGCCGAAAGCGGCCGTGGCCGCCGCGCCCGCAAAGCCGATCGTCACGCCCGCTGATCGTGCCGTCGTCGGTGGTCAGCCTGCAGTCGCACCGCCCGTGGGGCCTGCGAAGGCGGCCAGCCCACCTCCGCTGCCAGGTCCGCCGGCCCCGGCGGTCGTTCTGTCGCCTGCTCCCTTCGTCACGCCCCCGTCGCCCGCCCCCGGTGCCACGTCGCCCGCCCCCATCGCCGCGGCCGCTCCGGCTCCCGTCGCCGCCGCCGCGCCTGCACCCGTCGCCGCGCCTGCTCCCGCCGCCGCGCCGGCTCCCGTCGCCGCCCCGCCAAGCGCGGCGGTCGCCGCGCCCGCGCCGATCAAGCCGGCCGCCCCGCTGGCGGCAGCGGCCGCTGCGTCCGTTCCCCAGGCCACGACGCGCGCACCGGAACCGGCGGCCGCCGCGACGGCCACCGCCGATCTGACCGCGAAGGCGCGCCCTCCCGAGCCTGCGGCTCCCGCCGCTTCGGGCCCCTGGCCCTACCATCCGCGGCTGAAGCTGGCGTATCGCTGGTTCTCGTTCTCGCGCATGCCGGCGAGCGGCAGCACCGGCGCCGCCGCGTCCGAGACCTTTCAGAGCCTGTCCCTCGATGCCTACCCGACGTCGACGTATCTGCGCGTCGGCTTCTCCTCGCAGTTCGGCTGGGAGAGCGGTGGGTTCCAGCGGACCGGCGACTACTTCCTGGCCGAATCCGTGAGCACGGGCTTTCAGCTTCCCGGCCGCTTCACGCCCTTTCTCGAAGGGCTGGCGGGCGCGGGCTACATGCGACGCATGCAGGCCGGCTCGTCCTCGCCGACGGCGTACTGGCAGCTGGGCGTGGACGCGGGCGTCGAGGTCTACTTCGCCAGCCGCGCCTACGTCAGCGTCGCGCTCGGGTTCCTGCGCCCCGGCAACCTGTTCGTGCAGCAGAAGAACCTGAGCGGCATCGACGCCGACACCTGGTCGTTGAAGTTCGGCGTGGGGATCTGAAGGGCGCGCGGGCGCCGCTCGCCCGGCCATCGCGCCGAAGCTCGCCGCCGAGCGTGGCCGCGCCCTACCGGAAGGCTTCTGCGATCGCCGCGTCGTGAAACTGCTCGTAGCTGCAGACGCGTCCTTCGCGAAACTTCCAGATGAAGACCCAGCGCGCCAGGTTGGTCTTTCCGGTGGCCTTCACCTTGATGCCGAATTCGCCCAGCGACACGACCGTGTCGCGCTGGGCGACGAACTCGGTCGGCGTGAAGGCGGTGACGTCAGCGGTGCCAGCGATGGCCGCGAAGAAGCCGGGCACCTCCGCCTTGCCATGGTAGCTGCCGGACCAGGGGACGATGGGGTCGAAATGCGTCGTCCAGGCCACGTCGTCCGTGAGCTGATCGATGATGTAGGGGACGTCGCCCCGTCCGAACGACCGGATCGCGGCGTGGTCGATGACGCGGTAAAACGGCGGCTGCCATGGCCAGACCGGGCGGGGAACCCACCGAGCAGCCCACCGCGCGGCGGCTGTCGCAGGCGCGGCTGCGGGGGCAGGTGGCGCACAGCCGCGAACTGTCGTCGGCGCTGGCGTTGCTGGCTGTCATCGCCGTGGTGTCATGGGGGGCGCCCGTGGCGCTGGCGCGGTTGCTGTCGCTGTTCCGGGCCACGTTCTCGGCGTCGCTGAGGCAGCCGCTGGCCTCCGGCGTCCTGGCGCGGGCCGCCGACGTCGCGTCGACGGTGGCGCTGCTGCCGTTGCTGGCGGCGCTGCTGGTCACCGTGGTGGCGGGGGCGCTGCAGACGCGCGGCCTGTGGGCCTGGCAGGCCGTGGCGCCGGACGCCGGCCGCCTGTCGCCCGTGGCGGGGATGGGTCGGGTGTTCAGCCCGCGGACGGTCGCCGAGGTGGGCAAGGGATTCCTGAAGCTGGTCGTGGTGGCCGCGCTGGCGTGTGGCGGGCTGGCTGGCCCCCTGCGACAGCTTCCGGCGCTGGTGGGTGCTCCGCCGGCGGCGGTGCTGGCCGCGCTGGGGGTGTGGACGCGGGCGCTGGGGCTTCGCGTGGCGTTCGCGCTGCTGGCACTGGCGCTGCTGGACGCGGTGCTGGTGGCGCGGCGCCACCGGCGGTCATTGATGATGACCCGCGACGAGGTGAAGCGGGAATTCAAGGAGACGGAGGGCGACCCGCAGCACAAGGCGGAGCGCCAGCGCCTGCACCGGCAGCTGGCCGAGCAACGAATGCTGGATGACGTCCGAAAAGCGGCTTTCGTCGTGGTGAACCCCGAGCACATCGCGGTAGCGGTCCGCTACGACCGCGACGCCGACGAGGCGCCGGTGGTGGTGGCGAAGGGCGAGCGCCTGCTGGCCGAACAGATCAAGCAGGCGGCGCGCGAGGCGGGCGTGCCCATCTATCGCGACGTGGGCCTGGCGCGCGCCCTGAACGGCGTGACCGAGGGGGAGGACATCCCGGAGGCCCTGTACCAGGCGGTGGCCGAGATCCTGCGGGCGCTGCAGGAGGTCGAGCAGCCGCCGCCAGTTTCCGCTGCCACTTTGCCACCGACGGGTGGCGGTGGGGGCACGGCGCCCGTGCCCGCGGCGAACTGGCGGCGCGTGTGACCAGTCTCGCCACGCCTCCGCCGTGAACCGCTGTGCGGAATCGGCACACCGGGCGTGCACTTTCAGCGCTGGGCCCGGTCACGTTTGCGCGGCGCCGCCAATCGGGCGCACGGTCTGCGCGGTTCACGTCGGTGTTCGCTGTCGCGCAGGACGCCCACGCTGGCACGGCGATCGCTATGGCCTGTGGTCATGCCATTTCTTCGGGCTCCTCGTTTCCTGATCGCGACGCTGGCGGCGGGCCTGCTGGTCACCCAGGCGGCCGGCTGCGCCACGACGTCCACCACCGCGACCACGATGTACGACCCCAACGCGCCCGGTTACGGCCCGCGCACGGGTACGGTCGAATCGGTGCAGGAGGTCGTCCAGCGCGTCCAGGGCAATCCGGCGGGCGGGGCGCTGGCGGGCGCGCTGATCGGCGGCCTGCTGTTTCACGGCAGGGGACCGGCCGCGGTGTTCGGGGCGGCCAGCGGCGCCGCCATCGGCGCGGCGGCCAGCCAGGGCTCATCCGAGAGCCGCACCTACCAGGTGGTGGTTCGCTTCGACGACGGCACGTACGGCATGTTCGCCTACGGGGGCTACTCGCCCTTCCGGCCCGGCGAGCCGGTGGTGCTGACACCACAGGGCCTGAACCACCGCTGGTGATGCGGGGGCGGCTGCGGGACGCGACCCGCGTCGTCGCGCGGGCGCACGAGCAAGCGCGCGCGAGCGGTCCGGAAGCAAGGTAAGAATCCAGTCATGCGCTGGCTGGTGGCGTTCGTGCGCCTGGGACGCCCGCAGTTCCTGGTGGGCGGATTCCTGCTGTACGCCCTGGGGGCGGCGGTGGCCGTCGTCAACGGCGCCGCGCTGGCGCTGGGGCCATACCTGCTGGGACAGGCGGCGGTGACGGCGATCCAGTTGATGACCCACTACGCGAACGACTACTTCGACGTGGCGGCCGATCGCGCCAACCTGACGCCGACGCAGTGGTCGGGGGGCAGCCGCGTGCTGGTGGGGGACGTGCTGTCTCCGCGCGTGGCGCTGCGCGCGGCGCAGGTGCTGGCGCTGGCGGGGGCCGCGCTGGTGGTCACCATCTTCATCACGGGCCAGCGACCGGCGGCGCTGGCGCTGGCGGCCGCGCTGGCGCTGGCCTGGGCGTACAGCGCGCCGCCCTTCCGCCTGCACTCGCGCGGCCTGGGCGAGCTGACGACGGCCATCGTCGTCACCGGGCTGACGCCGTTGATTGGTTTCCTGCAACAGGCGGGCGGCCGGGTGAACGTGGGGCGGCTGGTGGCGGCGCAGCTGCCGCTGATGGGCCTGCAGTTTGCGATGTTGCTGGCCATCGAGTTTCCCGACGCGGCAGGCGACGCCGCGGTCGGCAAGCGTACGCTGGTGGTGCGGCTGGGCGGCCCGCGCGCGGCGGCGCTGTATCGCGCGTTGCTGGTCGCGATCTACGGCGCGATCCCGTTGTTGCTGGGCGCGGGCCTGCCCTGGGAGGGCGCGCTGGGCGCCGCGGTGATGTTTCCCGTGGCGGCGTGGCAATGGCGCGCGCTGGCCGCGGGCGCGTGGCGCGATCCAGGCCGCTGGGAGGCGCTGGCGTTTCGCGCGGTGGCGACATTGATCGGAACCACCGCCGCCGAGCTGGCGGGATTCCTCTGGATCGCGCGGCGCTGAACGCAAGGACCCGCCGAACGGTTACACCCTTTTCGAAGAATTTCGCCGAGGCGCGCGAAAGATGCTTTTCCCGTCGCTTTGGTTTGAGCGGGAACGGAGCACGTGTCAGGGTGTGCCCCGGAGATAGACAAAGTTGCCGGTCATCACCAGCGTCGCGACCTCGGTTCCTCAATTCGCGGCGACGCAGGATCAAGTGAAGGCCGCCTTCGCGCCGCTGTTCGCGCTGGAGAAGCGAAGGCTGGACGCGGCGATGACGCTGTTCGACCACGCCGAGGTGGCCACGCGTTACAGCGTGCTGCCGCTGGCCGAGGTGGTGGAGCCGCGATCGTTGACGGAGACGATGAAGCTGTACGCCACGCACGCGCGCCGGCTGGGCGAGCAGGTGTCGCGCGATTGCCTGGCGGCGGCCGAGTGCCGGCCCGAGGACGTCGACCTGATCGTGTCGGTGTCGTGCACTGGGATCATGATCCCGTCGGTGGACGCGTTCCTGCTGGACGCGCTGGCCATGCGGCGGGACGTGGTGCGGCTGCCCATCACCGAGCTGGGCTGCGTGGGCGGCGCGGCGTCGGTGGCGCGCGCGTCCGACTACCTGCGCGCGCACCCGCGCGCGCGCGCGCTGGTGCTGGCGATCGAGCTGCCCAGCCTGAGCCTGCAGCGGCGCGATCTGTCGATGGACAACCTGGTGGCGTCGGCGCTGTTCGGCGACGGCGCCGCGGCGGTGCTGATGTCGGGCGACGAGACGCCGGAGGCGACGGCGGCCCGCGCCGGCACGGTGCGCGTCGTGGACTCGCGGTGCTACACGCGCGCCGCCAGCACCGACGCGCTGGGGTTCGATCTGCACGAGGACGGCTTTCACGCGGTGCTGGCGAAGCAGGTGCCCGCGAACGTGCGCGAAGATCTGGGCCAGCAGGTGCGCGCCCTGACCGAGCGCGCCGGCGTCGACCTGCGGGCGCTGTCCGCGTTCGTGCTGCACCCGGGGGGCAAGCGCATCCTGGGTGCCGCGGAAGAGGCGCTGGTCCTGACCCGCGAGCACACCCAACCGTCCTGGGACGTCCTGCGCGACTATGGAAACCAGTCCAGCGCCTCGGTACTGTTCGTGCTGGATCGCTGGGTGAACGGACGGCGCCCGGCGCGCGGGACCCGCGGCGTGATGGCCGCGTTCGGGCCCGGGCTGACCACCGAGCTGTCGTTGCTGGAGTGGGTGTGATGGAGAAGCTTCCTGTCGACGTGTGGGCGTACCTGGGGTTGCTGGTGGCGGTCGGGGTCGGGCGCTTGCTGGAGATGCGCCTGTCGCGGCGCCACCAGCGGGAGCTGCAGGCCCTGGGGTTCGCGCGCCAGCCCGAGCGCGGGTTCGCGCTGATGGTGTCGTTGCACACCGGCGTGCTGCTGGCGGCGGCGGTCGAGGTGCTGTGGGCGCGCCGCCCCCTGATCGTGGGGCTGGCCGTGCCCGCGCTGCTGGCGTTCCTGCTGGCCAACGTGCTGCGCTGGTGGGTGATCCGCACCATGGCCGCGCACTGGAACGTCAACGTCGTCAACTCGCTGGCCCTGGGCGTCGTCACCGGCGGCCCGTACCGGTTCGTGCGCCACCCCAACTACGTCGCGGTGTTCGTCGAGCTGGTGGCGTTGCCGCTGGTGCACACGGCGTGGGTGACGGCGCTGGTCGCGACGGCGCTGCACGCGATCGTGTTGCGGCGGCGGCTGGCGCTGGAGGAGTCCGTGCTGGACGCGGAGCCCGCCTACCGGGCGCAGATGGGCGACAAGCCCCGCTTCGTACCGCGGCTGCGCGCGGCGCCGGCAGGCCAGTCGCCCGTCGGGCTGCCGCGGGCAGTCCAGGGGGGCAGGGGCTGGGAATCTGCTGGCGGCCGTCCCGACGAGCCGCGCGCATGAACGCGTCGTCGGACGTCGTGATCGCGGGGGGCGGTCCGGCGGGCGCGGCGCTGGCCATCCTGGCCGGGCGCGCCGGGCTGAGCGTGTCGCTGTTCGACAGCGCGCGCTTCCCGCGTGACAAGGCGTGCGGCGAAGGTTTGATGCCCGCGGGCGCGGCGGCGCTGGAGCGGCTGGGCCTGGGCCAGGCGACGGGCGGCGTGCCCATCGAGGGGATCCGCTATCGCGGGTTCGGCTTGCTGGCCGAGACGAGTTTCCCGCGGGCGCGGGCGACGCCGGACGTTCCCGCGTACGGGCGGGGCCAGCGCCGCCTGGTGTTCGACCAGGCGCTGTGGCAGGCGGCGCGCGCGACGCCGAACGTGCGCGCGTTCGAGCAGGCGCCCGTCGACGACGTGCTGTTTCGCGGCGGGCGGGCGGTGGGGCTGCACGTCGGCGGACAGACGGTGATGGGGGGCGTGATCGTTGGCGCTGACGGGGCGCGCTCGGCGGTGCGGCGCGCGGCCGGGCTGGAGCAGCCGGCGCCGACGCGCCCGCGCTGGGGCGTGCGCATGCACTTCCGCCTGGCCCCCGACCAGCCGCCGCCCACCTTCGTCGAGGTGTTCGTGGGCGAGCGCCACGAGCTGTACCTGACGCCGCTGCCGGCGAACGAGGTGATGGTGGCGATGCTGAGCGAGCCCGGCGGCGGTGACGCGCCGGCGGCGGAGGTGCTGCGCGCCTTCATCCAGCGGCACCCCGCGCTGGCGGCGCGCCTGCGGGGCGCCGAGCCGGTGTCGGCGCCGCGGGGACGGGCACCCCTGGCGGCCTCGGCGCGCGCGGGCATCGCGCCCGGCCTGGTGTTGCTGGGCGACGCCGCTGGCTTCACGGATCCGCTGACCGGCGGCGGCATGGCCCAGGCGCTGCTGTC
>Ga0070658_10002252_pt1 | contig 16189 bp, 19 predicted proteins | sample KBSC13metaG_FD_64664 | JGI IMG/M metagenome (GOLD analysis project Ga0070658, IMG submission 64664) | Corn rhizosphere microbial communities from Kellogg Biological Station, Michigan, USA - KBS C1-3 metaG | ecosystem: Host-associated > Plants > Roots > Rhizosphere > Soil ...
CGTCGTGGAGACCCGCTCGGGTGCCTTCATCCGCGGTGAGGGCGGCTTCGGCGGCGACCGTGGTCCCTCGGGCTCGTGGGACAAGCCCGACCGCGCACCGGACCACACGGTGACCTACCAAACCCGGCCGGAGCAGGCGCTGATCTACCGGCTATCCGGTGACCGCAACCCGCTGCACTCCGACCCGAAGTTCGCCGCGCGCGCGGGCTTCGAGCGGCCGATCCTGCACGGCCTGTGCACCTACGGGTTCACCGGCCGGGCGCTGCTGCACACGCTGTGCGCCTCCGATCCCGCGCGCTTCCGGTCGATGGACGCGCGGTTCACCTCACCCGTGCTGCCGGGCGATGCGCTGACGGTGTCGATGTGGGTCGACGGCGACACCGCGACGTTCCGGACGGCGAAGGCCGACGGCACGGTCGTCATCGACCGCGGGCGCTTCACGTTCGCCGCATGAGCGACCTGGCGTGGCTCGACGCCACGGCGCAGGCGGAGCTGGTGCGCTCGGGCCAGGCCTCGCCCAGCGAGCTGGTCGACGCCGCGATCGAGCGGCTGCAACGGCACGATCCGCAGCTCGGTGTGCTCGTCACCGAACGGTTCGACGCGGCCCGGGCGGAGTCCGCTGGCGACCTGCCGGACGGGCCGTTCCGCGGCGTACCGATGCTGTTCAAGGACCTCGGCTGCCTGATGGCGGGTGACCCGATGTGGGCCGGCACGCGGTTCGCCAAGGATGCCGGCTGGCGCTCACCCGACGACAGCCACCTGTCGCGGTTGTTCCGCGGCGCCGGGCTGGTGCCGCTCGGTCGCAGCAACGTGCCGGAGTTCGGTACGACGGTCACGACCGAACCCGTCGCCAACGGGCCGTGCCGCAACCCGTGGAACACCGCACACTCGACCGGCGGGTCCAGCGGCGGCTCCGCGGCGGCGGTCGCCGCCGGGCTCGTGCCGATCGCGCACGCGACCGACGGCGGCGGCTCGATCCGCGTCCCGGCCAGCGAGTGCGGTGTAGTCGGCCTCAAGCCGTCGCGCGGGCGCGTCAGCAAGGGTCCGCAGACCGGCGAGTCGTGGGCCGGCGCGACGATCGACGGGGTGGTCTCGCGCAGCGTGCGCGACACCGCTGCGGCACTCGACGCGATCAGCCGGCCGATGCCCGGCGACCCCTACTGGGCACCGGCTCTCGACCCGCCGCTGTCCACCTGCGTCGGCCGTGATCCCGGGCGGCTGCGCATCGGTGTGGTCACGGCCTCACCGCTGCCGGACGTGTCGTTCCATCCCGAGATCGCGCAGGCGATGGCCGACGTCGCCCGGTTGCTCGCCGACCTCGGGCACGACGTATCCGAAGGCCATCCCCCCACCCTGACCGAGGCCGAGTTCGGCCTGCACTTCGTCAACACGATCGCGGCCGACATGGCGTGGGCTCTGGACCACGAGTGGCCGCACCGGCTGGGGCGTGAGATCCGTGACGACGAGCTCGAACCCCGCAACGTCGTCTACCGGCACATGGGACGGAACATCACGGCGGCGGCGTACCTGCAGACCCGCGACTGGCTCAACGGCTTCACCCGCCGCACCGCGTCGTGGTGGGAGCCGGCCGACTCCGGCGGGGCCGGGTTCGACGTGCTGGTCACCCCGACGCTGACCGCTCCCCCGCCCGAGCTGGGCTGGCTCGACGCCGGCGGTGACGTGGGCGAGGCCGGCCGGCGGATCACCTCGCTGATGCCGTTCACGCCACCGTTCAACGTCAGCGGCCAACCCGCCGTGTCGTTGCCGCTGCACTGGACGGCCGACGGGTTGCCGGTGGGGATCCAGTTCGTCGCGGCGTACGCCGGCGAACCCCTGCTCGTCACGCTGGCGTCGCAGCTCGAGCGGGCCAAGCCCTGGGCCGACCGCCGACCACCGGTCTCCGCCGGCTGAGATCTTCGCGAGCGCGGGGTCGCGGGAACCAACGGTGCGCGGCCCGCGTCACATCGTCGTGCGAGCCGTCGTCGCGGGAGCCGTCGTCGCGGTGGTCGTCGGTGCCGCGGGGTGCGGCGCGACGACGGTGACCGTGCGCAGCGGGTCGCCGCCGTCCTCCGTCACGGCCGCCGAGTCGCCGTCGCTCGACCCGGGCGCTGCGTCGAACCAGCAGGCCGCGGCACGAGAGGCGTCCCGGTTGCTGTCCCTCGTCCGGCTGCCCGACGGCGCGGGCGAGACGGGCAACCCTCCGAAGGCGCTGGCCCAACCGGTGCTGGGAGTGCCGGCCGCGGAATCGGTGGTCGACAAGTCCGGGTACTGGACGGTGGCGATGCCGTTCGGCCAGGCGTTGGCCTGGATGAAGGCCCACCCGCCGCACGGGCTCGCCCACCAGGGATCGGGGTCCGGCGGCTTCGCCAACGCTCCCGAGTGGAGTGGCGACACCTACAGTGCGCCGGCCTCGGACACCTGGCAAACGGCAGAGCTGGAAGTGGCCGTCGCGCCCGACGGCAAGGACCGCAGCGCAATCCGCGCCGACGGCGTGGTCGTCTGGCTGGACCCGACACCGATGAGAGACGCAGCACAGGGGCAGCGGCTGCACGTCGACGTCGACGGTCCGTGCCCGCCGAGCGTCTTCGAGTTCGTAGGAGTCACCAATTCCGGATCGGAGTTGACGTCACGGCTGCTTCCGGGCGGTCAGCCAACGGCCGGCCTCGTGTGCGAGTACTCCAGCGGACAGGAGAACGACGGACGCGTCGCCGGGCCCTCACAGACGGGCCTGCTGCGCACGCAGCGTGCCCTCGACGCCGATCAGGCCCGCCGCATTTCCTCCGCCGTGAAGCATCTGTCTTTGAGTCACGTCGGCGGCGCGTCCTACGACTGTCCGGCAGGCATGGGCTCAGCGACGATCATCGCCTTCCGCTATCCACGCAGGAATGACATCGACGTGTGGCTGTCGCCGACGGGCTGCACCTGGATCGCCAACGGATACATCGAGACCGGGCTCGGCGACGTTCAAGAGGTGGTCGACAGCACCCACTCGTGACCGGTCATCCCTGACTGCGACACTCGTCCACATGGGTGTCGTGAAGGCAGAGTCCACGCAGATCGTCCCGGCGTCGCCGGAGACGGTGTACGACGCGCTCGCCGACTACACGACGGTGCGCCCGGCGATCCTGCCTGCCGCGTACAGCGACTACGCGGTCGTCGAGGGCGGGACCGGCGCCGGCACCGTCGTCACCTACCGGCTGTCCGCCGCCGGCCGGCAACGTGATTACCGCATGCAGGTCGTCAACGCCGAGGCAGGTCACCGGCTCGTCGAGCAGGACCAGCAGTCGTCGCTGTCGACCACGTGGGCGCTCGCCCCCGTGGGGGGCGGCACGCGCGTCACCGTGACGACCACCTGGCAGGGGGCGGGTGGGATCGGCGGGTTCTTCGAGGGCATCTTCGCGCCCCTCGGCGTACGCCGGCTGCAGAGTGAGACGCTCCGCAACCTCGCCGCCCGCCTCGCGTAGTAGCGGGAAGCGGCCGTCGGCGTCGGTGAGATCACGTCGGACCATTCGGCAGGAGGACTTCATGCGCGCCACCCGCATCATCGCCGACCTCCAGGTGGCGGACATCGAGGCGGCGAAGAGCTTCTACACCGACTTTCTCGGCCTGAGCACCGAAGAGTTCAACATGGGGTGGGTAGCCCGCTTCACCTCGCCGGACACCGGCGTGAACATCCAGCTCGTCACCCGCGACGCCACCGCACCCGAAGCGCCCGTCCTCTCGATCTTCACCGACGACGTGGAGGCCGCGTACGCCGAGGCGCAGGAGCGGGGTTACGAGATCGTGCACCCGCTGGGCACCGAGGCGTGGGGCGTGCACCGGTTCTTCGTCCGGGCCCCCGACGGCACCGTGATCAACATCGTGCATCACCCCTAGACGCCTAGGGGGACGGCCACCTCCTACGGGATCGTCGGGCTAGTGGGCGGCGGCGCCTGCGCACGCACTACCCCGGGACCAGCCGCGCTTCCGGCTGAGCCATGCGCTCCTGGATCTCCTTGTTCCACAAGGGTTTCCGGTCGTGCACAGTGTTCGGTCGTGGGGTCCGAATTGTCGGTGCCGGCACGTAATGTCGCTGTCATGTTGGAGGTGTTGGCCGGGGTGTGCGACGCCGATCCGTGGGAGCTGTCCCTGTCGGATCGGCTCGACGGGCTGGTCGCGCTCGAGCGGGCTTCGGCCTGGCTGGAGGCGGTGAAAGCGCAGTGGCTGGCCGCCGCCGCGACGGTGCCGCAGGCCGACGAGCCGTGCTGGGATGAGGACTGGGCGCGCGAAGACATCGCCGTGGTGCTCAACATCTCCCCGATGGCGGCGCACCGGCGCATCAGCCACGCCCGGGCGTTGCACGGCCGGCTGATCGCCGCCCGCGACGCCATGCACGCCGGCAGGCTGTCCCCGATCCAGGCCCTCGCCCTGGTCGAGGAGACCGCGGCGGTCGACGACGACACCGCCCGGCTGGTCGCCAAGCAGACGCTGCAACGGGCGGGCGAGCTGACCCCGGGCCGGTTCCGCACCCTGGTCCGCAGGGCGGTCATCGCCGCCGACCCGGCCGGCGCGGCCGAACGCCACCACCGGGCCCGGGCCGGCCGGGCGGTCGTGCAGTGGGCCGAACCCGACGGGATGAGCGTGCTACTCGCCCGCCTACCCGCCGAACACGCCACCGCGGTCTGGCGCTCACTGACCACGCTGGCCGACACCTGGGCCCGCGACAGCCACAACGACCGAGACACGGACAGGCACGGAAACGGCGGCGGCGGCGGCGGCGGCGGGGACGATCGCACGCTGGACCAGCGCCGCGCCGACGCGCTCGTCGCGCTGGTCACCGGCACCGCCCAAACACCCGAAACGCCCGGCCGGGCCGCGGTGGCGGTGCGCATCGACCTGGCCACCGCACTCGGCCTGGCGGACAACCCGGTCGACCTCCCCGGGTACGGACCCCTACCCCCCGCCATCGGCCGAGCCCTCGCCCAAGACAGCGACTGGCAACGCTGGATCACCGAACCCACCACCGGCGACCTGCTCGACCTCGGCCGCGCACGCTACCGCCCCACCCAACGGCTACGCGAGTTCATCCAAGCCCGCGACGAGCACTGCCGCTTCCCCGGCTGCACCACCCCCGCCACCCGCACCGACCTCGACCATCGCATCCCCCACAGCGACGGCGGACCCACCACCAGACACAACCTCACCCCCCTTTGCCGGCGCCACCACCGGCTCAAAACCCACACCCGCTGGACCTACCAGCGACACGACGACAACACCGTCGAATGGACCGACCCCCGCGGCAAACGCTGGCACGACCCCCCACAGCGCGAATGGGGGGAAGGGTCTCACCGGTAGGCGTGCTCCTCGTCTGGGAAGATGCCGGCCGAGACCTCTTTGACGTAGGTGCGCGCCGCTTCCTCGAGGATCTCGGCGATGTTGGCGTAGCGCTTCACGAACTTCGGTAGATGCCCGACGGTCAGCCCGGCCATGTCCTGCCAGACGAGGACCTGGGCGTCGGTGCCCGCACCTGCGCCGATCCCGATGGTGGGCACGTGCAGGTGTTCCGAGATCCGTGATCCGAGCTCGGCCGGCACCGCCTCCAGGACGACCGAGAACGCGCCGGCCGCCTCGAGCGCAAGCGCGTCGTCCAGGAGGGCATCGCCGGCATCTCCACGACCCTGGACCCGTGGGCCGCCGAAGGCGTTGACGCTCTGCGGGGTGAGGCCGACGTGGCCCATGACCGGGATCCCGGAGGCCACCAGCAGCTCGACCTGGGGCAGTACCCGTCGGCCACCCTCGAGCTTCACCGCGTGCGCGCCGCCCTCGGCCATCAGCCGCACGGCCGCGTCGAGCGCCTGCTGGGGCGAGCCCTGGTAGGACCCGAAGGGCATGTCGGCGACGATCAGCGCCCGGTGCGTCCCCCGCACGACTGCCTGCGTCAGCGCCACAGCGAGATCGACCGTCATCGGCAGCGTCGACCCGTGGCCGAACACCGTCATCGCCGCGCTGTCACCGACCAGCAGGCACGGCACGCCGGCGTGCTCGAAGATGCCCGCGGTCATCGCGTCGTACGACGTGAGCATCGCCCACTTCTCACCGCGGTCGGTCATCGCCTGAAGGTCGCGGACCGTGACGCGCTGCTCGCGCGGGAGCCCGCCGTAGGGCGCCTGCATGATGGGCTCGTGGTGGGTCATGACCGCGCTCCCGCTGCGTCGTGCGGGTCTGCGGCCCGCGGCGAGTAGATCTGGTCCCCCCGCAGCTGACCGAACTCCGGCAGCGCCTCGGCCGGGTCTCCCCCGGTGCCCACGATCCGGTTGTCGGCGTCGACGAAGACGACCCTCGGGACGAGCGAGCGCGCCTCGGCGTCGGACACGGACGCGTAGCTGATGAGAATCACCAGGTCTCCGGGAGCGACCAGCCGCGCCGCGGCACCGTTGATGCCGATCACGCCGCTGCCGCGGGTGCCGGGAATGACGTAGGTCTCCAGCCGCGAGCCGTTGTTGATGTCGACGATCGCCACCTGCTCACCGGGCAGCAGGTCGGCGGCGTCCATCAGGTCCTGGTCGACGGTGACCGATCCCACGTAATGCAGGTCGGCCTGCGTCACGGTCGCCCGATGGATCTTGGACTTCAGCATGGTGCGGAACACGAGTGGATGCCTCTCCTTCAGCCCAGGGCGGTGCCGAGGTCTACGGGTGCATTGTCGAGCAGCCGGGTGCCGCCCACGCGAGCGGCGACCAGCAACCGGCCGGGGCCGGCAGTGTCGGTCGTGACCTCGTCGAAGGTCACGGGATCAACGAGCGACAGGTAGTCGACGGTTACGGCCGGCTCGGTCTCGAGTTCGGCACGCGCGGCGGCGAGGACGGCGGCGACCCCGTCGCCGGACGCCGCGACACCGGCCTGCAGCGCCCGAGGCAGTGCCAGAGCGGCGCGCCGGTCGACGTCGGAGAGGTAGCGGTTGCGGCTCGACAGGGCCAGCCCGTCGGGCTCGCGCACGGTGGGGACGCCGACAACGTCCACGTCGACGTCGAGGTCGGCGACCATCCGGCGAATCAGCGCGAGCTGCTGGTAGTCCTTCTCGCCGAACACCGCGGCGTCGGGCTGCACGAGGTGGAACAGCTTGAGCACGACGGTCAGCACGCCGTCGAAGTGGCCCGGGCGTGCCGCTCCCTCGAGCACGGTGCCGAGCCGGCCGGCGCTGACCGTCACCCGCGGGTCACCGAGCGGGTAGAGCTCGTCAACCGGCGGTGCGAAGACGACGTCGACGCCTTCCGCCGCGCACATGCCGACATCGGCCTCGAGCGTGCGCGGGTAGCGGTCGAAGTCCTCCCCCGCCCCGAACTGCAGCGGGTTGACGAAGATCGAGACGACGGTCACCGGCGCAAGCTCGCGGGCCCGGCGGATCAGAGCGGCGTGCCCGGCGTGGAGCGCGCCCATCGTCGGGACCAGCGCGTGGCGGACGTCGTCGGCGTCGGCGGAGTGCAGCTCGCCGAGCACGTCCCAGAGGGACGGCTCGTCGTGGACGAGCACGGGCGCGTCAAGGCGCGCCGCGGCAGCTGTCATGCGCGTTCCAGTCCTCGTCGGGTACCGGACGACACGACCATGGTACCCGGCGCGCACCTCGGTCAGACTCGCCGCACCGGGTACGCCGCACGGGGGTACGCCGGGGGGCACGACCGGACGGAGGACAGCATGGACCGACTCAGCCCGCAGGACGCATCGTTCCTGCACATCGAGGACGCCGGCCCGCTGATGCACATCGGCTCGGTCGCGATCTTCGAAGGGCCGCCGCCGACCTACGACGAGATGTCCGCGATGGTCGGCAACAAGCTCGGTCAGGTGCCGCGCTACCGGCAGAAGGTGCGCACGGTGCCGTTCGACCTGGAGCGACCGGTCTGGGTCGACGACCCCCACTTCCGGCTGGCCTACCACCTGCGGCGTACGGCGCTGCCGAGTCCGGGCAGCCCGGAGCAGCTGCGCGCGCTGGTCGGCCGGATCATGTCGCAGCGTCTCGACCGGGAGAAGCCGCTCTGGGAGATGTGGATGGTCGAGGGCCTGCACGACGACCGCTGGGCGCTGCTGTCGAAGGTGCACCACTGCCTCGTCGACGGGGTCGCCGGCACCGACCTGCTGGCACTCGTCCTCGACGTCGAACCCGAACCGCAGCGGCCGGCGGAGACGACCGACGGCTGGAGTCCGGGCCCCGAGCCGACCGGTCTGCAGCTGCTGGGCGCGGGGCTGCGCGACCGCATCACCAGCCCCTACGAGCAGCTGCGCGGGGCCCGGGCCCTGCTGCGGGCACCGCTGGAGTTCGCGCGGCTGGCCGAGGAGAGCGGGCGGGGCCTGTTCGCGCTGCGGCGGCTGCTGAACCCCACCGCGCACTCGTCGCTGTCCGGACCCATCGGCCCGCATCGGGTCTGGGCCTGGGCGTGCACCAGCCTCGACGACGTGAAGGCGGTGCGGAAGGTGTTCGGCGGCACGGTCAACGACGTGATCCTCACGACGATCACCCGCGGCTTCCGCGACCTGCTGCTGTCGCGGGGCGAGCCGGTCGGCGGCACCGTCGTCCGCTCCCTCGTGCCGGTGTCGGTACGCCGACCCGACGAGCGCGGCACGCACAACAACCGGGTGTCGGCGATGTTCGCCGACCTCCCGGTCGGCATCGACGACCCGGTCGAGCGGCTGCGGGCCATCGAGGCCCAGATGCGCCACCTGAAGGACTCCAAGATGGCGGTCGCGGGCGAGACGCTGGTGTCGCTGTCGGGGTTCGCCCCGCCCCTGCTGCTCGCGCTCGGGGCGCGGGTCGCCGCCCGCGCCTCGCAGCGCAACATCAACACCGTGACGACCAACGTGCCCGGCCCGCAGTTCCCGCTCTACGCCGCCGGCCGCCGGATGACCGACGCGTTCCCCTACGTGCCGATCGGCAACGGGATTCGCATCGGAGTCGCGATCTTCTCCTACTGCGGCGCGCTCAACGTCGGGGTAACCGGGGACTACGAGTCGGCCGGTGACATCGACGTGCTCTGCGCCGGCGTCGAGGACGGCCTGGCCGAGCTGGTCAAGGCCGCGAAGCGGGTCGCGTGAGGCTGACGGTCCTCGGCAGCGCCGGCTCCTACCCGGCGCCCGGCCGCGCCTGCTCGTCGTACCTCCTCGAGGCCGGCGGGCACCGCGTGCTGCTCGACTGCGGCAACGGCGCGATGACCAACCTCCTGCGCGAGCACGACGTGCACGACGTCGATGCGCTGGTGCTGACCCACCGCCACCACGACCACCTGGCCGACGCCTACGCGCTGCACACGGCGCTCCAGTTCCACCCGGCGGGCCCGCGGCCGCTGCGGCTCTACGCGCAGCGCGACACCTGGGGCTACCTGGGCACGATCGCGGGTGGCGTCGACCGGCTGCGCCCGCTGCTCGACCTGCACGCCGTCGAGCCGGACGATGTCGTCGAGACCGGTCCGGTGCGGCTGTCGTTCCGGTCTACGGCGCACCCGGTGCCAACCCTCGCGGTCCGGGCGGAGCACGACGGCACCGTCATCGCCTACAGCGCCGACAGCGGTCCGTGCGACGCGCTCGTCGAGACCGCCCGCGGGGCCGATCTGTTCCTGTGCGAGGCGACCTGGGCGGGGTCGGCCGACGGGAAGCCGAGGGACCTCCACTGCACCGGCACGCAGGCGGGCGAGCTGGCGAAACGGGCCGGTGCCCGCCGGCTGCTCGTCACCCACGTCGCCCATCCGATGGATCCCCAGCGCGTGGCGGTCGAGGCGGGCGACGCCTTCGGCGCAGAGGTCGAGGCCGCGGCCGACCTGGCGACCTACGACGTCTGACCGCCTCGGCCGCGGCAGATCAGCGCGACGGCGCGAGGGCCTCCAGCGCATCCTCGGCCATCCGCATGGCGGTGGCCGGGTCGGCGGTGGGGACGCGCGAGTCGAAGTTCAGGTCGACGAAGACCTCGGTCACGCCCTGCTCCCCCAGCCAGGCCAGGTCCTCCCGCACCTTCTCCGGGCTGCCGGCGAGCGGCTTGCCCTCGTCGGACCCGAGCAGCACCACACCACGCACCACCACTCGCACCGCGGCGGGATCGCGGCCGGCCTCCTCGGCGCCCGCGCGCACGACGGCGATCGACTGCCCGATCCGGCCGAGGTCGGCCCGGCTGCTGCTCACCCAGCCGTCGGCCAGCCGGCCGGCGCGCCGCAGGGCGGCCTCGACCGTGCCACCGAGCACGACCGGCGGGCGGGGACGCTGGACCGGTTTCGGGTCGGCGTGGGTCGGCGGCACGTCGTAGAACCGGCCGTGGAACTCCACCGGGTCGTCGGCCCACAGCGCGTAGAGACAGCGCAGGTGCTCCTCCAGCCGCGCGCCGCGGTCGCGGTAGGGCACGCCGGTCGCGGCGTACTCCTGCTCCATCCACCCCAGGCCGAGCCCGACGTCGAGCCGGCCGCCGGACAGGATGTCGACGGTGGCAAGCTGCTTGGCGAGCAGCGCCGGGGCGAAGAACGGCGCGTTGAGCACCGCCACCCCCAGGCGCGCCCGCGAGGTGACCCCGGCGAGGTAACCGAGCGTCGCGACGGGGTCGATCACCTCGCGGTAGGGCGCGGCGGCCGGCCCCGTGATCTCGACCGGCCAGAGCAGCCGCTGGAAGGTCCACAGCGACGCGTAGCCCAGCTCCTCGGCGCGGCGAGCGACCCGCGCGACGTTGTCGGGCGTGGCCCAGGGCCCCGACATGGGGACGGCGAATCCGACTTCCATCGCTGCTCCTCCCGCCGACCCGTGACAGTCTGTCCGGGTGCGGGAGTTGAGGTACGTCGGGGTCGTCGGCGACGACGGCGCCCTCGTCGTCGAGACCGACGGGGAGCGGTTCCGGCTGCGTGTCGACGACGACGTGCGCGCCGCGGTGACCGGCCGCGGTCACCAGCTCGTGATCCCGGTCGAGAGCGCGCTGACACCCCGGGAGATCCAGGACCGGCTGCGCCACGGCGCGAGCTCGGTGCAGCTGGCCGAGGCAACCGGCGTGCCGGTGCAGTCGATCGCCCGGTTCGAGGCTCCTGTCCTCGCCGAGCGGGCGCACCACGCCGACATGGCCCGCCGCTCCCAGGTCGACGGGCGGCGGCTCGACGAGATCGTGGCCGACCACCTGGCAGCCGCCGGCCTGGACCCGCTCGAAGCGGAGTGGGACTCCTGGCGACGCGCCGACGGCAGCTGGCTGGTGCAGGTCGCCTGGGACGAGACCGAGCGGCGGCGCAGCGCGCGCTGGTCGTGGGCGCCCGAGACGCGGCGGCTGCGCCCGCTCGACCCGCAGGCCCAGGCCATGCTGCGCGAGGCCAGCGACGACGACGAGCTGACCGCGGTCCTGCGCCCGGTGCGGTCGGCCCAGCTCGCGCCGTACGTCGTGCGCCCGGAACCCGAGCCTGAGCCGGAGCCCGAGTCGGAGCTGGCTTCGGAGCTGCCCAGCGAGCTGACAGTGCCCAAGGAATCCGAGGAGCCCGGGCAGGAGCACGAGGCCTCGGTGGTCGACGTCGAGGAGGAGCCGCGGCCTGCCGTGACGGCTCCCCGACCGGCCCGCAAGCGCCGGGTGAGCGTGCCGTCCTGGGACGAGATCGCCGGTGGACGCCGGGGTGAACCACCGGCCTGAACGTCAGCCGCCGTGCACAGTCAGCAGCCGGCGACGGATCTCACGCTCCTCCAGGAACGTGCCGGTGGCGATCTCGGCGACCGTGAACCCCGCGGCGATGAGCTCGGCGAGCGCGTGGTCGAAGATCTCCTGGAGCTGGGACTGGTCGGGGCGCGGCTCGTCGAGCAGGTGCGCGGTCAGGCGTGCCCGCAGCATCGGGCTCTCCAGCCGCGCGATGTCCTGCGGGATCAGCACGGGCAAAGTCTTCCCGGGCCGAGCGGCGCGCGTCCCCGTTTCGGCCGAATCGGTACTCGTCCGTTCGGCCTAGCGCCCGGACTGTCCATTCCTCCGGGGCCGGCAACAGCCGCTACTGCTCCCCGCCGCTCCCACCGGCCCCGCCGTCGCCGCCGCCCGCGCGCTCGCGCCAGAAGCGCATCCGGCCCTCGGGGCCCATGTCGTAGAGCTCCTTGCACATCGGGCAGACCGGGAAGCGCGACGGGTCACGGCTGGGCACCCAGACCTTCCCGCACAGCGCGGTGACCGGCGTGCCGGTCACCATCGCCTCGGTGATCTTGTCCTTCTCCGCGTAGTGGGAGAACCGCTCGTGGTCGCCCTCGTCGAGCCGGTAGTCGGTGTCGTGCCGCTCTTCGGTGACGATCCCGGTCTGCGAGCTCATGTTCTCCACGGTAATCCCATCGGGCCATACAGCCCGACACTCCAGGAGCCGAAACAGGCATTGACCGCGAATGGACCGCGATCGCCTAGGCCCCTGAGGGAGACGTGACCAACCCCATGGACGAGCTCGAGCTCCTCGTCTCGGAGATGTACGACGAAGGCTGTGTCACGGAGGTCATCCGCCCCGCGGCCGTGCTCCCCGAGACCGCAGCCCGCTCGGTGCTCATGGAGCTGTCGTTGCTCGACGTCCGGATGGGCGGCTGCTGGCGGGCCGAGCCCAACCTCTGGCGGCGCTACGACGGCCCGTTCGACGCGCCCGACGGCAGCATCGGCAGCGCGGCGCTCGTCGGCACCATGCAGGTCGCCTACGGCACGCCGACCCGCTACGAGATCACGATCTTCCGCGCGACGATCACCCGGCTGGGCACCGAGCAGGGCTGGACGGTCACGTCCCTGTGCGACGAGGCGCTGGCGTACGGCGGGCTGTCGCTGGCCACCTGCCCGCGGGCCGACCTCACCCCGCCGCCGAAGCCGTTCCGGCTGCGCGACATGGGCGCCCCGGCCTGATCCCCCGGAAGCGGCCCGGCCGATCCACCCGGAACGACCCCTCGCGGCGCGTAGGCTGACCGGTGACGTGGATCACCCGGCTCTGGAGCGCGCGATGCCCGACCTGATCTTCCCGCAGCCACCGACGTTCACCTCCGTCGAGGAAGAACGCCTGCACCGCAAGCAGCGGCTGGCCGCGGGTTTCCGGCTGTTCGCGAAGTTCGGCTTCGCGGAGGGCGTGGCCGGTCACATCACCGCGCGCGACCCGGGGATGCCGGACCACTTCTGGGTCAACCCGTTCGTGGTGCCGTTCGCGCACATCAGGGCCAGCGACCTGATCCTCGTCAACCACGACGGTGAGGTCGTAGAGGGCCGGCACACGGTCAACCGGGCGGCGTTCGCGATCCACTCGCAGATCCACCAGGCGCGGCCCGACGTCGTCGCGGCGGCGCACTCGCACTCGACCTACGGACGGGCGCTGTCGACACTCGGCGAGCTGCTCGAGCCGATCACCCAGGACGTGTGCGCGTTCTACGAGGACCACGCGCTGTTCGACGACTACACCGGCGTGGTGTTCGACACCGAGGAGGGCAAGCGCATCGCGCATGCGCTCGGTGACAACAAGGCCGCGATCCTGCGCAACCACGGCCTGCTGACCACGGGGCAGAGCGTCGACTCGGCGGTCTTCTGGTTCATCACCATGGAGCGCTCCTGCCAGGTGCAGCTGCTCGCCAAGGCCGCCGGCACGCCGGTGCCCATCGACCCCGAGGAAGCGCGCAAGACCCACGACCAGGTCGGCACCGACTTCGTCGGCTGGCTGTCGTTCCAGCCGCTGTACGAGAAGATCGTCCGCGAGCAGCCCGACCTGCTCGACTGACCGCCGCGTGACACCCGCGGAGGCGATCGGGGTCGCCGCGGCGGGCTTCGGGGCCGGCGCCGTCAACGCGATCGCCGGCGGCGGATCGTTGATCTCGTTCCCCGCCCTGCTCGCGATCGGTTATCCCGCGCTGCCCGCCAACGTGACCAACACGGTCGGCCTGCTGCCCGGCTACCTCGGCGGCAGCCTCGCCTACCGGCGTGAGCTCGCCGGGCAGCGCGGTCGCCTGCCGTCCCTGCTCGTGGCCGCGGTCCTGGGCGCGGGCGCCGGCGCCGCGGTGCTGCTGACCACGCCCGCGTCGTTCTTTCGCACGATCGTGCCCTGGCTGGTGATCGCCGGCTGCCTGATGATGCTGCTGCAGACCCGGGTGGCCGCCCTGCTGCAGCGCCGCTCGGAGCGGCACGACTACCCGGTCCCGCTGCACATCGGCGTCTTCCTCGGCGGGGTCTACGGGTCCTACTTCGGCGCGGCGCTCGGCGTGATGCTGCTCGCACTGCTCGGCATGTTGTTGCCCGAGGACCTCCAGCGGCTCAACGCGCTGAAGTCGGCGCTGTCCCTGGTCGTGTCGATCGTCGGCGCGGTGGTGTTCGCGGTGTTCGGACCGGTCGTGTGGTCGGTCGCGGCCGTGCTCGCCGGGTCGAGTCTCGTGGGCGGCCACGTCGGCGGCTCGCTGGCACGGCGGATGTCGCCACGGGTGCTGCGCTTCGCCGTGGTCACGTTCGGGCTAGTTGTGGCCGTCGACCTGCTGCTCTGAGCAGGCCCCGTCACGTGCCCGGGGTTGCCGCGGGACGGGTCGGGCGGTGGCCGCGGAAGGGGTCCGGGACGGGGGGGCTCACCAACGCAGCGCGCGGGCACCGGGCGAGGGTGAGCCCGGCGTGGCCCAGGGCGTCGTCGCACAACGACTCCACGGTCCAGCCGGTGCCGAGCCCGTGCTCGGTGATCGTGGCGCGGTAGATGGTGATCTCGTAGCGCGACGGCGTGCCGTAGACCGCGGCGATGGTGCCGACCAACCGGGCGCTACCGGTGCTACCGGCGGCGCCGTCCCAGGGGCGGTCGTATCGCTGCCAGATGCCCGGCGAGGCGTTCCAGTAGCCACCGCGGGAGACGTCGAGACGTTCGAGCGCCGAGAGCACGGCACGAGCCGCGGCCTCGGGCAGCACGGCGGCCGGTCGGATGACCGTCGTCGTGCCCCCGGGGTCGGCCCGCCCGCCGGACGCGAGCATGCCCCGAGACTCCACGCTGCCTGTTTCGGCACCAAACACCCCGGTCCTGAACATCCCGGAACGCACATTCAGCCGTAACGCGCGGGGGGCGCCCTCGTTACAGACCGTGAGGGTCCAGCCGGAAGCCGTCACGGAGGTCGCCAGATGCCTGCTCCAGCGCACCGCTACACGCCCAGCCACGCCAAGCCTCGCGCCCCGCGGCAGACGCTGCGCCGCGCCGGCACGGTCTCCGCCGGCACCCTGGCGCTCGTCCTCTCCGGTGGCGGCATGGCCTTCGCCGGGCTGCTGCCGAGCCCCACCGACGCAGCCCTCGGCACGGTCACCAGCACCACCACGAGCACGCTGTCGAGCGCGACCGGAACGTCGACCAGCACCTCCCCCACCGACCCGGTGACCGCGGTAGTCGACACGCTGACCGGCGCGGTCACCGGCAGCAGCACCCCTAGTCCCACACCGACCGCGGCCCCCTCACCGGCACCGCTGCCCGAGCCTCTCAACAGCGCGGTCAACTCTGTCGTCGGCGCCGTCAGCGGCGTCCTGGCGCCGGTCACCAACCAGCTGCCGCCCGGCACGGTGCCCACCAGTCCGCTCCCCGGGTCCGGCGCCACGCCGAGCGGTTCCTCGCACACCGGCACGCCACCGCTGGCGCCGGTCGGCCAGCTTCCCGCCAAGTACGCCGCCGCGAGCGCCGGTGGCGCGACGCCGGTGCTCGCCGGTGCCGCGTCCACCTACGGCCTCACCAACTGGACCGCCCCGTCGGCCGCCGACCTGGGCTTCGCGCCGAGCGTCGCCTCCGCGCCCATGCTCCCCGCCGAGCAGGCCCAGCTCGCCGCCGGCATCACCCCGCAAGTGGCCGGCAACGACCGCATCGGCATCCCGCACGACGGCTCGACCGGCGGGCTTCCGGGCATCCTGATCATCGCGGCGACGATCGCGGTCGGCGTGGTCGCCGCGGGTCACGTAGCACTCTTCCAGCAGCGGCTGGCGACCCTCCCCGCCGCCCATTGAGACTCCGCTCCCGTCCCACGACCTAGGGTCGGCCTCGTGCCGATCCCCACGACCGACCCGCGCACCGACGACCTCGGCGACCTACCGCTCGACGCGGTGACCGACGCCGCCCTGTCGAGGGCCCGCGAGCTCGGTGCCGTGCACGCCGACGTGCGGGTCGAGCGCACCGCATCCCGCGCCCTGCGCCTGTCCGACGGGCGCGTGCAGACCGCCCACACCGGTGAGGACGTCGGCCTGGCCGTGCGCGTGGTGGTCGCGGCCGGCGCGCACCAC
>Ga0070658_10002253_pt1 | contig 16187 bp, 19 predicted proteins | sample KBSC13metaG_FD_64664 | JGI IMG/M metagenome (GOLD analysis project Ga0070658, IMG submission 64664) | Corn rhizosphere microbial communities from Kellogg Biological Station, Michigan, USA - KBS C1-3 metaG | ecosystem: Host-associated > Plants > Roots > Rhizosphere > Soil ...
AAGTTCGGGGTGGGCGACGGGGCGCTCAAGAACCCCTCGAACTGGCCGTACCTCTGGAACCCCTTCCAGCCCTCCTGGGGCGAGCCCTACCTCGCCGTCGCGCGCCGGATGCTGCACAGCGCCGAGGACGTCCGCGACCGCAACCTGGGCCACGAGGCGGTCTGCGTCAGCCACCAGCTGCCCATCTGGACGCTGCGCCGCTACGTCGAGGGCCGCCGGCTCTGGCACCGTCCGGACCGCCGTCAGTGCGGTCTCGCGTCGCTGACGTCCCTTGTGTACCAAGGCGAGTCGCTCGTTCAGGTCACCTACTCCGAGCCCGCGGGTGAGGCCTCGCGCCGCCCCGGCCACGGCGCCTGACCATGCCGCTCCAGGGCGAGCTCGTCACGCTCCGGACGATCGAGCGGGAGGACGTCGAGACGCTGCACTGGTACGACGCGGCGTACGAGACCTGGCCGGAGATGAGCTACCAGCCCTACGCGCCGAAGTCGCTGGACGAGGTCCTCAAGGCGTTCGACGGCGAGGACGAGTCGGCGTACCGGAGCAACGAGGCCTTCGTGCCGTTCGCGATCGTGGTGGACGAGGACGTGGTCGGCATGACGTGCTTCTGGGGCATCGACCTGCACAACCGCCGGGCGCACCTCGGCATCGGCCTCGGTGAGGAGCACCGCGGACGGGGGATCGGGACGGACGCGACCCGCGTCATGCTCCAGTACGCGTTCCACGACCGCGGCCTGCACCGGGTGCAGCTCGAGGTGCTCGCGACGAACACCGCTGCCATCCGGGCGTACGAGAAGGCGGGGTTCACCGAGGACGGCCGGATGCGGCAGTCGGCGTGGGTGCGCGGCGAGTTCGTCGACGAGGTCTACATGTCGGTGCTCGCGACGGATCCGCGGTAGGACGCCCACAGGTGCATGCCTGACACTGGAAGGGTGCGCCGACTGCCCCTGCTGCTGATGCCGCTTGCCCTGGTGGCGGCGTGCTCGGGGCACATCGGGGCCGGCAACCCGTCGGGGGAGGACCCGCACAACCTGACGCTGTCGAGCGGGGTCTTCCCGGTCGACCAGCGCAAGCCGGCGCCCTCGCTGTCCGGCACGACGCTCGACGGCCAGCAGCTCGACACCGGCGCCATGCTGGGCAAGGTCGTCGTCGTGAACTTCTGGGCATCGTGGTGCGCGCCGTGCCTCGCCGAGGCGCGCAACCTCAACGACGTCTACGCCCAGACCCACGCCTCGGGCGTCGAGTTCGTCGGCGTCGACATCCGCGACGACACCTCGAAGGGCCGCGCGTTCCAGCGCACGAAGCGCGTGCCCTACCCCTCGCTGTTCGACGACGACGGGACGCTGCTGCTGAAGTTCCGCGGGCAGGCCCCGCAGAACCCGCCGACGACGCTCGTCATCGACCGCAAGGGCCGCGTCGCCGCCCGCTTCGTGCAGGGCGTGACGCAGACGCAGCTGCTCGTGCCGGTGCAGCTCATCGCCAAGGAAGCCGCGTGATCGCCACCAGCGTCACGAGCACGGTCACCTCCGGCCCGCTCGTCCTGTCGATCCCCATCGCCCTGGCGGCAGGGCTCGTCAGCTTCCTGTCGCCCTGCGTCCTGCCGCTCGTGCCCGGTTACCTGAGCTACATCACCGGCTTCTCCGGGGCGGACCTGGCTGCTGCCACCGAGGAGGACGAGGGCAGGGGGCGGCTCGTCCTCGGCTCCTTCCTCTTCGTCCTCGGCTTCAGCATCGTCTTCGTCACCGAGGGCGCGCTCTTCGGCGGCTTCGCCGGCAGCTTCCAGGCCCACCAGAAGCTCATCGAGCGGATCGTCGGCGCCCTGACCGTCCTGCTGGGGCTCGCCTTCCTCGGACTCGTCCCGGGGATGCAGCGCGAGCTGCGCATCCACCGGTTGCCCCGCGCGGGCCTCGCGGGCGCGCCGCTGCTCGGCATCGTCTTCGGCGTCGGCTGGGCCCCGTGCATCGGCCCGACGCTGGGCGCCGTCAACGGCCTCGCGTTCAGCGACTCCACGGCCACCGCGACCCGCGGCTCGTTGCTGTCGCTGTTCTACTGCCTCGGCCTCGGCGTGCCCTTCGTCCTCACCGCCCTCTTCCTGCGCCGGGCGCTTCGCGCCTTCAGCTTCGTCAAGCGCCACTACGACTGGGTGCTGCGCTTCGGTGGTGGGCTGCTCATCGTCACCGGGCTCCTGCTGGCCAGCGGTCTCTGGGACCACCTCGTGATCCACCTCCGCGCGTGGGTCTCCGGCTTCAGCACGTCGCTGTGACCGAGCTCGACGAGGCCACGACCCTCACGACCCAGCCGGCGCCGGTGCGCCCGGCCCGGCGCGGTGAGCTCTTCGGCCCGATCCGCCTCGGGTGGCGCCAGCTCACCAGCATGCGCACCGCGCTGCTGCTGCTCTTCCTGCTCGCCCTCGCCGCCGTACCCGGTGGCTTCCTTCCGCAGCGCAAGATCAACCCGGTCCGTGTCAACGACTACATCCGCGGGCACGGCGCGCTCGGCCGGTTCATGAACCGCATCGGGATGTTCGACGTCTTCAGCTCGGTGTGGTTCAGCGCGATCTACCTGCTGCTCTTCGCCTCGCTCGTCGGGTGCCTCGTCCCCCGGACCCGACTGCACGCCCGTGCCCTGCTCGCGCGCCCGCCGAAGGTGCCGAAGACCCTCAAGCGGCTGCCCGTGTCGGAGTCGTGGTCGGCTCCTGCGGCGGCGGACGAGGTCCTGGACGGGGCCCGCGCGACGCTGCGCGGCTGGCGCGTCGAGCGGCGCGGCACGGAGCTCTCGGCCGAGAAGGGCTACCTGCGCGAGACCGGCAACCTCGTCTTCCACCTCTCGCTGGTCGTGCTGCTGGTCGGGCTGGCGCTCAACCAGTTCTTCGGCTTCAAGGGCACGGTCCTCGTCGTGCAGGGCAAGGGCTTCTCCAACACCCTGGCCTTCTACGACAACGTGCAGCCAGGACGGCGGTTCGACCCGTCCTCGCTGGTGCCCTTCACGGTCAACCTCAAGGAGTTCCACGCGACCTACGCCTCCGACGGCAAGGCGCTCACCTTCGACGCCGACGTCGCGTGGTCCCGGCCCGGCAGCTCGGCGAAGAGGTACGACATCAGGGTCAACCACCCGCTGCAGGTCGGCACCGCGAAGACCTACCTCATCGGCCACGGGTACGCCCCCCACATCGTCTTCCGTGACGTCGACGGCACCGTGGTCGGCGACTCCCCGGTGCCGTGCCTGCCGCAGGACCCGCAGTTCCTGTCGACCTGCGTCATCAAGGAGGCGTCGACGAAGGGCACGCAGTTCGGCTTCCGCGGTGTCTTCACGCCGACCACGGTCACGGACGCGACGCAGCGCGTCGGTTCCTCCTACCCCGGCCCGCGCAACCCGGCCCTGACCCTGGTGGCCTTCACCGGCGACCTCGGGCTCGACGGCGGCACGCCCCAGTCGGTCTACTCCCTCGACACGACGGCGATGAAGGCCGTCGACAACGGGACCGCTCACGCGCTGCTGCCCGGGCAGACGTGGCGGCTGCCGGACGGCGCCTCGCTCACCTACGTCGACACCCCGGAGTGGGCGACGTTCCAGGTGACCCAGGACCCGTCGCGGTGGGTCGTGCTGCTGGCCGCCGTCGGCATCGTCGGCGGGCTGCTGCTGTCGCTGTTCGTCCGTCGGCGCCGGGTCTGGGTCCGCGCAGGCGAGGGTCAGGACGGGACCACTACCGTGGAGGTCGGCGGGCTCTCCCGGACCGACCCTGAGCGGTTCGCGTCCGAGTTCGCCTTCCTGGTATCGGAGATGAGGGACGCGTGCCGGACAAAGGCCTAGGACAGCTCGGTGACGGGCTGCTCTTCACCGCTGTCGTCGTCTACGCCCTCGCGATGCTCGGCTTCGCAGGTGAGCAGGCGACGTCCCGTGCCCGCCGGACGGTGACCTCGGTGCGCGCCGCGTCCCAGGTCCTCGTCGGCAGCGGGCCGCCCGTCACGGTCCCGACGGAGACGGTCACCGTCCTCAAGCCCTCACGTGCCGGCCAGGTCGCCTTCCTCCTGACCTGCGCTGGATGGGTCATCCACCTCGCCTCGATCGTGCTGCGCGGCTTCGCGGCGCACCGCGTGCCGTGGGGCAACATGTACGAGTTCTCCTCCGCGGTCGCGTTCGTGGCCGTGACGGCGTTCCTCGGCATGGTGGTGCGGGGCCGCATCGAGCGGTCGCTCGGTGCCTTCGTCATGGTGCCCGTGGTGCTCTACCTCGGGCTCGCGTCCTCGCTGCTCTACACCGCCGCGGGCCCGCTCGTGCCGGCGCTGCACTCGTACTGGATCAAGATCCACGTCGCGGCCGCCATCCTCGCCTCCGGGTCCTTCCTGCTGTCCGGCGTGGTGGCCCTGCTCTACCTGCTGCGCTCCCGCTACGACGACGGCGGCCGCGTCTTCCCGATCTCGCTCGGCGCGTCCCTGCCGACGGCGGCGGCGCTGGACCGGATGTCGTACGCCGTCATCGCCTTCGCGTTCCCGGTCTGGACCTTCGCCATCATCGCCGGCGCCATCTGGGCCGAGTCGGCGTGGGGGCGCTACTGGGGCTGGGACCCCAAGGAGACCTGGTCGTTCATCACATGGGTGCTCTACGCGGGCTACCTGCACGCGCGCGCGACCGCCGGGTGGAAGGGCCGCAAGGCTGCCTGGGTCGCCGTCGCCGCCGCCGGCGCCCTGATCGTCGACTACTACGTCGTGAACATCTTCGTCGTGGGCCTGCACTCGTACGCGTGAAAGGAATCAGCATGAGCCTTTCGGGGCCCGAATCGCTCATGCTGATTCCAGTCATGGCGTAGGTGGGTCGTCCTCCTGACGGCGGAGCTGCTTGGCCTGCTCGGCCGCCTTCTTGCGCTGCTCCTCGGCGCGCTCGCGGAGCTGCGCCAGGAACGCGGCGTCGTCGTCCGGGCTGCTCGCGGTCGCGCGCCCGGGCCGGTCGTACTCCGGCGGGATCCCCGTGTTGCCCTTGTACGGCAGTGACCGCGCTGCCCCTTGCGGCCGGCCGGCCACCCACCAGGCGAGCGCGCCCAGGTCGAAGAGCACGATGACGATGAAGACCCAGGTGAGCTTCGGAAGGTTCCGGATGCGGGACTCGTCGGTCGTGATCACCTCGAGGACCGTGTAGGCCCAGAAGAGCATGAGGACGATCCCGAGGGCGCCGTCGGCGAGGAGCACGCGGGCACGGTAGCGCCTCGGGAGGTCTCGGGAGGTACGGCGAAGGCCGCTCACCCTGACGGGCGAGCGGCCTTCGGCGGCGTACGGGTCGCCTAGCGGGCCAGGCGACGCGCTGCCAGGTCGACGGTGTTGCTCGCAGCCTGCGCGGGCACGGCCACGTCCGCGGCCTCGCCGCGCAGCAGCGCGCGCACCTCGGACTCGCGGAACCTGCGGTGCCCCCCCGGCGTCCGGATCGAGCCGATGCGGCCGGCGGAGGCCCACCGGGTCACCGTCTTCGGGTCGACGCGGAACAGCGTCGCCACCTCTCCCGGCGTGAGCAGCCGGTCGCGTTGCGGTCGTTGCGGCATGTCCTCGGACATCACAAACCCCTCCCCCCGAGCGGCACTGTGACGCTCAAGTCCATGCCCGGTCAACGACCAGGTGCGCCGAAGGTGACGGCGTGTCTGGTTTTCGGGCGGCCGGACTAGGCGTGCGAGCGACGTGCGAGGCGGCGGGCAGCCCGGACGACGCGGGCGTCGGCGGCGCGGCGGGTCTCCTCGCGCAGCTGCTGGGCGCGGTCCTGGGCGACGGCGGTGAGCGTGGGGGTGAACACGGTGTGCTCCTTGCAGAAACTCGGTAAGAACGACGTTGTCCTTACGATTCGACAGTCTACGCTGCGACTTGAGCCTTGAATACCAAGATCGGATGTGAAGTGGACGACATCGACCGGCGGTTGCTGAGCGCGCTCCTCGAGGACGCGAGGACTTCCTGGGCGGACCTGGCACGACAGGTCGGGCTCTCCGCACCGGCCGTGCAGGAGCGGGTGCGCAAGCTCGAGCGCGAGGGGGTGCTGCGCGGCACGACCGCCCGGGTGGCACCCGGAGGGGTCGGGCTGGGGGTCAGCGCGCTCGTCGGTCTCCAGCAGCGCGAGGGCGTCGACGCCGACGACATCGTCGAGCGGCTGCGTCAGGTGCCGGAGATCGAGGACTGCTGGTTCGTCGCGGGCGACGAGGCCTTCGTCGTGAAGGTCCGGGTCGCCGACCTCGACGACCTCGACCGGACGCTCCGCGTGCTCCGGCACGTGCCGGGCGTCACGCGGACACGCACGACCGTCGTGCTGAGCACGCCCTTCGAGGGACGCGCCCGGGTTCCTTAGTCTGGAGGGATGAGCACCCGGCGCGCCTGGCTGACCTACACCCTCGGCCGTGTGGGGCTGTTCGTCCTGTCCGTCGTCCTGCTGTGGGGGGCTTCCGGACTCCTCGGGCACCCCCTCGACGGGCTGCCGCTCCTGCTCGCCGCTCTGCTCTTGTCGTCGGTCCTCGCGTTCGCTCTGCTGAAGGCGCAGCGGGAGGCCTTCGCCGCCTCGCTGCACGCCGGCCGCGAGGCTCGGGCCGCCACCGCCGCCGCGCGTCGCGCACGGCTGGACGACGCACCTCCGTCCTAGCCTGCGGCCGTGCTGGCCGTCGTCGTCCGGGGGAGCGAGGTCGGGCTCGCCACGGCCGAGCGCTCCTGGTCGGGGTCGATGGCCGACGTGGAGGCGTCGCCCGACCGGCTCGTCCTCTGGAGCGCCGGGTCCACACCGCTGCTGCCCCTGAGGCCCCGGCAGGTCTGGGACCTCGGCGCTGTGCACAAGGTGCTGCACGGCGGACGGCGTGACGACCCGGCGGCCGTCTGGGCGGCCGCGCACGAGCTGCCTGCCCCCGCGCGCGGTGACGACTTCGCGCTGCTCGACTCGGCGCTGTCGGCGGTCGAGCCCTATGCGTCACCGGTGCGGGCCGACGGCTCGCTGCACCCGGAGGCCTGGAGGTTCGCCGCGGTCGAGGAGCTCGCGGCCCTGGCGCTCTCGGTGCAGGGCCGGCAGCGCGATGCCCTCTTGGCGCTTCCGGATCCGCGTGCTGTCCCGTCGGGCCCGCACCTGCGCCTGGTCACCGCCTGGGCCGAGTCGGCGGCGGCACTGCTGTGCGTCGAGCTGGAGCGGGACGGTCTGCCCTTCGACGAAGAGGCCGCCCGCGCGCTCGTCGGGACCCTCATCCATGCCGACGACCGGGCCGCGCGGGACGCTCCCGTGCTGCGCTTCTTCCCCGACGGCGACGTCGACCTGCGCAACCCGCTGTCGGTGCGGGACGCGCTGCGGCGCAAGGGGATCGACGTCCCCGACACCCGGTCGCACCGGCTCGAGGCCTACCGGATGGCGCACCCGGTCGTCGACGCCCTGCTCACGTGGCGCAAGGCAGAGCGGGTGGCGACGACCTACGGCTACGACTGGATCGCGGCGCACGTGTCGGGCGGGCGGCTGCGCGGCGAGTGGGCCGCCGCGGACGGGGGTGCCGGGCGCATGACGGCATCTGCCGGTCTGCACTCCCTGCCCGCGGAGCTGCGGCCGGTCGTCGCCGCCGAACCAGGCTTCGTGCTGGTCCGCGCGGACCTGGGGCAGGTCGAGCCGCGCGTGCTCGCGGCCGTCTCCGGCGACCGCGCCTTCGCGGCGGCCGCTGCGCAGGACGACCTCTACACACCGGTCGCGACGATGCTCGGCGTCGACCGGCCGAGGGCGAAGGTCGCAGTCCTCGCCGCGATGTACGGCCAGACCTCCGGCGCGGCAGGGCAGGCGCTTCGCCAGATGGAGCAGGCGTACCCCGTCGCCCTGGCCTTCCTGCGCGCGGCCGAGGAGAGCGGCCGGCTGGGGCAGGACCTCCGCACGCACGGCGGCCGGCTCATCCGCGCCGGCACCGGCGGGGTCGGACGCTACACGCGCAACGCCGTCGTGCAGGGAGCGGCCGCTGAGCTCTTCAAGGCGTGGGCCGCCGCGGTACGCAACGGGCTGCGGAGCGGGCGGGTGGTGCTGTGCCTGCACGACGAGCTGCTGCTGCACGTACCGTCCGACGAGGCGCCCGCGGCCGTCGATCTCCTGCACACCGCCCTGGCCTCGACGGCCGGGCACTGGGCGAGCGGGTCGGGTGTGCGGTTCGTCGCCGACGTCGCGGTCGTGTCCCGCTGGTCGGACGCGAAGGGCTAGGACTCCGGCTCGTCCTCGGCGGGCGAGTCGTCGGTCGCCGTGTCTGTAGCGGCGTCTGTGGCTGTGTCGTAGACGACCTCGCCGTCGACGTTGCTCGGCATCGCGGCGTTGAGGCTCCTGAGGATCGCGATGCCCTGGGACGCAAGCGAAGCGACGGTCCCGTTGAGGCCGTCGGCGCCGTTGAGCACGGTCAGGTTGGCGCCCTGCAGGCCCTCGGCGGCGGCCCGGAGCAGGTCGGGCAGCTGCGCGATGAGCTGCTGGTCGAGGGCGATGCGGCCCTCGGCGGCGGCCGCTCCGGCCGACAGCTTCGTCGCCTCGGCCTGGGCCTTCGCGAGCGTCCGGATGCGCTCCGCCTCCGCCTGGGCCGGCTTGACGACCTCGGCGATGAGCTCGGCCTCGCGCAGCTGGGCGTTCTTGGCTGCGACGCGGGCCTGCTCGGCGAGCACGGCTTGCTGGGCCTGTGCCTCTGCCAGCGGACCGGCCTGCGCGGAGGTCGCCTGCGCCTGGTCGATCTCGGCCTGGTACTCGGCCTTCTTGATCGCGGTCGCCCGCGCGTACTCCGCCTGGTTGCGGTCGGACTCCTGCTGCGCCATCGCGCTTGCCTGGTCGGCCTGCGCCTGCGCGATCTTGGCGGCCTGGTTGACCGTGGCCTGGTGCGGCGCGGCCAGCGCCGAGATGTAGCCGCTGCCCTTGTCGTCGATGCTCTGGATCTGCAGGGAGTCGACGGTCAGGCCGAGGTGACCCATCTCCACCTTGCTCGCGTCGAGGACGTTCTCGGCCAGCGTCTGGCGCTCACGGATGATGGACTCGACCGTCATCGAGCCGACGATGCTCCGCAGGTGACCCGCGAAGATCTGGCCGGTGAGCGCGTCCATGTGGTCCTGGTCGTCGAGGAAGCGCTGGGCCGCTGCCGCGATGCTCGCCGGGTCGCTGCCGACCTTGAACGCGATGACGGCCTTCACCAGCAGCGTGATGCCCTGCTGCGTGACGCAGTCGTCGGTGACGACGGCCTCGCGCATCGCCAGGCTCAGGAAGCTCGCCTTGCGGAAGACCGGCAGGACGAACGCACCGTGGCCGCTGACGATCCGGAACGGCAGGGCGCCGTCGGAGGCACGCTGCTTGCCTCCGCTGATGAGCATCGCCTCGTTGGGAGCGGGGACGCGCCAACCGAACATCCTGGGTCCTCCTAGAGACCGCTCCACGGCTCGACGTCGACCGTGCGGTTCCCGCGGTCGTGGATGACCAGGACCATAGAGCCGAGAGGGATCTCTTCGCGCCCGAGGGCGAAGTACCTCTCGCGGATCCCGTTGACCAGCAGGCTCACCTCGCCGGGCTCGTCGCCGCCCTCGACACGGGTGACGACCTCACCCACCTTCCCGACCAGCTCCTCCACGGAGTCCAGGCTAGTAAGGGGGACGGCGCGCGGACGCAACTGCAACAGCCATGCCCTCCGTGGTCGGGGCCTACGCCCGACACGGTCGGGAGCGGCCCTGGCTGTTGCAGTTGCGTCAGACGCCCTTGTAGTTGAAGACCTGGCGGAGCGTGTGCTGGACGGTCACCAGGTCGGCCTGGTCGGCCATGACCTGGTCGATGTCCTTGTACGCCGCCGGGTGCTCGTCCACGAGGGAGTCCGCCTGGGCCTCGTTCCAGGTGCGGCCCGCCATCGCCTTCTTGAGGCTCGACGCCGTGAGGCTGCGGCGTGCCTCCCCACGGCTCATCCGGCGGCCCGCGCCGTGCGAGCACGACTCGTACGACGCTGCCGAGCCGCTTCCCACGACGACGTATGACCGGGTGCCCATGGAGCCCGGGATGACCCCGAGGTCGCCCTGCGCCGCCTTGATCGCGCCCTTGCGGGTGATCCACATGTCCACGCCGCCGTGCGTCTCCCGCTGCGTGAAGTTGTGGTGGCAGTTGATCGTGCGGACGACCTTGCCGCGACCGACGACCTTGAACACGGCCTTGAGGAAGGCCTTGTTCATGACCTGCCGGTTGCCCATCGCGTAGCGCTGCGCCCACAGCATGTCCTGGATGTAGGCGTCGAACGCCGGCTCGCCCTCGAGCAGGTAGGCCAGGGACGGGTCCTCGAGCTTCTCGACACCGAGCCGCTCCTTCATCAGGCCCTTGGCGCCCTCGATGTGCTTGGTCGCCAGCTTGTTGCCGATCCCGCGCGAGCCCGAGTGAAGGACGGTCCAGACGACCCCACGCTCGTCAGTGGAGAGCTCGACGAAGTGGTTGCCTGACCCAAGCGTCCCGTACTGCAAGGCAGCGGTCTCGGCGAGCTTGCCGTCGAGCTTCGTGTGCGGCTGCCCGAGCTCCGCGTACGAGGGGTCGACGTCGCCGGCGCCGTACGCGTGCCCCTTTCCGACACCGCTCGGGATGCCCTTCGCGACGAGCGGCATCAGCCCGTCGATGTTGCCCGGCAGGTCGTTGGCCGTCAGGGTCGTCTCGGTCGCGATCATGCCGCAGCCGATGTCGACGCCGACGCAGCTCGGGATGATCGCGTTCTTGGTCGGGACCACCGAGCCCACGGTGCTGCCGATCCCGACGTGGGCGTCGGGCATCAGTGCGACGTGACCCGTGACGATGTCGAGCCGAGCGGTGCGCTCGGCCTGCGCGATCGTCGCGGGCTCGATGTCGCTCGCCCAGCTGAGCAGCTTGGGAGCGACCTGGGTCGCGGCCATGACGAACAACCTCTCTGCGAGAAACGGACGTCGCAGGGTGCCAGGCGTATCGCTTGCGCTACAAGGGGTTTAGACGAGGGCGAGACCGACGCCGAGAAGGGCGCCGAAGGCGAGCTGGAGCTTGCCGGTGGCCTGCAGTACGGCGATGAGCTCGCGGCCCTTCGCGCCCGCGCGGACCAGCTTCAGGGGCGCGACGGCGAGCGGGAGGGCGAGCAGGGCGAGCAGCGCTCCCGGCCGTGCAGGCGCCGATGCGAGGGCGAAGAGGAACGGCACGACGACGAGCGCCTGGTAGAGCACGCGCGACCGGGCGTCGCCGAGCCGCACGGCCAGGGTCAGCTTGTCGTGCTCGCGATCGGTGGGGATGTCGCGCACGTTGTTGGTCACGAGGATCGCGCAGGCCAGCGCACCCGAGGCGATGCCGCCGGCGACGGACAGCCACGTGATCCGCTCGGCCTGGACGTAGGTCGTCCCGATCACGGCGACGAGGCCGAAGAAGACGAAGACGAAGACCTCCCCGAAACCCTTGTAGCCGTAGGGGTTCTTGCCGCCGGTGTAGCCCCAGGCGGCAGCGATCGAGGCGGCGCCGACGACGAGCAGCCACCAGGTGGTGAGCAGGGCCAGGGCGAGCCCGGCGACGGCGGCGACGCCGAAGGCAGCGAAGGCCGCGCGCTTCACGGCGGAAGGTGTGGCGACGCCGGACCCGACGAGGCGCAGCGGCCCGACGCGGACCTCGTCGGTGCCGCGGATGCCGTCGCTGTAGTCGTTGGCGTAGTTGACGCCGACCTGCAGCGCGACGGAGACGAGCAGGGCGAGCAGCGCGCGTTCCCAGACGAACGACGACGCGGCGAAGGCGGCGCCGGTGCCGACGAGGACGGGCGAGATCGCGGCGGGGAGGGTACGGGGGCGCGCGCCCTCGACCCAGTGCGCGAGTGTCGTCATGAGGCAGCCAAGCGTAGGCGGTCGACCTTCCCGCCGGGCAGCAGCGGAAGCGCGTCGAGGACCACGAGCTCGCGAGGTGCGGCGACGCGGGACAGGCGGGCGCCGACCCAGTCCCGGGCCTCCTCGAGCGCCAACGGCTCGCGCAGGACCACGCACGCGACGACCCGCGCGCCCCACTCGGGGTCGGGACGCCCGACGACGGCGACCTCGACGACCGACGGGTGCTCGGCCAGGGCCTGCTCGACGGCGAGCGGCGCGACCTTCTCGCCGCCAGTGTTGATCACGTCGTCGGCCCGGCCCAGGACCTCGAGCCGGCCGTCGACCCACCGCCCGACGTCCGAGGTGACGAACCGGCCGTCGAAGGACGGGCCCCCGACGTACCCTCGCGCGACCACCGGCCCGGACAGGACGATCCGATCGGCTACGTCGACGCTGACCCCGGGCAGCGGCTGCCCGTCGTACACGCACCCCCCGCTCGTCTCGGACATTCCGTAGGTCGTGACGACGTTGATGCCCCGGTCGCGCGCCGCCGCGAGCAGCGACGGCGCGGCCGCGGCACCGCCGAGGAGCACCGCGCGCAGCCGGGGCAATCGCGGGTCGTCGAGCATCCGGACCAGCTGCGTGGGGACGAGCGAGGTGTAGTCGCAGCCGTCGGCCTCGGGCGAGGGCGCGAAGCCCGACCGGATGACGACCTGCAGCCCGGCGATGTGCGTCACCGGAAGCTGCAACCACCACCGGCCCTCCCCGATCACCGAGGCGGTTGCCGCGCCCGACGCGAGCAGGCACGCTGCTGTCAGCGCGACGCGCTTCGGCTCCCCGGTCGAGCCTGACGTCGGCACCACGAGGCAGACGTCGTCGTCGACCTCGCCGGGTGCGAAGCCGACGGGCGGCCCTCCGGCGAGTGCCTCCCGCAGCGCCTCGAAGAGGACCGGACCGGCGACCGGCTCGACGACCCGCAGGGGGCGCATCTAGAAGTAGTACGGGTAGGGCGACCAGTCAGGGTCGCGCTTCTCGAGGAACGAGTCGCGCCCCTCGACGGCCTCGTCGGTCATGTACGCCAGTCGCGTGGCCTCGCCCGCGAACACCTGCTGGCCCATGAGCCCGTCGTCCACGAGGTTGAACGCGAACTTCAGCATCCGCTGCGCCTGCGGAGACTTGCCGCAGATGATGCGGCCCCACTCGATCGCCGTCTGCTCGAGCTGGTCGTGGTCGACGACCAGGTTGACCGCACCCATGCGGTGCATCGTCTCGGCGTCGTGGACCTCGCCGAGGAAGAAGATCTGCCGGGCGAACTTCTGGCCGACTTGCCTGGCCAGGTAGGCGCTGCCGTAGCCGCCGTCGAAAGACCCGACGTCGGCGTCGGTCTGCTTGAAGCGGGCGTGCTGCCGGGACGCCAGCGTCAGGTCGCAGACGACGTGCAGCGAGTGCCCGCCGCCGGCTGCCCAGCCGTTGACCACGGCGATGACGACCTTCGGCATCGTCCGGATGAGCCGCTGCACCTCGAGGATGTGGAGGCGGCCGAAGTCGGGCTTGCCCTCGTACTCGTAGCCTGATCGTCCGCGGATCCGCTGGTCACCGCCGGAGCAGAAGGCCCACACGCCGTCCTTGGGAGCCGGCCCGTTGCCGGTGAGCAGCACGCAGCCGACGTCGACGGTCATGCGCGCGTGGTCGAGGACCCGGTAGAGCTCGTCGACCGTCCCGGGCCGGAACGCGTTGCGCACCTCCGGACGGTCGAACGCGATGCGCACGACACCGAGCGACACGTGCCGGTGGTAGGTGATGTCCTGCAGTCCCTCGAAGCCGTCGACGGTCCGCCACGCGCTGGGGTCGAAGGTCGCGGATACCGACTCTGAAACGCTGCTCACGTGCCCACCCTAGAAGCGCACGTCGTCGCGCTGCCGATGCGCGTCCCGTTCCGCGGCGTCACGACCCGCGAGGCGATGCTGCTGCGGACCGAGCGCGGCTGGGGCGAGTTCGCTCCCTTTCTGGAGTACGACGACCAGGAGGCCGCGCGCTGGTTGGCCGCGGCGCTCGAGGGGCAGGCGTGGCCCGCTCCGGTGCGCAGCACCGTGCCCGTCAACGCCACCGTCCCCGCAGTCCCCGCGGCGGAGGTGGCCGACGTGCTGGCGAGGTTCCCCGGCTGCACGACGGCGAAGGTGAAGGTCGCGCAGGCAGGGCAGTCGCTGCGGGACGACGTCGACCGGGTGGCCGCCGTGCGTGACCTCGTGCCGAACGTGCGGGTGGACGCGAACGCCGCGTGGACGGTCGACGAGGCCGTCACGGCGCTGACGGCCCTGACGGCGCTGGGGGAGCTGGAGTACTGCGAGCAGCCGTGCGCGTCGGTCGACGAGCTGGCCGCCGTCCGGCGTCGGGTCGGGACCCGCATCGCGGCCGACGAGTCGATCCGCAAGGCGAGCGACCCGCTGCTCGTCGCCCGCCGGGAGGCCGCTGACGTGGTCGTCCTCAAGGTGGCACCGATGGGCGGTGTGGTCCGTGCCATGGCCGTCGCCGAGGAGTGCGGCCTGCCCGTCGTTGTCAGCAGCGCCCTCGACACCAGCATCGGCATCCGCGCGGGGGTCGCGCTCGCGGCGGCCCTGCCCTCGCTGCCCTTCGCCTGCGGTCTTGCGACGACCTCGCTGATGTCGGCCGACGTCGTCACCGAGCCGCTCGACGGTCGCGGTGGCTCCCTCGCGGTCCGTGACGTCGAACCGTCACCCGAGCTGCTGGAGCGCTGGCGGGCGGCGCCCGAGCGCGAGCGCTGGTGGCGCGACCGGCTGGCCCGGGTGCTTGAGTTGCTGCCGTGAACCCGTCGACCGCGCTCGCGCGCACCCTGGTCGACGAGCTCGTCCGCAACGGTGTCACGGACGCGGTGCTGGCACCGGGTTCGCGGTCGGCTCCTCTTGCCTTCGCCCTGCACGACGCGGACCTCCGGCTGCACGTGCGCATCGACGAGCGGTCGGCGGCCTTCCTCGCCCTCGGCCTCGCCAAGGCGAGCGGCCGTCCGGTCCCTGTCGTCACCACGTCGGGCACCGCCGCGGCCAACCTGCACCCGGCGGTCGTCGAGGCGTCGTACTCCGGCGTTCCCCTGCTCCTGCTGACCGCCGACCGGCCGCCGGAGCTGCGGGGCAGCGGGGCCAACCAGACGATCGACCAGGTCAAGCTCTTCGGCGACAGCGTGCGGATGTTCGTCGAGGTAGGTGCCGCGGAGTCCCAGCAGGTGCCCTACTGGCGCGGCCTCGTGTGCCGCGCGATCGCTTGCGCTGCAGGCGATCTCGGTACTGCGCCAGGTCCGGTGCACCTCAACCTCGCCTTCCGCGAGCCGCTGGTCCCCGACGCAGACGGTGTGCCCGACGGGCGTCCTGGACCGTGGACCCCGCGCGTCCGCACCGCGGCGTCAACGATCGAGGACGACCTGCCGGACCGCACCCTCGTCGTCCTGGGCGACGGGGCCGACCTCGCGGCGCTCGCCCTGGCCGAAGCCCGGGGCTGGCCGGTCGTGGCCGAGCCCACGTCCGGGGCGAGCGGGCCGGCGGTCGTGGACTGCGGCGAGCTGGTCGCGGCGCACGTGCCCGATCCGCCCGAGCGCGTCCTCGTCGTCGGTCGCCCGACCCTGAGCCGCACACTCGGTCGGCTCGTCGCGAGCGCACCCGCCGACGTGGTCGCCGAACGCGGCACCTGGACGGATGCGCACTCCCGCGCATCCCGCGTGCTGCCCGCTGTGCCCTCCGTCGGGCGCCGGTCAGCAGGTTTCAGCGACCCGTGGGTGGCGGCCGGCCGTACGGTGCGGGCCGCCATCAGCCCGTACCTCGTGGAGCTCAGCGAGCCCTCGGTGGCGGTGACCGTGGCGGGCGCTCGCGGGCCGCTGGTCGTGGGCTCCAGCAAGCCGGTGCGCGACCTGTTCCTCGCACCGCCGCGCGCCCGTGTCCTCGCCAACCGGGGCGCGGCCGGCATCGACGGAGTGGTGAGCACCGCGGTCGGGGCGGCTCTCGCGTACGGCGAGCACACCGTCGCGCTGCTCGGCGATCTCACGCTGCTGCACGACCAGAACGGCCTGGTCATCGGGCCTGACGAGCCGGTGCCCGACCTGACCATCGTCGTGACGAACAACGACGGCGGGGCGATCTTCGGCCTGCTGGAGCAGGGTGCGCCCGAGCACGCCGCGGCGTTCGAGCGCGTCTTCGGGACGCCGCACGGCGTCGACCTCGAGGCACTCGCGGCGGCCACCCACATCACGTTCACGAGGGCGACGACCCTCGACCAGCTGGGGGCGGCTCTCGAGCCGGGCACCGGCATCCGGCTCGTCGAGGTACGCACCGACCGTCAGCAGGCCGTCGAGCTCGACCGGGCGATCCGTGCCGCCGCCGCCGAAGCCTTGCGATGACGCCCGCTCCCGCC
>Ga0070658_10002255_pt1 | contig 16180 bp, 14 predicted proteins | sample KBSC13metaG_FD_64664 | JGI IMG/M metagenome (GOLD analysis project Ga0070658, IMG submission 64664) | Corn rhizosphere microbial communities from Kellogg Biological Station, Michigan, USA - KBS C1-3 metaG | ecosystem: Host-associated > Plants > Roots > Rhizosphere > Soil ...
AGGCGGTACTTGTCGAGACTGAGCGACCGGTGACACCCGAAGCCGCCCGCGCGCTTTGGCGTGAGTTTCCGGGCCTCGAAGTGGTCGACGATCTGGCGAACGCCAGCGCTTCTAAGCGTTACCCGATGCCGCTCGACTGCGCCGGCAGCGACACGACTTACGTCGGCCGTATCCGCCAGGACCTGGACAACCCGAACGGCCTCGCCTTCTGGGTGGTCTCGGACAACCTGCGCAAAGGCGCGGCCAGCAACGCCGTACAGATCGCGGAGGAATTGATCAAACGCGGACTCGTGAACAAACGGTAGGCTAGAGCAACATGCCCCCACAGGCTGGCGGCATGGCGCCCAGTACCGTCCACGAACCCGATTTTATTAACCTTTGCGAAAGATATTAACAAATGACGACAATTAATGACAGTCCTATGTTCGGCCGGGTCATCACCGCGATGGTGACTCCGATGACTGCCGACGGCGCCGTCGACTGCGACGCTGCCATACGCCTCGCCGACCACCTGGTCGAGAACGGCTCCGACGGTATTGTGGTCTCCGGCACCACCGGGGAGAGTCCCACGCTGACAGTCGACGAGAAGGTCACGCTCTTCAAGGCCATTCGCGGTGCGGTGGGCAACCGGGCGAAGATCATTGCCGGCACGGGTAGCTACAACACAGCGGAGACGATCGAGCTTTCGCGCGCGGCGGAGCGATGCGGCGTGGATGGCCTGCTGGTCGTCGCGCCGTATTACAACAAGCCTTCTCAGGAAGGCCTGTATCAGCATTTTATGGCCGTGGCGGAAGCTACCGACACGCCGATCTTGCTTTACAACGTGCCGGCGCGCACGATTACAAACATCGACGCGGGTACTGTCGTCCGCTTGTCGGACCATCCGCGGATTGTCGGCATCAAGGAAGCCAGCGCCAACATGACGCTGGTGGGGGATATCGTCCAGAATACGCCCGATGATTTCCTGCTGTACAGCGGCGCGGATGAGGTCAATCTGCCCACGCTCGCGCTCGGCAGTGTCGGCACGATCAGTGTCATCTCGCATCTAGTCGGCAACGACCTCGCCGCCATGTACCGCGCATTCCTCAGCGGTGACACCGTAAAGGCGCGCGAGATCCACCTGGGCACCCTGCCGCTGACCAAGGCGATGTTCAGCTTCCCGAGTCCTTCACCGACGAAGACCGCACTCACCATGCTCGATGTGATCCCAGACGCCACTGTGCGCCTGCCTCTCGTTGAGGCCCAGGAAAAGGAACGCGCCATCGTCCACGCCGCGCTGCGTGACTATGGCTTGCTGCGAGGATAATGTCAGCAGACAATGCTTTTGAAGATCGATGGCGCGCGGCATTGGCTGCTTTGCCAACAGATCGGCTTTGGCCGCCGCCTGCCTCGATCATGGGGGAAGATCGAAAGAACGCTTATCGGCTTCTACTGTACGAGGCATTGCTGCAGATCCGCGCGCTGTGCCAGTCACGCGGGGGCCGTCAATGGAATCCTGTCAAAATACATCGACAATACGTCCGATCGGTTGACGCAGGAGCGATAGCGGACTGGCTCCACAATCTAGGCCAATTCGCCGCCAATGACTTTGTAGACTTCAGCGAAGTCGCATTCTGGCGGGCATACTACTCATACGCCAGGTCCTACCACCGCATTGCCCGGTACGATTATCGCGATAGTTTCGACCGCCAACTCGCAAGGCTGGAGAAGCCTTTGGATGGATTGGCCTTTACGGTCGGACGGGTGTTATCTGTCGAAGACCAGGGACTTGCGCTCATTCCCGCAAACTGGGGGACAGCGAGCGTTTGGAAAGACGCCGAGATCGAAATCCGTCTCGGTGATGGTTCTTCGCTAAAATCTACGGTGCTTCGGACCATTTTTGAACCGACTCCTGCTATTATCATTACACCAGGCGGGTATTCCGCCGAATCTTTCATTGACGCAAAGATTTACGCGTTGACACGGCTGCCGTCGGGTTGAGACGATTGCACTCCCCGAGCGCCGTCGACGCCGGTGGCCCGCACCATTGTTACAGGCGACGTCGCGCCTACAAAAAACAGACGAAATAACTAACGAAAGCCAGGGCAATCAACAGCCCAACTGCTCGGCGAGCGCGACGTCCAAAGGACGTGGTTACGAAAGCGACCCCCACTAAAAAGGAGAAGGTTGCACCGCTTGTTTACGCCGACCCAGTGACCGATTCTATGCCTAAATCTAATCCATCTACAGACACACTTCAAATCATCCCGCTTGGCGGTATTGGCGAAATTGGAAAGAACATGACCGCCATCCGCTGTGGCGATCAAATTATCGTCATCGACGCGGGGCTGAGTTTTCCATCGGCCGAACACCATGGCGTCGACCTTGTTATCCCGGATATTTCCTATCTTCTTGAGCATCGCGAGATGGTTCAGGGGATTATTCTCACCCATGGCCACGAGGACCACATCGGCTGCCTGGCGTTCGTTCTTAAGGAACTGAACGTCCCAGTCTACGGGACGCGGCTTACGATTGCCTTCACCAAGGGCAAGCTGAGCGAGTACCGGGTGCTCGACAAGGCTAAGCTCCATATCTTCTCGGCCACCGACCGGTTTAAGGTCGGCATGTTCGAGGTTGAGCCGTTCCGTGTGGCGCACTCGATTCCCGACGCTGTCGGCTTCGCCGTGCACACGCCGGCGGGAACGCTGGTGCATACGGGCGACTTCAAGTTCGACCAGACGCCCATCGACGGTCAACTTTTCGATATCCACCGCCTGACGCGCATTAGCCGCGAAGGCGTGCTGGTGCTCCTGTCGGATTGTACCAATGTCGAGCGCTCCGGCTTCGTGCCGAGCGAGGCGATCATCGGGGAGACATTCGACACGATCTTTAGAAACGCCCAGAAGCGGGTGATCATGGCCTGCTTCGCGTCGAACGTCCACCGTGTGCAGCAGGCGATCGACATGTCCGTGCGCTACGGCCGAAAGGTCGCGCTGATGGGGCGGTCGATGGAGCGCAATATGGAACTGGCCCAGCAGATGGGCTACCTGCGCGTTCCTGAGGGCACCCGCATTCGGGCAGATGAGATTGAAGAGTATTTCCCGCAGCAGGTGACGGTTATTACGACCGGTTCGCAGGGCGAGCCGATGGCGGCGCTGTCGAGGATGGCGGTCGACGAGCATCGCAAGATCAAGGTCGTCCCAGGCGACACCGTCATCGTAGCAGCGTCGGCGATTCCCGGCAACGAGGACGCCGTTTACCGCACTATCAATCACTTATTCCGGCGCGGCGCGAACGTCATCTATGATACGATCGCTCCTGTCCACGTTTCGGGCCACGGCTACGCCGAAGAGTTGAAGTTGATGCTCAACCTGGTCGACCCGCAGTACGTCATGCCTGTGCACGGCGAGTACCGCATGCTGCATCGCTACTCGAAGATTGCCGAGGAGATGGGCTGGCCGCCGGAGGACATCATTCGGGCGGAGATCGGCGACATCATCGAGGTTGGTGAGGACGTCGCCGGCATCATCGGCCGTGTCGAGAAGTCGGGCGCTGTTCTGATCGACGGAACCGGGGTGGGGGATGTCAGCGACATCGTCCTGCGCGACCGTCAGCATATCGGCAGCGACGGCTTTCTGGTCATCGTGGTCGGCGTCTCACAGGAGACGGGCGAGATCATCACCGGCCCGGAGATCATCTCTCGTGGCTTCGTCTATATGGACCAGGCGGAGGCGCTGCTCGAAGAGATCAAGAACGTAGTCATCGACAAGATCAAGAACCTGCCGGAGGAAGACAACGATTTCCTGGTCGTCCAGCAGGATATCCGCGACGCCGTCGGCAAGTTCCTGCAGAAGAAGATGCAGCGTCGACCAATGATCCTGCCGATCTTGCTGGACTTATAAATAGGGCCGTTACCGTCGGCGGGTCGAGACAAGCTCGACGCCCTACTCTAAATTGTGGATGCTGTGAATGGGGTGGAGACGTTGTCTTCGCCCCATTTTGCCGCCGGTTACCGCAAGTAAGTGTGCAACTTGAAACCATCGCTTAGACAGTTCCTACTCGTCTGGTTTAGCCTCGGCGTCCAGTCCTTTGGCGGCGGGGCAGCGACGCTGGCGCTGATTCGACGCGAGGTGGTGGACAAGCATGGCTGGTTGACGCCCGACGAGTTCACGCGTGACTGGGCGCTGTGTCAGGTGTCGCCGGGCATCAACCTGCTGGGCATCACTACCCTCATTGGCCGGCGCGTCCTCGGGATCCCCGGTATCGCCATCGCCCTCTTTGGCCTTCTCTTCCCTAGCTGCTTGATCACCGTGTTGATTACGGCCGCCTATGCCAGGGTCCACAACCTCGCCGTGGTTCGGGAGGCGCTGAACGGGATCATCCCGGCGACGGTGGGAATAGGTGTCGTTCTCGCTTATCAACTCAGCGCTCCATTGCTCATGGCCGCCTGGCGCGAGGGTCGCGCAAGTCTGGCCTTCAATATCCTAGTTATTGTGGGGTGCGGGGCGGCGGTGTTGGTCTTTCATCCCACCGTTGTCGCCGTGCTTGCGGTGGCGTCGGGCGCGAGCGCGCTCTTCTACTGGACACGGGCAAAAGTCCGGAAATGGCCCCCTAACCCCCAACCCTGGGGGGACCGGACCGATCTGATAGATAGCCTTGGGGATGGAGACGACGAAGTTTGAACCAGCTCGAATACTTCTGGCTCTTGCTCAAGGCCTCGCTCTTCTCCACTGGCGGCATGGGTAACCTTCCCAGCCTCCACAGCGACCTCCTAGCACGAGGTTGGGCGACGGAGGGGGATTTTGGTGAGGCGCTAGCCATCGGTCAGATCTCGCCGGGGCCGAGCGGGCTGTGGGTGATCAGCTTCGGCTACCTCACCGACGGCATCCGGGGCTCGCTCCTCGCCACCCTGGCGATCATCCTTCCTCCGCTCCTCATCATCGCGGTCGACCGCCTCTACGCTCGCGTGCAGCATCACCCCGCCGTTGAAGGCTTCGTCCGCGGCCTCAGCGCCGCCGTCGTCGGCATCTTCGTCATCGTGCTCTTCGGTTTGCTTCGGAACGTGGGCATCAATGTCGGGTCATTGTCGATTATGGCGGGGGCCGTCGTGTTGATGTCGACAAAGCGGGTGCCGGTGGTCGTGATTCTGGCGGTGGCGGGCGTGGTTGGGGTAGTGGTGCGGTGAATTGTGAGCTAGAAATTTAGCCTATCGTTGAGCATACGTATGTACCAAAATAGGAATAACTCGACGCCACGTCGAACCTATAGAAAACAACATGATCGGGGAGGCATAATGCGAATCAATTCAATTTTACTGTGCTCGACAACTTTGGCCCTGTCGGTCGCATTCGCGGCGACGACGTCCGGCGCTCCTTCCCATCCGCCCACGCCGACTTTTATGGCGGGCAAGGTGCTTGTCGCCAAGTACCACTGCAACAGTTGCCACGGAGCGAACCTAAAAGGAAAAGGGGGAGCGCCCAGCCTGCATGTGTCCGGAATAACGGGCCGCTACAACATCACCGGTTGGGAGAATGTCCTTGGCGGTGGATATACGAAACACGACGGCCGGGTAAAACCACCAATGCCCGTATTCCACATGAAGCCGGCGGACGCGGCGGCGATCTACCAGTATCTGTACTCTCTCCCTAGATAAGCGACGGGGAACGTCAACGGTCAAACGGCCGGGAGCTGACCACAGTTCAGCTCCCGGCCCTTCTCACTTCCGAGGTAGGACGGACCCATCAACGAAAGAAGGGCGCGATACTTTTGTATCGCGCCCTTGGATTAGTTAGGATTAGCCGTGCCGGGTGTACCTGCCGGTGCCGGTCCGCCAGCTGGTCCGATGCCGGTCAAGCTCTTTTGTACCGACGCCGGAGCGGAGGAGTTCACCGAAGCCGCCCTTGCAGCTTCCGGATTGGCCGGCGGCGGCGGTGCGTTCTGCTGCTGCTGACTGCAGCCAGTGGCCAGAACAGCCCCGAGCAAAGCTATTGCAACTATCTTTTTCATACTGTCAGATCCTTCGAGCGATTACTTGTACTCGTTCTGCAGGGTCGAGAAGAAGCCCTGGCGCTGAGCGAGGCTGAAACCGCTGACCCAAAGGTCGTCCGGGAAGGCTGTCTGCGCAAGCTTCATCGCCTTGGCATGGCTGTCGGCGAAGAGAAGGTTGACGCGACCCTGATGTACCTGGTACACGCCCTCAGCTCCAAAGGCCGGGAACTTGCCACCCTGGTAGTTGGTCGGGTCCTGGTTGTTGCCTACCCACGCCTGGCTCTCGGGCAATCCGACCTGGGAGATGCGGGTGTCACCCCAACCTGACCGGGCGTCGACTACCTCGATCGTGTTGGCGGGCGCATCGATCTGCGCTAGCGAGTCATCACCCTGCGGCGTGTTGACCGGGTCGTTACAGTTGCCGTTGGCAAAGCCGATGACGGCGCTGTTCACGTCGTAGCTAGCGGGCATCCACTCGCCCTTGTTGGTCGGGCCAGGGTACATCGGGCCACTTGCCTGGTTGGTATAGTAGGCAGACTGACCCAGGTAAGCGTCCGACGGGCAGGTGAACACGCCGGTGGTGTTCTTGATGTAGGGCTGAACGGCGTAGCGCCACGAGTAGTTCTTGTCGCCGACGGGGACCGAGCCCCAGGCGCAACCGGCCGGGAAGGCGTAGTACGATTTGAGCAACTGCTCATCGTAGTCCTGCTGGTACTGGGCGATGCCGAGGCCCATCTGCTTCATGTTGGAGAGGCAGCTAATTGCACGGGCCTTCTCGCGGGCCTGGGCGAATACCGGGAAGAGAATTGCGGCGAGAATCGCTATGATAGCGATAACAACGAGCAGTTCGATTAGGGTGAAACCCTTGCGTGTAGACATAATCATTACCCCTGTGTTTGTAGATGCGATTTACAACTTGTGCGCTATATCTGCGCCTTTTAACTAAAGCGACACTCAGAAAGTTTGATAGTCATGAATGCTGTCTGTAACTGAAGTGTTGCTTTCTTGTGGATGGTTAGTCTCGACATCTTTGTTTTCGAGACCGGTGAAACTTGCCATTTCGTTTACCTTCAGCTTGAAAGAGATCGCATAAACTCCTTTCCTGATTAGGCTATGTTCGGCTTAGCTTTGCACTCTGTGCACATCCGTATACGCGAATTATAACAGACCGTCCCCTGTGTGTCAAGGCCAAATCAACAGGTTCGTGAATATTTATTATTTCGCGTATTTTCATACCAACGTGCGAACCGCACATTCGTATGTGCGTATTATATCAAAGGTTCATGTTTCTGTCAACAACGATTTTCTGACCGCCGTTCAGCAATTCTAAGCGGAACGTCATTCGGTTACCTATACGTAAGCGCAACACAGTTTGGCCAAGGCATACGTATTATCGATAGGATATCCGCGCCGACAAATTTGGAAACAGATCGTTCGATAGATCGACGGTATAATGCCGCATGTAACCGAACGAACCAGGGCCCAATGCTCATCGTAATCGACGAGTGAGTCAGCTTCTCCTATATTGAACGTACCACACTTATCACCGAATGAATACTAATATGAAAGTCTCAGCTCTCACCCTCGCTATTGCCTGCATCGCCGTGATTGCCGGATGTAACGGAACCTCGCCGAAGCCGCATACCGCACCGCCGACTCCGTCGACGGCGGCGACCTTTGTCGATGTCGCGCAGAGCGCGGGCGTCAACTACACATGGTCAGTTACAGGTAAACGTCCGTTGAATATATTGCAGACGATTGGCGACGGCTGCGGGTTCCTCGATTTCAACAACGACGGGAATCTCGACATTCTTCTCGTCGGACCGAAACTCGGCCTTTATCGGGGTGACGGACACGGGCAGTTCACCGACATCACCGTGCAGGCGGGCCTAGGAGGCCTCCACGGCGACTTTCGCGGTTGTGCTGTGGGCGATTACGACAACGACGGATATGATGATGTTTATCTTTCCGCAGTGAACGGGGGGGCATTGCTGCATAACGAACATGGGACGCGGTTCGTCGACGTTACGCGTGCCGGCGGGATCGCGTCGCAACCGTGGGGGTCTAGCTGCGCCTTTGTGGATGTTGACGGCGACGGGCGCCTGGATCTGGTTGTGGGCAACTACGTCGCCTTTAATCCCGATAGAGGCCCGGTGCTTTGCCCTAATGGCTCGTTCATGGCGGCCTGCGGACCTAACTACTATCCGGCGTTGCATCCGGTCCTTTACCACAATGCGGGGTCCGGCAAGTTTCTTGACATTACGAAAACGTCGGGATTTGATAAGGCTGCCGGCAAGGCTCTTGGTGTCGCGGTTGCGGACATCGACGGCAGCGGCCGGCCGTCGATCGCGTTGGCTAACGACGAAATGCCGGGCGACCTCTTCGTCAACAAGGCAGGCCGTCTGACAAACATCGGCGCGAGTTCGGGCACGGCTTTTGACGCCAATGCGAGTAAGCACGCCGGGATGGGCATTGATTGGGGCGACTACGACAACGATGGCTTGCTTGATCTTGTGGTAACTACTTATCAATATGAACCCAAGGCGGTCTATCATAATGACGGGGCCGATCTGTTTACGGAGCAATCGTCGACGCTGGGGGTGGGTGATGCCACCAAGCAGAGCCTGGCATTCGGGGTGAAGTGGGTGGATGTTGATAATGACGGCTTCCTTGATCTGATGATTGCGAATGGACATGTCGAGGACAATATCCATGACATCGACCCGCGAACGAATTACCGGCAGCCATTGCAGCTTCTCCGCAACGAGAGCGGCCGTCGCTTTACAGACATCAGTTCGGCCCTGACAGGTCCGGCGCTCAGGCCGATAGTCGGTAGGGGGCTGGCGGTTGGGGACTACGACAATGACGGACGCGTGGACGCGCTAGTGGTGGACAGTGAAGGCGCGCCTTTGCTCCTCCACAACGAGACGAAGCCCGCGGGTAATTGGCTCGAGGTGGAACTGGCCGGCACGAAGTCCAATCGAGACGGGCAGGGAGCCGTGATCACCGTGGATGTGGGCGGCGGCTTGAAAGTCGTTCGCCAGTGCAGTACATCGGGATCATATCTCTCCGCTTCAGACCGACGTGTTCACTTCGGACTTGGCAACAGCGGCAAGATCGCCACGATTTCTGTGAACTGGCCGAGCGGGCATACGGATACGTACCAGAATCCCACCATCAATAAGGCTCTGGCGATCAAGGAGGGGGAGCCGGCTCTGTAAGTTACTTGACGAGGTCTATCGGTTAGGGGCGATGGCGGGCGGCTTGCCTTCGTCGATGCGCCAAATGTGGTCTGCCGCGAGGTTCGCGATCGGCTGCTTCTTACCATCAGGCCACCGGATTTCCACCGAATCAAGCGATGTCGTCGATCCGAGGCCAAAATGGATGCGTGGGTCGGACGACGACATATAGCCGGATGCAGGCGAAACCAATCCGGTCCACTGTTCCTTGCCGGCATGTGCGGTTATTTCCGCTCCGTAGGCGAAGCGGTTGGATCCGGGGCTGTGAAGGTCTAGAGTGATCCAGTGGTTGCCTGGCGGCGTTTCATTGTGGAGGAGCATCATGGCTCCTTCAAGATCCACCACCACGAAGTCGATCCGCCCGTCGTTGTCGAAGTCGCCAGCCGCGATCCCACGTCCCAGGATGGGCCTTGTAAGGTCACCGCCTAGATCTGGGGTGAGGTTGGTAAATTTTGTGCCGCCGTCGTTATGGAGCAGCATCGCCGGCTGCCTGAACTCGGAGATACCGTCGATCTTTTTCGGGTCGGTGTAGACATGGCCGCAGAGCGCCAGGATGTCGGGCCAACCGTCGTTGTCGACGTCGGCCCACTTCGCTCCAAACCCGAGCGGAAGGTAGGGCGGGACGGCCACGCCCATTTGCGTCTCTACATGCTCAAAGAGGCCGATACCGAGGTTGTGGTAGAGCTGAAAGGGCGCTTGTGAAAAGTTAGTTTCGAAGAGATCCGGCTGTCCGTCGCGGTCGTAGTCGCCCCAGTCCGCACTCATCGTTGCGATTCCGCCGCCGTCCGCGGTTGTAGAGAGACCGATCTGCGGGCCGACCTCTTTGAAGCGCATGCCCCCCAGGTTCTTCATGAAGTTGTTCGTCATGCCGTCGTTGCCGATCACGAATCCCATCTTGCCGTCATTGAACAGGTCGGCGAAGGCCAGAACCAGGCCCTTACCCGCGGAAGCCCGGATCCCGGAAGACGCTGTAGCGTCCTCAAATCTACCTTTACCCACGTTTCGCCATAGCTCCGGGTACTGCGCCTGGTAGTGGGACGGCGGACAGCCGGTAACCTGGTCAACTCCGTAGTGGCAGTAGTCATCGGCAGGCGATTTGAGGATGACGTAGTTGAGCACGACGAGGTCGAGGTGGCCGTTCCCGGCAAGGTCCATAAAGCCCATCCCGCTTCCCCAGAGGCCGTGGTTTTTGGGATCGAAACCCGCCGCGATAGTGGAGTCAGTGAATGTTTCGCCGCCGGCATTCTTTAGCAACGCGAACGCGCCGTAGCCACTAACAGCCAGGTCCAGGTATCCGTCGCCATCGTAATCGCCAACCGCACAACCCGTCCAAAAGCCGTTAAGCTTCGAGAGCCCCATGCGGTCGGTGACATCCTCGAACTTTCCGTTGCCAAGATTGTGGAACAGGATCGGGTGGGGGCGCGCAACAAGGAATATGTCGGGCCATCCGTCATTGTCGTAGTCAATGAAGGCGCAACCGAGACCAAACGCTTCCTTGATTCCAAATGGCCGCGGTTCCTCGGGCCATCGATAGACGGCGCCGCTCGATTGGGCAATGTCGACGAGGCGGATTGGTGACTGAGGTTCGTGTATTTTTCCCGCGGGACTACCCGAAGGGTGGCAGCCCGCCAGCAACGCGAACGCAGCGAATGTCGCCGTAAGTGCGCGGACTATTTGCCGTTGGCGGCCGGGTTTGATCAATTCGCCTTTATCCACTTGACGCACGTGTGCAGCTTCCTTAGTGACCGATCGCGTCTATTGACCAGTACGGGCCCCGGCCGAGTGCGTAAGGGCCTGGATTTGTGTCGACAGCTGATCGCTCTCGGTGCGCATTTTTGCTTCCTCGGTTGCCATTCCTCGGGAATGGTAGACCTCAAGAAGGAGATGCGCGGTTTTGACGCGATCTTGCAGGTGCTGCTGTGTTTCAACGCCTCCTTGAGGTGCCTTTGCGCCAAGAGTGTGCGCCTTTTCAAGTGCGCTAAGGGCGCTGGGCACATCGTGAAGTTTCCAATCGACTTCGCCAAGTTCCAGCCATGTCGATGGGGAATTGGGGTTGATCTGGGATGATTTCTCGAGTGCTGTACGAGCCTCGGGCAAGCGATCGGTCGATGGCCCAGATGCAATGGCCCATCCCACGTAGTACCATCCTTCCGCAAGGTTTGGTGCAATACCGATTGCCGTGCGGGCCTGCGACTCGACATGGGTATAGTCGTTGACTGTGGCTGTGTATTCGGCGCCGAGTAGGAAGAGAATGGGATTGGTCGGGGCTAGCTGTTGTGCGGTGTGAAGCTCCTGGATGGCGTGGGGCTCGTCGAATGCCTGGGCGTAGGCGGTGGCCAGGGCCAAGTGGGATCGGTAGTCGTTTGGTTTGACGGCAACCGCCAGTTTCCCCTCCGCCATAGCGCGCTTATCGTTCAGTCGTGCGTAGGTCTCTGCGAGAGAGAGGGTGATGTCCGGAGTCTCCAGATGCTGGTCCTGCGCTTTTTGAAGGAGCTCAAGCGAATGTTGAGATTCCCCCTGGTCGTTGTAGTAGGTCGCGAGGGCAGCGTAGGCATCCGGGAAGGTCGGGTCTTTGACCACGAGGTCTTCCCAGGTGGCAATCGCCTCCTGCTGCCGCCCAGCCTGCATTGATCGCACGCCGTCCATGTACTGGTTGAACGATGCGGCATTGGCGGTGAAGTGGTTGCGCGCCCAGATTGCGATGCCAAATACGATCACCAGGATTGCAAGTCCGACGATCCGACCTGTTCCGCCTGGGCTCTTCGTCGGTGAAGTTTTGGTAGTTTTAGACATTGATGCTGAATTATACCGCCAACTCGCTTTGGAGCGTCCAGCGTGAGAGGAGCGGGTGCCTTCGACTTAACGAACGTAGCGCATGTTGGGTTTACACTGGTGAACGTCACCTATATTGGTTGGGTGTTGCCCGAGAAGCCCGGCCATTGCACATCCATTATATACCAAGAGTATTCGTATGTGCCACTGATTTGTCATCATCAATGTTCATTTTCCAGATTGGCGTAATGCAGTACGTCCCGCCATTCACCGCGGATCTGTTGCTTTTTTCTCAGTCGCCCCTCGAGTTCAAACCGACACCTCTCGACAACCCGCGTCGACGCCACATTGGCGGGTCAATATCGACATGGATGCGGTGGGCGTAGAGCTTGCGGAAGGCGTTGGCGACGAGAGCGGTGACGGCTGTTGTATCGGTGGGCAGGTGGTTGATGGCGAGTTAAATGTCGAGGAGTGTGAGGCGGGAGGTTCGATTATGGTCAATAGCCGTCAGCTATCGGTGTTTTCGGCCTCTATCCGTTCGATCATTTTGGCGATCCTCGACGCTCGCGTTTCCGGTTTCTTGGCCTCGTCGATATGGTCGATCCAGCGGCGTTTGTGGCTGGGCGGCATTTTGGCAAAGGCGACGTCGGCGACCAGGCTGGTCTTCAGCGCCGTCGCCACATCGGCCGGGACCTCAACTTGCCCACTCCCTACACCCAATTCCCTACTTTCCATCCTATTGTTCTCCCGCAATATAGTCTAGGACGACTTCGCAGGTGGCGGATTGAAAGAGGGAGCGGGTCATGTCGCGGGCGAGGCCGCGGGCTTCGTCGGGACGGGCGCCGAGGACGAGGAGGTCGCATTCGGCTTCCTTCACGAGCTTGAGGACACCATCCTCGGCGTTGCGCGTGCGGTAGACGGTGGAGATGACGGGGACCTTGTACTGGCGGGCGATCTCTTCGCCGTCTTGAAGGACGGAGGCGGCGAGCGCTTCGGCGTCGGGGATGGACGCGTCGATGACCATCGACCGCGGGACTTCTAGAACGTAGGCCAGGTGCAGCGATGCGCTCGACGATCGGGCAAGCCGGCAGGCCAATTCGACGCTGCGAACGGAGTAGGGACGGCCGATGGCGGGCACCAGGACACGTCGCCAACACTTGCCGTCGACGGACGGCCCGGTCGACAGGCGCGCCGCCGAGGTCGGAACGTCGGCGGATGCACCGCCGAACAGCTTACTGAGGAACGACATCGTTTGACAACGCCTTTACGCCACAGGTAGAATCCCATCAAGCCAATTAGCGTTGGGCGTGACGCCGCGGTGCGGTTCCACGTCGCAATCGCGCTCGCTACGGCAAACGCGCAACGCTTCGGCATACGGAGGAAACGGTCTCGTTTCCTTCAAAGGATACCTTATTCAATGGCAATATCGGAAGAGAACGTACTCGGGGCATTGCGAACGGTGATCGACCCCGATCTTCATAAAGACCTTGTTACGTTAGGCATGATTCAGAATGTCGCCATCGACGGCGGCAAGGTTTCGTTTACCGTCGAGCTGACGACGCCCGCGTGCCCGCTCAAAGCGGAGATCGAGCAGATGTGCCGCGATGCTGTTTCGTCCATCCCCGGCGTCGACGAGATCGCTATCGAGATGACCGCCCGGGTGCGCGCGAACCAGGGGCGCGGCATCTCCAGTCAGCAACCGATTGTGGGCGTCAAGAATATTATCGCAGTGGCGTCGGGCAAGGGTGGGGTGGGCAAGAGCACCGTCTCCGCCAACATTGCCTGCGCGCTGGCCCAGATGGGCGCGAAGGTCGGCCTGATGGACGCGGACATCTACGGCCCGTCGATCCCTATCATCATGGGCGCCGAGGACGACCGGCCCATCACCGACGAGGCCAAGGAACAGATCATCCCGATCGAGCGCTACGGCGTCAAGATCATGTCGATGGGGTTCCTGCAGCCGAGCGGCTCCGCCGTCATCTGGCGCGGTCCGATGGTGGCGAAGGCCGTGCAGCAGTTTCTGCGTGATGTCCAGTGGGGCGACATCGACTACTTGATCGTCGACCTGCCGCCGGGCACCGGCGATGCCCAGTTGACCCTCGCGCAGGCGATTCCGTTGACTGGCGCGGTGGTGGTGATGACGCCGCAGGACCTTGCGGCCGCGGTAGCCGTCAAGGCGGTGTCGATGTTCAAGCGCCTCGACGTGCCGATTCTCGGCGTGGTCGAGAACATGTCGTACTTCCTTTGCACCGCCTGCGCCGCGAAGCACTACATCTTTTCGTCCGGCGGCGGGGCGCAGGCGGCGGAGGCGCTGCAGGTGCCGTTCTTCGGCGAGGTTCCGCTGGCGACCGACATTGGCGACGATGCCGACAACGGAGCGCCGTCGGTGGTCAGCAATCCGAATGGCCCGTCGGCGGAGGTTTTCCGCGACATCGCCGCCAAGATCTCCGCCCAGGTCAGCATTAGGGCAAGGTCATTCACGCCGCTCGAGATGGCCAAGTAAGCTCGTCCAGCGTCGGCATGTTTCTCAGAGCCGAAGCATGCCACATCCCATGCGGCCAAAGGTTACAACTTGTCCCTTTCCGAACTCGTCATCTTTACGGTCGCGCTCGTCTTCGGCATCCTGGGGACGACATGGGCGACGCGCAAGTTCGATTTGCGGCGTGAGAACTTTCGCAAAGAGCGCATCCCCGCGGTTGCCGGCCTTGTGCTGGTGATTGCGGGGGTGTTCTTTTATACGGTTGAGTGGATGACACAGGGGCTACATGTCGCCACGGCCGCGACGTATTTCCTGGTGACGTTTGCGTTCGGGACGCTAGGGATGCTCGACGACGTCAACGGGGACCGGTCGGTCGGCGGCTTCCGCGGTCACATAGGCGCGCTGATGAAGGGCAGGCTTACCACGGGTCTTGGCAAGATGATCGGTGGGACGGGTGTTAGCCTGGTCGCCGGTTTCCTGCTCTTCCAACCCCTTATGTGGCGGGCGCTGCTTGCGGCCGTTCTCATCGCGTTGACCGCCAACACGCTCAATCTCCTGGACCTCCGGCCCGGCCGAAGTCTGTTCGGGTTCTTCCTCGGGGCGATTGCCGTTGTGTCGACGTTAGCGATCCAGCATCAGCTCAATGTCGGCTTTCTCTTTTACTTCGCCGTTGCCATCGCCGTCATCCTTTATCCCCTCGATGCCATGGGCGCCGTTATGCTTGGCGACACGGGGGCGAACTGTTTCGGCGCGATCCTGGGCGTTGCGATGGCGCTGTTCTTCAATTGGCCCGTACAGCTCGCCCTGGTCGTGGGAATGGCGGTTTTTCAGATCTGGTGCGAGCGGAACTCGTGGTCGAGAACGATCGAGCAGAACATAGTGTTGAAGGCGATCGACACTAAGATCGGTGTCCGGTAGGATCAGTCGACCTGGCCAGGTTTCAGTCCGGCGGGGAGAGCCGCAGGCCTTTCGCATAGCCGGGTGATCGGGACAGCCGCACCTGATTCCGTCGACGTGTCGAAGGAGAGCATCGCGTCGAGGACGTGGGTCGCCAGTCGCGCGCTCGCACGGTGCGGTCGACCGGAACGAATAGCCTGCGCCATGTCTGCCACGCCGATGCCTCGCGCGTTCTCTGCAAAGCCGAACTGGTCGATCGCAATGTCCTGCCAGTCGTCCTTTCCAGCGCGGTAGAGGCGGATGGCGCCGTTGAAGTTGTTGGGATCCGGGACGCTTAATGACCCTTCGGTTCCGTGGATCTCGATGTTGGAGTGGGCCGATCGCCACACGTCGAAACTCATCACGATCGTGCCGATGGCTCCGGATTCGAACTCCAGCGATCCGGCGATATGGGTGGCCGTATTGACAGGTATCTTGGTCCCATACTTGGCCTGGCTGGTGATAGTCCGCTCCGCAAACGCCTTGCCGGTGAATCCGCTGGTTTGCTTGATCGGCGCGATAAGGTTGACGAGTGCGGTGAGATAGTAGGGGCCCATGTCCAGCATGGGGCCGCCGCCAGGCTGGTAGTAGAACTCGGGCGCGGGATGCCAGGATTCGTGACCGTGGCAGAGCATAAAGGCGAACGCGGAGGTCGGCGTGCCGATCAGCCCCTGGTCGATGATCGCGCGGCATGTCTGAATGCCCGCGCCGAGGAACGTGTCCGGAGCGCATCCGATTCGTAACCCGCGTTCGGCCGCCGCCTCGGCGACGCGGTCCGCGTCCTCGA
>Ga0070658_10002256_pt1 | contig 16177 bp, 18 predicted proteins | sample KBSC13metaG_FD_64664 | JGI IMG/M metagenome (GOLD analysis project Ga0070658, IMG submission 64664) | Corn rhizosphere microbial communities from Kellogg Biological Station, Michigan, USA - KBS C1-3 metaG | ecosystem: Host-associated > Plants > Roots > Rhizosphere > Soil ...
GAAGAGGGCCTGCGCCGTATCGACGACGCGCCACATGATCTGAGCGGCGATGTCGATCGGATTGCCGCGCAGGTCGTTCACCTTGATCTTGTCGGAAATGAAGTTGTTGGCGCGGACCGACACCTTCTTCTTCGACATCCACGGCCAGGTCCAGCGGAGCCCTGTCATCCGGTCGGTGCCGCGATACTCTCCGAACAAAGTGATCGCCACCGCCTGATTGGGTTGAAGCATGTAGAAGCCCGGCATCACCAGGATGAATACGAGCGTTGCGACCAGCACGATACCGAGCGCCAGCATCGTCCCACCGTCACCGAGACGGTTGATTCCGTAGACGTCCACAGCGATCGCGATGAGCAGGACGATCAGCATGCCGTAGCCGTTCATCGTCGACGCGGGCCGCTCGCTGGTCGCAGTGAGTGCAATGACTTTGCCGTCTGCCACTTTTGCCTCCATAAATATGATATCATAATTATATGTAGCTAGGACCGGCGTCAACTGGCGGCGCGCGACCGTGCTCGCTAAGGGCCGTGGAATGACGGAATTTAGATGGCGTTTGGTGGTGCACGGCGGCGCGGGTTCGGAGCGGATCGCTCACGGCGGACCCGAGCATGAGGCGAGTGCGCGCGACGGTCTGGAGCAGGCGCTCGAGGCGGGATCTTCGATCCTCCAGAAGGGTGGGAATGCAGTCGACGCGGTCGAGGCCGCAGCACGGGTCCTCGAAGAAGACAGCTGCTTCAATGCGGGCCGCGGAAGCGTCTTGACCGAGAATGGCGAAGTCGAGCTCGACGCCGCGATCATGGAAGGCCGCGATCGCAACGCAGGGGCCGTGACCGGCATCAAGACGACGCGAGCGCCGATCAGCCTTGCCCGGCGCCTGATGGATCATGGGCCGCACGTCTTCCTGTCCGGCGAAGCGGCCGATCGGTTCGCCGCGGCGGCCGGCATCGAGCAGGTCGCGAACGACTTCTTCATTCTTCCAGAGCGTCGGCGCCAATTGGACGAAGCGCTGGCGGCGGGAAGCGCGGCAGACCCCATCAAGTACGGCACCATCGGCGCCGTCGCCGTCGACCTCTCGGGCAACGTTGCAGCGGCCACTTCGACGGGCGGAATCACGGCCAAGCGCTGGGGCCGCGTTGGAGATTCGCCGCTGATCGGAGCAGGGACCTATGCAGACAATCGTTCGGCAGCGGTCTCGGCGACGGGATCGGGAGAATATTTCATTCGTGCGGTCGCTGCGCACCAGCTGGCGGAGCGCATGCGGATCGGAGGCCAGTCTCTCCAGGAGGCGCTCGACGGAGTGCTGGAAGACATCCGCTTGCTCGGCGGCAAGGGGGGCTTGATCGCGGTCGCTCCGAACGGCGAAGCCGCCTGGGGCTTCACCACACCTGCTATGTATCGCGGAATGGCCGACGCGACCGGGCGGACCGTTGGGATCTATTCGGAAGAGCTCGAACGGTAAGGCAGATCCTGCCGGAGCCACTGGATCTCGCTTCCGACACCGGCGCGCTCCGCTTCGAGGAATTCGGCGACCGCTTTGCGGAACCCGCGATTGGGGATGAAGTGGGCCGAGCGAGTGACGACGGGCTCATAGCCGCGGCTGATCTTGTGCTCGCCCTGGGCTCCGGCTTGCACGCACTTCAGACCGTGCTCGATGGCCCACTCGACGGCCTGGTAATAGGACAGTTCGAAATGAAGGAACGGGACTTCGTCGATCGTCCCCCAATAACGGCCGTAGAGCGTGTCCGTGCCGACGAAGTTGAGCGCACCGGCGATCGGCTGTGAGCCGCGATACGCCAAGAACAGCAGGACGCGATCGCCCATCCGTTCGCCGACGAGATCGAAGAACTCGCGCGTAAGATAGGGGCGTCCCCACTTCCGCGATCCCGTGTCCTGATAGAATGCCCACATCGCATCCCATTCGGCGGGTCCGATGTCGGCGCCGCGGAGCGCCCGAAATTCGAGACCCTCGCGCGCCGCCGCGCGCTCCTTGCGCAGGGTCTTGCGGCGTCGGCTGGTGAGCGTGGCGAGGAAATCCTCGAAGCTGACGTAGTCGCGGTTGAACCAATGATATTGAACGCCGTGACGAATCAGCCAGCCGCGGCGCTCGCATTCCGATACGCCCGAATTGTCGATGAAGGTGATGTGCGCCGACGACATGCCGTTCTGGACGGTCACGGCCTCGATGGCTGCGAGGAGTTGCTGCGGCCGGCTCCCGAGCAGCCTCGGGCCAGGGACCGGAGTGAACGGCACCGCCACCTGCAACTTGGGATAATATTCGCCGCCCGCGCGCTCCCAGGCATCAGCCCAGCCGTGGTCGAACACATATTCGCCCTGGCTGTGCGACTTGAGAAAGGCGGGAGCCGCCGCAACCAGCCGATCGTCCTCCTCGATCAGGATCGGCGCGGGGGTCCAGCCGGTGCCCGGCCCAACGCTGCCGGATTCCTCCAGCGCAGAGAGGAACGCATGGCCGATGAAGGGATCGCCGTCGCCAAGCCGGTCCCACGCGTGCGCGTTGAGGCCGGACACGCCCGAGGCGATCTTGGCGACAACTTCAGATTCGCGGTCGGCCATCGGCTTCCCAAATGAGAGCGTCGGCATGAACCATGCCTTGCGAGCGCTGTTCCGGCGTGCGGATTGTCCAGCTGTAGACGGGGATGCGCCGACGAATGCGGTCGACCCATCGCTTTCCAAGCGCCGCCCTATCGACCGCGACGAACTGCGGGTCGGCGAGCCATAGCGCCGCCCGGCGCCGCGCCCGCGAGAGTGAGTCGCGAATAACGAGTCCGCGTCGAACTTTCGGCATGTTGGATTTCAGGAGCCGCGAGACACGCGGGTCGAAGCTCATGATCCCGAATCGCCCCCCGTAGCTCTGGAGCGCCGACTTCAACGCCGGGCTCCAACGCCAGATGTCCCGCTCGACCTTCACTTCCAGCAGCAGCGGCACGCGCCGATCGACCATGGCGACGAGACTTTCGAGCGTGGGGATCGGATTTTCACCGACGCGCAATCTCGACAATTCTTTCCAGCTGCTGTCGCCGATTTTTAGCGGGCTCCCGCAAATCCGAACGGCGTCCGAATCGTGGAAAACCACGACCCGATTGTCGGCCGTGAGTCTGAGATCGCATTCGATTCCGCAGCCGAGTTCAAGGGCGCCGGCAAAGGCGGCCACACTGTTTTCCGGAAAGCCGGGGCCGTAGTGCAGGCCCCGGTGTGCAAAACCGAGCGGACCCGGATCGAGCGGATCAGGCTTTGACCGCGACAATCGCATCCACTTCGACGGCAACGCCGAGCGGTAGGACGGCCACGCCGACCGCGCTGCGAGCGTGCCGGCCGGCTTCGCCGAACACGTCCTGCATCAGCTCCGACGCGCCGTTGGCGACCTTAGGCTGCTCGGTGAAGCCCGGCGCGCTGTTCACGAAGACGCCGAGCTTCACGATCCGCTCGACTCGATCGAGCGAGCCGAGGGCGGCCTTGATCTGGGCAAGCAGCATGATTCCGCAGCGGCGTGCGGCCTCGATTCCGCGGTCGAGATTCACGTCTTCGCCGAGACGACCGAGAATCAGCTTCCCATCCTCGCCGAAGCTGATCTGCCCGGAGATGTGCAGCAACCCGCCGTGCTCGACGGCGGGGACGTAGGCCGCCACCGGTGCTGCCGGCTGCGGGAGGGTGATGCCCAGTTCGGAAAGTTTCTGGTCGATGCTCATGGCCGTTGCCCCAAGCACTCGGGCAGCTTCGAATCAAGCCTCACGATTGACGGTGAAGCCGGCCCAGCTCTGACTCACCGGCATTAGCTCGATGGTATTGATGTTGAGGTGCGGCGGCAGATTGGCGAGCCACCAAAACAACTCAGCATGATCCTCCGGAGTCATCGGATTCATTCCGGAATAGAGATTGTCGGACGCCTCCTGGTCGCCGCCCGTGCGCACGAGGGTGAACTCGGTCTCGGCCATCCCCGGCTCGACCGAGGTCACGCGCACGCCGGTTCCCGCGAGGTCGCAGCGCAGGTCGAGCGAAAATTGCCGGACGAACGCCTTCGTCCCTGCGTAGACCGCTCCGCCCTTGTAAGGGTAGGTGGCCGCGACCGATGCGAGATTGATGATCTGGCCCCTGCGTTCGATCAGCTTCGGCAACAGCACTCGGGTCAACGCAACGAGACCGGTGACATTGGTTTCGATCACCTGCTCGATGCGGTCCCAGTCCGTATCGGGCAGCGGATCGGTCGGCGGCGCCAGACCCGCGTTGTTGAGCAGCAGATCCACGTCGCCCCACGGTGGCGACAGTTGAGCAAGGCTTTCGACGGCTTCACGGTCCCGCATGTCGATCTCAAGCGGGAGGAACGCATCGCCAAGCTCCTCCTGCAGCTCGCGCAGCCGGCCCGCGCGGCGGCCGGTGCCGATCGCGTTCCAGCCTCCGTGGATGAAACGCTTCGCCGAAGCGCGTCCGAAGCCCGCCGTTGCCCCGGTAATCAGGATGGTCTTGGTCATGTTGCGCCTTCGATTTGCCGGCGCGCTTCTACGAGCGCCTCGGGCTTAACTCCAACCTCTTCGCACACCGCGACCAGATCGGGCTCGTGGGCTTCCAGGAACGCGATCAGGCTTGCGAGCAACGCCGGCTCGTTGGCTTTGCGACGCAGCTCGTCTGTCTCGATTCCGGTCAGGGCGAGGAACCGTTGCCCACGCCGTTCGTCGGATACGGTCGCGGCAAGCGCGGCAAGAGCGAGAGCAAAGGGGTCGTTTGGCGTCTGGAGCGGCACCGCCTAGACAGCCAGATGAACGGGCAAAGGAAGCATTTTGGCCAAGATCCTGATCGTCGAGGACAACGCCCTCAACATCAAGCTGTTCTGCGATTTGCTCGCAGCACATGGCCATGAGCCGGAAGCGGTGACCGACAGCCGGTTCGCCCTCGACGCGGCGCGGCAGTTTTCGCCCGACCTGGTGATCACCGACATCCAGCTGCCCCATGTGAGCGGGCTCGATCTGATTCGCATGTTGCGGAAGGACGAGGAGCTGCACGAAGTGCCGATCATGGCCGTCACCGCTTATTCGACGGCCGAGGACGAAGAGCGCATCCGTGCCGCCGGTGCGCAGGCCTACGTCTCGAAGCCGATTTCGGTGGTGAGATTCGCAGAGACCGTAGACCAGCTGCTTCAGAAAAGCAGCGATGAGCCCGAGATCGACGATCCGCAAAGCGAGGCGAATGACGAAGATGAAAGCCCAGGCCCGACCGAGGCGGGGGGCGAGGAGTCGTAATTCGGCTCCTGCCAGGGCAGGAATGCAGGCCGTCTTGGGATCAGCTGAATCCCGGGTCCGGGTAAGGATCCGAGCGACGATCGCTCAGCTCGTTACTTGATCTTGGCTTCCTTGAACTCGACGTGCTTGCGCGCGACGGGATCATACTTGCGGAAGCTGAGCTTCTCGGTCTGGGTGCGCGGGTTCTTCTTCGTAACGTAGAAGAAACCTGTGTCGGCGCTGCTGACGAGCTTGATCTTGACGGTTGCCGGCTTGGCCATCGGGCAAGTCCCAAATGCTAGAAAAAAGAAAAGCGGCTTCCCGCCGCTCACGTGTGGCGCCAATGACGCAGAGCCCCCGAATTGTCAACCGACACAGTGTTGTAACCTGCTCTTAACCCCGTTGAGCGACCCTCCGTTAAATCAGGAGGGACGATGCGATGGCCACGGATCCGCTCGCCAAGGTGAGGAAGGACGTGGCGCTGCGCGTCGCGGAGATCCGCGATGGCGGTACTCGTCTCTCACCAACCGATCTTCACGCCCGGATGGAAGCGATCCGCAGCCTTGCCGCGATCCACGGCCTCGCTGCCCTTGAGGGTCTCGCTCGGCATTCGGCTCAGCTCGCGCTGCTGCCAGGACACCGCGTCTCGCTCCAATCCTGTCTCGAGCATGTCGACGAAGCACTCGACAGCCACTCGGACGGAGACCGCACGGCCATCCTCGCAGCGCTGGCGGTCCGGCTGCACTGACACCTTAAGGCCGTTGGTGCATTAGAGGCGCAATGCGCGCCTTTTCGCAGCTGCTCGACGATCTCGTCTACACGCGCTCGCGCAATACCAAGCTGCAGCTGATCGGAGACTATCTCAAGGAGACGCCGGACCCCGACCGCGGGTTTGGCCTCGCCGCCCTCACGGGAACGCTAGACATTCCGCACGTGAAGCCTGCGGCCGTCCGCGGCTTGGTCGAGGAGCGGATCGACCCGGTGCTGTTCTACATGAGCCGCGACTATGTCGGCGATACCGCGGAAACCATCTCTTTGCTCTGGCCGAAGCGCAGCGGAGAACCTGCGGAGATCGACGACGCCACGCTCAGCATCGCCAATGTCGTCTCACAGCTTCGCTCCGCCTCCAAACTCGAAGCACCGCGGGCGCTCGCTGCGATGCTCGACCATCTCGATGCTTCCGGACGGTACGCGCTTCTGAAGCTCGCGCTCGGTGAGCTTCGTGTCGGGATCAACGCACGACTGGCGAAGCAGGCACTGGCTCAAGCGTTCGGGCTCGAGGTCGAGGCAGTCGAGGAGGTGTGGCACGGGCTTCGCCCTCCCTTCGCCGAGCTGTTCGACTGGGCGGAAGGCCGCGCCGAGCAGCCGACGGCGCGTGACGTGCCGATCTTTCGGCCCTTCATGCTCGCCCACCCGCTCGAAGAAACCAAGGTCTCGCTCGACGACTATGCAGCGGAGTGGAAGTGGGACGGGATTCGGGTCCAGCTCGTCCATGCGGGCGGCGAAACGCGCCTGTTCAGCCGGACGGGTGACGATGTTTCCGGAAGCTTTCCCGACGTCGCCGAAGCGTTTCGAACTCCGGCCGTCCTCGACGGCGAGCTCCTCGTGCGCGGCGAGGCTCAAGGTTCCGGCCTTGAGGTCGAATCGGCCGCTAGCTTCAATGCGCTCCAGCAGCGGCTCGGTCGAAAGAATGTCAGCCAGAAGATGCTCGGCGCCTATCCGGCGTTCGTCCGGCTCTACGACATCCTGTTCGACGCCGAGCAGGACCTGCGCGAACTGCCGTGGGAGCAGAGGCGCATTCGCCTCGAAAAGTTCGCGGTGAAGCTCGACCCCCAGCGCTTCGACGTTTCGCGTCTGATCGAGGCCGAAAGCTTCGAGCAGCTCGAGGATTTGCGGCTCAACGCACGCGACGTCGCGATCGAAGGCATCATGCTCAAGCGGCGCGACAGTGCTTACGTCGCCGGTCGCCGCACGGGTCTCTGGTACAAATGGAAACGCGATCCGCTGACGGCCGACTGCGTGTTGATGTACGCCCAGCGGGGATCGGGAAAACGATCGAGCTATTACAGCGATTATACGTTCGGCTGCTGGGCGGAGGGCGGCGAGTTGCTGCCTGTCGGCAAAGCCTATTTCGGCTTCACCGACGAGGAGCTGAAGTGGCTCGATCGCTGGATCCGCAGCCACACGGTCCAGCGGTTCGGGCCGGTGCGCGAGGTTGAGAAGTCCTTGGTGCTCGAGGTTGCGTTCGATTCGATTCACACGAGCACGCGGCACAAATCCGGTCTCGCAATGCGCTTCCCGCGCATCAGCCGCATCCGCATCGACAAACCGGCGAACGAGGCCGACCAACTGGCGACCCTGGCGGCGATGGTAGCTTGATGCCGTCGCGCTAAACGCTAATCCTCCCGCCCTTCGAGAGAGGGGATCTCATGCTGAATCATCTGCTTGCCGGCGCGGCGGCGCTGGCAACGGCCAATGCGGCCCACGCCGAAACCTATGCGATTCAGGCCGGCCGCCTGATCGTCGACGCCGCTCAGGCCGAGCGCGGACCCTCGACGGTCGTCGTCGAGAACGGCCGTATAACGCGCATCGACAACGGGTTTACCGCGCCGGCGGGAGCGATCGTGGTCGACCAACGTACCCGGACCGTGCTGCCAGGCATGACGGACGTCCACGTGCACCTGACGCAGACGTCGGGAACGCCCTGGTACAGCTACTTCACGCAGAAATATTCCGTCCCCTATGGCACCACGCTTGGCCTGACTCATGCGCTCGAGATGGCGCAGGCCGGCTTCACGACGGTGCGCGACCTCGGGGGGGATACGAGCTCCGTCATCGCCGTCCGGGACGCCGTTGCCGAAGGTCGCTTTCCGGGACCGCGAATCAAGGTCTCCGGCGACCCCTTGTCGATCATCGGCGGCCATGCCGATGAAGCGACCGGCCTCCCTCCGGAACTCGCCACCGCGGTGAACGAAGCACACCTCAATCCCTCCGTCTGCACCGGCGTCGAAGAGTGCCAAAAAGTGGTGCGCAGGTTGGCAGCTGCGGGTGTCGACGTGATCAAGGTCATGGCGACGGGGGGTGTGCTGGATCCGGGCGCGATGGGCCTCGAGCAGCATTTCACCGATGCCGAGCTCAAGGGCATAGTCGACATGGCGCACGCGATGCATCTCAAGACGGCGGCCCATGCGCATGGCGCGAGGGGCATCCTCGCCGCGACCAACGCCGGGATCGATTCGATCGAGCACGGGACCTTCCTCGACGAGGCGGGCGCCCGGGCGATGAAGGCGCACGGCACTTATTATTCGGCGACCTTGCTCGCATTCAGCGGCGTCAATTCGCTGCTCGGCACGGGGAAGCTAACGCCGGCCATGGAAGCGAAGACGCGTGAAACCTTGGGAGTATGGGGCAAGGGCCTCAACCTCGCCTACCGCACCGGCGTGAAGATCGCGCTCGGCACCGATAGCGCCGTCGCTCCGCACAATCAGGCCAACAAGGAGGTGGAGCTGATGGTGACCAAGGGCGGCATGACTCCGCGCGACGCGCTGATCGCAGCCACCAAGGGCGGCCCCGACCTCATGAACCTATCCGCCGAAACCGGGACTCTCGATCCCGGGAAGTCCGCCGACCTGATCGCGGTCGATGGCGATCCGTTGCTCGATCCGGGCGCTGTCCAGCGCGTCGCTTATGTGATGGTGGAAGGTCGGCCGATCCCGATGAAAGGACAATGATGCGTTCGTCTTTGCTTGCCGTTGCGATTGCGCTCGGCGCTCCCGCTCTTGCGGCCGATCAGGCCGCTCCCGCGGGGGACGTTCCCCCGAAGGACGTGAAGGCCGAGGCCCCGAAGGAGGACAAGGACGTCGTCAAGGCGAGCGTGGAGGAAGACGCGCAGGCCGTTCGCCGATCCATCTCGCTTCGCGGGCACACGCTTGGATACACGGTCACTCCCGGGCACCTGACGATCCGCAACGACAAGGGTGAGCCGACGGCGAGCATGTTCTACGTCGCCTACACGATCCCGAGCCCGCGGCCGCGACCGGTCACCTTTCTCTTCAACGGGGGCCCGGGGTCCTCGACGATGTGGCTGCACATGGGCTCGTTCGGGCCAGTGAAGGTCGACGCCTCCGCTCCGGAGACGATTGCCGGACCGCCGTTCCGCTACGGGAGCAACCCGGACACGTTGCTGGACGTCACCGACCTGGTATTCATCGACGCGCCTACCACGGGCCTGTCGCGCGAGGTCGCCAAGGCCGAGCCGAAGGACTTTTTCGGGGTCGACAAGGACCTCGACGCCTTTACCCGAACGATCCAGCGCTACCTCACCAAATATCAGCGCTGGAACAGCCCGAAGTTCATCATCGGCGAAAGCTACGGCACGACCCGCGCGGCGGGTCTCGCCAATTCCTTGCTCGACGCCGGTGTGCAGTTGAACGGCATCGCCTTCGTATCGACCGTGTTCAATTTCGCCGACTTTCAGGGCGACCAGTCGCTGGTGAACTTCCTTCCGACCTACGCCGCCGACGCCTGGTACCACGGCAAGATCGCCTCGAAGCCACCGCTCGAAGCCTTCATCCAGCAGGCGCGCGAGTTCGCTAGGGGCCCCTATGCCCTGGCGCTGCAGAAGGGGAACGGGCTGGGCGAGCAGGAGAAGCAGTCGGTCGCCCAGCAGATGGCGCAGCTGACCGGACTGTCGGCCGACTACATTCTCCGTTCGAACCTGCGCGTTCAGCCGGATCGCTTCCGTCGCGAGCTCCTCCGCGACCGGCACCAGATCATCGGGCGAATCGATTCGCGCTATGTCGGGACCGAGCCCGACAATGTCGGCGAGGGCACCGACTATGATCCGCAGGGAAGCGCGATCACGGGAGCCTTCGTGGCTGCGATGAACGATTATCTGTTCCGCGACCTCGGCTACAAGAGTCCGCTCACCTATCGCCCCAACAACTACGGCGCGGTGTTCGGCGAGAATCCGTGGGAGTTCACGCACAAGGCACCGAGCGGACGCCAGCAGATCGCCGACACTAGCGACGATCTGGCCAGCGCGATCCGGCAAAATCCGCGGATGAAGATCCTGTCGGTGAACGGCTACTACGATCTGGCGACGCCGTTCCACGGGGCGGAATATGAGTTCCAGCACATGGCTTTGGAGCCGCAGCTGCAGGCGAATATCCGCTACACTTACTATCCTGCGGGTCACATGATGTACATCGACCCGGTCTCCTCGCGTCAGCTGAAGGCCGACCTGGCCGGCTTTTACGCCAGCGCGATGTAGCAAAAGAAAGAGCCGGCGGAGTTTCCCCCGCCGGCTCCTCGCCCCCTAGGTGAAGGATCGCCTAGCTAGCAGGCTGAAGATTGACCGCGGCATATTTGCCCCGACGGTCGACCTCCAGCTCGAACTCGAGCCGATCGCCTTCGTTGAGCGTCGGCATCCCTGCGCGCTCGACGGCAGAGATGTGGACGAACGCGTCCGGCTGCCCGTCATCGCGCTGAATGAAGCCGAAGCCCTTCATGGAATTGAAGAACTTGACCGTTCCCGTCGCTTTTTCTCCGGTCAGCTGACGCTGCGGTCCGCCGGCGCCGCCAGCACTTCCGCCGCCGCCGCGCTCGACCGGCATCGGGTCGCCCTCGATTCGCAGGTTGGTTGCGGAGATGCGCCCACCGCGGTCGACGAGCGTAAACTCAAGCGGCTGGCCGTCGGCCAGGTCCGTGAGGCCCGCCTGCTCGACTGCGGAGATGTGGACGAACACATCCTCACCCCCATCATCGCGAACGATGAAGCCGAATCCCTTCTGCGGGTTGAAGAACTTTACGACGCCCTTGCCTTCGCCAACGACCTGGGGCGGCATTCCGCCACCGCCGCCGCCGCGAAAACCGCCGCCGCCACCGCCGCGAAAGCCACCGCCCCCGCCGCCGTAACCGCCGCCGCGGTCGCCATAGCCGCCACCGCCGCCGCCGCCGCCGAAGCCGCCGCGGTCGCCATAACCGCCGCGTCCACCGCCGCCGCCGTAGCTGCTACGATCCTCGAAACCGCCACCGGCAAATTCGCCGAAATTGTTATCACCGCCAAAATTGTCGCGCTTGTCGCGGCCGCGGCCGCCGCGATCCCCCTTGCGCCCTCTGTCGAAACCCATGCTTGTCCAAACTTCCGTGAGCCCGCAATGACTTAGAACCAACGCGCTTGGGCCCCACGCGCAACCGGTCAAGGCACGTGTTTTACTCACGCACCGTCCGTACCCTTACCTCAAAAATCTCACATGGCCTAGTTTGATTCCGCTGAGGGCTGGCAAGGGGGGCAAGGAGCGGACTAAAGCAGGGGCTAAAGCCTTGCGCAGGAGTAACAATGGCGGTCCATTTTCACGAGGAAGACCTGCCGTCGGACGTGGTGTTCGCCGATGGTCCGATCGCAGTGGACACGGAGGCCATGGGGCTGATTCCCGGCCGCGACCGACTTTGCCTCGTGCAACTATCCGACGGCAAGGGCGACGAGCATCTGGTCAGGTTCCGAATCGGAAGCGACTATGCCGCGCCCAACCTGAAGGCGCTGCTGAGCAACCCGGACCGCTTGAAGCTCTACCATTTCGCGCGCTTCGACGTCGGAATCATGCAGGCCTATCTCGGGATTATGGCCGCGCCGCTTTACTGCACGCGAACCGCATCGCGGCTCGTCCGGACGTACACCGATCGCCATGGCCTCAAGGATCTGGTCAAGGAATTGCTAAACGTCGATCTGTCGAAGCAGCAGCAGACGAGCGACTGGGGAGCGGACGAACTCTCCGACGCGCAGCGCGAATACGCAGCCAGCGACGTGCGATACCTTCACGCGCTCAAGCAAAAGCTGGATGAGCGCCTCGAAAGGGAAGGCCGCGTGCCGCTGGCCCAGGCCTGCTTCGATTTCCTTCCTGCACGCGCCTTGCTCGATATCGCCGGGTGGCCAGAACAGGACATCTTCGCACATGACGGCTGATGGCTGAGATAGCGAGCACCCGGCGCAAGCAAGTCTGGGCCGTCCCTGGAAGCGCCCACGACCGGCTGGTCCGCTGGTCGAAGATCCTCCTTCCCAGCGCCGTCGGGGTGCTGATCGCCGTTCTGACGCTGGCTCCGCTGGGGAAGAAGGGGGACGTCAGCTTCATCCTCGACAAGAAGAAGGTCGAGAATGCGCATGAACGGATGCGGGTCGAGGAAGCTCGCTACACCGGCACCGACGACAAGGGCCAGCGCTTCCTGATCGTTGCCAACAATGCGATCCAGCCGAGCTCCGACGTGCCGATCGTCAACATCAACGGGATGTTCGCGCAGCTCGACCAGCCGCCTGCGCCATTGATGATCGGCGCCAACAAGGGCCGCTACAATCTCGACACGCAGAAGATCCTGATCGACGGACCGGTGAGGGTTACCGGCGGCGACGGTTATCGCCTCGCGACTCGCGACGTCACCGTCGACATGAAGCAGCGCCAGATGCAGAGCGCGGGCCCCGTCTCGGGCGCAATGCGGCTGGGACAGTTCCAGGCGGGTCAGCTGAAGGCCGATCTCGGGAGCCGGACCGTCGTGCTCGACCGCGGTGCTCGCTTGAAAATCGTGCAAGGGGCCGTCAGATGATGGATGTGCGTTCGACTGGCATCATCCTTGCAGTAAGCATCGCGGCGGCAGCGACGGGAGCTTTGGCACAAAGCCAACAACAGGGCACATCCGCTCTGAAGGGCCATAACAGCAATGCGCCCGTCGACGTCACTGCGGATCGGATCGAAGTGCAGGACCGCGCCGATCGCGCCATCTTCGCCGGCAACGTTCACGCGACGCAGGCCGAGATGACGCTCGATACCGAGCGGCTGACGGTCGCCTATTCCAACAAGCCGGGCGGGGCGGGATCGACTGCCGGCGGCGTGCAGATCCATCGCCTCGACGCGGCCGGCGGGGTCGTAGTCCACAGCCCGTCCGAAACGGCCAAAGGCGACTTCGGGATCTACGACCTGGACCGCAAGCTCATCACCCTGATCGGCAACGTCCAGCTCACGCAGCGCAACAATGTCGTCAACGGGCAGCGGCTGGTGATCAATCTCGATTCCGGCCGCGCCGTCGTCGACGGGGGACCGCCGGGTGTGAACCAAAGCGGCGGCCGGGTCACCGGCCACTTCACCGTCCCGCAAAAGAACGGAAGCTGAGCTAAGGGCATGAACGAAGCGGCGACCTTCGCGCGCCCGTCAGCCGAGGTACAGCAGCCCATCGACGGGCTCGAAGTGCGATCGATCGCGAAGGCCTACGACCGCCGCGCCGTCCTCCACGATGTGTCGCTCGACGTTCATCGCGGCGAGGTCGTCGGGCTGCTCGGGCCGAACGGGGCCGGCAAGACCACTTGCTTCTATTCGGTCATGGGGTTGGTGAAGCCCGACAGCGGCCGGATCTTCCTTGACGGACAGGACATCACCGACCTGCCGATGTACCGCCGGGCGATCCTCGGCCTCGGCTATCTGCCGCAGGAAACGTCGATCTTTCGCGGACTGACCGTCGAAGAGAACATCCTCTCCGTGCTCGAGGTTTCGGAGGCCGATCGCCATGCGCGATACGAGCGGCTGGAGCGTTTGCTCGGCGAGTTCGGACTGACCGGCCTGCGCGACTCGCCGGCGATGGCGCTTTCGGGCGGCGAACGCCGGCGTTGCGAGATCGCTCGAGCGCTCGCTGCCGAGCCGTCGATCATGCTTCTCGACGAGCCCTTCGCCGGCATCGATCCCATTTCCATCGCTGACATTCGCGACTTGGTGAGGGAGCTGAAGCAGCGCGGCATCGGCGTCCTGATCACCGACCACAATGTCCGCGAGACGCTCGACATCGTCGACCGCGCCTGCATCATCTACGATGGTCAGGTCCTGTTTGCTGGTACTCCCGATGCGTTGGTCGCCGACCCAGAAGTCAGGCGCCTGTACCTCGGCGAGAGCTTCGCGCTGTAACGGACGATCGGTCCCGTGGGACTCGGGCCTTCCCTAAGCATCCGCCAAACGCAGGCGCTGGTTCTCACGCCGCAGCTGCAGCAGGCGATCAAGCTGCTGCAGCTCAGCAATCTCGAACTCGAAGCCTATATCGCCGAGGAGTTGTCCAAGAACCCGTTGCTCGAAGCGCGTTCGGGTGAAGAGGACGGGGATCAGGCACCCTCGCCTGCCGCAAGCGAGGAGGTCGAGGGGGATGAAGCTGCGGAAGATCCGGGGGCCGACGACCTGATCCGAGGGCAGGCCGAGGACGACCGTCCGCTCGACGTCGATTGGACCGCGGAAGCTTTGGAGACGGACAGCTTCTCCGACGTCGTGACGTCATCTGGGGGCGACGAAGCCTTTGATTTCGACCGAATTCAATATTCCGCAGCATCCCTCGCCGAACATCTGATCGACCAGCTTCACGGTCAGTCCGGCGACGTCGGCGACCTTGCTCGGATCATCGCGGAGACGGTGGACGAGACGGGCTACCTGACCGTTCCGCTGGATAACATTGTCGACCTTACCGGAGCGCCCGCCCAGCTGGTCGAGCAGGCCTTGCAGATCGTCCAGGGGCTGGAGCCTCCTGGCGTCGGCGCCCGTTCGCTCGCCGAATGTCTCGCGCTGCAAGCGAAGGCGGTCGATCGCTACGATCCGGCGATGGCGCGGCTGATCGACAATCTCGAGCTTCTCTCGAAGGGCCGCCTCACCGACCTCAAACGTATTTGCGGCGTGGATGATGAGGACCTCGCAGACATGATCCGCGAGCTGCGCTCCTACGACCCGAAGCCAGGCTGCCAATTCTCCGGCGCTTCTGTCGAAGAGGTCACGCCCGACGTGTTTGTTCGAAAGACTCGTGGCGGTTATTCGGTCGAGCTCAACCAGACGACCTTGCCCAGACTCCTAGTCAATCGCCGCTATTATCAGGAATTGAAGTCCGGCCCGCAGGACAAGGCATCGAAGGCGTGGCTCAGCGAATGCCTCCAGACCGCGAGCTGGCTGGTCAAGGCGCTCGACCAGCGCGCCCGGACCATCGTCAAGGTCGTGTCCGAGATCGTGAAACGCCAGCAGGGCTTTTTCGACCGCGGCGTGTCGGCGATGAAGCCCATGACCTTGCGTGAAGTCGCAGAAGCGATCGAAATGCACGAATCGACGGTCAGCAGGGTCACCTCGAACAAATATCTGCTGTGCGACCGCGGGCTCTTCGAGCTCAAATATTTCTTTGGGTCCGGCGTCCAGTCGGCCGAGGGTGACGGCGCTGCGGCGGAAGCGGTGAAGGCTGCGATCAAGGAAGTGATCGAAGCCGAGACGGACATCCTCAGCGATGACGCCATCGCGGCATTGCTCAAGCAACGCGGCTTCGACTGCGCGCGCCGCACCGTCGTCAAATATCGCGAGGCGATGGGGATCGGCTCGTCGATCCAGCGGCGGCGGATGCGGAAGATCGCGGGCTAGGCGGAGACTCTCGCCCAGATCGGAAGATGGTCCGACGCTCGCCGGGCCGTCGGGCTCATGTGCACTCCGGCAGCTTCGATATTGAGGTCCCTGTGGACGATGATCCGGTCGAGCGGCGCGACCGGATGGCGAGCGTGAAAGCTCGGTCCGGTCGGAGCGATACGGAAGTCCCGTCCCAGATCGTTCAGGCAGCCGGCCGCCGTGCGCCATTCATTCGTGTCGCCCATCAGCACCGTCGGCATCTTGTGCGGACGCCTTGCGACCGCCTGGAGGATCGAGCGCATCTGGCGCTTTCGCCACAGCCCGGAAAGATCGAGGTGCATGCCGACGACGCGGAGCGGGCGGTCGTGGATCAGCAGCTCGGCGATCACCGCGCCGCGCGGCTCCAGCGTGGGGAGCTCGAGCGCGGCGCAGTCGAGCACCCCGACATGCTCCTTCACCAAGATCGCATTGCCATGCCAGCCGATGTTCCGCGTATTCACCTTGAGCAGCCGATCGGTATGCTTCCGCACCTTTTCGAGCGTGCGCTTGTGC
>Ga0070658_10002257_pt1 | contig 16175 bp, 15 predicted proteins | sample KBSC13metaG_FD_64664 | JGI IMG/M metagenome (GOLD analysis project Ga0070658, IMG submission 64664) | Corn rhizosphere microbial communities from Kellogg Biological Station, Michigan, USA - KBS C1-3 metaG | ecosystem: Host-associated > Plants > Roots > Rhizosphere > Soil ...
CGCGCTGGCCCTGGTGCCGACGGCATCGTTCAGCTCCGACGCCGCGGCCGAGGCCGGGAGCGGGCGGCGCGACCGCCGGCTGCGCGCTGCGGCGACGGGGGGCGTGGTCCTGCTGGTCGCGGTCGCCGTGCTCGGTCTGCTGCGGCTCATCGGTGCCGGGGTGGAGTCGGATCCGGCATCCGAACTCGCGCCCGCACTCGTCGTGGTGGCGGTCGTCGTCGTCGGGTTGGTCGTGGGCCGGCCGGCCGCCGGGATCGCCGACCGCCTGGTGCGCGATCGCGACGGACTCGCGCTCCCGCTCGCCGCTCGCCGGCTCCGGCACCGTCCGGGGTTGCTGGCTGGCCCCGTCGTGCTGGTCTCACTGGCCGTCGCCGGCTGCGGTTTCGCCGCGGCGACGACGGCGAGCTCCTCCGGCTTCGTGCGCGACGCCGGCCGACTCACGACCGGAGGCGATCTGTCGGTGCTGGCGACGGATCCATCGCGTGCCGCGACGCTGGCGCGCACCCCCGGAGTGGCGGCCTCGGCGCCCGCGGTGGTGCAGCAGCTCGTTCTCGGCGAGCTGCCTGCGGTGCTGGGAGCTGCACCGGTCGCCTCGCTCAGCGCGTTCCAGGATGCTGCGCTGGCCGATCTCCCGGCTCTTGCGCGGACCGCGGCGCCGCTCCCCGGGGTGGTACTGCCGCACGCATCGGGTGCGGGACTCGAGGTGCGGGTGACCTCCACCGCCGCCCCGCACGGCGCGACCGTCGACCTGACCGGCTGGTTCGTGCGATCGGATGGCGCGGCGGTCGGTGTCGACCTCGGATCGGCGCCGGTGAGGCCGGGCACGGCGACGACGACGCTCCAGGCGAAACTTCCGGTGGTCGCCGACTGGCACTGGGTGGGGCTCGACGCGGATCTCCAGTCCGGCTCCGCCGTGACCGGGCTCGAGGTGCGCGTCACCGCGATGTCGAGGATGAGCGCCGGAGCAGCGCATCCCGCTGCACTGCCGTCGTCGGCGTGGAGGCGCGTCGATGCGATCACACCCCCGCTCGGCATCGGTGGACTCGGGGTCATCGGCTGGTCGGCCGGCCTGCCCCTGAATCCCGACGGCGGCCTCGCTCAGCTCGGGCGGCTGATGCCCGCGGGGTCGGCCGTGGTCCCGGTGGCGATGTCACGGCCGCTCGCCACGACGGCGGGACTGCAACTCGGAGATCGCACCGACCTCGGCTCCGCTCCGGGGGCGACGATCCGCCTGGTGGCCGTCGTGCCGCACACCGTCGGAACGGACTCGGCCGCCGGGATCTGGGCCGACCTGCCGACGCTCCAGCTCGCGACATTGCGCACCGACCCGCGGGGCGTGGTCGCGGACCGGGTCTGGTTGTCGTCGCGAGATCCCGATGCCGTTGCCACCCGGATCTCGGCGAGTGATCCGGCGGCTCAGATCACGCCGGCACCCGCGCTCGTGGGAGAGGCCTTGGCGCGCCCCGCGGTCGTGAGCCTCCTGGTGGGCGCCGCCGGATCCCTCATCTTCGCCCTCGTCGGCATCATGACGGGCGTCGCGGGCCTGCTGCGCACCCGGCGTGCCGAGACCGCGGTTCTGCGCGCGCTCGGGGCGAGCCCGGAGAGCCAGCTGGCGGCCGAACGCTCGGAGCTGCTCGCGGGCCTGCTGTTCGGCGCCTTCGTCGGCGTGATCGCCGCAGCCGCCGTCGTCGTGTTCACCGTTCCGGTCATCGCCCACGCGGCCGACACGGCGGCCGGCCCGGAGTTGCATGCGGGCATCCGTCTCGATCCCGTGGTCGCCGGCGCAGCAGCGGTGACCCTCGCGCTCGGCTTCGTCGGCGCGCTGCTGGTTCAGGCCCGCGTGGTCAGACGGGCCGCGTCGACGCCCGATGACGCGGAGGTCGAGCGGTGACCGCGCTTCGAGCCGCACGGCTGATCCGGCGCGGGGCGACGCAGGCGCGTGGTGTCTCGATCCTGCTCGCCGCCTTCATGCTCTGTGCGTCCCTGCTCGCGGTCGGCGTGCCGCGAGCGGTGGACCGCACCGTCGCCGATGCCCTGCACAGCGACCTGGCGGCGGTGGGCAATGGTCGTCTGGCGCTCAACGCGTTCCTGACCTCGGATACCGTGTTCAGCCCGATGGGCGAATCGAGCATCACCCCGGTCTGGTCGTCCATCCCGGGCGGTCTGTCGGAGGCCCGCCGCCGACTCGCGAGTCTCGGCGGAATCGTCGGCCCCGGCGCGTACCTGGGTCAAGCGCTCGGGCAGGGGGGCGCGGGATTCCCCGGCCAGGGCACGCCGACCGCCGCGAGCAACGCACTGTTCCGCTTCGGCCTCGAAGCCGCTCCGGCTCTGAAAGATGATGCGAGACTCGTCGCCGGCCGGTGGCCGAAGGGTGTGCGCGACGACGGGCCGATCGAGGTGGTCATGTCAGCGGCATCCGCCGCCTCGATGAAGTGGCACATCGGTCAGACGCAGACCCTCTCGCTGCCCGACCCGCGCCAGGTCACCCTGGTGGGGACCGTGGCGCCGCGGGACCCGGCATCCGCATTCTGGTCCCTCGACCCGCATCGAGCGAAGGCGGGCACCCAGCCGAGTTCCGATGGCACCTTCGTGACGTACCGCGGCACGCTGTGGGTCGACGCCGCGTCGTGGCCGAGATTCGCGCAGAGCCTCACCGGGCACCAGATCGAGGCCTGGCTGCCGGTGGATGCCACCCGGATCGACCCGGGCGAGGTGACATCGGTCGCCGCCGCCGTCCGCCGCTTCGTCGTCCAGACCCAGCCGCTCAATGTCTCGGGGACCGACGCCGCCCTCTCGTTCCGCACGGATCTGCCCTCCGAGCTCGCGGACTTCACGGCCCACTCGGCCCCTTCGATCGCGATGATCTCGCTCTTCGCGATCGGACCCGCCGGCGCGTTCGCTGCCGTCCTGCTCCTCGGCCTGCGACTGCTGGCGCGGCGGCGCTCGACGGCGTCACTGCTGCTGCGCGCCCGCGGTGGCTCGGGAGGGCAGGGGCGCCTGATCGCGCTCGGCGAGGTCATGCTCTGGACCGCCCCTGCCGCGGTGCTCGGGGCCATCGGCGCGGTCGCGCTGACTCCCGATGTGGGCTCTGCGGTGACGGCCATCCCGACCCTCGTGCTGTGTCTGCTCTCGGCTCCGATCGCCGCGGCCCTCCTGGGGGGAGTCGATGACAGGCCCGACGACGCGGGGCGGTTGGCCGCGACGCTCCGGTTCGCGGGGGAGGGGGTGATCGTGCTCCTGGCCGCTCTGGCGCTGATGCTCCTCCTCACGCGCGGTCCCGTCGAGAGCGGGGCGGCGGCGGACCCCGTGCTCCTCGCCGCGCCCCTGCTGCTCGGCCTGGCGGTCACGGTCGTCGTGGTGCGGATCGCGCCCCCGGTTTCCGCTCGTCTGGCCCGGCTGGAGGGGCGGGGCAACGGCCCGGTGGGCCTGGTCTCGGCATCCGCCACCGCTCGCGGCGGCAGTGGGACCGGTGGGGGGATGTCGACGCTCTTCGCCCTCGTCGTGGGCGTCGGCATGGCCGTGTTCTCGCTGACCCTGGTGGCGACCCAGCAGCACGGAGCCGAGCAGGCCGCCGTAGCGCGAACCGGGTCGGATGTCGCGGTGAGGGCCACCGTGTTGACTGCCGATCAGGTGCGTCGCATCGCCGCGATCCCCGGTGTGGCTGCTCACGCCACGATCGAGGTGTTCGGACAGCAGCCGGTGGGCAGCGTGCCGGCGACGATCTACGGAGTGGACGTCGCGGATCTCGCCGCCGTGCAGACCGGGCTGGATCGCCCCGCCCTGGCCGGTGTCGACGGGACCTCCGCCCTCGTGGCCGGCCTGGACAGCCCGCCCCGCTCACTCGGCCTCGCACCGCTCGCGCACCGGACGCTCATACTGCGTGCCGTCGATCCGGACATCGTCTCCGACGTGTTCACCCAGCCACAGTGGGTGCTGCTCGACCGGCGCGAGGTCTCGAACGTCGAGGGGATCCCCACGGGGATGCTGCTGCGACTCCATCCCGGAGCCGACCCCGCGCGCGCGGCACGAGCCGCAGCCGAGCTCGCACCGCTCGCCACCGTGACGACGGCCCGGGACTCGGAGCGCGCCTTCCTCGGAACGCCATTGGACGCGGCCGTTCAGGCCGCGATCCTCGCCGCCGCCGCCATCTCGGCGCTGCTGGTGCTGGCCGTGTTCGCCGTCTCGCTCGCCGCGGAGGCCTCGGAGCGCCTGCGTCGCGGTGCGATCCTGCGTGCGCTCGGGTTCGACCGCCGCCAGACCGCGGTCCTCGTCTTCCGTGGCATCGCCCCGACCGCCGTCGCGGGCGTCGTCGCAGGCACGGTCACCGGCATCGGGCTCGCGGCGGCCGTGCTGCGCAGTCTCGACCCCGCAGGGCTCGTGGGATCCCCGGTCCCCCCTGCGCTGGTGATCGACCCCGTGGCCACCGTGCTGGCCGTGCTCGGATTCTCGGTGGCGGCGGGTCTCGCCGGCCTGGTCGCCGTCGTGCTGGACGGCCGCCGCCCGGTGAGGGTCGGGCTCCAGACTCTCGGAGAGGAACGATGATGACAGCGGCTCCCGTGATCGACTGTGCGGACCTGGTCCGCATCTACCGCGGCGACGGCGTCGAGGTGCAGGCCCTCCAGGGCCTGACGCTGCGCGTCTCGGAAGGGGATATCGTGGCGATGGTCGGGGCGTCCGGGTCGGGCAAGTCGACGTTGCTCGGCGTGCTCTCCGGGCTCGACCGGCCGAGCGCGGGGCGGGCGACCGTCGCCGGCTACGACCTCACCGCGCTGTCGCGCGCGCAGCGGTTGCGCTACCGGCGGGAGGCCGTCGGCTTCGTCTGGCAGCAGACCGAGCGCAACCTCCTGCCGTACCTGACGGTGCTCGAGAACGTCGAGCTGCCGATGTTCCTGGCGGGCGGCCCCGACCGCGAGAAACGGGCTGCCGACCTGGTCCGCCTGCTCGAGCTCGGGGCGCTCGGCGATCGTCGGCCGAGTCAGCTCTCGGGCGGCGAGCAGCAGCGGGCCGCGATCGCCGTGGCTCTCGCCAACGGGCCGCGTGTGCTGCTGGCGGACGAGCCGACCGGTGAGCTGGACGAGGTCATGTCCGCCGAAGTGCTCGAGGCGATCCGCTCGGTCAACGACCGCCTCGGCGTCACGGCGCTCATCGTCACCCACGACCCGGCGGTATCGGACCACGTGCGCCGCACCGTCCAGATCCGCGACGGACGAACCGCCACCGAGGTGCACCGCGACGCGGAGCGCGACGACGCCGAGACCTTCACGGTGATCGACGCGGTGGGCAGGATGCAGCTTCCGCGCGAATACGTCGACAGGCTCGGTCTGCATGATCTGGTTCGTCTGACGCTGGAGCCTGGGCACGCCGAGGTCCGCCCCACGCGCCCGGACCCGGGATCCGCGGAGCGCGACGGCTCGCTCGAGGAGGAGGGGCGATGACCGCGATCGTGAGCGCCGTCGGGGTGACCCGGGTCTTCGGCACCGGTCCGTCTGCCGTTGCGGGATGCCGCGACGTCGATCTCGAGGTGTCCCCGGGGGAGCTCCTGGTGGTCCGGGGGCCGTCCGGCGCCGGCAAGACCACCCTGCTCACCCTGCTGGGCACACTGGATCGGCCCGACCTCGGAACGATCACGATCGACGGGGTGGAGACGAGCGCGGCCCCCGAGCGCGAGCTGGTCGACATCCGCCGTCGGCTGCTCGGGTTCGTCTTCCAGCGCTTCGGATTGCTTCCCGCGCTGACCGCCGCCGAGAACGTCGAGCTGCCGCTGCGGCTCGCGGGCATGGCCCGGGATGAGCGACTCGAGCGCGTCGCCGGTCTTCTCGAGCGTGTCGGGCTCGCGGGCCAGGCTCGTCAGCTGCCGGAAGAGCTGTCAGGTGGCCAGCAGCAGCGGGTCGGGATCGCGCGGGCTCTGGCGGCCGAGCCCCGCGTGCTGCTTGCGGATGAGCCGACCGGGCAACTGGACAGCGGGACCGCCCTCGCCGTCATGGACCTCGTCGGCGAGCTCGTGCACGAGCGCGGGGTCGCCGGCATCGTGACGACTCACGATCCGGCGTTCATGGACCGGGCCGACCGGGTCGCGCAATTGCACGACGGACGCATCACCTACGGGCGGCACCTTCGAGCGTGACCTGGTGAAGCTCGGCCAGGTCGCGCGTCGCCGTTGCGACCTCGTCGCGACGGCGTTCCGCCGACCAGCCGAGGGTGTCGCCTGCCAGTTCGGCCAGCTCGTCGAGCAGGGCAGCGGTGATGGCGCCGACGAAGGCCACGCTGGTTCGCCGGTAGATCAGGTCGCCGAGATGCTCGACCTGCTCCTGACCGGCCAGGAAGCGCACCTCGTCGGTGCTGTAGCCCTCGAGGTTCTTCAGGGGGGCATCGTCTGCGGTGAACGACTCGATGATCGCCGCCGCGCTCGTGCCGTAGCGCAGCAGCAGCCGCTCGGCGTGTTCGGCTCCGACCTTGGCGGAGTGGGCGGCGACCCAGGCCGCGCGATCCTGGTCGGTGCGCGGGAAGTCCTTGCCGCCACCGATCGCCAGCGTCTGGGTACCGACGACCCGCGAGACGCCGAGCCGGGCCAGCGCCAGGTTGGCCATGTGCTCGCCGAGCGCCCGGAAGGTCGTCCACTTGCCGCCGACCAGGCTGAGCAGCAGCGCCCCGCCTGGCAGCTCTGCCGGCTCGATGCGGTAGTCGCGCGAGACGAATCCCGGCGTCTCGTCGTCGTGCCGGGGGAGGGGGCGGATGCCCGAGAAGCGGTAGACGATCTGCGAGCGATCGAGTTGGATCTCGGGCAGCACGTGGTGCACGAGTTCGAAGAAGTAGTCGACCTCCTCCTCGGTGCAGACCACTGGCTGACGCGGATCCGCATCGATGTCGGTCGTTCCGACCATCACCCGGCCCTTGAGCGGGTAGATCAGCACGATGCGGCCGTCGTCGTTCTCGAAGAACAGTTCACGGCCCCGGGTCGCCGCGAGCAGCTCCGGGTGGTCCAGCACGATGTGCGAGCCCTTGGTGCCACCCATGTAGCGCGTCGGCATTCCGAGGTCGTCGTTGGTGAGGTCGGTCCACGGCCCCGTGGTGTTGACGACGACCTTCGCGGTCATCGCGAACTCGCGACCGCTTGCGAGGTCGCGCAGCCGGACCTCTGATCCGGCCCCGCCCGAGGTGCCGATGCCGACGACCTCGACGTAGTTGGCCGCACGGCCGTGGCCGGTCGCGACACCGTCGAGAAGGACGTCGAGGGCGAGCCGTTCCGGGTTGTGCATGGAGGCGTCGTAGTAGGTCGCGGTGTACTTGAGGGTCGGGTTGAGATCCGGCATCGCCTCGAGCGACTTCTTGCGGCCGAGGAAGCGATGGCGGGGCACTGAGCCGCCGTCACGCGAGAACGCGTCGTAGATGATCAGACCGACCTTGATCAGCAGGGCGCCGCGCTCGACGGTGCTGCGCTGGGTGTGGGTCAGAAACCGCAGGGGCGCCGCGAGCAGGCCCGAGAAGGTCTTGAAGATCGGGATGGTGGTCTCGAGCGGTCGTACGTAGTGCGGCGCGTTCTTCAGCAGGCGGTTGCGCTCGTGCACGGCCTCGTTCACCAGCCGGAACTCGCCGTTCTCGAGGTACCGCACCCCGCCGTGCACCATGTGCGATGAGGCGGAGGAGGCGCCCGAGACGTAGTCGCCGCGCTCGACCAGGGCGACATCCACGCCCTGCAATGCCAACTCGCGGAAGGTCGCGATGCCGTTGATGCCGCCGCCCAGCACGAGAACGTCGGCTGAAGGACGATCGGTCAATGCGGTGACGGTGGAGCGAACCTTCGGGGCAGCGCGTCGGGCGGGCATGCGTCAAGCATCCCGCATGCGCGTACCCCGGCGCACGTTCGGCCACGATGCTTGCACATATGTGCAGAATGGATCCGTGGCCCATTTCGACGACACCGACACGGTGCGAACGCGGGATGCGCTGATCGCCGCGCGCCTGTACTACCAGCAGGACCTCACGATGGAGGCGATCGCCCGCGAACTCAACGTCTCGCGGTCGTCAGTCTCCCGCCTGCTGAGCTTCGCGCGCGACACCGGGCTCGTCGACATCACGGTGCGATCGCCGAGCGAGATGCCGAGCGGCATTGAGCGCGAGCTGCGTCGCAGGTACTCGGTGGTCGCACACGTCGTTCCGATGCCGGACGTCACGAACGAGGTCGATCGGCGCGAGCGGGTCGCCCTCTACACCGCGCGCATCATCGGCCAGTACTTCGACTCCAACATGTCGATGGGGATCGCCTGGGGATCGACCATGAGCGCGATCAGCAGGCATCTGATCGAGAAGCCGACGCACAATTCGCAGGTCGTGCAGCTCAACGGGGCCGGCAATCCGCGGACCACCGGCATCATCTACGCCAGCGAGATCCTGCAGCGCTTCGGCAACGCGTTCGGGGCTTTCGTGCAGCAGTTCCCGGTGCCGGCATTCTTCGATCACGCCGAAACGAAGGCGGCGATGTGGCGCGAGAGCAGCGTGCGTCGAGTGCTCGACGTGCAACGCAACGTGGACATCGCATTGTTCGGGTTGGGCGCGCCGTTCGGCACCCTTCCGAGCCATGTCTACACAGGCGGTTACCTCGACCAGACCGATCTCGACTGGTTGCAGCGCAGTGGCGTCGTCGGCGACATCGCCACTGTGTTCTACCGGGAGGACGGGAGCTACGACGGGATCCCGCTGAACGAACGTGCGACCGGACCAGACCCCGAACTGCTCAAGCGCGTGGCCCGCCGGATCTGCGTGGTGTCCGGGGAATCGAAGCTCCCCAGCATCCGGGGCGCTCTTGCCGGGGGGTTCCTCACCGACCTGGTGATCGACGCAGGCACCGCGCACCTGCTGCTCGAGACGGGCGACTAGGCGCGGTCAGAGGGCGGTCAAGGCGTCCGGGCCGAGCTCGGCGACCGACCGGTGGCCGCTGAGGCCGAGCACCAGGTCGAACTCGGCGATCAGATTGCGCAGCGCCTCGGCGGCGCCCGCCTCGCCGGCGATCGCCATCCCGTAGACCCACGGTCGTCCGACGCAGACCGCCGCGGCACCCAGCGCGAGGGCGCGGAAGATGTCTGCACCTCCGCGGATGCCGCTGTCGAAGAGCACGGGAACGCGCCAGTCCACGGCGGCAACGACACCAGGAAGGGCATCGAGCGAGGCGATCGCGCCGTCGATCTGGCGACCCGCGTGGTTGGAGACGATGACGCCGTCCATGCCCGCCTCGACGGCTCGGCGCGCGTCATCCGGATGCTGAATGCCCTTCAGCACGATCGGCAGGCTCGTGCGCGAGCGCAGGAACGCCAGATCGTTCCAGGTGAGATTCGCCCGCGAGAACACGTCGAGAAAGGTCTCGACCGCCGCACGGGGTTCGCCGGAGCGCAGGTTCGTCAGAAACCGGCCGGGATGCCGCCGCGTCATGCCTGCCAGCGTGCGGATCGCGGTGGGCGTGACCTTCGGCTTCGGCGCGCTGGGATCGACGGGGCGGCCGACCCGCTCGGCGACGAGCCGCCGGAACACCGGGTCGCTGGTGTACTGGGCGATGCCCATGCCGCGGATGAACGGCAGGAACCCCAGGTCGAGATCACGAGGGCGCCACCCCAGCAACTGCGTGTCGAGGGTCACCACGATCGCCTGGGCGCCGAGCTTCTCGGCGCGGCCGACGAGGCTCTCGACCAGCTCGTTCGAGGTGCTCCAGTACAACTGGAACCACTTCGGCCCGTCGCCGCCCTCGGCGAAGACGCGCTCCATCGGGACCGAGGCCTGATTGGACAGGATGGCGGGCACGCCCAGTGACGACGCGGCACGCGCGACGGCGAGGTCAGCATCCGGGTCGACCAGCTCGAGCACCCCGACGGGCGAGGTCAGCAGGGGAGTGGGGTAGCGGTGTCCGAACAGGGTGACGCCGAGGTCGCGCTCCGACACGTCACGGAGCACGCGCGGAACGATCCGCCAGCGCTCGAAGGCCTCGGCGTTCGCCTCCGCCGTCGACTCGGTGCCGCTCGACCCGTGCAGGTACGCCCACGCCTCTGGTGACATCGCGCGCTGCGCGGCCGCGATCAGTCCCGGCCAGGAGGTGGGGATCCGCGGCTCGGTGCCGGACGCCCCGGCGCGGAAGATCGCGGTCTGCGTGCGTCGTCCGAATCCGTCGGCCACGATGCTCACCCTAGCCGCGGGCGGCGGGGGTCGGAACAGCGCGCCATGGCGCAGACTCTCAGCATGGCCGAACCGCTCCTGCTCATCCTCGCGATGGATCACCGCGACAGCCTCGAACGCGAGCTCTACCGCTTGACCGCACCGCCGACGGCCGCCCAGGCCGCCCGCATCGCTGCCGACAAGCTCCTGGTGTACCGGGCGCTGGTGGATGCAGCGGCGCAACTCCCCGACACCGCTCGGCCCGGCGTCCTGGTCGACGAGGAGTACGGCGCGTCGGTCGCGGAGCTCGCGCAGCACGTCGCCACCCTCGATCTCGCGATGCCGATCGAGGCGAGCGGGCATCCCTGGTTCCGGTTCGCGTTCGGCGACAGCTGGCGGTCCCATGCCGAGTTCTTCGCGACCGACCACTCGAAGGTGCTGATCCGCGACAACCCGGGGTTCGACGCATCCGATCGGAACGACCAGATGACGACTCTGGCCACCATCTCACGCTGGGCTCGCGAAGCCGGCCGTCCGCTGATCGTCGAGCTGCTCGTCCCGCCGACGGATGCCGACCTGGCGTCGGTCGCGAACGACGCGGCCCGCTACGACGCCGAGGTGCGGCCGCGGCTGACCGTCGAGGTCATCCATGCCATGCAGGACGCCGGTGTCGAGCCGGCGCTCTGGAAGGTCGAGGGGCTGGAGACGACCGCCGACGCGCGCTCGGTCGCGGCGGCGGCCCGGCGCGGCGGTCGGGACGCGAGGTGCATCGTGCTCGGGCGGCACGCGCCCGCCGACCGGCTTGATCACTGGCTCCAGGCCGCGGCAGCCGTGCGCGACTTCGTCGGCTTCGCGATCGGACGCAGCATCTGGTGGGATGCGTTGAGCGAGCTGCTGGCTGGGTCGATCGACGAGGCGGCCGCGCAGAAACGTGTCGCGGCCGCGTACCTGAGCTTTGCGAACGACTTCCTGGCGGCGCGCGCCGCCGCGGGAGAGTAGCGGGCCCGCCATACTGGGCGCATGCCGACCACCAAGCTGCTCGATCGCGTCCGGGACCAGCTGGAGCAGCTTCACCTCGCGGGCGAGCTCGTGGAGAAGCAGATCGTGGGCGGCACCGGATTCCTCTGGAACGGCAACCTGGTGTGCGGAGTGGTCGGGGACGACCTGCTCGTGCGCCTGGGCAAGGAGGGCGGCGCGTTCGTCCGGCTCGCCAAGGCGGAGGCGAGCTCGTTCGACGATGCGAAGGCCGCCGTGCGCCGGATGGTGATGGGGGGACGCGAGAGCAAGACCTGGTTCCTGGTGTCCGCGGCCGAGGTGCGCACCAAGCGTCCACTGCGTCTGTGGGTCGAGCGCGCGGTGGCGTTCGCCGCCACGCTGCCGGGCGGGGGTTAGGTGGCGCTAGGCTCGGTGCGAACGTGACACGAATCGAAGGAGGTGGGTCCGATGTACGAACTGTCCACTCTGTACAGCACAGAACCGGGCGCTCTTTCGAGTTCACGATCGCGCGACTGACGTAGCCGTCGCGGGGAGCGCCGCACGCACTCCCAGAAAGCTACGCACATGACTGATTCCCCACATCCAAGCCGCACCGCGTTGGTGCTTGGCGGCGGCGGTTCGACCGGCAACGCCTGGCTGATCGGCGTGATCGCTGGCCTGTTCCGCGCCGGTGTCGACGTGACGACCGCAGATCTCACCATCGGTACCTCGGCCGGCGCGACAGCCGCCGCTCAGGTCACCGGCGCGCCACCGCCCGAGCTGTACGCCGCGGTCCTCGACGCGGTGGTGGCCACGCGGCGCTCCGGCGGCGGCAACGGCCGACCTTCGGCACCACCCGTGGCCAGCCACCTGGAGAAGACCGCCGCCATCATCGCTGCGTCGGCGGATCCCGCCGACATGCGCCACAGAATGGGCGCGGCCGCACTCGAGGTGGATGCGGCGTCCGACGGATCCTGGACGGCTCAGTGGCGCTCGACCGTCGCCCCTCGACTACCCAGGAACAGCTGGCCGGAGCAGCGGCTCGCCATCACCGCGGTCGACGCGCGCACCGGTGACGGGGTGGTCTTCGATCGCGACAGCGGCGTCGACCTGGTGGATGCCGTGGCCGCCAGCACTTCGGGCGGCCCGAACCCCTACCGCATCGGCGACCAGCGCTACATCGACGGCGGCTACCGGACCAACGCCGAGAACGCCGACCTGGCGACCGGTTTCGATCGCGTGCTGGTGCTCTCGCCGTTCGGCGGTCGCACCCGATGGCCGCTGGAGTGGGACATCCACCTGGCTCCGCAGGTGGATCGGCTGCGCGCACACGGCTCCAGGGTCGAGGTCGTGTCCCCGTCCGACAGCGCCGAGCACATGTTCGGCGTCAATGGGATGGATCTGTCGCTCCGAGATCCCGCAGCGCGAGCCGGCTTCGAGCAGGGGATCGACCTCGCTGAACCGCTCGGCGCGTTCTGGAGGGCCCGCTGACGAGGAGGCGGTCGGCTCCCTGGGGAACCGACCGCCTCCCGGTCCGGTCGCTTACCGCTCCGCCTCAGCTGAACTTGCGCCGGTAGATCACGATCGCGAAGCCGTAGGCCACCACGAGGATGCCGACGAGCCAGGCGAGGGCGACCCAGATGTCCGATCCGACCGGCTGCTGCTCGAACAGCGCGCGGATCGTGTTCACGATCGACGTCACGGGCTGGTGCTCGGCGAACCACGCCACCGGACCGGGCATCGATGCCGTCGGCACGAAGGCCGAACTGATGAACGGCAGGAAGATCAGCGGGTAGCTGAAGGCGCTCGCGCCGTCCACCGTCTTGGCCGAGAGCCCCGCGATCACGGCGAGCCAGGTCAGCGCCAATGTGAATAGCACGATGATGCCGGCGACGGCGAGCCATGCCCCGATCGAGGCTCCGGTGCGGAATCCCATGATCAGGGCGACTCCGATGACGATCGCGACCGACACCAGGTTGGCCACCAGCGAGGTCAGCACCTGCGCCCAGAGCACGCTCGATCGCGCGATCGGCATCGACTGGAAGCGGTCGAAGATGCCGCTCTGCATGTCGAGGAACAGCCGGTACGCGGTGTATGCGATGCCCGAGGCGATCGTGATCAACAGGATGCCGGGCAGCAGGTAGTTCACGTACGACCCGTGGGCGCCCGTCTTGATCGCTCCGCCGAGCACGTACACGAACAGCAGCATCAGGGCCACGGGGGTGACCGCGGTGGTGATGATCGTGTCGGGGCTGCGGAGGATGTGCCGCAGGGAGCGCCCTGTCAGGGTGCTGGTGTCGGCGATAATGTGCGTGCTCATCAGTCTTCCTTTCCGGAGTCGCCGACCAGCGCGAGGAACACGTCCTCAAGCGACGGCTGCTTCTCGACGTATTCCTTCTTGGCCGCGGGGAGCAGCTTCTTGAGCTCCGCGAGGGTCCCGTTCTGGATGATGGTGCCCTTGTGCAGGATCGCGATGCGGTCGGCGAGCTGCTCGGCCTCATCCAGGTACTGGGTGGTGAGCAGCACCGTGGTGCCCTGACCGGCGAGCTGCTTGACGGTCTGCCACACCTCATTGCGTCCCTCGGGGTCGAGCCCCGTCGTCGGCTCGTCGAGGAAGATGATCGGCGGGTTGCCGATCAGGCTCATCGCGATGTCGAGCCGGCGGCGCATGCCGCCCGAGTAGGTCGCGGCCTTGCGCGAGCCGGCCTCGGTGAGCGAGAAGCGCTCGAGGAGCTCGTCGGCGATCGCTTCGGGGTTCTTCAGGTGGCGCAGTTTGGCCACCAGCACGAGGTTCTCACGACCGGTGAGCACCTCGTCGACGGCTGCGAACTGGCCGGTGAGGCTGATCGACTGGCGGACGTCGGCGGGGTCGCCCGCGACATCGAAGCCGTTCACCTCGGCGGTGCCGCCATCGGCCTTCAGCAGGGTCGACAGGATCCGGATCAGGGTGGTCTTGCCTGCGCCATTCGAGCCGAGCAGGGCGAAGATGGTGCCCGCCGCGATGTCGAAGTCGACGCCGCGCAGCACGTGCGTCTGCTTGAAGGACTTCTCGATCCCGGTCACCCGGACCGCGGTTGCGGTGCTCATTTGCGCTCCTGCTCTTCGGCGTCGTCGATCGCCTGCACGAGGCGACTGCGCTCCTTGTCGATCCAGCGCGTTCCGCCGTAGGCCTGCGCGAAGGTCTCCGCGAAGTCCACGGGGTCTGCGCCGACGATGTCGCGCACGGGCGTGCCGTCGGCGGCGGCCCGCTCCCAGAGGTCGGCGAGATCGCCGAACATCGTCGTGAGGGTGTCGCCGTCGGTGACGCCGCCGTAGTACATGAAGTACCGGTGCATCGCCTTGGCGGCCGTCGCGTAGGGCTCGGGCAGGCCGTCGATGCGGGCCTTGTCCTGCTTGTACTGCTTCTTCTGCTCGAGCGATCCGGTGAGCGCTTCGATCCATTTGGCGGCCATTTCAGTTCTCTTCCTTGTTCTGGTTGATGTCGTTGTGGATGTCGTTCTGGTGGTCGGTGCTGCGGAGCTGATCGATCCGGCCGGCGAGGAAGGTCCAGGAACCCCAGAACTCCTCGAGGTAGTCGCGACCGGCGGCGTTCAGCGAATAGACCTTGCGCGGCGGTCCCTTCTCGGACGGCTCTTTCGTGACGTCGACGAGGCCTCGCTGCTCGACCCTGACCAGCAGGGCGTAGACGGTTCCTTCGACGATGTCCGAGAACCCCTGCTCGCGCAGCCGTGCCGTGATCTCGTAGCCGTACGCGGGGCGCACGGCGAGGATCGCGAGCACGATGCCCTCGAGAGTGCCCTTGAGCATCTCGGTCATCTGCTTGCCCATGGAGTCCTGCTTTCGCTAATCAGTGCTGCTATCTACCAGTAGATAGTAACGCCGACTACCGGTAGTTAGCAAGACTGAATAGCGGGCCGGTTTCTCCTCGCGTCCTATCCTTTCTTTCAACCCCGACGCTGATGCGGGCGCCCTCCAGGGAGAAGCCATGGCTCACGCTGAACACGCCGTCACCGTCCCGCACCCGATCGGGGAGGTCTACGCCTTTCTGGCTGACGGGCTCAACGACCCGAAGTGGCGTCCGGATGTGATCGAGGTGCACCTGGCCTCGGGCGCACCCTCGCAGCTCGGCGCGGTCTACGCGCAGACGATGAAGGGTCCCGGAGGCCGCTCGATCGCGGGCGACTACCGCATCACTCGTGCCGACGTTCCCACTCGGCTCGACTTCGAGGTGATCGCGGGTCCGGCTCGGCCGGTCGGGAGCTTCCAGCTGACCGCGGTCTCCCCGACATCGACGGAGGTGCTGTTCACCCTCGATCTCACCCCCACCGGCCTCATGAGGCTGATGGGCGGGATGATCGCCAGGCAGGTGGAGGCCGAGGCGGCCGCGATCAAACGGGTGCCGGGCGCGATGGCAGGATGACCGTACTCCGCTCTCCGGTTCGGTCGTCACCGGCCGATCGAGGGCCGGATCTCGGTTTGAAGAGCGCGGATGATCGAGCCGAGGATGCCGGAGGAGAGCAGGCCCGGTCCGAGCGGTCCGGAGGAATCCTCGCCGAGCCTGGGCAGGCGCGCGAGCGCAGTCCGAGCTTCGACACTCAGCTGCAGCAGTTGCCAGTGGAGCTCCTCATCCACGGCGGTCGGTCGGTCGGGCGCGCGGAGTCCGGCCGCCGCGGTGGCGTACGCGGCCGCCCCGAGGGCGTGAGCGCCCATATGCGCGACTCCTGAAGCCTGCGCGGCCGATCGGGCCGCGGCGATGGCAGCGGGGGAGGAGACCACGCGCGTTGCGCGGCCGGCGACGAAGCGACGCCGGATCTCGCCGGCTGCCGTCAACTCGCCGCGGGCGAATGCCCGGGCGCGGGAGATCGCGTCGCGCGGCCGATCGTCGTCGGGCGCCTCGAGCTCGAACAGGTCGAGCACGCGTTCCGCGCAGTCCGCCGCCCACGCGGCGACGAGCCGGCGATCAGCCTCGCTCAGCGTCTGAGGGGAGAGCACGACCTCACACTCTCACGAGACGCGGGGGCGGGCGAGATGGATGCCGCGGCAGCCGCCAGCGTGTGCGGGCG
>Ga0070658_10002258_pt1 | contig 16173 bp, 16 predicted proteins | sample KBSC13metaG_FD_64664 | JGI IMG/M metagenome (GOLD analysis project Ga0070658, IMG submission 64664) | Corn rhizosphere microbial communities from Kellogg Biological Station, Michigan, USA - KBS C1-3 metaG | ecosystem: Host-associated > Plants > Roots > Rhizosphere > Soil ...
GGCGCGGCCCATCCCATCGCCTGGAAGGCGAACTGCAACGCACTGGCGGCGCCGAACAGCAACGCGCCGAGTGCAACGCCCAGTGGCCGCCATCGTCCGAGCACGACGATCGCCAGCGCGATGAATCCGCGTCCAGCTGACATGTTCTCCACGAACGTGCCGGCTTGTGCGAGCACCAGCGTGCCTCCGGCGAGCCCACCGAGCAGCCCGCCGGCGAGTATCGCGAGGGCGCGAACTTTCCTTACGGCAATACCGGCGGCCACCGCGGCGTCGGGTCGCTCGCCAATGGCGCGCAGGGCGAGACCGCCATGGGTACGCGCGAGCCACCATGCGAGCGCGGGGGCCAGCAGGTAGGTGATGTAGGTAACGATCGGTTGGTCGAATAGCGCTTCGCCAACGACAGGAATGGAAGCGAGACCAGGAATTGCCCACGGCCCGCTGGTCGGCGCATGGAGCGCGGCACCTGCAGTGCCGTACACAGCGCGGTACATCGTGCCGGTGGCGCCAACGGCAAGCAGGGTCAGCGCCATCCCCGTGATGATCTGGTCGGCGCGCAGCACGAGCACGCAGAGCGCAAACAGCGCCGCAACCAGAAGGCCGCCCACCATCGCGCCTGCGTAGCCGCCGGCGACGCCACCCAGCGAGGCGCCAGCGAGCGCGCCGAACGCGCCGGCGAGCACCGCGCCTTCGAGCCCGATGTTGATGAGGCCAGTCCGTTCCACCAGCAGCTCGCCGAGCGCCGCGAGCGCGAGCGGTGTCGCCGTGCGAATTGTCGCCGCGAGAAAGGGGGTGATCGCGTCCGTCATACGGCGTGCTCCCGCGCGGACGCCGCGCTGTCGCTCGACACGCCGGCTCGTCGCACGCGCACGGCCTGGGCAGCGACGACGGCCAGGATCAGTAACGCTTCGATGACGGCCACGAGGGTGGACGGCACTCCCGCATCACGTTGCATCGCGCCGGCCCCAGCCTCGAGGGCAGCGAAGAGGGACGCGGTGACGACGCCGCGCCACGGATCAAGTCCGGCGAGCAGCGCGACGGCGATGGCGGTGTAGCCGTACCCCGGAGAGAGATCTTCGTAGAGGGCGTACGTCACGCCGAGCACCTCGATTGCGCCGGCGAGGCCCGCCAGGGCCCCGCTGGCGACGAACGCGAGCGTCGTCACGCGACGCACGTCGATCAGACCGGCGCTGGCCGCGGCGGAGGGGCTTTCGCCAACGGCCATCATTCGAAATCCTGACGCGGTGTGGCGGAGTGCCCACCCCGCAACGAGGACGACGATCAAAGCGATCGCGATGCCGGCATGCAGACGGCCGGCCCCAGGGATTCTCGCCAGTCGCACGCCCTCCGCGATGGTTGACGACTGTGGGTAGGCGTGCGTGGGTTCCTGGAGCGGCCCCCGTACGAGAAAAGATACCGCATACAGCGCGATGAAGTTGAGCATGATGGTGCTGATGACCTCGAGCACGCCGAACTTCTCGCGCAGGACTGCGGCGATCGCCGCCCACCCGGCCCCCGCCAGCGCTCCCGCCGCCAACGCCAGGATCAACGCCCCCGTCCCGGCACCTGGCATGGTCAGCGCGATAGCCGTTGCTCCGGCTCCGCCAGCCAGCAACTGCCCCTCCGCGCCGATGTTGAACACACCGGCGCGGAACGCGATCGCGATCGCGCAGCCGGTGAGCATGAGTGGAATGGCGCGGACCAGGGTCGCCGAGGTGAGGGCATACCAGGATCCCACCGACCCGGTCCAGAGCGCGGCGAGCGCACGCGGTACGTCGTATCCACCGACCATCAGCAGCAGGGCGATGCTGGCGACGATCGCTGCGACCCCTCCCGCGGGGAAGAGCACGGCCCGGGCGGCGCGCGCGCGCGTTTCTGTGCTAGCCCACACGTCAGACCGTGCCAAGCATGACGCGCCCGACGGCATCCCGGTCGATCGGCACCTCGCTCAACGTCCCGTCGCGCATGACGAGGATGCGCGTCGCGAGTGCGAGCACTTCATCGAGGTCGGTGGAGTAGATCACCACGGCCGCGCCGTGATCGCGTGCAGCGCGCAATCGCGCATGTACGTCTGCGCTGGCACGCACGTCGAGACCGCGTGTCGGGTTCTCGACGATCAGTGTCTTGGCGGCGGCGTGCGCGAGGTCAGTCGATCGGGCATCGGCCGGTTCGGTCATCTCCCGCGCGAGTACGAGCTTCTGCTGGTTGCCGCCGGAGAGCGTGCGCATCGTCGTGCCAAGGGAGGGCACTCGGACATCGAAGTCGTGCACGAGGGCGCGGGTGTGAGCGCGGAACATCTGCCACGGCATCCGCCCGCGACGCGAGCCGGCATCCCGCAGCGCGACGTTGTCGGTGAGGGAGCGGTCCAGCAGGACGGCGTCGTGGTGACGGTCCTCCGGTACGAAGCCGATGTGCGGCGGACGCTGCAGCGATCCGGACGCGATCTCGCATCGCCCTGCCAGGGCGCGCAACAGCTCGCGTTGGCCCGCGCCTTCGACACCGGCAATGCCAACGATCTCCCCGGCGCGCACGGTGAGCGAAGCATCTCGAACACGGATCCTTCCGACCAGGTCGCGCACGACAATGCGTTGCGCCGCGAGTACCGCGTTCTCGGGCCCGCTGTCATGGCTTTGTCCACCAGGCGGCAGGGAGTCCATCTGCTGTGCGGCGAGGGTGGCCGACTCTTCGCCGATCATCGCGACAGCCAGCTCGCGCGCCGTGGTGGCGGCAGCGGCGCCCGAGTGAACGACGCGACCCTGGCGCAGGACCGTGACGGTGTCGGCCACCGCCAGCGCTTCATTCAACTTGTGCGTGATGAGCACTACCGAATTGCCGGCACGGGCAAACCCGCGGAGCCACTGCAGCAGGTCCTCGGCTTCGGCCGGCGCCAGCACGGCGGTGGGTTCGTCCAGAATGAGGATGCGCGCTTCGCGCGCGAGCGCTTTCGCAATCTCGACGCGCTGCTGCGCGCCGACAGAAAGGGTCTCCACGGTCGCATTCGGATCCAGTGCGAAGCCGGTTGCTCGCGCGATGTTCGACACCCTGGCAGACATCGCGTCCCGATGCAGCAGGCCCCGACCACCGAGTACGAGATTCTCGGCCACCGTCATCGCCGGGACGAGCGTGAAGTGCTGATGGACCATGCCGACGCCTGCCGCGATGGCGTCCGACGGCGCTCCGATGTGCGCGCGGTTGCCGTGGACCCGGATCGTCCCCGCGTCGGGTGCCACCATGCCGAATGCCACGTGCATCAATGTGGTCTTCCCGGCGCCGTTCTCGCCGAGCAACGCGTGCACCTGGCCCGGCTCCACGCGTAACGATACAGCGTCCAGCGCCGCGACCGGTCCGAACCGCTTGGAGATACCCTCGAGCGCCAGCGCGGGTGGAGTGAGGGTCATGCGGGATGAGTCAGAGACCGGTTGGCGCCGCGATGAACGACCAGGGGATCCCGAACGCCCGTTCCACCTCGGCGCCGAGCGCACGCACGCCGAACGTCTCGGTCGCATAGTGGCCCCCGTAGAGCACCGCGATGCCGAGCTCCGGCGCTTCGACGGCGGTGTGCTGCGGACCCTCGCCGACAATCAGCGTATCGATGCCTCGCGCAGCGGCTTCGCGAATCGTTTCGCTCGAGGCGCCGGCCCCCGTGCAGATCCCCCAGCGTCGGGTACGCCGCCCGGGGGCAACACCGACGGCGACGAGCGACCCGCCCTCTCGCTCGGCGATTGTCCGCAGTCGATCGGCGAGGACGGAGGTGTCCACGTCTGCGGTGCCGGCGACGCCGACTTCGATCGTCTGGAAGCGCGCGAAGCCTTCGGCGGGCGCGAGGTGGAGCGCCGCGGCGAGCAATGCGTTGTTGCCGAGCGTGGGGTGAAGGTCGAGGGGAAGATGCGACGAATAGACGGCCACGTCGCTCGCCATGAGGCGGCGAATGCGCTCGTAGAAGCGACCACGCAGCGGCTGCACGCCGGACCAGAAGAGCCCGTGGTGCACGATGAGCAGGTTCGCGCCGGCGTCGATCGCTCCCTGAATGGTGCGAAGCGACGCATCCACGGCCACCGCGCAGCGCCGCACGGGACCGGCGTGCTCCACCTGCACTCCATTGAGTGCGCCGGGATAGTCGGGTACATCGCCGGTGCGGAGTACCGTGTCGAGGTGGTGCGCGATCGCGGCCAGCGACTGTGTCGGCCCGGCTGTGTGGTCGTTCACTTTGCCGTGCTTGTCGGAGCGCTGAACCGACCGGCGTGCATCTCCGTACTCAACGAGTCCACCAGATGGAGCGTTGCGGCGGGGATGCGATCCTTCAAGGCGGGGTTGAGCACGAGTGTCACCACGTCGTCCCGCGTGCCGAGCTCGATGACGCGCGCCTTGAATCGTCCTTCCTTCACCTCGCGCGCGACGGTGAGGAAGGCGTGGGGCAGGTCGATCACCACGCTGCCCACGGTCACGTCGGGTGCGACGCCATTCTGATTGGCGTTCGAGCCGATGACGAGTGCGCGCTTGGATTCGCGCGCGGCCTGAAAGACGCCAAGGCCAGCGGCGTCAGCGTTCTGGAAGATGATGTCGGCGCCGCGGCCGATCTGGGCGAGTGCCTGCTCCTTTCCGGCGCTCACGTCGTCCCAGTTGCCGATGTACGAGGTGAGGATGGTGACCGACGGGTTCACCGACTTCGCGCCCCGTGCAAAGGCGTCGAAGCTCTCCTTTACTGGAGGCAGCTCGGTGCCGCCGATGACGCCGAGCGTGTCGGTGCGCGTCATGTTGCCGGCCAGAATGCCGGCGAGATAGGACGCGTCGGCGAACGCGAAGGCGATGCCGGCGACGTTACCGCCGAACGAGGTGCCAGAGGTAGTGATGTAGACAGTGTGAGGGAAATCCGGCCCGACGCGTTTGGCGGCGTCCTGGAACTCGAAGCCGTGGCCAATGACGAGGTCGTAGCCTTGCGCGCCATACTGCCGGAACTGCTCCTCGAACTCGGCGGGCGTCTTCGTCTGGATGTGGCTGATGTTTGCTCCCAGGCTGTCACGTACGCGGAGCAGGCCCTGATAGGCCCCGCCGTTCCAGGACTGATCGCTGATGGGTCCGGGGGTGAGCAGGGCGACCCGAAATGGCCGTGTGCCGGTGCTGTCACCCTTCGCGGCGTCGTGATCCGTCTGTTTGCCGCAGGCGATGAGGAGAGCGGCCAGAAGGATGTGGAAAGGTGTGGACAACCAGTGATGACGACGCATTTATTTCTTCGTAAGCTGTTACAGTAGATGACGTTGTGTCGTTGTGGACAATGTGGGTGTCAGCTTTCGAAATACAGATGAGTATGCCATGGGCGCCGAGGTCTCAACGGCTCAAAACATTTGTTTTACTCGAAGTCGCTACGTTGGTCGCCCAGCATGAGGTCGAGCAAACGCTCGAGGTCATCGGCACTGTAGAACGCCACGCGCACCGTTCCCCTCCCGTCGCCGGTCTGCTGGATGGAGACATCGGTCTGCAGTTGTCGGCGGAGCTGTTCCTCGACTCGGCGGACGGCGGGATCGGTGGACCTTGTGGAGGCGGTGGCCGCGCCGTCGCGTGGGCCGGGTCCTTTTTGCGGTGCGGTCGAGTCAGTGGAGTCGCCCCTGACCCGAGCTTCCGTCTGGCGAACGGAGAGCTGCTTCGCTACGACCTCGGTGGCGAGCTCCTGCTGCCGGCGCGGATCGCGGATGCCCAGCAGCGCGCGAGCGTGCCCCGTGCTCAGCAGCCCCTGCTCCACCATCGTCCGGATCGAGGGCGGGAGGGAGAGTACGCGGATCAGGTTCGTGATGGTCGAACGATCCTTTCCGACCGCGTCGGCGACCTGCTGCTGGGTGAGGCCGAACTCGTCGATCAGGCGCTGGTATCCCTCCGCCTCCTCCAGCGCGTTGAGGTCCGATCGTTGGAGGTTCTCGACGAGCGCCAGCGTGAGCATCGCGCGATCGTCGAAGTCGCGAATGACGGCCGGGATCTCGGTCCAGCCGAGTCGGGTTGCGGCGCGCAGGCGGCGCTCCCCGGCGACGAGCTCCCACTTGCCTTGTCCCTTCTGGCGAACGGTGATCGGCTGGAGCAGGCCGTTCGTCCGCAGCGACGCTTCCAACTCGGCCAGTTCGGCCTCCGTGAACGTCCTGCGGGGCTGGAAGTGGTTCGGAGTAATGTCGGCGATGCGGACCCGTTGGAGGTCGCTGGTTGGTGCGGGGGGCGGCGAGCTCTCGCCGGCAGTCGTCTCCCGCTGCTGGCGCGCAGTGGAGATAAGGGCTTCGAGGCCGCGGCCCAGGCGGCGCGGAGCATCGGCGCTCATGCGGTCACCTCCGGTGCGCGCGCGTCAGGTGCGCGGTTCTCGGTCGCGGTCGCCTGCCTCGGCGTCCCGGCCTCGCGTGCGATCAGTTCGTTGGCGATCGCCATGTAGGCCTGTGCGCCGATGCTCTGGACGTCATACAGCACGATCGGCTTGCCGAAGCTCGGCGCCTCGGCAAGCCGGACGTTCCGGGGGACGACTGTGTCGAAGACCTGCGCGCCGAAATACTCTCGTGCGTCTGCGGCGACCTGCCGCGAGAGGTTGAGGCGAGCGTCGTACATCGTGAGCAACACCCCGGAAATAGCGAGGGTGGGGTTCACGCCGTGCTGGATGAGGTGGACGGTATTGAGCAGCTGACTCAGCCCTTCGAGCGCGTAGTATTCGCACTGAAGGGGGATGAGGAGCGCGTCGGCGGCCGCCAGCATGTTCAGGGTGATGAGGCCGAGTGACGGCGGACAGTCGATGAGAATGAAGTCGTAATTGCTTCTCACCGCATCAACAGCGCGCCGCATGCGCCGCTCGCGTGCGTCAGCATCCACGAGCTCGACTTCTGCGCCGGCAAGATCGGGCGTAGCGGGGAGTACATCCAGGTGTCGGAACTGCACTTCCCGCAGTCGAGCCTCGGCGATGGTAGCTTCGCCAAGGAGAACGTCGTAGGTAGTGCGATCGAAGTCCGTGCGTGCGACGCCGATGCCGCTGGTCGCGTTTCCTTGTGGGTCGCCGTCGATCAGCAGGGTGCGTCGTTCGGCGACGGCGAGGCTGGCGGCAAGATTTACGGCGGTGGTCGTCTTGCCGACGCCGCCCTTCTGGTTTGCGATCGCGATGACGCGGGCCACGGCTCCCTGCTTGATGGCGTTTGGCGACGGTGCGGGTTCGGCAGAGCGGTCGCATGAAGCGGACTGCTCACAGCCGGGCGCTCCTGAATCTAGCCACCACACCTCGATGCGCGAGGAGTCTTGGCGCGGTGTTTCACGTGAAACTCTCGCAGCCCAGACAGTACCCGTTTCACGTGAAACATAAATACAAAGGCAGAGCTCGCTGGCGAGGTCTGCCTTGCAACAATATCAATTGTTGCCTGCTACCGACCAGGCACGAACTGCCACCGGGCGCTGACATACACGTTGATCGTCTGCTCGCCCGGGTTCACCGGTGTGGGAACTGCTGCCTCCGCCTTTCGGGCCATCGCCGACATGTCGTACATCGGCCGCGGTGGAACCGTCGGACCTTGGGTCGAGAGCTCCACCAGCCCACCGAGGGAACCACCAGCCGCTCGCGCCATTGCCTCCGCATCGGCCCGAGCGCTGGCAACCGCGTCGGCGATCGCCTCACGTCGAGGGGCGTCAATGGACGACGCGTAGAACGACAATCCATTGATCATGTTGGCGCCGGCGCCGAGCGCCGCGTCGACGACCGCTCCCGCCTGCTCGGGGTGATGCGTCTCGGCGCGCACGGTATTCGTCACCACGTAGCCCGTGACCCGAGGTGCCTGACCGTTCTGGTCATACCGGGTTTCCGGATAGACCGTGTACCCCTCCGTGGACAGCTGAGACTTGGGCAGTCCGAGCTTGCCGAGGGCGTCGAGGACGGCCGCGGTGCGTCGTGCGTTCTCCGAGGCGGCAGCAGCAGCGGTCGCCGCGCGCGTCTGAACGTTGATCATCACCGCAGCACGATCCGGCGTCACTTTCGCCTCACCGCTACCGGACGTGGCGATCGTGGATGCCAGTGGCGATTGCGCTGCGGCGGATGGGGGCGCAACGAACGAAGCAGCGCACGTGAGCGCGAGAAAAGCGTGTCGAACGGTCAGCATGGTCACACCTCGATAGGTGGAGCGGAATTAGTAGCAAAACGAAACAAAATCAGGAGCCATCCACGCGGCACGTGCTCCCGCCCGAGCAGGAAGGTACTACGCGACTCCGCACGGGAGACGCCGCACCACGCTACGCTTGCACATGCGACGCACGATCAGACAACCGAACGGCTCAGTGCCCGACCGATTCCGTCCCGCCTGATGCGTGCCGGCGCTTCTCGATCTCGATGACGAGATTCTGCAGGTCCGTCGGGCTCACCCCCGGCACCCCGGCCGCCTGGGCGAGCGTTCGCGGCCGCAGGCGAGCGAGCTTCTGCCGCGCCTCGAACGACAGCGACTGCATCGACTCGTACGGCAGGCGATCATCGAGCGGAAAGGCGCCCATGCGCCGTAGCCGGTCGGCCTGCGTGCGCTCGCGATCGAAATACCCGGCATACTTGAGCTCCAGTTCGGTGCTCACCACCGCATCAGCCGGAAGATCTGCCGCCACGTTTGCGGCGCGAAACAGATCCTGCAGTGAAACGCCTTGCCGTCGCGCCACCTCGGCGATGCGCACCGCATGCTCCAATGGACGGCTCGACGCGCGCTCCAGTACCGGTGCTGCCTGCGTGACCGTGATCGACGTGCTCTCGGCGATGCGACGCGCGTCGTCTTCCGCCGTGAATCGCCGGTCCACGACCGCGCGCTCGTGCGCGTCGTACATGCCGAGCGCGGTGGCGACGGGCGCAAGACGACGGAGCGCGTTGTCCTGCCGGATGCTGAGCCGGAACTCCGAGCGAGACGTGAACAACCGATACGGCTCGTCGACGCCACGAGTCACGAGATCGTCGACCAGGACGCCGATATACGAGCTCTCACGGCCGAGGAGGAGCGGAGAGAGCTCGAGCGCCGCCGCCGCGGCGTTGGCACCAGCGACGACCCCCTGCCCTGCCGCCTCTTCATAGCCGGTGGTGCCGTTGATCTGGCCGGCGAAGAACAGTCCAGGGAGCGCACGCACCTGGAGCGTCGCGTCGAGCTGCGTCGGCGGGTAGTAGTCATACTCGATCGCGTAGCCCGCCCGTGTCATGCGCACGCGCTCGAGCCCTGGTACGCTTCGGAGTACATCCAGCTGCACGGCGGCCGGCAACGAGGTGGACAACCCGTTGACGTACAGCTCGTGCGTGTCGTGTCCCTCGGGTTCGAGAAAGAGCTGGTGCCGCTCCGCGGTCGGGAACTTGATGATCTTGTCCTCAACCGACGGACAGTAGCGCGGCCCACGTGCGCTGATCGCGCCGCCATACATGGCCGACTCACCGATGTGCTGCTCGATGATCTCGCGCCCCGGCGCGCCGAGGAAGGTGATCCAGCAGGGCAGCTGCGCGGGATGACGCGTGTCACCGCTGTCGTTGCGCCGCGGTGACGGCCAGAAGTGGGACCAGGAAAAATCGAAGTCCTCGACCTCGCTTTCCTGGCGCTGCAGGGACTCCAGGATCACCGTGCGGCCGTCGATGCGCGGCGGCGTTCCGGTCTTGAAGCGATCGACGACAAGCCCGATCCCTTCCAGCTGCTCGGCGAGATGCGTCGCCGACGCTTCGCCTGCACGTCCGCCGGCGAGTGCTGTCGTGGTGCCGATGTGTATGCGTCCCCGCAGGAAGGTGCCGGTGGTGATCACGATAGCGCGAGCACCAAAGCGCCGACCTTCGAGCGTCTCCACGCCCATGAGCTGCTCACGCTCGAAGAGAAGGCGCGACACCGTACCCTGAATCGGCTCGAGCGACGCGTGCGCCTCGAGCAGCGAACGAACGGCGCGCCGGTACAACCCACGGTCGCACTGCGCGCGCGGCGCCCACACGGCCGGTCCCTTGCTGCGGTTGAGCATCCGGAACTGCAGTTCGGCGAGGTCGGTCGCACGCGCCATGATGCCGCCGAGTGCATCCACCTCCCGCACGACGGTGCCCTTGGCGACTCCACCAATGGCGGGATTGCACGACATCTGGCCGATGGTCTCGAGCGCGCTCGTGATGAGGGCCACGCGCGCTCCGCGCCTCGCCGCCGCCACGGCGGCTTCGGTGCCGGCGTGACCGGCTCCCACGACGACAACATCGAACTCGGCCTCGAACGAGCGCGCGGCCACCGGCGGAGATGACATGCCTGGAAAGATAGCGGCGATCGTCCGGCGTGGAGCTGCGACGGCCACGCGCCTAACTTCATCTTCGTTCTAACCGTTCGGGCGAAGGACCACGGGACTGGAGGCACACGTGCTCGATGTCACACAGGGAGTACCGACGCTGTTCTTTCGTCGCCAGGCTTACGAGCGGGCGGGGTTGACGCGCGCCGAACTGGACGCGCGCCTTGGCCTCACCGACGCGGAATTTCGCGTGGAAGGCGAGCTGCTCGCGCTCGGTCCCATCTACGATGTCGATGCGCTTGGCGCCCTGCTCGATGAGCTGGAGGGTGCCGGGCTCACCTACTTCGAAGACTATTTCGAGCTGAGCGGAAGCTGGCCGGAGTGGCTTGCCCTCGCGGTACGCGCTGCGGGCAGCGCCCGCATCACGGCTGCTTCGTGAGCTGAGGTGAGGGAGCGACCGGGGTCAGCGGGCCGTCGCGAAGCAGACCGTGCCAGTTGCACTCAAAGCACCAGCTCGGTCGCACGTGTGGCATGAGCAGCCTCCACCCGCGCGACTGCACGCGCAAGGTGACCGCATCGCAATTGGGACAGCGGTCGCCCTGCGGCAGGATGTAGTAGAAGAAGATGGTCGCCGCGACTGCGCGGAGGATGAAGAACCCCACGAAGATCACGGCGAAGATCACGGCATCGGACACAGCCCCTCGCGGCGCGGTGCGGCAATACGACCAACAACCTCTGTCCGGACCCACACGCGTAGGGCGTGCCACAGTTGCCGCTACGCTGATCAGAGACGCGCTTCCACGAGGGCCCAGGGTTCGACATACGCCAACTCGCCGTCCACGCGCTCGATGCACACTTCCTGACCGGCGGCAACTCCGCTGGCGTCGATCGTCCGCGCCCGCAGTGAGCGCGACGCGCCACCCTGCTCCAGCGCGATCGCGCCCTCTCCACCGGGGGGAATAGCCGACGTGACGAGCGCCACGTGTCCCTGCAGTACGTAGCGAGGATCCTCGGGGTCATGCTCCGGTTGAACGCGTGCCGTTGCGATGGCGACGCGCGTCACGACACCAGCCCAGGCTATGCCGAGCAGCAGCGCCGTAGCCGTGGCCGCACCCGCACTCATCGTGTCGTGGCGCGTGAGCAGGTAACCGGCAATGCCGAACATGACGAGGAACCCGACAACAGCCGGCTCGGAGCGGCGCAGCGGGAGGTCAGTCCGTGCGCTGACCTGACGCCGCTCGGCGCCAAAGAACATGAGCCGGACGCCAAGCAGCAGACCCGCGATGAGCGCGGCGAGAAACAGAAAGGACATCAGCGACCGAGGTTTTTGCGGAAGAAGGCGACGGTGAGGGGCCACGCCTGTCGCGACGCGGCCATGTTGGCGCCGTCCTTTCCATCCTGTTGGCGCAGGAAGCCGTGACCAGCACCAGCAAAGCTGTGCACCTCGAACGTCTTGCCCATGGCGCGCATGGCGGAGTCGGCGGGCGGCACGGTTGCTCCGACGCGTGCATCATCGCCGGCGTAGAGACCGAGCACGGGGACGCGTACGCTGGAGAGCGACGGCAGCGCGGGCGAGGTACCGTAGTAGACGACGGCCGCGCCGAGGCCTGCCGGGCTCACCACCGCATGCGCAAACGATACCCCGCCGCCCCAACAGAAGCCGACGATGCCGTACGAGTGTTCCGCGGCGGGAAGCGACATGCCGTACTTGCCCACCGCCGTGAGCTGTCGCTGAACGTCGTCCGGCTTGAGCGTGCGGATGGTCGAGGTAGCCACTGCTTGTGTCAGCGTGTCGGTCCCTGGGGCCGCTGACGCCTTCCCTGTGAGCAGATCCGGCGCGATCGCGATGAAGCCATCCGCCGCGAGCTGATCGGCGACACCCCGCACCCAGGTGGACAGTCCGAAGATCTCGTGGACGACAACGACGACCGGGGCCTTGGTGGAGCGTTCAGGGTACACGACCCAGGCCCGCACGCTGTCGCCCGCGCCGGTGGAGATCATGACGTACTCTCCGTGGCGAGGCGAGCTGGCGAGCCGCTGTGCAACGTCGGATGCGCCGGCGGGAATCGACGGGTCGCTGGGGGCCGGCTGCGAGCTCGCTGCCGCAGGAGTGGCCGGCATATGATCAGCATGCATGTCCGGGGATGGCGCACGCTGTGCGCACCCGCTGCCCAGCGCGAGCGACGTCGTGCAGGCGAGAAGACCAACGACCCGGAAGTGGAACCGCGAGCGTGTCATGATGCGATCCTCGGCAGGAAGGGCGGTCAGCGGATCACCCGGTCGAAGCGCACCGGATCGGGAACGTCAAATGTGTAGTGCCACCATTCCTGATCGTAATTCACGAAGCCTTCGGCTTCCATCAGGCGTTGGAGGCGATGCCGATTCTCGAGGGCGACACCCGACGCGTTCGCCGTGTGCGCAGCCGGCGAGAAGGTGTCGAATGGCGTCCCCATGTCGAGCGGCTCACCGGTAGCGGCGTCCACGAGTGTGAGATCGATCGCGAGTCCGAGGTTGTGCCGGCTGCGGCTCGCGATGTAACCATCGCGGATGAGATTCTGTCGTCCCGTGCGCTCCGTCCAATCGACCATGGCGAGCGTGGCGCGAACGGGACGGTAGGCATCGAACACGTAAAGCGCGAGCCCTTCCGCCTGCGCTCGACGGGACACCCGGGCGAGCGCCACGGCGGCTTCGCGCCGCAAGTAGGCGTGGTTCCCCTCGTAGCCGGTGATCGGCGCCCCCGTGAAGTTGTTACTGGTGGCGTAGCGCAGGCCGACCCGGATCTGCGGGGCCAGAGCCTGAACGTCGGCAAGGAGGGAGTCCGCGGCGGCATCCGACACCGTGGGCAGATCGGCAGTATTGGCCGCGCGTGCCGCGGCCGTCGACGGCGCGGCGGGAGCTGCCGGCTGCTGTCCGCCGACGGATGCACACGCGGCAAAGGCGAGCGTGCCGAGCGCGGCGACGAGGGGCCGTCGGAAAAGTAGGCGATAGCTCATGCGGTCTCCGAGGTACGAAGCGGCCAGGACGCCGAGGCCTCGACGACGCCGGCGAGGAAATCGACGACACGCCATTCGGCGTAGTAGCGAGGGCGGAAGGGATTCCGCCCGCTCACGAAGCCGACGTGGCCACCGAGCTCATGAAATTCAACGCGCAGGCTGGGATTGTGTAGCGCCAGATTGGAGACACTAACAAGAACCTCTGGCGGCAGGAAAGGATCATCCCGCGCACTTAGGAGGAGTGTCGGTCGACGGACGCCGCCGAGGAAGCGAAGCGAACTGGATCGGGAATAATAGTCGCTAGCGCTCCGGAACTCGTGAATGGGCGCGGTGACGGCCTCATCAAAATCGAACAGGGTGCGTGCACGTTCCAGTGCGGCGCGATCGAACAACGCCGGGAAGAGGCGCAGCTTGGCGCGCGCCTTGGCGCGCAGCGTCCGCAGGAAATGGCGACCATAGACGCGCGCAAAACCGCGCTCGATGTGCCGCGCCCCGCGCTCCAGATCGTAGGGCACTGAAACGGCCGCGGCGCCGCGAACCTGTGGCGCGGCGTCCGCGCCCCGCTCGCCCAGCCATTTCAACAGTACGTTGCCGCCAAGGGAAAACCCGGCGAGGACGAGCGGCTGTTGAGGGTGCGCAGCGACCAGACGTCGAACAACGAAGTCGAGGTCGGTCGTCTCGCCGGAATGATACATCCGTCGTGCGCGGTTCATCTCACCGTTGCAGGTGCGAAAGATGAGCACATCGGCGGCCCAGCCGCGCGCGCGCGCTTCGGCGAGCGTGCCGAGGAGGTACACCGAAGCGATCGTTCCTTCGAGGCCATGGAGCAGCAGCAATCGCGGAGTATCTGCCGCCGCATCACGAGCGTCGAGCCGACGCAGCTCGATCTCGTCGCCGTCCGGTGTGGTCCAGCGCTCGACGCGCGTGTCCACTCGAGGAGCGCGACGGACGAGCTTTCCCCAGAGCGTTTGAAGATGGGCACCCGGTACCCACCACGCCGGGGTATAGGTATACTCGCTGGAGCGACTCACGGCAGCCAAAGTAAACGGAGGCGCGGCCTGTCCGCGCCATTTCATTATATCAATTCCGCACGCATGGACGTCCAGGTGTTCGGCACGAAGAAGAGCGCGGATACGCGAAAGGCGCTGCGCTTCTTTGCCGAGCGTCGAGTCCGTACGCACTTCGTGGATCTGGCCGAACGTGCAGCGGCGCGGGGCGAACTGATGCGTTTCGCGCAAAAGTTCGGCGTGTCAGCGCTGATTGACGAGAGCTCGAGACGATACACCGAGCTAGGCTTGCGGCAAGCGCGCTACGGCGACGAGCGATGGCTGGCCATCCTGGTGGACGAACCGCTCCTGCTCAAGATGCCGCTGGTGCGCCATGGCAATGCCCTCACGGTCGGAGCGGCGGAGGACACGTGGAAGGGTTGGCTCGCCCCATGACGCGCGGGCCGAAGGGGAGAGAAGCAGCATGACCCAGATCTCGGTGGGTGGCGCGGGAGTCGACTTTGGCGCGACGACCCTGTTTCGCGATATCACCTTCACCGTCGGCGCCGGGGAGCGCTGGGGGATCGTTGGCCGCAACGGGACTGGCAAAACCACACTGTTCAGGCTGATTACGGGTGCGCTTGAGCCAACACATGGCACAGTAACGCGCCAGTCAGGCCTCACCATCTCGCTACTTGGCCAGCATCGGGACTACGGCGAGGCGGCCACTGTATGGGAGGCAGCTGCCGGTCCGTTCGCGGATCTTCTGGCGCTGGAGCGCTCCCTGGCCGAACAGGCGCAAGCGCTCGCCACGACGCACGACGAAGCAGCGCTCGGACGCTACGGTCGCGACCTCGAGCGTTTCGAGCGCGAGGGCGGATATACCGTCGCGCCGCGCGTGGACGCCGTCCTTCAGGGACTCGGCTTCGATGCCGCCCAGGCACGCACGCGTCCGCTCGAACAATTGAGTGGGGGCGAGCGCGGCCGCGTCGGTCTGGCGCGCCAGCTGGTCGCGCCCTCCGATGTGCTCCTTCTCGACGAGCCGACCAACCATCTGGATCTCGAGACCACACGCTGGCTCGAGCAGTACCTGCAGGAGACCGACCGTACCGTGATCCTCGTCAGCCACGACCGCGCCTTTCTCGCCGCCGTCGTCGATCACGTGCTGCACTTCGAAGGCGATTCGGCGTCGGCCTACGCGGGGAGCTACGAGTCGTTCGTGCAGCAGCGTCAGGAACGGCGGCTCACGCAGCAGCGCGCCTTCGACAAGCAGCAGAAGGTGATTGCGTCGCAGGCGGATTACATCGCGCGCAACATCGCCGGCCAGAACAGCAAGCAGGCCAAAGGACGCCGCAAGCTGCTCGAGCGACTGCCGCGGTTGAGCGCTCCGGTGGGTGCCGAAGGCACGATGGCGCTGCGACTGGAAGTGAGCGAACGCGGTGGTGATCAGGTGGCGGTCGCGGAGCACCTGAGCATCACGGTTGGCGATCGCGTGCTGATCGACGACTTCACCGGCCGCATCATGCGCGGCGACCGACTCGGCATCATCGGGCCGAATGGCGCGGGAAAATCCACACTGCTCAAGACGCTCGTTGGCGAGCGGGCGCCCGACGACGGCGAACTTCGCGTGGGCAACTCGATTCGCGTGGCGTACTACGACCAGCAGCTGGCACAGGTGCCGCTCGACGAGACGCTGTACGACGCGATCCACAATCTCCGACCGCAGTGGGAGCGGCGACTGATCCAGGGGCATCTGGGCCGGTTCGGCTTCTCCGGCGACGAAGTGCAGCGTCGCGCGGCAACGCTATCCGGCGGCGAGCGAGCGCGGGTCGCGCTGGCGATGCTCATGCTCAGCCACGCCAACCTGTTGGTGCTCGACGAGCCGACGAACCATCTGGACGTCGAAACGATCGAAGTACTGGAAGACGCGATCGAGGGTTATGAGGGAACGGTAATCCTCGTGAGCCACGACCGGGCAATGCTCCGTG
>Ga0070658_10002259_pt1 | contig 16171 bp, 14 predicted proteins | sample KBSC13metaG_FD_64664 | JGI IMG/M metagenome (GOLD analysis project Ga0070658, IMG submission 64664) | Corn rhizosphere microbial communities from Kellogg Biological Station, Michigan, USA - KBS C1-3 metaG | ecosystem: Host-associated > Plants > Roots > Rhizosphere > Soil ...
TGATCTATCTGCGCCAGGAAGGCCGCGGCATCGGGCTGATGAGCAAGCTGCACGCCTACAAGCTGCAGGAACAGGGCATGGACACCGTCGACGCCAACCTGCACCTCGGCCTGCCCGCCGACAAGCGCGATTACGGCATCGGCAGCCAGATCCTGCGCGACCTCGGCGTCCGCAAGATCCGCCTGATCACCAACAACCCGAAAAAGATTTACGGCCTGAATGGTTTCGGGCTGTCGATCGTGGAACAGGTGCCGGTACGCGTCGAGCCGGGCGAGCACAACCGCGAATACCTGCAGACGAAGAAGACGCGCCTCGGTCACACCCTGTAATCGCTGTAGAATCTCGCCGTGGCCCGACTGCAACTGATTGTTCCCCTGCTGCTGTGGGTCATCTGGCTCAGCAACGCCGACCAGGTGCAGGCGTGGCAGCTGATACCGGCCGGTCTTGGTACGGTAATTTACCTACTTTCGCTCGCGGCGATCGTGCTGATGGTTCGCCAGTCGGCACGACGCGTGATGCGACGTCACCCGAACGCCGCCGGCGCCGGCGTGGCGCGATTGCATCAGACGGTGTTCGCCGCGCGATGGATCATTCTGTCGCTGCATACGTTCGCCCTGTTTTGCCTGGGCTTCGGACCGTTCATTGAATCGATCACGCCGACATGGGCCGCATCGATCGAGACGGTATCCGCCTCTCTATCGCTGATCCCGATCGCTGCCGCGTGGCTTGGTCTCGTCTGGGCGCAGAACCCGCTCGATCGAGCGGTGCGTGAGCAGAACGCGCTCTACGCCTTCGAGTTCGGCGAACCCGTCTACCCGATCCCGACATTCCGCCAACAGATCCTGGCCGCCTTCCGCCTGCAGATCCTGTTCACGCTCGTCCCCGTGCTGCTGATCGCATTGATGCGCGACGTGGCATACGTCGTCCTGCAACGCCTGGGACACAGCGGCAACAGTGCCACCGATCTGCTACTGACGCTGGGGGCGATGGCGCTGATCTTCATCCTCTCGCCCGAGCTGCTTCGCCGCGTGCTGCCGACGCATCGGCTGCCGGCGTCGGATCTGCGCGATCGGCTGGAGGCGATGTGTCGGCGGCTGAAGTTGCGGTACCGTGAAATCCTCATCTGGCGCACCCACCACACGGTCGACAACGCGGCCGTCATGGGGATCGTGCCGCAGGTGCGGTACATCCTGCTGAGCGACCTGCTCATCGCCACGATGACGCAGGATCAGATCGAAGCCGTCTTCGCCCACGAGGCCGGCCACGTGAAGCATCGGCACATGACGTGGTACCTGGTCTTTTTCATCACGCTCACCCTGGCGCTCAGCATCGCCGGCAACGCGCTGAGCGGCTGGCACCCGATGCCGCAATACCTCTCACCCACGGACCTCGACACGCTGCTGACGCTGAGTGGGATCGTCATGTTCTTGGTCCTTTTCGGAGCCTTATCGCGCTCGATGGAACGCCAGGCCGATGTATTCGCCGCGATGGCGATGACGGCGACCGCCAGTCAGGATCACCCCGTCGGCCGCGATGGCGTGGCCGTCTTCTGCTCGGCATTGGCGAAGGTCGCCCGCGTTAACAACATGCCGCTGGATGGCCAATCAATGGCCTTCGGCAAACGCGGCCTGCGGCTGCTGTACGCCCGCATCGTCAACCACTCGGCCAACTGGCTGCACGGGAGCATCCGCTCGCGGCTCGATTACCTGCAGGGCCTGGTCGACAACCCGCAGCGGCTGGCGGCGTTCAACCGGAACATGCTGCTGATCCGATTGGTGCTGATCGCAGCCCTCATCGGCACGATCGCGTGGGCCACCTTCGCCTGACGCTTACCGCAACGCCGTCTGCGTCGTGCTCGTGTGCGCCTTCACCCACGCCGGCCGCTGCACGCAGATATCGTTCAGCCGGCGGATGATGTCGGTGTGGATCTTTTCGTTCTTGTCGATGTTGACGTGGTTGGTATCCCACTCCAGCAAATCGCGACGCTCGCCACGGACATTCAGATTTTCCATCGACCCGGCGAACTGCGGCTCCGTCTTCAACGGCAAACCGCGAAGCACGGGCAGATAATCCATGAGGCTGCTCTGGTAGTAATTCACGCACCGCTTGACGTTCGTCGGCACGGCCGTGGGGTTCGTCGCGTCGAGACAGACCATCAAATCGACATCAATGTGATGGGCCTGCAGCTTGCGGGCGATGGTGATCACGTCCTCAGCCCCGACCGAGTGGCCGATAAGGCAGAGCGGTTCGTGCTGCGACTGCTTCTCGTACTTGGCGATGATCGCGTCGGCAATCTGCGGGTCTTGCGTTTCCTGGTAGACGTGGGCGCGGATGCCGTCGTCGTTGATCTGCGTCGTCAGCTTGTCGATGCCGGCCGAGAACAGGCCGATCAGGCCGCGGATCAGGTAGACGTTGCCGACGCGCGGCGAATCCGACTGCGGCTGAATCGCCGCGACGTCGCCCCGCTTCATCGAACTGAAACAGCCGAGGTGACCGGCCAGCAGCGCGATCGAGACCGCGGCGCGCAGCATCCAACGTTGGCTTCCCAAATCCATTCCCTGTCTTCCTTCCCCGCGGCGTGAATTTTACTTGCCGCCCGCGCCGCTGCTTCCGCCGGCGCCACCGGCACCGCTGCCGGTCGACGTGCCACCTGCCCCGCCGGCGCCCGTGTTACCGCCGGTAGTATCGCGCTGCGCACCGGCCGCGCCGCTGTTGCCGACGCCCGCGTTCGGTGCGCCAGGGTTGTTATTGACGCCATTGTTATTCTGCGGGCCGACGGTGTTCGTGCCGTTGTTGATCGTGCCGCTGCCGTTGGTGCGGTTGGCGGGGAACGTGGGGTTCACGATGTTGCCGTGCTCGGCATCGGGGTTCTGCACCGCGTTGACCGGCACCTGCTGGCCGTTCGGGCCGACCTGACCGCTGCCACCCGGGCGAACCGTCGCGCCCGGCGGCGTCGCATACCGCGGCGGCACCGGCGGAACGGCCGTGTACGTTTCAGGAATGTTCACGCCCGAGGAGACGACGCCGTTCCGCTGCTGGTACGCCGTGATCGGCAGCGTGAGGACGTTGCCGAAGAACGAGCCGGTATCGGCCACATAATTCAGCCCGTACGGCAGGTCGCCGCGCGAGGCGTAGGCGAAACCGGTCGACCAGCTCTTGGTCGAGCCGTTCTCGTAGTTGGCGTAGCTCTTGTCCCAGTCGCGCAGCTGCATCGCCTGATCGACGACGAGCGGATCGTCATTCACGCGCCCGGTCTGGCCGTATTCCTGGTGCGAGCAGCCGGTGAGAAGGGCCGCCGACGCGATGGCCGTGCAGGCCGCGGTGATGATCGATTTGCGCTTCATCTCGTATGTTCCTTAGACTGTTCCCAAGCTGCTCTACAAGCTGTTGTACTCGATCCGCCGGGGTCCGTCACCGGCGGCGGGAGTTACCGTCAATCACGGATTCCAGAACCGGTCCATCTCGCCCTTCAGCGAATCGTCACGCTTGCTGCTGCGCGTCGGGTCGTCGGGCGTGGCCGACTTCCCTTCGCTCGGGCCGTACGAATACGGGTCCTTCATCGCCGCGTCCTGCCGCTGCCGCATGGCATCGCTGTTGTGATCCTCGCTGGTGCACCCGGCTATGCAACCAGCGACGACGACGAGGGGGAGAAGATTTCGCATAGATGATCCTATGTGACGAAAACCCGATTATCGCTTACCGCTGTCGCCCGAATGTTCGATGGAATAATTCGGGGCTTCCTTGGTGATGGTAATGTCATGCGGGTGCGATTCGGCCATGCTGGCAGCCGAGACGCGGCAGAACTTGGCATTCTTCCGCAGCCCGTCGATCGTCGGCGTGCCGCAATACCCCATGCCGGCCCGCACCCCGCCCACCAGCTGGTAGACGAAATCGCTCAGCGGCCCGCGGTACGGAACCCGGCCTTCGACGCCCTCGGGCACCAGCTTGCTCGTCTCGCGGACGGCACCTTGGCCGTACCGGTCCTTGCTGCCGTTGACCATCGCGCCCATCGAGCCCATGCCCCGATACGTCTTATAGCGACGCCCCATGTGGATGATCGTTTCACCCGGCGATTCATCCAGGCCGGCGAACAGCGACCCCATCATGCAGGCCGACGCCCCGGCGGCGAGGGCCTTGGTGATGTCGCCGCTGTGGCGGATGCCGCCGTCCGCGATCACAGGGACGCCTTCCTTTTCCGCCACGCTCACCGCATTAAAGATCGCCGAGATCTGCGGCACGCCGACGCCGCTGACGATACGCGTCGTGCAGATGGCACCGGGACCGATGCCGACCTTCACGGCATCCACGCCGGCGTCAATCAGGTCGCGGGCACCCTCGGCCGTCGCCACGTTGCCGGCGATCACCTGGATGTTGTGCTGCTTTTTGATCTGCCGCACGGTTTCCATGACGTTTTTGCTGTGGCCGTGGGCGGTGTCGACGATGACGACATCGGCCTCGGCGGCGATCAGGGCTTCGACGCGGCGGAAATCGAGCACACCCACCGCCGCACCGACGCGGAAGCGACCCCGGCTGTCTTTGCAGGCCCGGGGGAAGGCGTGCAGCTTGTCGAGGTCGCGCATCGTGACCAGGCCCGCCAAAGCCCCGTCCTTGTTCACCAGCAGCAGCTTCTCGACCTTGTTGCGGTACAGAATCTTCTCGGCCTCTTCCAGCGAAGTTGTATCGGGAGCGGTGATGAGGTTTTCCTTCGTCATCACCTCGCCGACGCGCCGGCCGTCGTCGTCCTGATACTTCAGGTCGCGCCGCGTGAGGATGCCCACCAGCTTCGCCGGCCGGCCGATGCTGCTGACGCGCTGGCCGACTTCCTTGATCTCGCCGTCAATGATCGGGATGCCACTGACGTTGTACTCCTGCATCACCTGCCGGGCGTCGGCAATGTTGTTGGCCGGCGTGAGGACCACTGGGTCGACGATCACGCCGTTTTCACTCCGCTTCACCTTCTCCACTTCGCGGGCCTGGGCTTCCACCGACAGATTTTTGTGGACGATGCCGATGCCGCCCTCCTGCGCCAGGGCGATCGCCAGGGCCGATTCGGTGACGGTGTCCATCGGGGCGCTGATCAGCGGGATATTGATGTCGATGCCGCGGGTGAGACGGGTGCGGACATCGGCGCTGCTGGGGACAAAGTCGCTGTAAGCCGGCAGGAGGAGTACGTCGTCGAAGGTGATGGCGTCGTAGACGACTTTGGAGTGTTCCATGTGACAGAATTACGGCTTTGGGTGGGGTGTGTCAAGGACGTTCATGAAGGCTTGACGTAAGTGCGATTTTTGAAGTCGATTACGTTCCTTCCATTTTTACTTTCGTTTTCGGCGCGAAATTGGCCCAACTCACGCGACGGCCGTCGTTTGGCCGCATTGCGCTGCGCACGAGTGCGCTCCAAACCGCCCGGCTTAACAGACGACTTAGGTTGCCAAAGAGCTTACCGATGTCGCGCAGCGACGAGCTTCTAAGCTTCTCCCTGTGGGAGAGGTTGGGCGAGGGCAGGCGGGAGCGGGAGACGTTGATGCGTTGTACGACGATCGGAGGCGGAAGCCCTCTTCTCTCGAGGGTCCTCCACGCGCAACGTTCCCCGTTTCAGCCTGCCCTCACCTAACCTCTCCCACAGGGAGAGGCTACTGCCTCGCCGCTGCGCGGCATCGGCTTCCGACGATGATGCTACCGCCGCCAAACCCGTTTGTCGGCGGGAAAACAGGCCTTTTTACAGGTGAATCGCCCTTCCGTCCGCCACGCCGGCGGCTTCCATGACAGCTTCGCTCAGCGTCGGGTGCGGGTGCATGGCTTCGATCAGCTCGGCCTCGGTGGCTTCGAGCTTCTGCGCCACCACCAGCTCGGCCAGCAGTTCGGTGACGTTGTCGCCGATCATGTGCGCGCCGATGAGTTCGCCGTACTTGGCGCCGAAGATCAGCTTCGTGAAGCCCTCGGTATGGCCTGACGCCATCGCCCGGCCGCTGGCCGAGAACGGGAACTTGCCGACCTTGATCTCGATCCCCTGCTCGCGGGCCTTCTTCTCGGTCAAACCAATGCTGGCGACCTGCGGGTGCGTGTAGGTGCAGCCGGGGATCATCTTGTAATTGATGTCGTGGTCGCTGACGCCGAAGATCTTCTCCACCGCATACACGGCCTCGTGGTGCGCCACGTGCGCCAGCCACGGCGGCCCGATCACGTCGCCGGCGGCGTAAACGCCTTCGACGTTCGTCGCGTAAACGTTCGGATCGACCTTGATGTGGTTCTTGAACAGCTCGACCGGGGCATCTTTCTCGAACAAATTCTCCACGTTCCCCGTCACGCCGACGGCCAAGAGGCAGACGTCGCCTTCGACGGTTTCTTCGCCCTTCGGCGTGGTCAGCGTCAGCTTCACGCCGCTGCCGGAGATGTCGGCCGACTCGGTCTTGGTCTTGGTGTAGATCTTGATGCCGCGCTTGGCGAACGAGCGCTCGAGCAGGATCGAGCAATCCTCGTCCTCGATCGGCAGCAGGTGGTCGAGCATTTCGATGATCGTCACCTCGGTGCCCATCGAGTTGTAGAAGTCGGCGAATTCGCAGCCGATCGCGCCGGCGCCGATGACCAGCAGCTTCTTCGGCTGGGTCGGCAGCGTCATGGCTTCGCGGCTGGAGATGATCTTCTTGCCGTCGAACTTGATGTTAGGCAATTCGCGGGCCCGGGCCCCGGTGCAGACGAGGATGTTGGCGGCCGTCACTTCCTTGTCGTTGAACTTCACCTTGTGCGGCGCAACGACCTTGGCGGTGGCCATTTCGTGCTTCACGCCGTACTTGCCGAACAGGTGGGCGATGCCCTTGCTGAGCTTGCCGGCGATGTCACGGCTGCGGCCGATGGCTTTGCCGAAATCGACGGTGAGGTTGTCAAACGCGATGCCCCACTTGTCCTTTTCTTCACGCAGCCGACGCACCAAAGCGCCGTTCTCGAGCAGGGCCTTGGTCGGGATGCAACCCCAGTTCAGACACGTACCGCCGAGGTTTTCCTTCTCGACGCAGAGGACCCGCTTCTTGAGCTGGCCGGCGCGGATGGCCGCGGCGTAGCCGGCGGGGCCGCCGCCGATGACGACCAGATCGTAGTTATAGCTGCCGGCGGGTTTCGCGGGTGCGGGTGCGGGCTTGGACGGCTCTTGATTGAACGGAGCAGTCTTCTGTGCCGATTGGGCGGCACTTTCCGGGGTCGCTTGCGCCTTCGCCGGAGGCGCCGGTTGATTCGCCGGTGCCGACGAAGGCGCAGGCGGCGCGGCTTTGCTGCCGGACGCCTTGGCGTTCTTCTTGACGTCTTCCACCTTTTCCGACGCCTTGGCGACCAGCGCGATCACGCCGCCGACCGGGCACTTCTCGCCCGCCTTCACCAGAATGGCGGCCAGCGTGCCCGATTCGAAGGATTCCATTTCCATGGTGGCCTTGTCGGTCTCCACCTCGGCGACGATTTCGCCGGCTTTGACGGCATCGCCTTCGTTCTTGAGCCACTTGACGATGGTGCCCTCGGTCATGGTGTCCGAAAGCTGCGGCATGGTGATTTCTGCGGGCATGGGTCTCCAAAAAGTCGAGACGCGATCATAGGGCGAACGCGGGTGCATGTCAGCAGGCGCATCGGACGCTTCGCCGGAAACGGCGGGCGGTTGCAGACCGTTGGAGGCAACGATGGACCTGCTCACAGAGGCGGAGAGGCCGAGTTGCCTTCATCAGATGAGCCGGGCGGGCAGCACCCGCTTGCCCTGCCGCAGCACGTGAACGGTGTCCCCCGCCTTCACCGCCCCGCCGCTGCTGGGCCAGTAGCAGTGGAGGATGCGCCGGGAATCTTCGCCCGAAACCGTCACCCCGATCAGCTTCGACATCGGCGCCAGCGACGCCATTTTCACGCTCGTCACCGTCGCCGACCGGATTTCGCCCCCCGCCACCTGCTCCATCGTCCGTTGCCGTCCCCACGCGATGATCGCGCACAACACGGCGGCCGGCAGGCAGAGCAGCGGGACCGTCAGCACCATCCCCAGCGGCGTCGGTTGATCGCGGGCCGTCCACCAGTGCGGGTCGCCCGGGTCGAGGCGTACGGGGATGATCTGTTTCCACGTCACCATCTCGCCGGGCTTACGCGGCAGCTCGCCACCCGCCTGAATTTGCTGGCCGTCGGGCGTTTTGTATCGGACTTGGACCTGCAACGTCTCATCGCGCCGCCCCTCGTGCGCCATGCTCGCGCCCACGGAGACGATTTCCGCATCGACGACGGGACCGGTCTCGATCACGCGGCGCTCGCGCAGGTACTCGCCCATCCGCAGCGCCGACAAGCCGCCGGCCGCGATCAGCAATACGACGGTCAGCGTGAGCCAGGGGCGGACTTCCATCGATAGCCACGGGGACGTGAGGGGGCGAGCGGTCATGTCGTCTGGAGTTTGGCGTTTGGAATTCGGAGTGCAATAGCCCCGCGCATTTGCTCCGAACGCTTAACTTCAGACTATTCCCCGAAGGCCACTTTCGGATTCGACGGGTAAGGCGGCCGGGGCGGCAGCACGCCGCTGTTCGGGACCGCGCGAATGTACCCCTGGTCGACCGCGGCGGCGACGACGCCTTTCACGATGCTGCCCGACGCGACGCCGCCACTCCCGCCGTGCTCGACGAAGCACGCAAACGCCAACTTCGGCTGATCGGCCGGCGCGTAGCCGATCATCCAGGCGTGGGCCGGGTTGACGGTCTGCTCGTGCGTCTTGCTATCGACCAGACCGCGGTACCAGGGCACTTCGGGATTCGGATTTTCGCTCGTGCCGAGCGGGACAATGTCGTACTTCACCCGTCCGTGCGCGTCGCGCAGCGGTTTGCCGGTGACCGGATCGCGATGAATGTCCACCAGGGGCGACGTCTGCGCCGACCCGGTTTTGCCGGCGAGGAGGACGTCGCGCATGAAGGCGGTGTTTCCCGTACCCGCGTCCCGGCCGACAACGTTTTTCATGCCGATGTGCGCCTGCTCCACCGCGGCCGGGTCGAGGTGCAGGTCGACGCGCTCGGTCTCGCCCGGCTGCAGCGTCGGCTTCATCCAGATGCCGCCACGGGCGATCGTCGCTGCGACATTCGCCATCTGGATCGGCGTGGCCGTGACGTCTTCTTCCCCAATCGCCGAGTTCCACGCCATCGACCGCGGCTTCGGGCCCGGCATCTGGTCGGGCAACGACCCCCTAACCTCGCCCGGCAGGCCGATCCCCGTTTTGCGACCCAGGCCGAACTTGTCGAACCAGAAACTTAATCCGCCTACGCCGAGCTTGTCGCCGAGCGTTTCGTGAAAAACGTTGCACGAACGCTCCAGCGCGTCGGCGAAGGTGAGATAGCCGTTCGGGTGCGGATCGCGCCACGGCGATTTATGATATCCCACCGGCGACGACAATCGCTCGGTCCAGCAGCGATAGCTTTGCGTGTACTTGTGCTTGCCGATGATCAGGAAACCACTGCACAGGATCGTCTGGTCCGCATGCATAATGCCTTGCGTGATCGCGCCGAGCCCGACGATGGGTTTCACCGTGCTGCCGGGCTGAGCGGCGTTTGAGATCGCCCGGTTGATCAGCGGCCGATTGAATTTGTCGACCAGGAGCTTCGGCAGCAGGTCATCGATCTGGTTCAGGTCGTACGTCGGCGCCGAGACGAGCGCCCGCACCTCGCCCGTCGGCACATCGATCACCACGGCCGCCCCAGGCATCGGGATGTCAATGTCGGGCACGTCGCCACCGGCGTGGAACTTGACGGTGTTGAACGCCTTCTCGATCTCCGCCTGCAGCGCGATGTCGAGCGTCACCTGAACGTCTTCGCCCGGCACCGGCGCCGTGTCCGAAATGACATGGCCGGCGGCATCGGTCACGCGCACGCCGCGTTTGCCGCGCAACCGGTCTTCCAGCATCGCTTCCAGCCCGTCGCGGCCGATGTCGTCGTTGGCGGTGTATTTCAGGAGCGGATCGTCGCGGTTCGGATCGCTTTTCACGTCCTCGGCGTTCACCTTCGACAGCCGGCCGATCGTCTGGCAGGCGGCGCTGCCGTATGGGTAGCTGCGCATCACCCCGGCCTGTAGAACCAGGCCCGGGTACCGGTCGCTCTGCTGAGCCAGCTCGTTTCGAAGCTCATACGAGATGTGCGGCAGGATGACGTGCGCCGCCGTCTGCTCGGCGACGTTTACCTCGAACTTTTCGACGTCGACATCCCCCCCGCCGCCCAGCCACCGCACGTACCACGGCTGCGGCGCCGATTGCTTCAAAACAGCCTTGCCGTACTTGGCCGACCAGACGATCTGCCGCCGCGCTTCCACCTTCGCGATGATCTGGCGGCGCAGGTCGCTCAAATCCTGCGGCTTCTGGTGCGACACCGTGGCCAGGTCGATCCACATCTGATCGATGTCCAGCAACACGTTCTTCACTTCAGCACTCAGCAGCTTCTTCCGCTCGGCCAGCGGCAGATCGGCGTAATTATCCAGCCGGGCCTTGATGCGGTTGCGGGCGATATTGTTCAGCCACCGCTGATCGCTGTCGCCGGTATGGTCGAACTTGATCGCGCGGTAATCGACGCACGCATCGATGCACGGCAAATCGACGGCCAATTCCCGCCCCTTGCAATCGAGAATCCGCCCCCGCACCGTCGGCTCCAGCGTCTGATTCTGCTGCGCGTCCGCCGCTTCTTCCTGCCAATAGGACCGCCCGACGACCTGCACGCTGACCGCGCGGGCCACCAGGCAAAACAGCACCACGCCGAGGCAGATGAGCAGGAATTGGAGGCGTCGTTCGAACATGGGGGAGGGGTTATTGGTTACTTGTTATTGGTTACTTGCCGTGCCATCCCGCTCGATCGGAGGAGTTGGTTTCCGAGGGTTGTTCACGCTCCGGGATGAAGCTCCGGAGCGAGGAACCGCGGCAAGTAACAAATAACCAGTGACAAGTAACCCATTGCACTCCTTCGCAACAGACGCCTTCCCGCGTTATACTCGACGCCCCGCTTTTGCGGGACCTTTTTTTGGAGCTTCGCAAATGTCCGTTAATGTTGCCGTCGTGGGCGCCACCGGGGCCGTCGGGGAAGAATTCCTCCGCGTGCTGGCCGAGCGCAATTTCCCGATCAAGACCCTCAAGCTTCTCGCCAGCGCGCGCAGCGCCGGCAAGAAAGTGACGTTCAAGGGGGTCGAATACACAATCGAGGAACTGACGCACGACAGCTTCAAGGACGTCCAGATCGCCCTGTTCAGCGCCGGCGGATCGATCAGCAAGGAATTCGGCCCTAGCGCCGTCAAGGCCGGCGCGGTCGTCGTCGACAACAGCAGCGCCTTCCGCATGAAGGACGGCGTTCCGCTGGTCGTGCCCGAAGTGAACCCGCAGGACATCAAGAAGCACAACGGCCTGATCGCCAACCCCAACTGCAGCACGATCATCATGAACGTGCCGATCTGGCCGCTGCACCAGGCGAACAAGATCAAGCGCCTCGTCGTCAGCACCTACCAGGCCGTCAGCGGCGCGGGCGCCTGGGGCCTGCACGAGCTCGAACAGCAGATCAAGCAGCACGCGTCTGGCGAGCCGATCCAAAAGGAAAAGTTCCCCCACCAGATCGTCAACAACCTCTTCAGCCACAACACGGCCATCGGGCCCGAGGGCTACAACGAAGAGGAAATGAAGATGGTGAAGGAGACCCGCAAGATCTTCGGCGACGGCAAGATCATGATCGCCGCCACCTGCGTGCGCGTCCCGATCCCGCGGGCCCACTGCGAGAGCATCAACATCGAGTTCACCAAGCCGATGACGCCCGATGACGTGCGCAAAATCCTCGCCAAGGCCCCCGGCGTGAAGCTGGTCGACCGCATCGAAGAAAACCACTTCCCGATGCCGCTGGAAGCCAGCGGCCAGGACCTGGTCCTCGTCGGCCGAATCCGCCAAGACATCAGCCGGGACGACGGCCGTGGGATTGAGCTGTTTGTCGCGGGTGATCAGATCCGCAAGGGCGCGGCGACCAACGCGGTGCAGATCGCGGAGAAGCTGGTTTAGATCATCTCGATTGACCAAGCGTAGGGCACGCTCTTGCGTGCAGCTGGTCACCCTAGCTTGTAGTTCTGCCTTTCATCCTGAAAAGCGAATGCCCCGCATTTTCGGCGGGGATAACCTCTTGGGATAAAAGCGGTGCGTGAGTGGTTACTTTGCTATCTGACCTGCGCGCCGGAGAATACTGGTTATGCAGCACGCGGAAGCCCCGATCGTCGATGGAATTCGCCAATTCGGCGTGGTTGATCCGTCGGCCGCATACGTCCTTCGCCCCGGAGGTTATGCGGTAATTGTTCGTTCTTCGGGAGACGTAGCGCTCCTTTCGGTCAAAGGCAACTGTTACCTTCCGGGCGGCGGTCAGGAGGACGGGGAAGATGCAGAGGCGGCGGCTGTCCGCGAAGCGCTCGAAGAATGCGGGGCACGTATTCGGATCATTGATCGCATCGGCATGGCCGACGAACTGGTCTTCGCCGCCGGCGAGCAAACTCATTTTCGCAAGCGCTGTACTTTCTTCCGCGCGGAACTACTTACCGAGGTACTCAGCGGCGGCGAGAGCGACCACTCATTGATTTGGGTTTCCCCGGAGCAAGCGGTTTCGCTGCTTCGTCATGGAAGCCAGAAGTGGGCGGTCGCAGAAAGTGCTGTATAACCCGCCGATGCAGTGGACCGAGCCGGCGGGTAAGATTCTTGTGGCTCGAAGGGCGGCTCGGCGCCGGCTCGGCCACTGATCGGCATTACGTTACGCAGCCAGAGCGCCCGATCGCCGAAGTACTGCCCGACCTCGTCCAGACGGTCGTTTCCGCGCTCGTCGCTGCTGGGCGACCAGAACTAGCTGAGCAGTTGACAAAAGTCTCGCTTCGATCCGCGAGCTACGACGACTCCGTTGACGCCGGCTATCTCTATGTCACGCAGAGCCGGCCTCTCAACATTGGCGAGCAAAACACGATCCGCGTGTGCCATGGTGAGTGCGTGACTCTGGACTTGCCTGGCACCGTTCTCATCGATGTCGATAATGTTGGGCGACTGATGGGAATCGAGTTGCTTGGATACTCGGCCGTGTTCAAGCGTCTCGGCGTGGCCGGGTGCCAAGGGGGAGTACTCTCACCCTTGCCTGCATTCGAGAAGCAAGGGTGAGCGTACTCACCCTTGGCACCCCAGAGGCATCCAGCGCACCGTGGATCTCCCCTACCGCCCCAGCTGCTCCGCCAGCCCAACAATGATCCCCTCCGGCCCGCGGAGGTACGCCAGCTTGTATGTGTCGCCGTACTGCATCTGGCCGATGAGCTCGGCCCCGCGGCCGAGCATGCGGGCGACGAGTGCGTCGAGACCGTCGACGGCGAACATCACCCGGCGGAGGCCCAGCGTGTTGACCGGCGCGTCAACCGGCCCGAACCGGACGGCAGCCGGCGTGTGGAACTTGTCCAGCTCGATCCCCTGCCCGTCCGGCGTCCGCAGCATCGCCAGCGTGGCCCGCACGTCCCCCAGCCCGATCAGCTTCCCAACCGCAGGCCCTTCGACGGTCTGCTCGCCCTCGAGCGTCAGACCCAGGTCGATGAAGAACGATTTGGTCGCTTCGAGATCGTCGACAACGATCAGGACGTTGTCTAGGCGGGTGAGGGGCATAGGGTTTCCTTCGCAGCGCGAGTAGATTGTTCAATCATCCGTTGGAAGGAGAACTACTCCTGGACCTTCATACGACCAAAAGGATGGTCGTAAGTATCGATCAACGCGTTCAGCAGGTGAAAAGAAAACCTGGCACCATCCTGGAGTCCATGCAGTGCCGTAACAGCGATCATAGTAGGTGCAACCTGAATCATGTCCCATGCATACCAACGTCGTCTGTGAAACAATCACAAGCCAGACGACGAGATAGACGAACGGCGCTGCCATCGCGATGACCGCAAAACCGCGAAGCGTCCTTTGCCATTGCGGCACGTTGAGATGGCCGTAATGGAGCATCGGAAGTGACATAAACGCATCATCCAGTAATTGTGCACAACCGCTCTCGAACCATAGCTTACTCGCACGGCGGGTGGCAAAGTTTGTACTCTATCCTTGAGTCCCCGGTTCGCGAAGGAAGGTTGAGTACAATCCTTACCACCCGTCGGCTAGGCGTCGAGAAAGAATGAAAATTTATAACCTGCGTTTCAGGCGCATCAGTATCCGGAAGCAGATTAACCTTGAAAAGGCAGCCTGTTGAAGGGAAAGCTAAGAACTATGAAACGCGTCCTCAAGACCTTCGGAACTTTGGCCGGTGTTGTTGCCGTAATCTTGGTTGCTTATATATCCGGTCGCCTCAGCGGCAATGCTCGGATGACCGAACAGATGAAGCGGGAAACCTCCGGCAGCCTTGGCCTGCACGTTGAAACGTTGGCACGACTCCGGACCGGCGACATCGAAGGTGCGGAAAAGTTGCTGGAGCAAAGCGTTGACGTCGCGGTTGTAACGCTGCCGCAAGGGCTTCCATTCGTTCAAGAGCCAACATTAACACAGAATGTCTTGATGGCAGCAAAGACTTATCGCGTGGCCTACGCAACGCAAGACGCATCAGCTAATGCGGTGTTGAAGGACGTCCAACCTCTTCCGATCGATCACAAATATTGCAGCCCCGCGCTCGGTGAAGTCGCGAAAAGGTCGGCCGCGCGCATCGGAAGCTAACCGTCTTACCGCCCCCGCTATCCGTCGCCACCGCTTCGGGCTAATCTGACGCAATGCCCCAACCTTCGCTTCACGAATTGCTCGAAACCGCCGTCGCCGTGGCTCGATTGGGCGGCAAGCACACGCTGCAATACTTTCGCCCGACTTCGAACACAGCGACGGCCGTCGAGTTCAAGGCCGACAAGTCGCCGGTGACGCAGGCGGATCGGGAGGGGGAGTTGATCATCCGCGATGCGATCCTGGCGAAGTTCCCGACGCACAGCGTGCTCGGCGAAGAGCACGGCACGGTGGCCGGCGATCCGGATTACCAGTGGGTGCTCGACCCGATCGACGGCACGAAGAGCTTTATCCACGGCGTGCCGCTGTACAGCACCCTCGTCGGCCTGCAGGTGAAGGGCCGGCCGACGGTCGGGGTGATTTACCTGCCGGCGACGGACGACATCGTATTCGCGGCGACGGGGCTCGGCGCGACATGGCGAAGCGCGACGTTCAACGACAAGCCGGCGAAGGTGTCGGCCGTCGATTCGATCGACAACGCCCTGCTGCTGACCAGCGACGTGATGAACGCCGTCGACCGCAGCGACGCGTTCCTGACGCTGTCCCGCCAGTGCAAATACACCCGCACGTGGGGCGACGCGTACGGCTACTACCTCGTGGCCACGGGGCGGGCGGAGATCATGGTCGACCCGAAGATGAACCCGTGGGATTGTGCGGCGATCATCCCGGTCATCACGGAAGCCGGCGGGTGGTGCAGTGCGTGGAACGGGGATGTGACCATCGACGGCGGGGATTTGTTCGCGTGCAACGCGAAACTGGCGAAGCAGGTGCAGCACGTGTTGGAGCGCTGAACGCCGTTCACGGAATCGATGCCGCGCAGCGGCGAGCTTCTAAGCCTCTCCCCGTGGGAGAGGTTGGGTGAGGGCTGGCCGAAGCGAGACGATCGAGGCGTTGTGCGACTGCCGGAGAAGAGAGGCCCCTCTTCTCACAGACCGTGAACTCGCTCAAGAGTTTCTCGTTTCAGCCTGCCCTCACCTAACCTCTCCCACGGGGAGAGGGACCGGATTAGCCGCTCACGAAGTTGACCGCCCGGCGGAAGATTTCCTGCCACTGCGGGTTGCTCACGCCGGCGATCGCATGGCCGGTGGCGAGGTGAACCGTTCGCCCCTGGCCGGTCTGCTTCACGTACGCCAGCGGCTGGCGGGCGCCGTTCATTTCAGCATCGATCAGCGTGCGGTACTCGGCCAATGGCTTGAGATCGTGGATTTCGTCGTCGAGTTCAAAGTCACTCACGCCCTGCGTGATGGGGTGGCCTGAATCGACAATGTGGGCGGTGTGCTTCTCGACCACCCCGCCCTGCACCCGGCTGCCGACGAGGGGGCCGATATCCGGGTTGTTGATGTTCGTGTTCGCAGCGGTGTGGAGCGTGACGAGGCCGCCGCCCTTCTCGACGAACGCCTTCAGGCGGGCGATGGCGTCGTCGGGGAAGAAATCCCCGTCGGTGAAGAGGAC
>Ga0070658_10002260_pt1 | contig 16170 bp, 12 predicted proteins | sample KBSC13metaG_FD_64664 | JGI IMG/M metagenome (GOLD analysis project Ga0070658, IMG submission 64664) | Corn rhizosphere microbial communities from Kellogg Biological Station, Michigan, USA - KBS C1-3 metaG | ecosystem: Host-associated > Plants > Roots > Rhizosphere > Soil ...
CAATGCGGTTAACTCAACCTCTCAACTTCACCCTCAAATCCCGAAAAATCGCCTCATCCCCAAACTTTGGTGTAGACCCGGCTTCCACCGCAAGATGAAGCTCATCCAACGGAGAGCCTGCGCCTTTAGAAACTTCGAAAACTACCGGCTCCGGGTCATCGCCCAATGCGGTTAACTCAACCTCTCAACTTCAACCTCAAATTCCGAAAAATCGCCTCATCCCCAATCTTTGGTGTAGACCCCTCATCTTTGGGGTAGATCCTTGATTCCTTCATCTTCAACAACGTTTGAAGATGGTGGAGCGTAGCGGATTCGAACCGCTGACCCCTTGCATGCCATGCAAGTGCTCTACCAACTGAGCTAACGCCCCTTTCGGGTGACCCCTTCGCGGGGTGCGGCGGATGTTTATGGGTGATTGCGCGGAGGGGCAAGACGTTTTTATGGAAAATGCGGGGAAAAGTTACAAAGGCTTATGGATTCAAGGATTGAGACGGGTGGGACGTTTCCACGCTTGGCGAGAGATGGGGTTTACCTATGCTCGCGCGCATGTCGAAATATGCAGGGGAACAAGTCTTGGTGGTGAAGCGCGAGCTGTTGGAGAAAATCGGCTCCTTTGAAGGTATCCAGACGGATGGGGTGGAGGAAGCTATGGCGCTTCTGCTGGATCCGGAGAACCATTTTTTCATGGATCGTGCGGAGGCGGAAGAGGATCCGACACACAAGCAGCTCATCCCTTACTGCATTTTCCGCTGTAGGGACCGGATTCTGCATTACACCCGGGGTAAGGCGGGTGGAGAGAGCCGTCTGCACGCCAAGATCTCTGTGGGAGTGGGTGGCCATGTGAATCCGGTGGACATGGGGGAGGGGCGCAAGGGCGCGGCGGCATATCACGCAGCCGTGACGCGCGAGATTGAGGAGGAGCTGGAGCTTCCTGGTTCCCATGAGCATCGCATCATCGCCCTGCTGAACGACGAATCGAATGCCGTGGGGCAAGTCCATCTGGGAATCGTCCATCTGGTCGAGCTGCCGAATGATCTTGTTAGTTCGCGTGAAGATGCGCTCACGGACCTGGGATTTTCGTCGCTTTCCGAGCTGAATGGGCCATTGTTCGAGCGTCTTGAAACTTGGTCTCAATACTGCATCCGGCATTTGGCAGAATGAGCGTAAAAATTCGCCGACTTGGGAAAATAGAGGTGGCGGAGTCTGCGGAATTGGCCCAAAAAAGGAAGTGAGTGGAATAACTTTCTAAACTCTTTGCCCCCAATGCCTGCGAAGAAAAACCCAGATCAGCCAAGAATCCTCATCGTTACCCCGGAGATCACATATCTCCCTCAGGGTATGGGGAATATGACCCAGCGAATGTCTGCAAAAGCGGGTGGGCTGGCGGACGTTTCAGCTTCCTTGGTATCCGCCTTGTTTGAACTGGGAGCGGATGTGCATGTGGCGATGCCGAACTACCGCCGCATGTTTCAGGGGGATGTCTTCAATCTCCATGAAAAAGAGCTGAGGAAGTATCATGAAGTGCTGCCCAACTCGAACATTCATCTAGCGGAAGACCGGATTTTCTACTATCGCGAGCAGGTTTACAGCAACAGCTCGGATGAGGCGATGCGGATTGCCCTGGTGTTCCAGAGGGAGGTGATCAATCATATCGTGCCACAGGTGCGCCCGGATCTCATTCACTGCAATGACTGGATGACGGCCTTAATCCCTGGGATGGCCCGCCGCCGGGGTATCAAGAGTCTTTTCACCGTCCACAATATTCATACGCGGCAAGTGGCGCTGGCCTATGCAGAGGAGATGGGAATCGATGCTGCGGAATTCTGGATGAATCTCTATTTTTCCGGGAATCCGGCGAATTACGATCATGCGCGCTCCCATGTGCCGGTAGATCTGCTAACATCCGGTATTTTTGCGGCCCACTACATCAATACAGTGAGCCCGCGCTTTTTGTGGGAAATCGTGGAGGGCTGGCATCCGGTGGTGCCGGATTCCGTGCGGGCCGAACTGCGGAACAAGTACTATGCGGGCTGCTCTGCCGGAATTCTTAATGCGCCGGACCCATCCTATGATCCGGCCACGGATGATGCGCTGGTGGCGAATTTCACAGCGGATGATTTCGTGGAAGCCAAGGCTGCCAACAAACGTCAACTCCAGAAGGAACTCCACCTTCTGGAGGATGCGAATGCACCGATCTTCTTCTGGCCATCCCGCTTGGACCCGATGCAGAAGGGGCCGCAGCTTTTGACAGACATTCTGCACCAGCTCGTTTCCGATTACTGGCACCAGAATCTACAAGTGGTGGTGATCGCAAACGGTCCGCACCAGCAATGGTTGGATAAAATCGTGCACGCCTTTGACCTTCACGAGCGGGTGGCGGTGGTGGACTTCAATGAGCGCCTTTCGCGGCTGGGGTATGCAGGATCAGACTTCATGCTCATGCCCTCCCAATTTGAGCCATGTGGGCTGCCGCAGATGACCTCTCCGTTGTATGGAAGTCTGGCCGTCGTCCACTCCACGGGCGGATTGTACGATACGGTGCATCATCTGAACGTGGAGCACTCCACCGGCAATGGTTTCCGCTTCGATCATTACAGTGCGGAAGGTCTCCGGTGGGCGATCGATCAGGCGATGGAATTCTACTCCCTGCCTCCAGAGGTGAAGGAAACGCAAATCCGCCGGATCATGAAGGAAAGCGCCAAGGAATTCAGTCACGAAGAAGTGGCCCGTCGTTATATCCAGATCTACGAGGAAATGCTGGCCCGCCCCCTGGTGGAGAAGGAAGCGGGTGAAGAGATCAAGGCTATCGCGGAGAGCCTGGAAAGACAGGAAATCGGTTGAGGGTAAAGCTCACTTCATTACCGTGAGCTTCCATCTCAATTTGCAGCCATCTTACTCTGCCAGAGCGGGGATGGTGGAACATCGTTGGGCCTGCAGATTATGATGCCTGCATGTTTGGCGCGGCCATTCACGTAGTCACTGATAGGGCGATCAATGATGACCATCCGGCCCTTGTCCGTATCCGATGTCGCATGGGTGAAATAGGCTCTATCGCCTACACGCACGATCATTCCCACGTGTGAGGTGTAGCCGCTGGCATCATAGGTGGTGATGGCGCAGACATCGCCATTCTGAAGATATTTCTCTGCGTTTCTCACGCTGGCCTTAGGCACGTGGTAAACCGGCAGCTTGGAAACCTGAGCCTCGATCTGACCCATCGGTGCGATGAGGGATGGGTTGGATCTCAGATAGCGGTAAGCTTTCCATTGCACGGTCATTTCGTGGATTTCACGATGCATTCTCTGGGCGCCTGGCAGGCGGGAAGTGATGTTCGTGGCATAGCCGCGGCGCTGGTTATCGTAAAAGACCTCCTCCAGATGATGCATGCGGCTGAGGTAGCTGCCGGTGCAGACGCCATTCCGATAGCGCTCGATCTCCACCATTTGCAGCATATCCTGCGGCTTGTAGGGACCGGGCTTGTAGGCGAGCATCCGCGCGATCGCCAGAGAGTTTTCATAGTAGGTCCAGCAGTCCATTCCCCTCAGGTTGACAACGGGGGACTCGATCCGGTCATCCACTTCCAGCGAATAATGAATGTAGGGAGTGCCCACCAATTCACGGGCCACCCGGATGGTGCGCTCACCCAGCGGCAGCTTCCGCCAGTTTTCCCGCTCTGCCTTGGCAACGATGGCATAAAACTTGGACTCGCCCTGAAAAACGGTGGAAAGGGGAAGACGCGGTGCCTGTGCTGGTGGCACGGGCTTCTGGCCCATGCTGCAGGAGGTGGCAGAAAGCAGCAGCCCCATGGATAAAAGAGCGACATGAAGTCTCATGGCCCTGCCATACTCTATTTTATCTCCCCAGGAAAGCTGCCATTCAGCATTTTATTTTTCTTCTTCCCGCCAGAGCAGTTGCTCAAAGACAAACCACTGCCGCCACTGGGTGCGAACCACTTCCAGAATCGCATTCGCCCAGATCTGATCGGAGTGATCGCTTTCCCCGCGTTTCCGGGGTGGAAGGATCAGTTCAGGAAAGACCTTTACCTTATACTTCCGCCAGCTTTCCCGCATGATGAAGAGGGGGTAGCAGGGAGCACCGGTGGCACGGGCCAGAAACAGCGGCCCCTTGGGCAGGCGCATGTGCAGGCCAGATCCCACATTCACATCCATGGGTGAAACATCGAAAACGACACGATCTCCCTGAACAGCCACCAGATTTCCCTCCCCGAGCAATCTGGCCAGTTCGATCCCCAGCATGCTTCCACCCTTGTTATAAAGTGTCTTGAATCCGGGCTGGAGAGCTTCCTTCTGGCGCAGTTCCTTTTCTCGCAGGGCCTGCATTTCCGGCTCACGCTCCGGGGCGCGGACTGCATAGAGCGTGCGGTGGAATTTTTGGGCGAACACTGGGGCGGCGATGTCGTAATTCCCCATGTGCGCGGTCAAAATGATACAGCCTTCCGGGCGTGCGGCGATTTCCTGGAAGGTATCCATGCCTTCGACCACCCAATCCACACCGCCTGTGCCGGTTTCACTCCGCAGGCCATCGATGTAGGTGATGGCGAAGTTCCAGAAAACAACCCAGGAACCCCATTTGGCGCGCAGTGGACTCCATGCTGGGAAAAGAGCCCGGAGATTGGCTGCGACTGCATGGCGCTGATTTTTAGCGATCCAATAGAAAAGCAACGTCCATCCACCGATGAGGAAAGGCTCCAGAAACCATGGCGTCACCCGGAGGGCGTGCCGGACTGTCTTGGATGGGAGATCCCCGAAGACGCCCAGGCGCCGGGCTAGGCCGGGCTTTTTCCCAGGAGTTGCATTACCTTCGGTCACGGACGTTTAGGGAAACCCAGGCTGAGGCGGAGATGCAAGCCTGGTCATGAAAATGCCGATTACTCGGTGAAGCCGGTATCCACCAGCAGATGTTGGCTGGTGACTGCTTGATTTGCCAATTCATCACAGCGCTCGTTTTCTGCATGGCCTGCGTGGCCTTTCACCCAGCGCCAGTCCACTTTATGAGGTGCGGAGGCGATGAGCAGCCGTTCCCACAGGTCCCGGTTTTTGACAGGGCGCTTGTCTGCCGTCACCCAGCCTTTGCGCTTCCAGCCATCGATCCATTTTTTAACAATCGCATCAATCAGGTAGCGTGAGTCCGAGTGAAGCTCCACTTCGCAAGGCTCCGTGAGGGTTTCCAGCGCGCTGATGGCGGCCAGCAGTTCCATGCGATTGTTGGTGGTGCGGCGGAATCCGGCGGATATCTCCCTGCGGTGTTTCCCGAATACCATGACGACACCGAAGCCGCCCTTACCAGGATTCCCCTTACATCCACCATCCGTATGCACCACCACCTGCTTCATTCGTCGCGGAACGTGGGCCGGGAGGATGGATGGCCACAAGCCAATTTCACTTCCGGTTTTTAGCCTGATTGAATCGGGATGAGCGCACGGTTTCTTCGTTCTGTTCCGTGGCAGGTGCCGCATGCGGCGGTGGCTCAGCAGAGGGAGCTGGAGTGGCAGGCACAGGCATGGATTTCGCTTTTTTGATTTTCACTGATTTTACCCGTGGCGCATGGGTGCCCTTCGATGAACTGAATTCCGGAAGCTTCCAGCCGGTGCGGGTGAGCAGGGCATCTGCCAGAATCAGCAGGATCAGCGCGATGCCAATGGGCAGTTGCAGGGAAGTCTGTGCAATAAAGGGCGGGCGTAGCCATGCCTTTGATAGATCGAGCAACTCGCGGCCACCGGTTTGATTCGAGACACTGCGGAGTTCCGCCAGCCGTGTGGGATCGAAATCCCATTCCACCGAGGACCCTACACTGATGGGGCCGAATGGCAGCGCGTTTTCTCCTACCTGAATGGCCCCGCGGACGATGCTACCTTCCTCCAGATCCCGCGTAAGGGAGAAATGGCCAGGCTCAATCCGCCGCCAAGGCAGATCATAGGCCGCAGATCCCGAGTCGTCTTTCAGGCGGGCCTTCGGTGGCAGGGCGGAAAGTTTCTGGCCCCACTCCGCATCATCATAGAGCAGATCCAGCGTTAGACGCGTGCCATCCAGCCGCTGGCGGATGGCGATGCCAGGTGGAATGTCCTGCCCCATCAGGAAGCGGCCCATCGTTTGCAGGAAATCTCCATAGCCGGGCCATTTTCTAACGGTTTCGGAAAAATCCCCGCCCAAGGGAAAGGAGACGGCGGCCGTGCGGCCCAGGCCCCGGCGTGCATGGGATACCAGGGGAGCCAGATATTCATCCATGGAAACCAGCGAGACGGTGGCATCCGGGCGGGCGTAGGAGAGATTGTAGCCGTCCACCTGCTTCATCCAGTCCACCGGCTTGGGTGAAATTTCGGACCATCGGCCTGTGGCCTGAGTGCCTACCGGGTCTTTGATAAAGGCGGAGCGGGCAATGGTGACCGTTTCCTGTGAGAAAATCTTCGGGATATCCATCGCGTCTGCGGAAAAGAACACCCGGCCATTGCCGAGCTTCGCGATGTCCTTCAGCAGTGCGGCATCCACATCCTTATCCGTGCCCAGCCCGATCACAGAAATGGTGCAGCCATTGTCGGTCATTTCCTTGATGAGCGTTTTGTAATCGCCCGGCTCTTCGGAATCCTGTGCATCCGAGAAAAGAATCACGTGGCGGGTGCCACTATCCGATTTTTTCAATGCCTCCCACGCTGCCTTGAGAGCGGCGTAAACATAAATGCCGCCACCGGAAGACTCGATCTTACGGACCCGCGCCATCATTTCCTTTTTCTTGTTATCGATGCGGGTGAGCGGGAAAACCGCAGTGGGTTCGCTATCGACGGCCAGCACGGTGACCTGATCCATCATGCCCAGCAGGTCGATGGCATTGGCGGCTCCGGCATTGGCCAGATCCATTTTCTGCATGCCTCCAGGCACCTGCACGGACATGGAGCCGGAGCGATCCAGTGCCATGGCGAGCGCCACCGAAAGCTTCCGGTGCTCGTTTTTCAATTCCATCGAGACAGGCAGCAGTTCATCGATGGAGGATTGGAAATAGCCGCCTGCTCCGAATGACCGCTCTCCACCGACCATGAGAAATCCGCCGCCTTGCTCACGGACGAAGAAATCCAGTGACTTCATGAAATCATTCGGAATTTCGTGCGCCGGGACGTTGTTGAAAATCACGGCTTTTGCTCCAGAAAGCATACCGGGCCTGAGCTGGGTGAGGTCCGTCACGGTCTGGACGGTGAAGTCCAGGGAGGACATCGCCTTGGCCAGCGGGTCATTTTCGTAGCGGGTGGCCAGAATGAGCCGGGGGCCACCTGTTACTTCGATCCAGCGGGTGGCGATGTTGTTTCCCGGGTGGGCATCGTGATCCGGGTGGATTTCTGCCTGATATTCATACCCCCCGGAGCGCGGAATCCGGTCCGTGAATTCCACCGTGGCCAGCCCATTGGCGAGAGTGACCGTGGTCTCGGTCAAGGTCTGACCATTGCGGCGCAGAATCAATGGGAAGGTTCCCTCCATGGAGCCCCGCACGGTGATGGAAATGAGGAATGGCTCGCCCACCTGCGCTCTCTCAGGAAAATTCATCCGCGCCACCCGGGCATCATTTTTTGTTTCCTCCCGGATCAGGCGATAGTCCAGTGGGATACCACGTGCCTGCAACTGGGCAGCGGCTTCCTGGAGAGGCTCAGTGGAATATCCATCGGTAAAAAGCAGCACCCGGGAAGGTCGTTTCTCATCCACCTGGGCAGCGATGGATTGCAGCCCCAGTCCCGTGCGGGTGAGCTTCCGTGAGCCGGTGAAGGAGGAGCCGTCAGCCCCCAATTCCGCCACTTCCGCTGCGTAGTTGATGAAGCGGAGCTGGTCTTTATGGGAAGGCTTCGATTTCAGTAGCAGCCGCTGCCATTCCGGAAGGCCCTTGTCTATCAGATCCTCCGTGGAGTCCGAGCGATCCAGCATCACGTAAAGATCCAGCGAGTTCTGCTGTTTTTGAATGCTGGGGCCGCACAAGGCGAAAACCGCCAACAGCAGAATCAGTGCCCGCAGTGGCTGATGCAGCTTCAGCCCACGCCAGTACCAACCGATCAAGGCGAGTGCAGGAATGAGCAGGAAATATTCTGGAGAGGAAAAAGTCATGAGCTTTTCAAGTGAACGAATGCCATAAATATGCTTTTATGAAACGATGCGTTCAGTTGTGGACGATGAAGCCTTCTGAGTCGTAAACCGCCACGAAACCAGAAGGGCCGCGAGCAGGAGGAGCAGCCACACCTGCCATAGAGGATCCGGAATGGTATTCCGCTCGATAGAGGCGGCTGCAGTGGCGGGGACGGAGTCGCTTTCAGCGCAGGCGCTGAAATCCGCTTCGCGCGTATCGGCGAAGTGAACGGCAGCGGTGAGCAGTGGGATGTTGTTTTGAGAAATGGTTAAAAATCCGGGAGTGGAAATGGCGGATTGCTGAGCGGGGAATGCTTCCGGAGGGAGGGCGTTTCCTGCCGGGTCCGTGGCTGCGGTGATCACCGGCAGACCGGGTGCCAGGGCGAGGGAAATGGGTTGGCTGGTTTCAAGATTCGCCGAAACGGGAGCGATCTTTTTATCGCGGATGGACTCTGCAAAGCGATGCAGAAGGACGATGAATGCGGGCTGGCTGGCTGCATTGGACAGGCGCAGATCGAAGTTGAAGCAGAGCTGCTGCTTGCCCCCTTTTTCGCGGAGAAAAATCAGCGGGCGCGTTTCCTGCCATAGCAGCACTTTATCCGTGGAGGCGCGCTCCAATTGGATCGTCTCCCGCACGAGCAGGGATTGCCAGTTCAGTCCATCCAGCAGGGGATGCGCCTCTGCCAGGATGCCTCCCTTCAGGTAACTACCTGCGCTGGTGCTGTCCTCTACAAAGACGATGGCATGTCCTCCGGGGAGGACCGGGTCCAGTGGATCATAAGCGATGATGGAAAGGTCTGCCGAGGATGCGTCATCGGATAAAGTGATGCCATCCAGAGAGGCCACGAGCTTTTCAGCCAGCTCCGAGTAGGCAGGGGAGGTAACGCTGAAAAGACTGAGCGGCTTTGGCAGCGGCTTTACCAAGGGCAGGATGTTATCGAGTGCGAAGCGGTCATCCGACAGGACAACGCGCACGTTTTTCGCATCGTCAGGGAAAACAGCCTGGAGTGTCACGAGGGCACCGGCTGCCAGATGCAGCGGGCGCGGTTCACTCCCGCCATTTGCCGTCTGAATGGACCAGGTGCGGTCCTGCTCCTGGGAAGAGTAATTGCGCACCAGTGCGCGCCAAACCAGGGCACCTTCCTCATGGGAGAAGGTCACGCCTGTGAAGCCTACGTTCGGAATGGATTCACCCACGGCGATCTGTTTCGCATCAAAGGGTAATGATGCCACCGGTGTATCGGTGACGTAAATCACACTGCCATCCCGCGAGACCAGGGACCGTGCCAGCCGGAGTGCCTGGGTGGGATCGGTGAGGCCCTCCGAGGGATGCCAATTTTCAAGCCGGGCTTTTAGTTCTGCCAGAGAGGTGCCGGAGTAGAGTCGCGGGCGGCCTGCAGTGGCTTCCAGCACGGTGTATTCCACACTGGCGGCGCTGTTTTGCAGTTTGGGCAGCTCATCGGATAGACGATCCAGTGCTGCTTTTTTGAAAACGGACATGGAGGCGGATGAGTCCATGACCAGGGCGATGCGTTGGACGCTGGCGGCTTTCTGATAGCGTGGCTCACTGAGAAACCAGGTGAGCAGTAGCACCGCGATGAGTTGCATCCACAGTGGGACGGAGGAAATGATGCGGTCAAATTTCCGCCCTGTGGCTGCATCCCGCTGGGTACGCTCCAGAAGGAAGAGCGTGGAAACCGGAAGCTGCACCGCCTTGCGCTGTAAAAAATGAATCGCCAACACGGCAGGGATGCCGAGCAGTGCTAACAGGCCAAGAGGATTCGCAAGAGTGAGCATCAGGAATGGATGAAATGTCGCAGCGCCTTCTCACGTGGTGGGCTCGAGTGCCTTCACGGGCAGGGCTTCCCGGAAAAGGGCGGATACGAGTTCTTCTTCGGCAGGAATGCGGGCGAAGGCGGTTTGGTGACGGAAGGCGGAGGTTTTCCAGAGCGTGAAATGATTCACGTAGGCCTCTTGATAACGGCGGAGGATGGCTGGCTCGATCCGGTGGGCATGGCGTGTGCCCGCTTCCGCATCAATGAATTCATAATTTCCTGACCACTCCGGACGTGCCTCGGATGCCAGGAAAGGAGCCATCAGAATCAGAGTGCCATGGCGCTGTCCCAGATGACGCAGAATGGAATCCGGTTCACCGTTGAATAGTAAATCGGATAGGAATACGCGGATCGCATTGGGGCGCAGCGGCAGCCGTGAGAGTTCCGGCGGCAGGGTGGGGTCCTTGGCTTTCAATCCGCGTGCAGCCTCCAGCCACTGGTGGCTGCGCAGGGCCGCAGGGTCCAGTGTTAGGGAGGCATCACCCCTTGCGGCGTGGAGCGCCAGGGATGCTCCGGCAGCCAGACTGCTTTCCGCCAGGAAATAAAACAGCTCTGCGACGCGTGCTGCCTTCAATGGATCGAAAAACATGGAGTCGGACGCATCTAGAATCACATCCACCACCGGACGCACTTCTTCCCGGTAGAGCTTCATGGTATAGCTACCGGTCCGCGCGTAGGCTTGCCAGTTGATATGGCGCGGGTCATCGCCCGGTGAATACGCACGGTGGTCCTGGAAATCCATCGATGAGCCGGTGCCACCACCGGTGAATTCCCCTGCCTGGCCGCGCCACACACGGGAGCGTAGCGGCAGGCGCAGGCGGGCTGCTGCCGCCATCGCGCGTCCATGGCACTGTTGGAGTTCCTCCCGGGTCATTCGTGGGGAGCGTTGAGGGAAAGTTCTGCCTCGGCAATGATCGGCTGATAGCTGCGGAATGCCTGACCAGCCCGTATCAGTAATCCGGCCAGAATGACGGCGTCCACGATGATCACCGCATTCAGGATTTTTTCAGACTCGGAACCATATTCTTCTATCAGGGGTAGGAAGATTGAGGGATTCCAGATGAGTGCCCACAGGATTTTTTCCTCATGCCAGATATTCAGGAAGGTGGCCGCCAGGATGGTGATCAGGCCGGTGGCGAGGAGAAACAGGATGAAAACCGAAAAGCGTTTCGTCTCGATCTTGGTGAAAAAAGTGGCAAGCAGCGCGGGCAGCAGCAGACTGCCCAACAAGCTTAAAAAGACGACGGATTGATCTTCAGGTTGAGGTGCCGTGATGCTCAATACAACCGTTACCACTCCAATGAAAATCAGCAGCGCGGTGAAAAACACTCCGGCAGGCCAACCCGGGTAAAGAAACACGCTGGCGATCCTGCCGGGCACGCCCCGCTTGAGGAAAGGAGCACAGATGGGAGGCAGCAGCAGGGAGGGCTCTGTGAGTGCGACCAGAATGGCCGGGCCGCCGATAAGGCATAGAAATATCGGGGACGACAAAGGTGTAGCCCAGCTTGTAAAGCTGAAGATCACCGCTAGAGCGAACATGACCAGTGCGACCAGACGCGGAATGGTGGAATGGTTTTCCGCAGTCGGTGCAATGGCGGCGATTCCCTGATTGAGGGCACACCAGGCGAAGTAGCCACCAAGAAGAACATAGGCTGCTAGAACTCCATACGCTGCCGGATCCTGCATGGAAAAAAAGCTGGCAAACGAGGAAATTCCTCCCCCCCCGAAGATTATCCGCGGAATGCTGGTGGCGAGCAGGACGATGATGGCAATCGGCACAAGTCGCATGAATCTGTTAGCTCGTGCGGAGAGTCCTACCATCAGGGCGCTCAGGACGGCAGAGGTGAAAAAGATCATCAGCAACATCACCATTTCACCGACGATGTTCATCCCGCCGAAAAAGTAGCGGAGGATCATGTAGGGAATAATGGTCACCAGAACCAAGGCTGTCTGACTGACGATGGAAAACCATTTTCCCAATACGATGCGCGTGCTGTTCAGCCGGGTGAGGACTATCATCTCCATGGTATTCCCGGTGATTTCCGCAGAGAGGGCGGTCGTTCCCCGCATGGGCTGCAGGAAGATGGCCGTGATGCCGAAAATGAAAAAGATGACGCCGGAAATAAAAGTGCCGGCTCCTTCTGCATCAGCTCCGGAGGAGGCGCTGAGGAGAAAGATGAGCATCAGTGACTGAAAGAGCAGGAACTGGATCACAAATGCCTTGGCCCGCAGGCCCTGGCGCAGCTCCTTCACCAGCATCGGCGGAATGTGGTCGGAAAAATCGGATAGAATCTGCATGTCTCAGGAAAGTAGGTTTTGGTCTGCAACAGTGGGCAGGGGAGGGGGAGTCGCGATGGCTTCCTGTCCCGAATTCACACGACCCAGAATGTCGATGAATGCATCCTCCAGATTCCGTTGTTCACGATGGTATTCCACGATGCGCAGTCCGTCCTTCACCATGCGGGCCAGCACATCTGCTGCCTTTGTGGGATCCTGGGTATCGATGCGGATGCGCCCGCCGTGTTTCCGGGCCTCCATGAATTCCACATTCGCCTGGAGAATGCACCAGTCCGAGACAGCTTGGGCATCTCCATCCACCTGCACATCGTATAGGACGCCACCGTAGGTGTCGGACCCGCGCTTGAGGGATTCGGAATCTCCGTGGTGGACGATGCGGCCGTTGTTGATAAACAGCAGGGAATCACACATCTCCCCGAGTTCTGATAGAATGTGGGAGGAGATGAAAATCGTTTTGCCTTCCTTGGCCAGCACGCGGATCAGGTGTTTCAGTTCCACACGAGCCTTCGGGTCCAGGCCAGCGGCAGGCTCGTCCATGATGAGCACCTGAGGATCGTGCAGCAGGGCGCGGCCCAGTCCCAGGCGTTGGGTCATTCCCTTCGAGAGCTTGTTGGAAAAGCGTTCTGCCAGAGGAATGAGGTCCGTGAACTCCATCACTTCCTCGATCCGCTGGCGGCGCTCTTTCCCTTTGTAACCGAGTGCGCGTGCATAGAAGTCCAAGTACTCCAGCACGGTCATGTTGTCATAGTTCCCGAAATGATCCGGCATCCATCCGATGAGGCGGCGCACCTCGGAGGGATGATGCATCACATTGATGCCGCATACTTCCGCATGACCCAGTGTAGGATAGTCCAGCGTGGCCAGTATCCGCATGGTGGTGGTTTTCCCTGCGCCATTGGCTCCCACGAATCCGCACACGGAACCGTGTGGAATTTCGAAGGTTACGCCATTCACGGCCTGCAGGGGGCCGAAGTAGCGGTAGAGGTTGTTGACTTTAAGAGCTGACATGCGTGAAGGGAGTCGGGGGCGGAGGAGCCTGTGTCCTTACTGGATAGGGCCGGTGATCACGGTGTGGGTTTTCTTCCAGTGGATGCCGGAATTGGTCTCGATGCCTGGGGCGGCATCCGTGATGGCTACGAAATGTTTCGGCCGTTGGCGTGCGGTATTCAGCATCTGCCGTTGGCGGCTCACAAAACCATTGGCTTCCTCAGCCAGCACTGGATCGACCATGGAGAATTCCACAGGAGCGGGAGTGAATTTTTTTCCGGTCTGGATGTCATCGGCGCGGTACCACTGTCCGGCATCGTTCAGGTAAAACAGTGTCTTGATAGGGAAATCGAAAGTGGAGACGTAGGTGCCCGCCTTGTCTGCAGCTTCGATTCTACCGCGCGATGGCAGCACGGCACTGAGGATGTGGCCATGCTCGGAACGGCTCTGGAACCAATCGCCACTTGCCCGGAGTTTTCCGTCTTCCGGCTGAAGATTGAAGGTGCCCCGGTAGTCGTTCCGCGAGGTGTAGCGGGCCCAGCGATTGAGGGAAATAGGCACCGGATTGATGGCGCATGCAGGATCAATGGTGAAGGTGGAATTGGTTAGCACACCGGTGCGGGCAAACTGTTCCTGATGGAGGAATACGGCGTGTTGCCCATCATCGGGGCGCACTTCCATCAGCACCCGGCGCATGCCATTCCCGCCGAAGCCATCCTGCAGGATGATCAGCAGAATGAGCAGAAGGCTGGCCCCCAGTGAGATGATGGGAGTGGTGATGAAAAGGCGGTGGCGCTGCCCGGATTTGGCAAATACGAACAAATTCACCGGGCCTACCAGAATGCCGAAGAGGATCAGCACGAAAATGAAGATGGCATATTGGAAGGATTGTGAGCCAAAGGCGGCTTGAAGGGGCCAGCTTCCTTCATAATCATTCCGTAATGAGTCCTGGCGGGGAGGCTCGCCCTTGCTGACCATCTCGATGGTTTCGTTCGGATCCAGCCCTGTTCCGATCGGGTGGATTTTAATGCTTCCGTAACTCGCGTCATTCGGCAGGCCGAGTGAAGCCAGGGTTAAGGAATTACTGTAAATGACCAGATTCCCTCCCAGCCTCACCCATGAGAGGATCGCATTCCGGCTGCCGGGAGGCGTGGCGGTCCAATCCGCATCCGTCATCAGCACCCAGTCATATCCGGAAAATGCCAGCCAGTCGTCCGGCAGTTGCTTGGGATCGAATTTTCCGCCGAAGTTACTTGAGGAGCGATAGCTGCTGGTGAATTTGGCCGCAGCCGCGCTGTCGAGAAGGGAGGCGTTCGGCGTGAACAGTTTTTCACTCAGGAGAACGGCTGGCTGCTTGGGATCCAACTCTCCATTGATGGTGTATTCGGCCGTTCCATAGGAGCCGCCCATTTTGATTGTGAGGTTGGTGCCGCCACCGTAGTTGAACGTCGGTGGCCCTAGCGGAATCATCACGTCCTGGGTGGTGATTTTTTCGCCCGGTACTTCAAAATCGTAGGAGGAAGACGTCCGGCTGTTTTGGCCGAAGCTGGCTCCCGTTTCACAATCCAGATGAATCTTGGTGGTGGATTTTCGGTTATTGGCGATCTTTACCCGCATCGGGAAATACCCTCCCGGAGAAGTGGTGGTAAACAGCCCTGTAATCTCGATGTGAGTGTCCGTCAGCGGATCCACCACTTCGCGGATCAGGGTTTCCTGTGCTGCCAGCGGCAGGAGTAATGCGAGGAAGGTGAGTAACAGGCGCATGGACATGGAAAAATACAGGGAATGAAAAATGATCCGCGGGTGGAATCAATGAGCTGCCAGATTCTTGGGGGTGGCAGTAGATTGGAAGGGGATTTCTTCCAGCAGGGTGCGTACGATGTCATTCGCTGTCAGTCCTTCCACGCGGGCATTGTAATCCAGCACGATGCGGTGGCGCAGAACGGCGTGGGCGATGGCCTTTACGTCCTCGAAGCTGGCATTCACCCGGCCATTCAGCAGGGCTCGTGCCTTCGCTCCAGAAGCCAGGGCCAGCGCTGCCCGTGGGCTGGCTCCATAGCGTATGCCCTTTGCCACGCTGGATTGACCGGGGTGGGTGGCATCCACCAGACGGGCGATGTAGTTCGCCACCACTTCTGGCAGATAGATGCGGCGCACCAGCTCCAGCAGGGAGGTAAAGGTCTCTGCAGCCATGATGGGCTCCACCACGGGTTCCGTCCCCAGTTCACGATGGGAAACGATGCGCTGGAGGGTGCCCACATCATTGCGCGTGACTTCCAGCTTGAAAAGAAAGCGGTCCAACTGGGCTTCCGGTAGCGGATAGGTCCCTTCCAGTTCGATCGGGTTCTGGGTGGCCAGGACGAAAAACGGCTGTGGCAGGGGATGCGTCTGCCCCAGCACCGTCACGCGGCGCTCCTGCATGGCTTCCAGCAGGGCGGACTGGGTTTTGGGCGAGGCCCGATTGATTTCATCCGCCAGCACGATGTTGGTGAACAGAGGACCCGGTTGGAATACGAATTCACGGCGGCCATCCACCTCCTGCAGAACTGGATTTCCAGTAATGTCTCCTGGCAATAAGTCCGGGGTGAACTGCACGCGCTTGGTGTCCAGCTTGAGCAATTTGGAAAGGCCCTTTACCAGTTCGGTTTTGCCAAGACCCGGCAGGCCTTCCAGTAGGATATGGCCACGTGCCAGCACTCCGGTAATCACTAGATCGATCAATTCCGTTTGGCCGAAAAGGACTTCATTCATGCCGCCTTTCAGTAAATCCAGGTGTTTGGCGGCCTCGGCTACTTCCGTTTCGGTGGCGTTTTCCATGACTTGATTGCCGCAACGCTAGCAGGTCTTTCGGCACATGAAATGAAGAAGGATCAGAAATTTTCCCTTTTTATCAAGGTGGGGAATGGCTGAAAAAATTCTCCCTTCCCGCTGGC
>Ga0070658_10002261_pt1 | contig 16166 bp, 16 predicted proteins | sample KBSC13metaG_FD_64664 | JGI IMG/M metagenome (GOLD analysis project Ga0070658, IMG submission 64664) | Corn rhizosphere microbial communities from Kellogg Biological Station, Michigan, USA - KBS C1-3 metaG | ecosystem: Host-associated > Plants > Roots > Rhizosphere > Soil ...
GTCTCTAGCGGCTGGCGGAGCGAATCGAGCACTGGGCGCTGAAACTCCGGAAGCTCGTCAAGGAAGAGGACGCCGAGGTGAGCGAGACTGATTTCGCCCGGCCGCACGCGAAGGCCGCCGCCGACCAGCGCCGGCATCGACGCGCTGTGGTGCGGCGCCCGGAAGGGCCGCTTGCGCCGGATCTTCCCACCGCCGAGCTCGCCCGCGACCGACGCGACCATCGACACTTCGAGCGCCTCGCTCGGCTGCAGCGGCGGAAGGATGCCGGGGAGGCATGCTGCAAGCAGCGATTTTCCGGCGCCGGGCGGGCCGCTCATCAGCAGATTGTGACCGCCCGCCGCAGCGATCTCGAGCGCGCGCTTGGCGACCTCCTGGCCTTTGACCTGGGCGAGGTCGGGGCCGCCCACGGGCGGTTCGGCTTCGGCCGGGTCTGGGGCGGGCACGAGGCTGGTGCCCTTGAGGTGCGCGAGCAGCGCCAGCAGGTCGGGCGCGGCGATCACCTCGAGCTCGCCGGCCCAGCTCGCCTCGCTTCCCTGCGCGGCGGGGCAGATCAGCCCCTTGTCCATCGACGAAGCATGGAGCGCCGCGAGCAGAACGCCCGGCGAAACAGTGATCCGCCCGTCGAGGCACAGTTCGCCGACCGCGACATAATGCGACAGCGCCTCCGCATCGGTCGCTCCAATTGCGGCAAGCAGGCAGAGCGCGATCGGAAGGTCGTAATGCGACCCCTCCTTCGGCAGGTCGGCGGGCGAGAGATTGACGGTGATGACCTTGGGCGGAAGCGCCAGCCCGATCGCGGCAAGCGCCGCCCGGACGCGTTCGCGGCTCTCCGCGACCGCCTTGTCGGGCAAGCCGACGATCGTGAACTTCGGCAATCCCGACGAAAGCTGGACCTGCACTTCGACGGCGCGGGCCTCGAGGCCGAGATAAGCGACAGTGGCGACGGTCGCGGCCATCAGGCCCCGCCCCCCGAACATCCAACGCTGTACAGACTTCCCCCTAGCTCGGCGCCGCCTTGCTAAACCGGCGGGCGCCCTTCCCGCAAGCGCTTGCGCGAACCAGGGTGTTTCACCACATCAACACGCATGATCACGCGGGCACAATGGCGGAGGTTCATCGACCATCCTGTGGTCGAATGGGCGATGTTCGCGCTCGGCGTGATCCTGCTCGTCGTTTCTCCTCTCGTCGGCGCGATCCCCGGTCCGGGTGGTGTAGTGGTCGCCGGCATCGGGCTCGCGCTCGTGCTCAAGACCAGCATGTGGGCGAAGCGCCGCTACGTGAAGTTCAAGCGCTCGAAGCCCAAGGCCGGGCGATGGACCGACTGGGCGCTTCGGCGGCCGAGCGCGAAGCGGCGCGAGGAGCTTCGAAAGGCCTCGCAAAGCGGCTCCGGCGATTGACTTGTCGGCCAGCCTCCACTATCGGCGCGCACGACAGCGGCTGCCTCTTTGGCGGCCCTTTTTCTTTGAATCAAAAGGCATGAGCGATGAAGCGCACCTTCCAGCCGAGCAATCTGGTCCGCAAGCGGCGTCACGGGTTCCGCGCCCGCATGGCGACGGTCGGCGGACGCAAGGTGCTGAACTCGCGCCGCGCGCGCGGCCGCAAGAAACTCAGCGCCTAAGCACGATCAAGAAACGCGCGGACTTCCTTGCCGCCAATGCCGGGCTTCGGGCGAGCACGCCCGGCTTCGTCCTGTTGGTCCGCGACCGCAAGGACAATGACCCGCGGATGCGCGTCGGCTTCACCGTGACCAAGAAGATCGGCGGCGCCGTGGTCCGCAACCGGATGAAGCGCCGCTTCCGCGCCCTCGCCCGCGAGATCGTGACCGCACAGGGTATCCCCGGCGCGGATCATGTAATGATCGGCCGAGCGAACGGCGTCGAGCGCGACTTCGGACTGCTCCGGAGCGAGCTCGCAGGCGCACTCGACAGGCTGCGCAAGCAATGATCGCCCGCCTCATGATCCTGATCGCCCGCGCGTGGCAGAAAGGGCCTTCGCAGATCCTGCCCCCGAGCTGCCGCTACCAGCCGAGCTGCTCGGCCTATGCGATCACCGCGATCCAACGCTATGGCGCTGCGCGCGGCGGCTGGATGGCGTTGAAGCGGATCCTGCGCTGTCACCCGTGGGGCGGACAGGGATATGACCCTGTTCCCGAGAGGACCGAACGTTGAACGATAGCAAGAACATCATCCTCGCGGTGGTCCTGAGCGTGCTGGTCCTGATCGGCTGGGGCTGGGCGACGAACAAATATTTCCCGACCGCAAACCCGCCGAGCACCAAAATCGAAGGCGGCAAGCAGCAGCCCGTCCAGCAGCCGCAGGCGCAACCGAGCGCACCGGCGACCCCGAAAGCGACTCAGAGCGTCGCGTCCGCGCTCGCATCCGGGCCGCGGGTCGCCATCCGCACCGCGTCGCTTCACGGCTCGATCAACCTCAAGGGCGCGCAGATCGACGACCTCCTCCTGCTCGACCAGAAGCAGACGATCGATCCCAATTCTCCGCCGGTCCGGCTGCTCTCGCCGCTCGGAGCGCCGGGAGCCTACATCGCCGAGTTCGGCTGGACCGCGCAGGGCACGCAGGTCCCGACGCTCGACACGATGTGGACGGCGGATCGCCAGCAGCTGGTCCCGGGCAGCCCGGTGACTCTCAGCACGCAAATGCCGGACGGCACCCGCTACCAGATCAGGATCGGGATCGACGACGGCTATCTCTTCACCATCCAGCAGAGCGTCCTGAACGGCTCCGGAAAGCCGATCACCGTCCGCCCGATCGGCCTCGTCAGCCGAGCGAGCAAGTCGAGCGACGTTTCGACCTGGGCGAACCATGTCGGTCCGATCGGCGTGTTCGACGGCGCTGCCGATTATGACGTCGGTTTCGACAATCTGGACGGCGGCGAACCGGGCTTCCTGAGCAAGCTCTTCGGCAATTCGGCCAAGCCGGGCGTGAATTCGTTCAACTCGACCGGCGGGTGGATCGGCTTCACCGACAAATATTGGCTGGCCGCCGCAGTCCCGCCGAGCAACGCAACCGTCGCCGCGGAATTCCGCCGGTCCGATTCAGGCAGCTACCAGGCCGACTACCAGGTCAATCCGACCGCGCTCGCCCCGGGGCAGACGCTGAGCACGCAGGTCCACCTGTTCGCCGGCGCCAAGGAATTCGAGCTTCTGAAGCGATATCAATCCGCCGGAATCCCCGGCCTCACCCGGGCAATCGACTGGGGCTGGTTCCGCTGGTTCATGATCGCGATCTATGACTTGCTGGTCTTCCTCTTCCACACCTTCGGCAACTTCGGCGTCGCGATCATCGCGCTGACCTTCATCGTCCGCGCGATCATGTTCCCGATCGCGCAGAAGCAGTTCCAGTCGATGGCGGCGATGCGCAAGCTGCAGCCGAAAATGAAAGCGATCCAGGAGCGCTTCAAGGACGACAAGCAGCGCCAGCAGCAGGAAATATTGAAGCTCTACCAGGAGGAGAAGGTGAACCCGGCCGCGGGATGCCTTCCGATCCTTCTCCAGATCCCGGTCTTCTACGCGCTGTACAAGGTGCTGCTGGTCAGCGTCGAGATGCGCCACCAGCCCTTCGTCCTGTGGATCAAGGACCTGTCGGCGCGCGATCCGCTGACTCCGATCAACCTGTTTGGCCTCTTGCATTTCACTCCGCCGATGATCCTCGCCATCGGGGTGCTGCCGATTTTGGTGGGCCTGACGCAGTTCATGTCGATGAAGCTCAACCCGCAGGCGATGGACCCGGCGCAGCAGCAGATTTTCGCGATCATGCCGTGGATGATGATCTTCATCTTCGCACCGTTCGCGGCGGGGCTGCAGCTTTACTGGATCACCAACAATTTGCTGACGATCGCGCAGCAATATTGGCTCTATCGCAAGTTCGGCCTGCACCTGTCGGACACCCACCCGGTACACACATGAGCGATCATGCTGACGACGAGCTGGCCGAACGTGCGCGAAAGCTGTTCGCCGGGCCGATCGAGTTTTTGAAGTCTGCGCCCGAGCTCAAGTTCCTACCCGACCCCGAGGCGCCGGAAGTCGCTTTCGCCGGGCGCTCGAACGTCGGCAAGAGCTCGCTCCTCAATGCGCTGACCAACCGCAACGGACTGGCGCGGACCTCGAACACGCCGGGTCGGACCCAGGAGCTCAATTTCTTCGATGTCGGCGAACCGCTGCAGCTGAGGCTCGTGGACATGCCCGGTTACGGTTTCGCCGAGGCGCCGAAGGACTTGGTGAGGCGCTGGCGCCACCTGATGAACGATTATCTGCGCGGCCGGTCGGTGCTGAAACGTGCGCTCGTGCTCGTGGATTCCCGCCATGGCCTGAAGGAAGTCGATCGCGAGATGATGCGCATGCTCGACGATAGCGCGGTCAGCTACCACCTCGTCCTGACCAAGGGGGACAAGGTGAAAGCTTCGGCATTGGGGCCGCTTTACGAGAGCGTTGCCGCCGAGGCCGCGAAGCATCCGGCCGCACACCCGCACATCTTCACGACGTCGAGTGAAACAGGTAGCGGCATTGCCGAGTTACGGACGGCAATCCTCGAAGCTGCAACCTCCTAGGAGCATCGCCTTGCTCAAGCTGATCATCGGCAACCGCGCCTACTCGAGCTGGTCCATGCGCGGCTGGCTCGCCTGCAAGCAGTCGGGCGAGGAGTTCGAGGAATATGTCGTGCCGCTGTTCGGTGAGGATTGGGAAAAGCGCCGCGAAGGCGACGAGTTCGCCCCCTCGCTCGGAAAGGTCCCGATCCTGTGGGACGGCGACATCGTCGTGTGGGACAGCATGGCGATCATCGAGTTCCTCGCCGACCGCTACGGCCCCGCGCTCTACTGGCCCGAGGACGAAGGCGCGCGGGCAGTCGCCCGGTCGATGGCCGCCGAAATGCATTCGGGTTTCGCGAACCTGCGGCGCGAATTGCCGATGAACGTCCGCAAGAGCTTTGCGCCGAAAGAGCTCAGCGATCCGGTCAAGGAGGAGATCGACCGGATCCTGCAGCTGTGGGCGCAGGCGCGGGCGCGGTTCGGCGGGACCGGCGACTTCCTGTTCGGCGACTGGTGCGCGACCGACATGATGTACGCGCCGGTCGTGACCCGGCTGATCACCTACGGCGTGCAGGTCCCTTCATTCGCCGGCGTCTACATGAAGGCAGTGCTGTCGCACCCGGACGTCACCGAATGGATCGACAAGGCGCAGGACGAACCGTGGGTGATCGACGCCTATGAGGAGCACAAGGCGGCCTAATAAGGCGTTCCGTCCTTGTGCACGTAGCGGTCGTCCGCCGTGAACATCATGTCGATATCCGGATATGCGCCGCCCCGATTGGTGCCGGCGCTGACGCAGACGAAGCTGCACGGTTCGCTGCTGCGGTTGATCAGATGGTGTCCGTTGCGGACGCCCATCGGCCAGGCCGCGATATCGCCGGGACCGAGCTCGGTTTCTCCATCGTCCTCGACGAGCACGGCGCGGCCGGAGAGCATGACAAGGAGTTCGTCCTCGCCCTCGTGCCAGTGGCGCTGGCTCGACCAGGCGCCGGGTCTGAGCACGACGTGCCTGGCGCCGAGCTCGGTCAGCCCAGCCGTTTGGCCGACGGGCCGCTGCCATCGCCCGGCGACAGGCTGGTCGAATGGCGACGGGTAGCCCGTACGGTTGGTCTGCTCGATGGCTTCGAGGTTGATCTTGGGCATTCGAGGCTCCCGCTCTTCCGGACCTGCCGAATAGCAGACGGAAGCCGAAAGCCTAGAAGTTGCCTTTGAGCGAGAAGTCGAAGATCGGCCCGACGAGCTCATCGTGACGCTCGATGAAGGCGACCGCGGTGCGGTCGCGATAGCCGTTCCAAACGGTGCGATCCTCGGTGTGACGGCCGTTGAAGATATTCACGACGGAGAAGCGGGCGGTCATCCCCATCACGTTCTTGTCCTCGACAAAGAGGCCCACCATCCACGGGATGTCCAGCGTCTGGTCGATTTCCGTGAGATAATAGTCGCTCGTATTGTGTCGGTGCTGGACACTGGCGCCCCAGGCCATCTGGGTGTGCGGTATGTCGTGACGCAGCTGCAAACTGCCCCAATGATCCCTGACGCCGCTGATCGGCCGAAACTTGCCGGTGAGCGGGTCGCGGACCGACGTCCATTCGAAACCAAGGTCTATATCGAGCTTGGCTCCGGTGAACCCGATCGGGTCGAGCAGAATCGTGCTTGTGCTTTCCGCGCCCGCGCGGCTCGCATGGGGAAGATTGCCGACCCCCTGCTCGTCCTCGTTGATCGGAATGAAATCCACGATGTCCTGGACCGAATAATAATGGAGGTTGAGGCTCGTCTTGCCCCAGCGGCCGAGATCGTGGGCGAAGTCGGTCTCGAACTCCCAACTCTGCGGCGGCACGAGCTGGGGGTTGCCCGCATTCTGGCGGTCCTCGCTCAGCTCCGGCTGGGCAAGGAAATCGTAAAAGCTGATCTGGCCGACGCGTCGCCGGACCTTGAGGCTGATGTCCCAGGCCTTGTCGGGATGCCAGCCGAGGACGATGCTGCCCTTGGGGCGGAAGAATTTGCGCGCCGGCTCCTGGTCGGTGGTGCGATCGAGATGCGAAATCTCGGCCCCCGCGGCGGCCTGCAGATCGAGCTTCGAACTCAGCGGCCGGCTGAGCGTGGCCATGGCCTCGTAGCGGGTTTCGACGACCTTGCCGCTCCCTTCGGGGAACGGGACTTCCTCAAAGTTGTCGTCCGGCTGGAGCGTGAAGAGTCGCCCGTGCTGATCGAGCGAGTTGAACGCGCGCTCGAGCGAGAACTGCCAATTGTTCTTCCCGCCGGTCCAGCTGTATTCGCCGCGGGTTACGGTCTCGCCAATGTGCGTGTCGCGGCTGAAACGTGAGCCTTCGCTTGGCGCCCCGCTGCTGGTGAACCGCAGGATGTCGGTGACGACCAGCGGCTCGTGATCACGGTGGCGCAGCCCGATCAGCTTGAGCCGGCCAGGACCGAGCGCGAACGTATAGTCGCCATTGATGTCGGTTTGGCGGCCCGCGAGATGTTGCACGTCGGTGCGTGCCCGGGTTTCGCCATTCGCCTCGACGCGCGTGTCGGTCAGATGGACGGGATTCCAGTACGGCGTATAGGCAAGGGTCAGATTGCCGACGGACGAACCAGGCCCATTGATCCCGAACTTGCCTTGGAACGTCAGGAGCGAGCTTTCCGAATGAAAGACCTCGTGGCGGGTCTCGGTGAGCACATGGTCGGCATCGTAGATCCAGATCGGGCCGCCGATCCCGCCGCGGCCGAAGTCGTTCTTGACCGAGAAGGTGTAATCGACGGGCCCTTCCTGGCCTGAATAGCTGACGTTTCCACCGTAGAGCTCGGGCCTGGTGTAATGCGCCCGCCAGTCCGCATCATATTCGAACTGCCCTGAAGACTTCTTCGTTTCCTTGAGGATGACGTTGGCCACCTGGCCGGAGAGGCCGGCGATGCCGAGGCTTGCAGCATCGACGATCTCGATCCGCTCGACGCTGCTCGCCGGCGTATTCTGCAGCTGATCGACCGCGCCGCCGGATTTGTTGGTGACCCGCTGGCCGTTGATCAGGACGTTTTCGGATGCCTGGCCGAGTCCGCGGTCCTGGGTGTCGACCATGTGGATGGTGAAGCTCGGCACCTGCGACAGCATGTCGTAGGCGGTCTTCGGCGCGAACCGCGCGAAGTCGGCCGGCGTATAGACGCGCTTCTGCGGGGAGACCGGCTTGGCGACTGGCGGCGGCGCAACCACTGGATCGCTTGGGCCGGCCGCCTGGGCCAGTAGCGGAGCGGGCACAATCAACGCGGCACCCGCAAGCAACCAGCTATTCCGAAGCACGAGCATCATTCCAAAACTCCCCTGCACATCTACGCACGAGCTCGTGCTACATTTGTAGCGTGCTACATTTGTAGCGTGGGCACAAGCCCTTTTTCGATGAACCGACGAACTGAGGCGACGAACTGTGGTAGCCGTATCATACAGCTAGTGCAGCTTCAATCCAAGGCGGTGCTTGTCATGCAGCGATTGAACGCTACGGCTCGGCTATGCCCGCCCCGATCGATCCCGTCGCTCTCGCTCAGGACCTCATTCGCTGCGATAGCGTCACCCCTGCCCGAGGCAAGGTCTTCGACGTCCTCGAGGCCGCGCTTCAGCCGCTAGGCTTCACCGTTCACCGCTGGGTGATGGGCGAGGCGCCGGACGGTCCGACCGAGAACATGGTTGCGATTCGCGGCGACGGCGCGCCGCATTTCGGCTTTGCCGGCCACCTCGACGTCGTCCCCGCCGGCGAAGGGTGGAGCGGCGATCCATTCGCCGCCGACATCGAAGACGGAATCCTCATCGGGCGCGGCGCGAACGACATGAAGAGCGCTATCGCCGCTTATGTCGCCGCCATCTCGCGGTTCGAGCCGGGCGCCGGAACGCTCTCGCTGCTGATCACCGGCGATGAGGAGGGCTATTCGGTCTACGGCACGCCACGGATCATCGACTGGCTCAACGAGCGGCAGGTCCGCCCCGACATGATCCTCATCGGCGAGCCGACCTCGGTCAGCCGGCTCGGCGATACGGTCAAGATCGGCCGTCGCGGGTCGGTCAACATGTGGATCGACGTGCCCGGCATACAGGGCCACGTCGCCTATCCGGAACGGGGCAAGAACCCGGTTGGGCCGCTGGCGCGCGTCATCGCCGCATTGGATTCGCTCCACCTCGACGATGGGACCGACCGCTTCCCGCCATCCAATCTCGAGTTCACGTCGATCTCGACGCCGACCAACGCCAGCAACGTGATCCCGGGCAGCGCGACGGCGCAGCTCAACATCCGCTTCAACGACCTGCAGCGCGGCGCCGACCTGGTGAAGCTGGTCGAGGAGATCGCCGACCGCGAAGCGCCCGGAGCGAAGGTCAGGGCGCGGATTTCAGGCGAGGCATTCCTCACGCCGCCGGGGCAGCTCTACGACGTCGTGGTCGAGGCGATCGAGGAAGAGACCGGGATCGCACCCGAGCTGTCGACGAGTGGTGGTACGTCCGACGGCCGCTTCCTGATCTCGCTTTGCCCGGTCGTCGACTTCGGGCTTCCGAACGCGACGATGCACAAGGTCGGCGAATGCGCGGCGGTCGAGGACATCCGCGCCTTGTCGCGGATCTACGAGCGCATCGTTCGGAAAGTGCTTTCCTAGGCGACGGATTTAGCCGCGCCGCCGCGACTGTTCGCCGCCCAGGCGAGGAACTCATGCTCGAACATGGCGGGCGCGAAGACGAATCCCTGGACGCTGTCGCAGCCCATCGCGCGCAGGATGTCCGCCTCGGCGGCGGTTTCGACCGCCTCGGCGACGACCTCGCAGCCGACGCCCTTGATCAGATGGATCACCGCCTGGACGATCACGCGCGCCTTTTCGCTGCTCTCGATGTCGGCGATCAGCGTCTGGTCGACCTTCACGCGATCGAGCGGCAGGGTGCGAAGGCGCGCGATGTTCGAATAGCCGGTGCCGAAATCGTCGATTGTGATCCGCGCGCCGTCGGCACGCAGACGGGCGATCTCCTCGACCACGGCGGCGCTGGCCTCCATCGCCGCGCTCTCCGTGAACTCGAGCTCGACGAGCGAGAGCGGAACGTCCGCGTCAGCGAATGCCTGACGCAGACGCGGGAAGAAGTCGGGCCGCTCGACCTGGCGCGGGCTGACGTTGAACGAAATCCGGCCGCTGAAGCCGTTGCGGTGCCAGCCTCCGAGCGCGGCGGCGACCTCTCCGATCACCCATTCGCCAATCTCCGCGACGATCCCGGTCCGCTCCGCGACGTCGATGAAGGTATCCGGCAGGCGCATCCCCTCGCGTGGGTGGTTCCATCGCAGCAGCGCCTCGGCGCCCGCTAGCTCGCCCGTGACGAGGCTCATCTGCGGCTGGAAAGCGAGTGCGAACTCGCCCCGCTGAACCGCCTCGGTGAGCGCCTTCTCGGTCTCGATCCGCTGCTGATGCTCCGAAGCGAGGCCGGCGCTGAACAGGCAATATTGCCCGCCGCCGAGGGACTTGGCGCGGTACATTGCGATGTCCGCTGCGCGCATCATGGACTCGATGGTCGTGCCATGGTCGGGGGAGATGGAGATCCCGACCGAGGCGCCGATGTCGACGCTGTGCGAGGAAAGTTCGAACGATTCCGACGTGGCGAGCACCACTCGCCGCGCGATCCGCTCGATCTCCTCGACCGATTCGATTTCCGGAAAGAACATCGTGAATTCGTCGCCGGCCAGACGGGCGAGAAGCGGGCGAACCCGGGCGCTGCCCGTGAACTCGGCATTGACGACGACCCGCAGCCGGTTCGCGACCATGATCAGCAACTGGTCGCCGCGGGCGTGGCCGAGACTGTCGTTGACCATCTTGAAACGGTCGAGATCGACGAACAGCATCGCCGAGCTCGCTCCGTCGAGCACTTCGCTCAGCAGCTTGTCGGCTTCGGAGCGGAAATGAAGGCGGTTCGGAAGCGACGTGACCGGGTCATACATTCCGAGCGCATGCGCATTCTCGATCGAGGCGCGGACCTCGGCGAACAAGGCGTCGACGGCGGAAGCGAGCTTGGGCATCGTCCGGCGGACGGACTCGGGAGCGGGGGAAACCAGATCGCCGTCCTCGACCGCAAGCAGCCGGTCGCCGAGCGCGGCGAGCGCCCGAGTGCTTTCGCTGTTCGGCCGTTCCGCCGCGATATAGCTGATCAGCAGGCAGAAGGCCCCGGCGACGAGCGACGCGAGAATCTTCTCGTCGAGCTCCCTCAGGTAGAGGAGAGCGCCTAGCGAAAAAAGGAAAGAGGCCAGACCAGCAGCACACGACAGGATCGCGTTGCTGATCTTCTGGGCCGTGCCTGCTTTCATTCCGCTGTGCGCCCCGTGCGACGGCAAAGCCCGCCTACATGCCCGCGATAGCCAAGGAGGGTTAAGAAAGCGTCAGCGCAACCGGTCCCTGCGCCTCAGCACGATGTAGAGGCTTCCGCCCCCGCCGTGCCGGCGATGAGCGGCCCTGACGGCGGCGATATCGGCCGCGTGTCGCGACGCGGCGAGCCAGTCGTGCACCGCCGCGCGGATCGCTCCGCGCCGGATCGGCGGCTCGCCCGGGCGGTGATGGCCGGTGACGAGGAGCACCAGCCTCTCTCCCCGCGCAATCGCCTGGTCGAGCGCTCGATCGATCGCACGCCAGGCACCGTCGAGGCTCATCCCGTGAAGGTCGACGACACGGTCCGGAGTGATCGTCCCGCCGCGGAGCCGGCGATCCCAGCGACTGTCGAGAGTCGTTCCGACCGCGCGACGAGCGGCTTGCACATGCACCTGCGGAGCTGGCTGTGAACCAACTCTCTGTACCGGATTTAGCGTAATATTATCAGGTGCTTTTGCGTCTTTCTTCTCACGTGATAGTGGCCGGATGGTCGAGGCGACCCGCGCCCACAGCGCGGACTCCTCAGGGCTGAGCGAACGCACGCGCCGCCGCGCCTTTGGGCAGCAAAATGTAGGCCACGCCGTTCGCAGACATTCCGCCGGCGATCTGGGTGGCTTCGGGCCCGGAACCCCAGAAGGTGTCAAAGCGGTTCGGGCCCTTGATTGCGCCGCCGGTATCCTGTGCGACCCACAGGCCATAGGCTTCGGGCCGGTCGACGGCGAGGTAGACCGGCGCGCCGAGCGGGACGAACTTGGGATCGGCCGCGACGGTCGCTCGGGCGCTGACCGGGACGTTGAGCGCTCCGACCGGTCCCGGGCCGTTCAACACCCTGAAGAAAATGTAGGACGCGTTCTCGCGCATCAATTCTCGAGCTGCGTCCGGGTTGGCGCGCATCCAGGCCTTGATCGACTGCATGCTGGCGCCGCCCTGCGGAAGAATCCCGCGATCTCTCAGCAGCTTGCCGATCGCCGTGTATGGAAGGCCGTTCTGATCGGCATAAGCGATCTGCATGCTCGTCCCGTCGGGAAAGACGACCTGCGCCGATCCCTGGATCTCGGCGAAGAACAGTTCGACCGGATCGACCGCCCAGGCGATCTCGAGTCCTTTATTGGCGAGCGCGCCCGCTTCGATGTCGCCGCGCGCATAATAAGGGACGCATGTCCCGGTCTCGTCGACACGACCGCGCCCGGTCGTCGCATCGGGCCGGGTGCAGCGCACGAGGTCGGGCGGGACCGTGTAGATGGGGGCATAGCCGGGCTGCGGCACGCGCGATCCCTGGATCTCCGGCTCGTAATAGCCGGTCGCAAACGCCTTGCCGGTCCCGACGCGCACCCAATCGAAATTGTCCCTGAAGAAGGTCGCCGCCTGCTCGAGCGGAACGGTGGCCGAGGCGGCACAAAGCGGCACCCAATCAGCGCCTTGGGCAAGCCCCGACTGATCCTTGCGGCGGACGAGCACGGGACAGCTGATTCGGAAGGCGGCGAGCGCGCGCTCAGCCCATTGGTCGTAGATGACTGGCGCCGGGGGGACTAGCGCGACGCCGGCTTCGCGCGCGTTCGTAGGCGGCGGCGGAGTGACTGGTTGCGGTGGAGTCGTGACCGGCGGCTGGGTGATCGGCGGCGGAGGAGTCGGTTGGGCCGCGCAGGCGGCGAGAAGCAAGGCGGATGCGAGCGCGAACGCGCGTGTCGCGAAACTCACGCTTCCTCGTCGGTCTCGATCAGCAGCCAATTGGGGTCGCGCGTCGCGAGGTCGCGGCGGAAGGTCCAAAGATCGCGGGTCTGGACCGCATCGCTCATCGAGCCGGCGACGACCTGCCCTTCGGCATTGCGCGTGACCGCGGCGATGTCGGCCTCGAACCGGACCGTCACCAATGCGACCGACCGTTCGACATTGGCTTCGGAAATGACCGCCTGCTCGATCGTGACGAGCCGATTGTCGAGCGTCAGCCCTTCCTTCTTCCGCTGCTCGACCGCGCCGGCGAAGGTTTCGAAGACATGCGGATCGACATGCGGCTTCAAGGTGTCGACATCGCCTTTCCAGAAGGCTTCGAGGATCAGCCGGTAGGCCGATTTCGCGCCTTCGAGGAACCGCGCCACATCGAAGGTCGGATCGGCGGCGAGGATCGCGCGCACACCCGGGCCGGCGAGCGGCACATAAGCGAGGTCGGCGCCGTTGTCGGCGGCCGGTGCGGTTGCCGGAGGCTGCGCCACCCGTGGCTCGACCCGCGGGTCCTGGTCTGCGGGCTTGAGGATCGGCTGCTGCTCATGCCCGGTGCGCTCGCCGAGCACGCTGTAGAGGCGCAACCCGATGAACAAGGCGACCAGGGCAAGGATGACGATGACGGTCAATTCGCGATTATCCTATCGATCTTGGTCTTCAACATAGTGCGCCGCGCGTAAATATTCCAACACCGCCAAACGCACGAGCGCGGCATTGCGCCTCATAATCGCGGCTGCTAGGCGCACCTGCCTGATCAGCCGCCTCCGGAAGGCGGCTCCCAACACGATGTAACAGCTTGCAAGGACAGGATTCATGGCGGACCAGGAACCGGCCTCGAATGGCAACGGCTCGGGCGAAAACAGCAACGAACCGCAGCTTTCGATCCTCGCCCAGTACACCAAGGACCTGTCGGTCGAAAATCCGAGCGCTCCGCAGGTCTTCTCTTGGCAAGTCCAGCCCGGGCTCGACGTGCAGTTCAACATCGCGGTCAACACCGCGGCCGAGGACGTCCACGAGGTCACGCTCAAGATCGAGGTGTCGGCGCGCTCGGAGAACGGCGTCCACTTCGTCGTCGATCTCAGTTACGCCGGGCTGTTCGGCCTTCGCAATCTGCCCGCGGAAGCGCTCCAGCCGTTCCTTCTGGTTGAAGCTCCGCGGATGCTTTTCCCCTTTGCTCGCCAGATCGTCTCGGAGGCGATCGCCAACGCCGGCTTCCCTCCTCTCCTGCTCGACCCGATCGATTTCGCATCCGCTTATATGTCCCAGGTGCAGCAGCTGCAGGAGGGCGAAGGCGGGGCAGCCGCTGCCGAGCCGGCCGAGGCTGCCGGGGAAGAGCCTGGCGACGCCTGACGTTTTCGCGCTCCGGGGGGCGTTGAACCGATGAACCTCGCCCGCTCGCTCGGATCCGTCGGCGGGCTGACCTTCGCCAGCCGAGTGCTCGGCCTCGCCCGTGACATGCTGTTCGCGCAGTTCGTCGGCGCGAACTTCGCGTCGGACGCCTTTGCCGTTGCCTGGCGAATGCCCAACATGTTCCGCGCGCTGTTTGCTGAAGGCGCCTTCTCCGCGGCGTTCATCCCGATGTTCAACAAGAAGGTCGGAGACAAGGACGGTCCGGGGCTGCCGGCGGGCGTCGACTTCGCCGAGGACGCGCTTTCGGTGCTGCTTCCGGTGCTGGTCCTCATGACCGTGCTGCTCGAGCTGTTGGCCTGGCCCGCGACCTACCTAATCTCGCTCGGCTTCCACGGGGCGTCGGACGAGCAGTTCGCTTTCGCGGTGATGCTCGCGCGATTCACCTTCCCCTATCTGATGCTGATCTCGCTCGCTTCGCTGCTCGGGGGAATCCTCAACTCACTGCATAAATTCTGGGTCGCCGCCGCGGCGCCGATCCTGCTCAACGTCGCGCAGATCGTCGCTTTGCTGTTCTTCCACACGCACGAGCCGATGACCACGACCAAGTACCAGGCGATCTCGGTCACGGTCGGCGGCGCCCTGCAGCTCGCCTGGCTCGCGCAATCCTGCTGGGCCAATCACGTCCGCCTCAAAATCAAGTGGCCGACCTTCAACGCGGACGTGAAGCGGCTGTTGCGGCTGATCGGACCGGCGGCGGCGGGCGCCGGCGCGGTTCAGTTCAACCTGCTCATTTCGACCGCTCTTGCGACCGGCCTGCTGCCGCACGGATCGGTGTCGTACATTTATTATGCCGACCGGCTGAACCAGCTGCCGCTCGGCCTCATCGGGATTGGTCTCGGCACGGTTTTGCTTCCGACGATTTCTCTCCAGCTCGGCCGCGGCGCGGAGAGCGAAGCGATGACGACGCAGAACCGCGGGCTCGAGCTCGCGCTGTTCTTCACGCTTCCGGCGACGGTGGCGCTGGTGATCTGCGGCGTTCCGATCATCACCGGCCTGTTCCAGCACGGTCAATTCGACGCCACGGATTCGCTGAGGACGGGCCAGGCGCTCGCCGCCTTCTCGGTCGGGCTTCCGTCCTACATTCTCGTGAAGGTGCTCACCCCCGGCTATTACGCGCGGCACGACACGAAGACTCCGATGCGCTTCGCGATGATCTCGATCGCGGTGAACCTTGTGCTCAACCTCGCCCTGATCCTGCCGCTGAGGCACATGGGCCCGCCGCTGGCGACCGCGCTCGCATCGACTGTCAACGTCTGGATGCTTTATCACACGCTCAAGAAGCGCGGCCATTTCGAGGCGGACGCCCGGCTTCGGCGAAGGGTACCGCGGCTCGCCATCGCTGCGCTGATCATGGGAGTGGCGCTATTCTGGTTCGCGCCGCTCATCGATCCCTATCTCACCGGGTCGATCGTCCGCCGAACCCTCGCGCTCGGCGCGCTGGTCGGAGCCGGCGCGGCGGTTTACGCGATTGGCTGTTTCCTCACGGGCGGCTTCGTGATTGACGATCTGAAGCTGATGGTCGGGCGGGGACGGAAAGGATGACGACGACGAAGCCGATGCGCGTACTTTCGGGAATCCAGCCGACCGGCGGCCTCCACCTCGGCAATCTGCTCGGCGCGATCCTGCGCTGGGTCAGGATGCAGGACGAGGCCGAATGCCTGTTTTTCCTGGCCGACCTTCATGCACTGACGGTCGATGTCGATCCGGCCGAACTGCGCTCGAACGTGCGCGAAATGGCCGCGGCTTTGATCGCCAGCGGAATCGACCCGAAGAAATCCATTCTGTTCGCGCAAAGCGCGGTCCCGGCTCACGCCGAGCTCGCCTGGCTGCTTCAGTGCACCGCGCGCATGGGCTGGCTCAACCGAATGACGCAGTTCAAGGAGAAGTCGGGAAAGAACCGTGAGGGCGCCTCGGTCGGGCTGTATACCTATCCGGTCCTCCAGGCCGCCGACATCCTGCTCTACCAGGCGACGCACGTACCGGTCGGCGAGGACCAGAAGCAGCATGTCGAGCTGACCCGCGACATCGCGATGAAGTTCAACAACGACTTCGACGTCGAGCTGTTCGTTCCGCCCGAACCGTTCATCGGCGGCGGCGCGGCCGCGCGCGTGATGAGCCTTCGGGAC
>Ga0070658_10002262_pt1 | contig 16165 bp, 12 predicted proteins | sample KBSC13metaG_FD_64664 | JGI IMG/M metagenome (GOLD analysis project Ga0070658, IMG submission 64664) | Corn rhizosphere microbial communities from Kellogg Biological Station, Michigan, USA - KBS C1-3 metaG | ecosystem: Host-associated > Plants > Roots > Rhizosphere > Soil ...
CGTGTTGTACACGCCACCCGTCTTCACCGGGTACCCTGAGTCGGTCGCGCCAGATGCGACGTTGCCCTGCACGTTCGCGATTGTGCCGCCCGAGCCGCCACCCTCGATGACGTTGACCTTGAGGATGCCCGTGCCCGCACTGCCGTTCATGGCGACATTTGCGGTACCGCTTACGAACGTCGTCGGGCAGGTGACGCGAATCGCCAACTTACCTGCCACGTTGACCTCCCACGAGCCGGTCGACGTGATCGACGTCGCAGGGGTCGGGGTGTCCGTCGGGTACGGGTATACGGTCGTTGCGGCTGACCACGTCGTACCGTCCGCGCCCAGCGTGTTGACTGTTAACGTGCCCGAGAACGTACCGCTGACAATCATAGTCACGGTCGACACACCGTCACAGGACATGACCACGGACTGTCCGACAGCGGTAATCGTGCCGTTGCCACTGTTCCGGTCGGCGCGGGCCGGGAGCGCACTTGCCAGCGCGAAGGCAAGGAACAGAAGAGGTATGAGCGAGCGGTAACGTTTCATCGAGGCGGTCCTTTCAGCGGACGTGAAAAAAGCCGCTACCGTGAAACGGCGGGCGGCTGAGAACGGATATGAGAAAGCACCCCGCGTCGGTGTGACGGGAGGTGCCTGATTTTATTGATACCCTAGGGGGTGGGTATTGTAACGGTTTACATGTTACCGAAAGGTCAACATGGTGTTACCCGATGGGGAAGATGGGTCTTGACCTTTGGGTAACATGGTCTTCCCCATCGGGTGATTTCTTCTTATCATAGACCGTCATAGACTATCTTACAGAGAAAACGACATATTGCGCCTTTTTGCAGATGGCGCTGGGCAATATTTTAATGCTCGCTTGCTTCGCAATTATTTTTCGAATGGGTCATCGTCATCATCTTCTTTGCTGGCGAGACTGTCAATGACAGCGTCGTACTCCGCATCTGTAATAAGTTGCAACCACGCCCGATAGAAACCTGGATAGTTCAGGTGGTATGCTTTCGACCTGCCCGTGCGCCTCTGTGTTGTGAAGTCCTCGATAATCCCGCGTTTGACTAGAATCGCAGTGGCCCGGTCTACCTGCTTCGCCGATAACCTGCACTCATCCCACCATTCAGCGCGTGTTTTGATTACGATGTCATGTTTGTTCGAGGTGCGATAGTACCGTGTCTTCTTACTGCCCTCGCGATTTGGCTGGAACCAGAACAACAACTGTGACAACATTATCCCGGCAACAAGGTCACCGGCCATATCAACATAGATTTTCTTGAAGTCCACAGTATCCTTGGTTTTCTTTTCCCAAGAATTGTAAGCGGCCCATATGCCGTCGGTTTCAGCCTGCGAATATTTCGCTTTAGCAAGCGTTCGTTTTGATGGTAAGGTTGACGGATTCGATGTCGAATGGTAAACTGTAGGCATATCACAGCGGTCCTCCTTCTCAGGCCGCAGGGTGTAGAAAGCGGTCGCCTCTGGTAAAGGCGGGCGCTTTCGTCTTTATTCGGTTGTCTTATTTTTCGTCTGCTTATTCATCTCCGCGCTCAGTAGCTTGCGCAGCATTTTTGACAAGCCGCCTTTTTGGGATTTCCCCCACTCAATGACTTCTTTGCTCAAGAACACCTGAACGCGTACGTAGCCCTGCCCGCTGCCTTTCGGCCTACCAATCCGTGGTTGATTTTCCATGTCAATATTATATCATATCTATGCGCCTAAAAATAAGTCTTTAATCTATTGACACTTTTGACTTATTAGGCGTATAATAAGTCTATAAACAAATCGGCCCCGGCCATCGCGCCAACGATAACCGGAGCCTATCACCGAAGAAAGAGAGACTTTCGACGATGCTTAACAACTATTATGGACCCAATATCCGCGTTTCGGTTGCGCGTCCTGCTCCTCGACCTTACGTTCCTGTCCGCGCCCGTATCGCCGCTCCGTTCCTGACGGCCTACGCGCCGAAGCCCGCGCCGGCCGTTGCACCGGTCCCGGTCGAGTTCGCCGCTGCGTTCGCCCAGCTGATGGAAACCCGCCAGTGGGTCAACGGCTACACTCGCCGCAACGGAACGAAGGTTGCCGGTTACATCCGTCGGAAGGCAGGTGTAGCGTAATGGCGTACGACCTCAAAGAACTTGACGGCCATGAAGCGCCGACACCGGCGCGTATGTCATTCACATTTGCCTCGGCGCTTGAGCAATACCTTTCGTTACGCAAACAGGCGACCGCCATCCTCGCACAGTGTCCCGAACTCTCAGCGTTCCTTGGTGCTATCAAAGATGGCGACTATGCCAGCGCTCATGACGCGGCTATGGCCGATTATTAGACCGGACGGGCACACGGAGGTGCCCTATTGTCGAATCCTGCACCGCCTTGTATAATGGAGTCCCAGCGCAACTATTCGGTTGTGGGGGTGTCTACGATTGTAGGAGGAGCAACAGTTTTGAATCTTCCGCTTTTCTGTATCGGAGCAATTGTGCTATTAACTGGTTGCGCTCCTCAGCGGGTCGAACAAGCGCCGACGAAATGGGAATACCAAATACTTGATATTCCTGACCCGCAACTGGACACCCAGTTAAACACGCAAGGCGCTCTTGGCTGGGAGGTAATCTATGCGCGGCGGGCTGACACCTCAGAATACGTCAACATGCCGGGACACGAACCGTTACCCGGTGACTTCGCCTACGAGATTATATTCAAGAGGCCAAGAAGCCGAAACTGAGGAATGAAATGATTAAACCACCAATTGGCTATGTAGTGGCCGTCATAGGAACAATCATCGTTTGTGGTGTGTTTCAGCGCCTAACTCGACCGATATCACCAGTAGCAAACGCTCAGTCCACGACGATAGGCTTTCCTGTGCCATGTGCCGTTGAGTCAAAGTTTTCAAAAGGCACTTGCACCGAACAACCAAGGGGGAAACCAACCTACAAGCTTATGCGACAGCTTCGTGGTGGGTCAGTCGAATTACTTCGAGCCGATGTCGTCTATCAGCGAAAACTTTAGCGGTCTTCTAGGTATCCAATCACGAATGCCGTGATTGCTCCTCCAAAATAAAGTAGCGCTTGAGACGAGTTTAGGTTAAGTGTGTTCTGTGTATATGCCCCTGTTCCGGCTGCGACGGAGGCAATAATGACATCGCCATGCCCTCCCGACGGGGTCGTGCCGTCACTAGTGCCGAATGAAATTGTCGCAACGCCGCTTAGAATCGCAAGCATTCGAGTCGACGTTGCCGGGATTAGCGAGGAGAAACTTTTACTAGTTGACGTGCCAACGTTCGCGAGGGTTACCGCGAATGGTGACGACGCTATATCGACCTTGTATCGTACCTCGTTACCGACCCTCTGGAACTTATAGATATGCGCGCTCGCGTCCGTCAGGAACGACCCAACGTACCTGTGACTCGTGGTGCCGTCGTTCCAGGCCGAGCCTTGATAATTATTGCTTGGCGCAGTACTACTGACCGTGACGGCCGAATTGCTGGTCAAAAAGACGTAATACAGCGTCGATGCGGCCAACGTCGGCGAGTTCGAAATCACGGACGCCACCGTGTACGACAACCCATTAGCGAGGCCGACAGTACCTGTGTTGACCTGAATCTGCGTGGTCGACGAATAGAGCAGATTGCACCCCGAAATATAGTCACTCGGCAGCGCGGTTGCGGCAGGCGAGGAACTGACGAAGTTCGTTCCGTCGCTGGTTAAGACGTTCCCGCTCGTGCCGGCCGTCGCTGGGTACGTCGCGGTCGACCACGTCGGATCGGCCGAACCGCCGCCACTACGAAGCACCTGCCCCGCCGAACCTGCCGCCGTCACGCCAAGTGCGCTCGCCCCATTGCCAAGCATGACACCGTGCGCGGTGAACGATGCCGCACCGGTGCCGCCGTACGGGACCGTTATCCCTGTCCCGTTCCAAACGCCGGTACCGATGGTCCCAAGGATGGTTATCAGGCCAAACGTCGGAGTCGCCGAACCGCCCGTCATGTTGCCGAGCACGTAGCCGCTCGTCTGCGATGCCCACGAACCGGCCGGTGTTGTGGTCGCGGTCGCCCACGTAATGCCTGTCGGGCCACTGATGGACGTTACGGTACCGCCACCGAGATTTGCAGGAGATACCACTATCCACGCTGTTGGGTCCGTCCCGACAACCGCACCACCGGTGACCAACTCCCAGCTAGTTTGTAGTTCGGCAGTGCCCTGCCCCGTAAAAACCAGTGAGCCATACGACACGATAGCACCCGTCGCGTACCAGTACGGGCGCACCATGGCCCCCGCGCCGGTCACCTGCCACGGTCCATTGTCGACATGTGCCGCATACGGCGGCGAACCTGTGCCGCCCTGGTTGACCGCAAGAATGATAGACCCGGCTGACGTTCCAGTGCCGTCGACTGTCGGGGTGCCGCTGAGTGTAATAGCTGATGTCGCCGTCACGGTCGCAATGCCAAAATAAGCGCGCGGGTCTTTGTTCGTCGGCGTCCACTCCCCGCTGATGATTTCGAGCACCTGGCCGTTCGAGCCGCCGCCCGTAGAAATCGATGGTAGGCCGACTTGAGGCTGCACCCACACGGTAGCCGTCGTATCGACCGTGATATTGACGCTGCCATGCATGAGCCACAGCGCAGGACCGTTCTGCGACCCGCGCTCAACGACCACATAGCCGCCCGGTGCGATGACTGCCCCGGTCGCGTACCACGACGGCCGGGTCCACGCGCCGCTCTGGACCACATACGGGCCACGGTCCTTCGCGGTTGCCTGAGACGTTGCCAGGCAGATGTCACCAACCAAGAGGCCGACACCGTCAACCGTCTGAGTGCCACTAAGCGTCAGGTTCGTCGAAGCTGCCGCCTTAGCGGTCCCGAGTTGCGTGGACGTTGACGGGGTGGACGGAGCGCCATCATGGGACACGACAACCCAGTTCGTATTACCGGCGTCACCCCGTAAGGTCAGGCATTCACCCTGATTGTAAAGTTGGAGCGATGCCAACCCTCCAATCGTGTCTCCCGCGTACGGGGTGATGGTTAGCGTGTTGGCGCTGTTGTCCTGTCGCTCAAACACGAGCACGCGTCCCGGCGATGCGGCGACCGACGTGAGCGTGAGCGTCATATTGCCGCTGCCCGCGTCAAGGCCCAGCCCGTCGTCTAAAGCGGCGAGCGTGTAGTCACCGGCGACGTCCGACCAATTCGGGTCGGGAATCGCCTGCCGGAATATCTGAGCGGATATATTGAATCGTGACATATAGTTATGCGTAAACGAAATCGGCGAGGTGCCAAAAGCCTGTTGTTTCAGGAGCGACCGTAATATACTGCACCGCGTTATCGACGAGCATCCAGTCACCGCCCTGGACAAGTGTCACTCCGCTCAATATTAACTCAACACCACCTGTAGGCGTATGCGGCAAAGTAAAAGCCACTGAGAACGCGTCTGACGCTGCGGGTGTCGAAGATAGGCCGGTGCAGTCGTGAGTGCCGTCGACGGTGTAAGTGTACGGCCCCGATCCGCTGCGGGCGCTCACGTAACACGTCTTGCCGATATTGCCGACGGTTCCACCTGTGAACAGGAAGATGGTGCCTACGACGAACGCGGTCGCGGATGTAAACGACGTAGTCGACGCCCCAGTCGCAACCGTGGCTGTCTGCGTCCCGTCATTGAACGCACCCGAGAGTGCCGTACCGATAGATGGTGTCAAGCTGCCTCCAAATGTACCGCCAATCGTACTGTCGACAATAATGACTTCGCCGTTTTGAAGCGGAATTGCGAGCGTGACTGTGCGACCGCTTATGCCGAAGTCGATGCCGCCGCTGTCGTCCCGAAACAGACGGTAACCGTTTCGCCGAATAGCGATGCCGTGGACCGGTGCAAACGGAAGGTCGAACGAGGTGCCGGGTACGACTGTAACGGGTAGGTTGTAGATGATCGGCGAGAACGGTGTCGTTGTCGTCCACGATTCGCCAAGGTCGTTCGAGACAGCGACAAAGCCTAACCCAACGTTTGACATTTAGGCCACATTGCTTCCACTAATCAGAAGGACATTGCTTAGGGGCCATTGACCGAAGGCCACATCTGCGTCCGTAGGCGGCTGCGGGATCGTCGGTGATATTACCTCGTCCCATGACACAAGGTCACCGCCGCGCCAAAGGTGCCACACTCCCCCACTGTCTCGCGCATAGACCATGACGAACCCGCCGACCGTATCAGCGGCTACGCGTGTGTACGTATCACCACTAACGACCGTCGCCTTCGTCCAAGTTTGCCCCCCGTCCGTCGATGAGGCGAACGTTATCTGTGTGTCTACACTGTAGACGACGTACGGCCTTGACCCTATCCACCGGACCCGGCCCGCGAACCCGCGCGTCGGGTCCATGCCGCTACTCTCTACGGTCGATAACGCCGTATACGTGCGCCCACCGTCGAAACTCTCGCTAACATTGAGCGCGCCGCCCCCGTCAATTGACGCCAGTAGGAGGTGAGCCGGATTGTTCGGCTCCATGGCGATTAGTCCGCTTTCACCAGACACTACACCGCCGGTAACCAGCCCTGTCGTGGACGACCAATCTCCGTTAGGATTGATGTATGTGTGAACAGACCCGCCGTTATTGACCGCCATCACGAAGGTGTTAGACTGGCCGTCTACGGCGATGGAGGGCATAGACCCCGATGGCCCCGCGTGTGTCAGCCAAGATTCACCCGAATCAGGAGTGTACGCAATCTCCGTCGTGCCACTCCCGGCATCTACCGCCATGACTGGGCGCTTGTACACGTCAAAAGACATATCGGATCCTGCGGCGTTTATGTTGGTGCCACCGCCCCCGCCGCTGTAAGAACCGATCCAGCACGTAATTTGAAAGCCCAAGTCACCGGTGACTTGGGCGCTACTCGATATGGTGCTTGTGTAGAAACTTGGCGGGAAAGGAGGGAAATTAAACGTATTATTGCCTGTGTACGTGACTGTCCGTACTCCTCCCTTAAGTCCGTACCCTGCTGGCAGGCCGCTATTGACAGGCGAACCCGGATGAGCAAAAGGAGATACCGGCGCTATGCCACGTGTCGGGTAGTAGCTATCCCATAATCCTTCTGCGAAATGCACCACGAATCGCCATGGTGAACGCAGAAGAACAGAGTAGCCCGACAGAACCGGGAACGGATACGATGACGTTATCGTCGCCGTAAAGTAGTCGCCCGTCTTTCGGACATTAGCCCCGCCGATTAATCCAGACCCGATTAACTCCTGCATCACCTCGTTAACTTGTCCAAGCGTTGGATTCGACGACAACGCTCTGGTTGAGGTGTGCGTTGTTCCGCCGTTCGATACTGATAATCGACCCCCGCCCAAAAACATATAGGTGTTCTTGTACGCAGCTAGTGAATTGCCGAGGTTGCCGTTGACATCTCCGACCGGATAGAACGCACCGCCACTAGACATCTGAGCGAAAAGATTTATCGTCAGGCTCTTTATTGCGATGACCATTCCGCCCGCGCCGATGACATATCCCCTGTCTACTGTGCATGCGCCATACGCCGCGCTTAGATACCCCTGCACTGCCGACGTAAAATCGGCAGACGTGTAGTTTGGATAGGTTCCAGTGACGTTAAATGTCCACCGTGCATCTCCGAAAAGCGCGTAAGATCCCGGTGCAGGTATGTTGCCAAAATAGGCAGATGCGCGAACCGGATTTCCGTCTAGGATATTTTGTAAGCCGTCGCCCCTCATCCAAATATCAAAGTCGACATAATTACCGATCGGCGCACCGTTGAAGAATCCTGACGGGTTCGTGTATGCCGGTACACCCGAAGCTACGAGAGTGCCGTCATCATCCCCTTGCGCCGACATGTAAATATCGACTACGGTGCCGTTGTACAATGTCGTCTGGTTAATCGACACCCCAATCTTTGCACCGACACTTACTGACATTTCCCCGCAATCGGCAGCCGTACCGTCATAAGATGCCGAGGTCCAGGGGTTAGGCGAAATATTAACGGCTACGGGGTCGGGTGTATTGCGGTCTGTCGTAGTCGTCGGCGTGTAAATATTGCCGTCGTTCCCGTAGACGTATTGCCCTGGTGCGTAGGACGGTATGTTGCCAATAGTCCCGCCCGGTGTATCAATATCATAACGGAACCACGTCGACCCATCGTCGGTAAAAAGACTCCATATACTGTCAAGTAACGCCGGGTTCGCGTACGTATTGCCGCCACCGGTAGAGGTAGCAGTTTGTGTATAGATTTCAACGCGAGAGTTCGACCCCGAACTACCAGTGTGGAACTTGGCAAGGTAATCGGCCCAATCTGGAGGACGCGCCCACGTTGGAGTGTTGGGGTTCGATGTGCCTGTGAGTTGCCATATCCCGTTATCCGACGACGGAGTATTAGATGTCAACAGAATGTTTACGACTGCGCCGTTCGCCAGACTTAGCCCCGCACCTGACCCGATCGACACACCCGTCGTAAACACCTTAATAACGGGACCGCTGCCGTCTTCGTGATAGACATTCGAGCCGACTAGAATAAACTCGCCTGTACGAATATCACTGCTCCATACAGGCGGCAAATACGCGGCAGCGTCGGACGCGCCCGCCGATACTGCCCACGCGAACACACTAGGGCGAGCAAGCAGTAAGTTGAACGTGGACGAGAATACATAGCCGTTAGCGTAGATGTATCCTTGGAGCCCCCACCCGCGAACATCTGGCAGTGTCGACCCGAGAGGCCCGTCTACTGCCAGCATGCCCGATGGTCCGGACTCGCCCGGTGGAGATGCGCCGGGCGGATACCAGTTCGCTAATGACAGCGACTCGGTAAACCTCCACTCGGAATTGCCAGTTACGTTTCGGCCACAGAGGTTGGCCTTGAAACTACCCGTAACTATAAGGGTGGGCTGTGTTGCCATTGATTAAAGGGGGGTTCGCTCGATAAGACTGTCGAGCGTGAACGCGCCCGCCGTCGCCGCGCCCGCTGTGCTTGCTACCGCCGTAATGTGCCGGATACGGTCACCTGATGTTGTCATTGAAAATGATGCCGATTGACCGGCCGTGAGGTTGTCCAGGGTGGCAGTCGCCGTGTGCCCTGTAACGACGGCACCGGCTGAACTCCACCCGTCGAACGTCACCTGCACCGTGAAGGTGTCATTTATGGTCGTCGTGACGTTAGCAGTCAAGCCCTTCGTCGGCGTGAAGCCCTGCTGAGAACCAAGGAACGTCTGCTGTACCTTGGCGGTGCTGGTGCCACCCGTAAGCGCCGACGATGTGACCGTGAACGGTGCTGCGTACTGGTTCGCGAGGTTGCCGGTGAGCGCAACCGTGTACGGCCCTCCGTTCGCCCCGGTAACCGTCACCTGTCCGGTGCCGGTAGACGATAGTCCCGCCATTGCCGTCTGCATCGCTGCCGCAGTCGTGCTTACCGTGTATGCGATGGTGCCAGCCTGCCCGAACATGTTAAACCCGAGTGTGCCGCCCGTGGCGTTGACGGTGAGTAGATACGCCGCGTTGACCGCTGTACTGACCGTGGCTACCGCGCCGTCGCCAGTGAGTGATGACACGATAACGATAGGTGTAATCAGCGTGTTGACGAACTTTGAGCCGTAGAAGTCGAAATACCAAGGTCCACCGTTTGAGCCATAAACTCGGACCTGGCTAGCGCCAATCGAAGTGGCGTTGACTGCCGTTTGAATGGTCGCCGCAGATAATGACCCCGTGTATGTGATTGCCGCCGTCGACACCGTAGCACCGCTAACGACGAACTGCGCGATGAACGTTCCGGCCGATGCCCCTGTTATTGTGAGCGTCTGCAATCCGTTGTTGGTTGTAGGGATGCTGAGTTCGTCGGTGTACGTGACTGCGGCCGCTGCACCGACTGTAGCGGCCCCGAACTGCATTTGAGGCGCGTACACATTGGACGGAGTCATCATCGTGGTCGGCGTCGTAGTGGTAAGCGGATTTTGACCCGCGCAAAGATAATACTGGAGCGCTGTATTCGGTTCGGCGAGATAGGAGTAGAGCGCCCCGGTAGTTGCCGAGTTGTAGTAGCTCAAGTACCCGTCGATGGTGGAGGTGCTGACGCCCGCCGACCGTGTGATCCACGACGCAAGCGCCGAGAACTGGGGTTGCACCAATGCCGTGTTCTTCGCGAACTGGACTGGCGTTGTCACCTGCGCGGCGTTGACGTTCATTAAGGCATTGATAAACGTTTGGTCGCCGGTGCCCGCAACAGGCGTTCCGTTGCCGAATATATAATTCCCCGCGATGGTGATTTTATTGTTCTGAACCAGACTGTCGTTCAGCAAGTATGTATCCCCATACAGGTCCAAGATTTCCAGCACCTCGGTGGGTGTCACATTTGTCGACATTTATCATCCTCCATATTCGCCCAAGATGCGGAACGATGCATCAGTTTGCATCGTCAACGATTGCCCCTGTTGGCCGTAACTGTGCTGAACGGTATTGCACCAATACGGTACACCCGTGCCGTTGTCTCCCTGCGTACGCTGGTCCGAAATGGCGAGCACCGGGTTACCGAGCCAGCCCGTAACCGGGAACAGCCCTGCTTGCAGTAGTGTCGAGAAGTCGCTTTCGATGATAGGGAAGCTTACCTGCGGTACCGCAATCGCCATAGCGGCCTGAACGACACCGGGAGTGGTGAACAGGCGATTCGTCTCCCACCATGGGCGCGGCATGCCAATATAACCCGGAACGTACGGTGAACTGTCGGGACCGCCCGCCGTAGTTGGGTTGTTGAACACGCCCTGGATAAACGAGCCGTCGACTGAGTTGAGGCCGGTAAAGCAGACGTTGTTTCTGATGTTCGAAAGGTTCGCACGTGACCGAAGGGTGAACGATATTTGATTTAAGTTCGTGAACCCTTCCGGGTCCAGGATGTCGTAGGCGCTGTAAAACTTGCCGGGGTTCTGCCACGCCTGACCGCCAGGTTCCCACAGATTCAGGATTGCGGCTGGTATCGGCTCATAAATCAGATTGCCGAGACTGTCGACATAAATGATGAGAGGCAACGTCTGTCCGCTACCTAGCGGGTCGTATTCCTGCGCGAGCGCACGCACGGTGAGCATGAAACTGATGAGCGTTTGCGCCTGGTCAGGCAAGTAGAGCGGCGCGAAGGTCGTACCGTACGGCAGATGATAATGGTTGCAATTCGAGTCACGCTCGCAGAACGGGAACGACTGCATCCATTCGTCGCTGAAACCTAACCGGTATCCGCACTGGCGTATAACATAATAGTGACACTGGCCGTCCATCGGCAGCATGTAGCCGCACGGCTGGTCGGCGATAAGCCGGTCGCTGATGTTAATAACGAGATACGGTTGCTTGCCCTGCCACATCCATTCATAGGACGGTCGGCCTCGATCGTCGAATGTTGTCAGCCCGGTAATTCCGGTCGTGACGTCGTTCGTATTACTGAGAGCGTCGTACCAGCCCCGATTGAACTGTGCGGCCCGTACGCCAAGGCTCTGGCTATTAGGGTCAAAGCCGCCGCCCCAGTTTTGAAGCACAATACGGAGGAATGAACGACGTATCCCGTTGATTTGGTCGAAAGTATGCGTTTCGCCGAACGCGACAATTTGCGCCTCGTTGAATGTCTGAGGCGTGAAACCGTAACCGTTATTGTTGAAGATGGGTGGGTAGTCGAGACTGCATTTCGACACCGCGACTGACGATCGGCTGTAGCCAGTGCCAACATCAAGATTGTATTCCGTGCTTACGGCGAGTGACGCGCCAAGCGCTGAAAACCCACCTGGCCCTGTGCCGTTGTCCTGATATTGCGGCAGCACCTCAAATGAAGATCCGTATGGGCGATACCCGAGCAGGTGACTGTTCGGGGTCGCCGTAAACGCACGAGGGTACTGCTGCACCGCAAGGTTAGCTGTAGGGTTCGGAACAAACTCATGGTCGGCTATCGACAACCCCCATTGACCGCCGAGAGAAATCACCTGCGGGTATCCTGACGCGTACGTGCCTTGATAGGCCGAATACGTCAATACAGCGTCACCGTTGTTGATGACGACCCACATCGTGTCTGGCGGGTTGTCGCTAAACTGGAACGAATCGGGCGCGTCGTCCCAATACGAGATATCGAAGAACGGCATAACGTCGAACGTTACAACCCGATTGCATCGGTTCAGGTACGTCTCACTATCGCTGAGATTCGATGCCTGGTCTATGAGTCGCCACGTGTTACCGCCGTCGGTCGACTTATCGAGGTGGATCGGCGAACCGGCCTCAACAGCGATACGAAACTGTACTAATCCGTCAATTGATTCAGTCGTCGCATTCAGCACTAGGTACCAGTTATAGCTTGCGGCATTGTAAGCGGCTAGCGTGGCTGTGGGCGCGGGTCGGTAGAGTCGGAACATCTGCGCGCCGAAGAGGTCTGGATTATGCGCAAAATCAAAAACGGTATTACTGGCTACGGTATTACTTCCGTTTGTCTGCTGAATCGATATCGCGCCCGTGCCCTGGTCGGTCAGGCTCTTATAGGTACCGGTGTCGCCCCCCTGCGCCGTCCACGCGCCTGCACCTGTCGTGTACCAATTGTAGTACGGCGCTTGAATGAGGAATTGACCGTCAGGTGATAGCGCAAACCCGTCCATCTGAACCACCGACCGAACAGTGCCGGGAATAGACCCCGGCACGTTCGACTGATTGAGCACCCATGACACCGTTTCTGACGGTGACGCCAACGTGCCGAACACTTTGCTAGGCACGTCAATCGTGAGCGACATGCGCGGGCTGAGGTCTGAGTTTGCCATTTAGCCTACTGTTTGCCCATGTCGATGTGCGACCGGCTTGCCTGTGTAAAGAGCGGTTGCGTAAATGCCTGCGGTGCCCCGGTTGTGACAACCGGATTCTTGAGGTCTTTCACCGCCATAATGAGCGCGTCGAGGCGGGCGTCGGTTGAGTTGGTCGCCGCCATGCCCGCTACAGCACCACCCGTGCCACCAGTCGGCACGTTCGGCTGAAATTGGGACGGGTGCATTAGACTGTCCATCGTCATTCCGTCGTGACCCCACGTGCCCGACATCCAGCCGTTACCAAGGAACCGTGAGGAGAGCGCCGACAGGCCGATGCTGCGCAGGCTGAAACCAGCCGGTGCACCCGACGATGCTTCGGGTAGGGCTGCCGCAAAGCTAGTCATAACCATTCGCTGCATTTCTGCTTCTTGCTGGCGGTACCCCTGGTAGGTTGCCATGTCGCGCTCTAGCGCCTGTGTGATGCCTGCGCGCTGATCGGCAGACAACACGTTGCCCTGGGTATCGCGCCCGGACGACAACATGTTCTGTTCCGCCGACACGCTGCGGGCCGAACCGGAGAGAAGAGGTTGAAGCGCCTGGTACATTCCGCGATAGGCGGTGAACGGGTTCGATTGCGGGCCACTCATGAATGGAGCCTGCATCGCAACGTTGAAGTTGCCCTGTGCATTCTCCATTCCGATGACGTCGGTACCGGACGGGTTGAAACCGTAGATTTGCGCCGTCGCATCCACGGCCGTCTGATGGGCCTGCGCAAGATTACGGCGAGCCGCGTAATACTCTTGCGTGCCGACCGGCGCTCGTGATAGGGCTGTACGGGCGTTCTCGACGCCCATCATCGCGTCTGATGTGTCCTGTGCTGAATATGCGGAGCCGCCAACGTTGCCGCCTGTGATTGAGCTAATCGAACCCGTCGTCAGTCCAGCTGATAGCGAATTGGCGATATTCGCCCCAGTCGAGGCGAAGAACTGTTGACGCTGTTCTGCGGTCGCGGCCGTGATTTGCTGTGAGGTGACCGCGAGTTCCTTTTCCTTGGCAATCCGGTCTTCGTAAATCGGAATGCCTTTGCGGATCTCTTCGGTTAGCTGCGATTGGAGGTCGCGCAGTCGCTCAATCTCAACGCCTTGCGCCGACGATACCGCGCCTGGTGTACTCGTAACTTGAGCAGTGACGACACCGGCCTGTGCGCGGGCAATCGACACGCCGATATTGGCCTCGCGCTGCGCGTAGCCCGATTCGGTGAGTTCGGCACCGAACTGCGACTGCTGCAAGCGTAGGGAGTTGATAGAGACGTCAGCCTGACCGGCCCATGTCGCGAGCATGGCGCGGTGAGCCGGGTCTGTCTCCTTACGCATCTCCTGTACGAGTAAGTCGCGGCCGCGCGCTATCCCTTGGATTTCACCTTCTACCGCGCGGGTGTACGTACCAGAGTCGCGGCGTATATCGATGGCCGACGCCCCGGTGAATATCTCAGCGCCAAGAGCCGACTGAGCGCGTGAAACATCGACGCCGCCCATGTCTAGGGACGCGCCGATATCGGTCATGCCTTCTGCTACAGAACGGCCACGTGTTACTGCGTCCTGAGTAAGAGTGTCAGGTTGAGCCAGCCGCCATCGTGCCGCATTGGCCGCATTTAGCGCGGCGTGATTGTGGATGAGGTTCTGCCAACCCTGCGCGGCATGACGCCAAAACGCCCCAGTGAAGGGGTTTAACGTGCCTCTGTCGCGGTCATACAGATTGACCGTGTCGATGTCCTGATGTCGCTGAGGATTAATTTTCGGCCGAATGTCATTAGCGCCGGAATAGTCGCCTTGCCCTTCCGCGATAATGCTAGCTTCGGCGTAGAACTCGGCCCCCTGCGGTGACTGAGCGCGCCCAAGGGACGGGAAGAGTATAGGGGAACTGCCCTCCGTCCTGATAAGCGAGGTAGCTGCGGCCGGGGCGAGCGTTCCCAGTTGCGCCGACATTCCAATGGCTAACGACGCGGTCGCACCTGTCGTGTTAGGTCCACCAGACAGCGTCGCCATGATCGAGGCGACTTGCTGTGTCGCGACGCCAGCGGCCATTATCGCATCGGTGAACTTGCGTATCTCGGCAACCGATGAACCGGTTGCATTCGCGAACTCCTGTCCAGCGATGCGCCCCGACTGCTCGCGTTCGAGGTTGGCCCCGACTACCTGCTGAACACCACTACCGATGCCGCCGCCAACAAGCGCGCCGCCGATCGGGTTACCAGTGAACGCACCTGCCACGCCGCCAATTGCGCCACCGATCCCCGGAGCGAGACTGAGATATGACTGCTCCTGCTGTTCAGGCGTCAAGTAGACGCCTCGATTGTTCGCCGCGTAGACGCCTGCGCCAGAGCTAATCAGACTGAGAGCGGCACCGCCGAGCGCTGTCCATCCCTGACCGCCACGGGCAAACGATTCGCGGAACGGCGACATCGGCGCGACCGGAAAGTCGCTCTCAATGCCGACGCCTGCCGACTGATAGTTACCGGCGAGGTCGCGTGAGAACTGTGCACTGCCAATGTCACCGGCACGGCCTGCGAATACATACTGATTCTTGAGGTCGAGTTCCGCATCGGCACGAGCCGAACGCCATTGCTGATACGGCCCACCGGCGTCATCGTCGAGTCGCGCGGCCGACGGCCCCCCGCTGAACGCAGACGGGTTAGCCATACCTCCCATGGGAGTCTGAGGCCCGACGGCGAACGCGCTACCGGTGTACCGCTCACCTGCGAACGGGGTACCTGGTGTTGTGAACGTAGACCCGCCGCGACTGACGTATGCTGCCGATAGTTCCTGGTCGGCCGTCATACGGGCACTCTGTGACGCCTGATTGGCCGCGCTCGCCGCCGCCGCGTTCTGAGCCATCATATCGGACGCCGACAGGCTTCCCGATGGCCCTGGTGTCGGTATCGCCGACGGGTCGGCAAATGACTGTGACCCGCTCACGGAAGCGCCGATATTCACATCAATCGAGTCGTCAGGCATGAGTTAGTCCGGTTGACCAGTGCAACCAAAGGTGATAGAATGTGTCGAATTAGGTAGGAGTGAAAGATGAAAACGAACTGCCCGCGTTGTGGGTATATCCTGCTATCAGAAGGGTCGCCGTGTCCGAACTGTGTTCGGATGCACGAGATGGCCGTCAAGCTACGCGAACCGGATTCCGGCATTCGGGGGCAGCACCGTTCGAAGGCGCGGCCGCAACAGGCAACAAGCAAGAAGGCTGACCCATATCAACCGTACGAGCCGCCAACGAACCCGAACCCGCCCGGTATGCGATGGAGCCAGCGAGACGGTCGATGGGTTGACGCCAAGGAATACGACCGCGCCGATGCGAAAGCTGCGGCAGGGATGACCATATTCTTTGCGCTCGCGTTCATTATCGTCGGTCTAATGATGGGCGGCTCAGG
>Ga0070658_10002263_pt1 | contig 16162 bp, 10 predicted proteins | sample KBSC13metaG_FD_64664 | JGI IMG/M metagenome (GOLD analysis project Ga0070658, IMG submission 64664) | Corn rhizosphere microbial communities from Kellogg Biological Station, Michigan, USA - KBS C1-3 metaG | ecosystem: Host-associated > Plants > Roots > Rhizosphere > Soil ...
GAAGGACCTGGTTTTCGAGAATCACCCGACGGCGACCGCGGCGACCTCGAGCTGGCACTATTGCGTCACTCTGCTGCCCTCTCCGGTGCAACTTGCCGATCATCAGGTCGCGGTCATTTCGGCCGCCCACGACCGCAATATTCCATGGTTTTCACTGCGCTCCGTGGAAGAATTGCTCGTGTGATGGGGCCCCACATGAGGGTGCCATGCCCCGCGTCTTCCCGTTCGTTTCGTCGCCGCATTCGCGGGTGGCTCTGAAACCCATCAGGGGAACAACCAATAACCTCACCGCAACTCGCGTCTTTAGTAGCGACGACTGCAGGCCATTCACCGGCACCGATTTCACTAGGGAAACAAATTGCGAAGAGCTGGGCCGCCTGAGTGAAAAAGAGCCTGGCGCCGAGGTGCCGGTGGACGAGTGATGGAAAGATCCCAACCTTTCTCTTGACCCACCTCAGGCCCGCCCCTAGTTTGCGACCCTTCATTCGGGCTGTGGCTCAGCTTGGTAGAGCGCTTCGTTCGGGACGAAGAGGCCGCGGGTTCGAATCCCGCCAGCCCGACCATTAAATCAATGGTCGCCCGCACATGCACCCCTCGCTCGAGAAAGCGCGAGCGGCCTCTGCCGCGGGTTTGAGCGCGTAACGCCAAAACCGCCGGAGGCGCAATCTGCGGAGACCATGGGTCACGTGGGGTCAATCCCGCCTCGTGGAAATTCCCGTGACTCCCGTCGAAGGCGCCGCGAATTTTCGGGGTATGCTCGTGCGATCCATACGTCCAAGTGGGACGCCGGCGGCGATTCTGATTGGGAGTTCCATCCATGAAATCAATTAATTCTTCGGGCATGCAGCGGTCTTCGCGGGCGGTGGGCGGGGCAAAACCTGGATGGGTGCTGCTGGCAATGATGATGGCGGCATCCTCACCGATACTGGTTATCGCGGCGGAAATGCCGATTTCCGCCGTTCAGGAGACATTGAAACGGGAGCAGTTATTCTACGGCGAACCGAGCGGGGTGCTCGACGAACCGACCCACGCCGCATTGCGCCGGTTCCAGATTCGATACGGCCTGCCGGTCAGCGGCGAGATCGACAAGGCGACGCTCCAGGCTCTGCAAAGCCCGCGCGAGAAGGACGCCGCCGGAGCGCCTGCGCCCGTAGCCGGCGCGGCATCCAATGGTGGGAGTGCGACGGGCCCCACGGCGGAGAAAGACCGCGAGTTCCTGCGGGATCTCGAGCGATCCGGGACTGCGCCCGGACAAGTGCCCGCCGCGCCACCGGAGGCGCCGCGCGCCGCGGCGGTGTCTGCGCCTCATGCCGCCGGTGAGGGCACGGCGCGCATCGTCGGGCGCCCCACGCCTGTGGAGGATGACGCCGCGACGACTCCGAGGACAGGAGCGCCCGCGAGTGAACCGACGCGGCGAGTGGTGACGCGGACGACCACGACGATCGTGACCAACGGAGCCGAGACGGACGATGATCCGGACCCGCTCGGGCCGCACGGTGTGAGAATCATCCGGCCTCCGGGGACGGTGCCAGCGCCGCGACCACCGACGGTTCCGGAAGAGCGGACGCGGATCGTCGAAGAGCGGCGGACGACAACGATTTCCCCGGCGACGCCAGCGCCCGCGCGCGCCCCCGCTCCCACGTCGACGCCCTCGTCCGGGTTGCCGATCTATCCGCAAGCGGATGAACCTCCTTCGAGGGCGCAGCCGGAGCCGCCGCCGCGCAAACCGCAGGGATTTTTGCAGCGGCTCTTTCGCGGAGACAGGTAGGGGAATTGTGTGATTCGGTGTCCGCATTCGGCTTCAGCCCACACAACGAGTGTAAATCCCTTCAGGACTTGGAGCTGATAACTTAGGACAATTCGTTTCGCATCCGAACGCGGCGGGATCTGCGTTTACAACGGTAAGTACCGTCGTCCGATCCCGATTCCGGAGAGCGTGATTCGGTAGATAGACTGTAAGTGCCACGTGGGGGCGTCCCGTGTTTTGCGTGTGAGTCTCCAGGATTTCTAAGCATCTGGCTAATACCTTTCTTGCACCATGCTCATAGCCGGCGGCTATGGGACGGAGTGGCTTGAATGGCGGCGTGGCGTCCATCGATGCGCGTAAGCAGCGTCAAGGGGCAAAAAACGGTGTTATCTGCCGATTGATCGAGAAAGCCCGGGGTGCGACCGGCGTGCCCGGAATTCTGAGAATGCAATTCCGCCAGATAAGTCGGTAGATAACATTACGCACAAACACGCAATGCCTCACATAAAGCGGGGGGCTTGTAACATGACAATTTCAAACTTAGCGCTTGTCGGGGACGTGGGATCGCGATAGCACGGCCACCGGATGGGTGGCAGGCGCCCAATAGGCAGGAGACTTTACCCATATTACCCAGGACCCATGAATACACCCCACGCGACCATGCATACCACTTTCCGTTCCCCTCGCCGAAAACCCTCCATTCTCACCACGTCCATTGCGACTCTTGCCGCGTCCCTGTTGCTGACGACTGCCCATCACAGTTCCGCGGCCTCGGCCTCGTGGCTTGCCGCACCCATCGATGGCAATTGGGAACCGGCGGTCGGGCCCAACTGGAGCACCGGCACGAATACTTTCCCCGGGGCGACCAGCGGCAACGCCAGCCCGGACGTGGCGACGTTTAATGTCGTCAGCACGATCACCACAATCGTGATCAATAACGGCGCGCCGTCCTTGAACATCGCTGGCATTACGTTCACCGGCTCCGCGGCGAATTACACGATCGGCTCCACGGCCGGGGAATCGATCTCGCTCACGGGCGGCGGCACCATCCAAATCGACAACGCGCTGACCGCCACGAACGCCGTCGAAACCATCAATGCACCGCTGCTCATCGCCGGCGGGACGACCTACAACGTGGCCAATGACAGCGCCAATGGCGCCGGAGCAGGGGCCGGCACGTTGGTCCTTGGCGGGACGATCCGCGGCGGTTCGTCCGGGGCCGCGGTTCTGACTCTCGCCGGAACGAACACCAACGCGAACGCCATCACGGGCGTGATCGGCGACGGCGCGGCGACCTCGATGAGCGTCGTCAAAAATGGCCCCGGCACGTGGACGCTTTCCGGCGCCAACACCTACACCGGCTCGACCACGGTCAACGCGGGCACGCTGCGGGCCGGGATCGCGACACAGGCTTTCGGTATCGGCTCGGCGGTCACCATTGGAGCGACGGGCACGCTGGATCTGAATGGCTTCAGCAATACCATTGGATCGCTTGCGACCGCATCCACGGGGATTGTGGACAACACCGCGTCCGGGGCGGCCACCCTCACTCTCGGGGACAGCACTTCGACCACTTTCGCCGGCAGCATCCAGAACACCGGCGGAACGCTTTCGCTGGTCAAGAACGGCACGGGTACGCTCGCCCTGACGGGAGATAACACTTTCGCCGGATCGTTCACGATCAATAACGGCATCGTGACGGTGCAATCCGCCACGGGCGCCGCGATCTCGGGCGATAGAGTGATCATCGGTGATGGTGTGGCTGGGCACACGGCGGTCCTTCGGACATCAAACGCCTTCAACAACATCTATAACAACGCGGAGTTTGCCTTCACCACGATCGTGACCATCGATAACAATGGCACGTTGGATCTCAACAGCTTTCATGAATCCATCGGTTCGATTGCCTCCGCGCCTGGAATCGCTGCGGGATCGGGACTCGGGACCATCAGCCTCGGCGCCGCTGGCTTTCTCAACGTCGGAATCAACAATCTCAGCACCACCTTTAACGGCACGATCACGGGGACCGGCGCCGGAATACTCACCAAGTTGGGCACAGGCGCATGGACGCTCACTTCGGCGAGCACCTATTCGGGCGCGACCAACATCAATGCCGGCACGCTGCTGGCCAACAATACCGTAGGCTCGGCCACCGGCACCTCGACGGTCACGATCAATTCCGGCGGCACGCTGGGGGGCAAAGGGGCGGTGAGTGGCGCCATCACCCTGAATAGCGGCGGCTTTATCGCCCCGGGCGCGGCGGCCACGGGCATCTCCACCGGCACGCTCAAAGGCACATCCCTGACCTGGAATGGCGGAGGCCAGATCAACTTGCAAATCGGCACGAGCAGCGATCTGCTGCAGTTGACCGGCGCCTTGACCAAAGGCACCGCGGGCACCTTCGGGGTCGAGCTCACCGATGCCGGCGGCATCTTCAGCCAGTCCCACTATCAACTGGCCACCTTCGCCAGCACCACTTTCGTGGCGGGCGATTTCACCCTGGCGCCGACTTCCTTCGCTGGGTTGACCGGTGTTTTCACGCTCAAGGGCACGGAACTGGATTTCGATATCACCCTGCTGCCGATCAGCGGTCCGATCATCCAGAACTCCGCTCCGGTCAATACACCGACGTTTGCGGACTTCATCGTGCAGGGTCCCGTGACCACTGGTGGTCCGACGGAGAACAATACGATCAAGACGCTGACATTCACGCCCGGTGGCTCCCTGCTCATTCACAACACGCTCTTCGTTACGCAGGGGCCGGTGATTCTCGTGGATGGCTCGAGCATCACTCTCGATGGCAACCTGTCCGTGAGCCAGTTGCAGATGCTCTTTGGCTCCTTGCTCAATGGCAACGGCTCGATCATCGGCGACCTGGTCAACGCCGGCCTGGTCAGTCCCGGCAACTCCCCGGGGCAGATCCACGTCACAGGCAATTACACCCAGACGCCCACCGGCACGTTGCGCATCGAGATCGGCGGGCGTGACCTGAGCCAGCACGACCTCCTTTCGGTCGCCGGGACGGCGAATCTGGACGGCACGCTGCAACTGGTGCGGCTGAATAACTTCAAGCTCAAGCGCCATCAAGCCGTAAGCTTCCTGACGGCCGAGGGCGGCGTGACGGGCCGGTTTGCCATGGTGGAGAGTGCCTTCACCAGCGACACCATCCTCGAGCCCACCGTCGTCTATCACCAGAATAGCGTGGCCTTGGAAGCAGTGCAGGGCTCCTTCGAGCAGTTTGCCGAGAGCTGGGGACTCACACGGAACCAGAAGTCCGTGGCAAAGGCGCTGGATAGCGTGACTTCGGATCGCCGCGCCAACTCCTTGATCGACTATCTCGACCAGCGGAAACTTACCAAGTTGCCCGGTGACTTCGACAAGATCGCCCCCGAGGAACTCACCAGCATCTTCACGATCGGCGTGTCGCTGGCTGGAGTGCAGTCGCTGAACGTCCAGCGCCGCACCGACGACATCCGCAGCGGCACGAACGGCTTCAGCGCCGCGGGCCTCGCCTTCAACGGGGACAATCCGGCCTTCAGCGGCCTGTTCCAGACCGGCGTGGCGGGACCGACCGGCGGGGCCACGCGGGGCAACGGCAAGGAGTACAAGAACAGCGAACCCGTGGGGGCGCTCCCTGATGAACAGAAATGGGGCGCCTTCCTCTCCGGGACCGGCGAATGGGTCAGCGTCGGCAATACGGAGAACGCCCGAGGCTACGATCTGACCAGCGGAGGATTCACGCTGGGTGTCGACTACAAATGCACGCCCAATTTTGCGATCGGCGTGGCGGCGGGTTATACGGGTAGCTCGGCGGATCTGGTGGATCGCGGCCGCGTGTATGTCAATGGCGGCCAGGTCGGTCTCTACGCGACGTTTTTCCAGAACGAACAGGCCGCTGCAGTCCCCATGATGTCGAAAGATGCCGCCAAAGCAGCGCCCGCGCCGGCAGTCAGTACCGCCAAAGGCTTCTATGCCGACGTCGCGGTCTTCGGGGGCTATAACAGCTACGACACCCGCCGCAGCGCACTGCAAGGCCAGGCTCGCGGCGAGACGGACGGCGGCGAACTCAACGCCCTCTTCGGCGCCGGCTATGACTTCAAGGCGGGTGGTCTGACCTTTGGACCGACGGCGACCTTCAACTACACGAACGTCAGCACCAACGGATTCACCGAGCATGGCTCCCTGGCCCCGCTCGATGTGCACGGTGGCACGGGTGAATCTCTGCGCTCCGCGTTTGGGCTGAAGGCCAGCTACGATTGGAAATGCGGCGGCATCCTCATCAAGCCGGAGATCCGCGCGGCGTGGCAGCACGAGTACGGCGACGCCGCTTACGCGCTGGACTCGAGCTTCGCCAACGGCGCAGGCAACTCTTTCCTCGTCAACGGGCCGCAACTCGGACGCGACAGTGCGCTCATTGGGGCGGGTATTGCGATCCAGTTTAACGAGCGCATGGCAACCTATTTCTACTACGATGGTGAACTCGGCCGGAAGAATTACGAGTCCAACAGTGTTACCGGCGGTGTCAGAGTCGCCTTCTGAGCCCTACAAGCCCGCCGGGGCGCCGGGCTTCTCCGCCGCCTTCGCCTCGAGTTGCGTAAAATCCGTCTGATCGAGCAGCTCGCACACGACCCTTGCCGGAATCGCATAAGTCGCCACGCGGCCGACGCGGGCGATATTCACGCCGACGATGTTTCCGTGCAAATCGAGGATGATGCCGCCGCAATCCTGCGGCCGGAGCGGTTGATCGTGCTGGAAGACCAGCGCGAACCCGCTCTTCCGTTCGCTGACGTCGGTGCCTAACATTTGCAGCGGATTTTGCTGCCTCCGGGCGGCCAGGGCCACCTGCATTTTGGCCCGGTCGCCGACGCTCACTTCCACCGTCTTCTCCTCGGTTCCCCGCTTGTACTTGAGCTGCACGACGGAATCCGGTGAGAGCGTGCGGATGTGCTCGCTGAGGGCTTGTGCGGTGTGAAAGGGCGTTCCGCCAATTGCCAGTATCTGGTCGTTCTTTTGCAAGCCGGCCTTGGCCGCCGGACCGCCAGCAACCACGGCGCCCGCGGTCACGACGCCATCCGCCTCATCCAAGCCGATGCCGAGATATCCACCGCTTTCGCGCAGGTTGCGCTCCAGCACGCTCAAGACGCCCTGTCCCAGGATCGGCTTGTCCGGCGCCGTGCCGGGGCTGACCAGATAGCTCCCGAGATGCAGGCCGCTTTCATGGTTGGGGATCGAGACGGTTGGGAGCTGGTCCGCCTGGATTTTCACCAGCGCCAGGTCGTGTTCTTCGAATTGGTGCACGACCACGGCCGGAAAGGACCGGCCATCCGCGAGTTCCACCTTCAAATCCTTGGCCTTCGCGATGTCGGAGTGTTTCGTGAGAATGAAGCCGTTTTCGCGAACGATGGTCCCCACGGCGAGCGGCTTCGTCCCATCGCTGAGCGAAACCATGCTTGGAGTCACCAGGTCGATGCCCGGCTTGAGCGAGATGAAGATTTCCTGGTCCTGCTGGTTGATGACCTCGTTGGGCTTCTCCGGCCCCGCCCCAGGGCCGAGAAGGCGTTTGATGACTGTCCCAATGTCGTCCGGGGTGATCTTGTTGCTGGCCTCTTCGGCTACGCCGGAATCCCGGAGCATTTTTTTCATGGCATCGAGATTTACGTCGATGCGGCCATTGTGCTTCTTCGCTTCGTCAATCAGGAGGGCGCGCAGCTTCGCCTCGTTCAGTCCAGCGAATGCTTCCCCCAGCGGCGGCTTGTCCGCGTTGGACGCGACTTTGGCCGCATTGCCAAGCGCCTTCTGCATGAAGCTCGCCAGGTCCGATTCGCTCATCGCTTTGACCGCCGCCTCGTTCATTCCACACTCGATCAAGCGCCGCGCGATTTCCTCGGGCTTGAGCGTGACCTGGCCCTTGTTGGCCATCGATTCACGCGCGAGCAGTTCGCGGAGCTTGTTCACGTCGAGACCCTTCAACTCCTTTTCCGGCAACCTTTTCACCACAGGCTCCCGAAGATGTCCCCAGCGCTCCCCTTTGATCATCCGGTCCCAGTCCAGGCGAACCGCTCCCGCCGGCGCGTGGTTGTTCCGGCTCAAATCCACACCCACCGAGCTATGCACGCCGATGACTTTGCCCTTCAGGTCCAACAGCGGGCCGCCGGAATCGCCACCCACCATGGTGCAATCCGTGCGGATGAATCCCTCCGGGGGATTCTCAAACACCCGCCCGAACCGGACCGGCGGAGGGCGTCGCGGATCGAACCCGCCCGAATGCCCGAGCGCCACGACCATGTCGCCGACGGCGAGGTCCTGCGTGTCACCGAGCTCGAGAAACGGGAAATCGCGCGGGTCGGTGATGATCGCCAGCGCGACGTCCCGCCCGTAGTCGGCCCCGAGCACCTTGGCCTGGACTTTCTTTTGATCCGGCAAAGTGACCGTCATGATCCTCGCATCGCCCACGACATGGGCGGCGGTCAGGATCAGCCCATTGGGCGCGATAATGCATCCGCTGCCTTGGGACGTCCCCAGATTCTCGGGCCGGCTGAGCGCGACGACGCACGGCATCGCCTTCTCGACGACGGTGGAAACTTGCGTCTCGACCATTTCAAGCGCGGGAAGATCGTAGGCCGCCCGCAAGGGGAGGAGCGGCAGGATGAGAAGCGCGGCGAAGAGACAAAGGCGGCGGGGCAGGGGGGCGGTCATTGGAAGCTCACGGGGGGTGTCATCGAATCGCCACCAGGCGAGGAGGTCTTGTTTGCGAACGGCGTGCGCATGAACGGAAACACGGCGCAGTTTACTGCCGCCCATCCCTTCGTCCAATGTCTTTATCCGGCGACTAGTCGGTGGTCGGACTGCTCGGACTGGTCTGACCGGTCTGACTCGACGGGGCGACGTGCTGACACCGGTTTAAAGAGATTAGCCAGTGTAGGTCTGTAGCACTTAACGCCACAAAGGAGTGTCGCGGGCCCCCTACGGGTATTCCCGGTAGGAGAATGCGTAGTTGTGCGTGCCTCGGAGTTCCCCACTTGCTGCTATATTCGCAATCATGAAACGCTCATCACAATCTCCACGCCGCCGGGCATTTACCCTGGTCGAGATCATGATCATCGTGGCGCTCATTGCGTTGATTGCGGCGATCGCGGTCCCGAATTTCCTGAGGGCCAGAAAACGCGCCCAGGCCACACGCATTCTCGATGACCTCCGCCTGATTGACGGCGCGCTGGATCTCTACGCGACCGAAACTTCCAAGAGTGGTGGCGACAGCGCCACGTGGAATGACATTCAGCCCTTTCTCAAAAAGAGCACCGTGCTCTACAACTCGAACGGCCTCGACCTGCTCGGCAATGCCTTCAATTCAGGAACGTATTCCATCGACAGCCCGCCGAAGCTCAACCCGGCAACGTTCGTCGCCCTTTCCGACGTGGCCCCTGCTGACTTCTGGTCTCCGTTTGCGCCGTAAAGGCTCGTTGCGGTAGCGGGCGGGCGGGGTACCGTGGGCGCCTCAAGAATGCAGCCCGGAATCTACCGCGCCCTCGCCGATCTCGTGCTGATCACGCACGTTGCCTTCGTCGCGTTTGTCGTCCTCGGATTGCTGGCGATCCTTTGCGGGGGATTTCTCGGTTGGGGATGGGTGCGGGGGCCTTGGTTTCGCGCCCTGCACCTGGCCGCCATCGCGTTGGTCGTGATTCAGGCCTGGTTCGGCGTCATCTGCCCGCTCACCATCTTCGAGAACCATCTTCGGGAGATGGCGGGCGATGAAACCTATGGCGGCACGTTCATCGCGCACTGGCTGCGCAGGTTGCTTTACTATGAGGCGCCGCCCTGGGTTTTCGTCGTCGGCTACACGATTTTCGGACTCACCGTTATCGGGACCTGGCTCAAGTTCCGGCCCCGCCCCTTTCGCCGGGTTTGAATCTGCCGCATCCAGGATTTCGCGTAAGCGATCTGCCGCCCGGCGGGAGAAAATCCCGGGCCGTATAGCTCATTACCTGCCTGCGAAGGCGTGCACAGATAGAAGCGTCCGCAGGAAGAGAATGCGGGCGGATGTTGTTTTCATTGACCCGCATTCACTGAAGCGGCTGCCGCGAGAGACTCGTCGGTTCGACGCACGAGGTCGGTGAGGAACGCAGTGCCCTCTCTTCGTACGCCGTGGCCGGTAAAGACCACGTCCGGTTTCCATGGCAACAGCTTTTCCTTGATGACGGCGACGGCTACGCGCGCCTTGTCCACGTCGCCCCAGCAGCGGTGCAGAATGTCGGACGGCGCTTCGAATCCAAGATCGCCGGTGAAGGCGATGCGCCGGCCGTCGATCTCCAGTTTGTAGATCGTGAGGTCGAAGCTGTGGCCGGGAACGTAGAGGGCGCGGAATTTCAAACCGCCGGCCTCAAAGTCTGTTTCGTCACCGGCCCGTGTCACCGGCAGCGGCAGATCGAGCGGGCAGGGGGGAAACAGCCCGTAATCGGTGAGCATCGGCATCAGCCAGGTGAGTGACATGGCGGCGGTTTTGGAAGCGACGATTTGCGCGCCGGTGGCTCGCCATAGATGGGCGCCGCCGGTGTGGTCGCCGTGCGTGTGCGTGAGCAGCACGTTCGTGACGCGATCGATCCCGAGTGCGCGGAGACGCGCCTGCGTGGTGGCGATGCCCGATGTGCCGCCGCTATCCACGAAGACCGCGTCGCGGCCATTCTTGATCATCCAGATGTCACCGACATAGGCGTGCTCGCCCCGCGGCACGCGGCCACCTTGGAAGATCGGCAGACCGGGCACGACCGGCTCGGGCTCGTTGGTTACGGCGGGTGGATCGACCGCGGGGATCGTCTTCTTCCATGTCACGGCGCCCGCTTGATCGAGAGCGATAAGATCGCCGTTCGAAGTGCCGGCCACCGCGAGAGCGCCATCCGCGCTCCAGGCAAGGCGGGCGGGGGAGCCAGGATCCAGCGGCGCCGCCGAGTGTCCATCCGCGGCGATGAGGTAGAGCTTTCCATCCCAACAGGAGACCAGCGCGGTTCCATCCTGCGGGTTCGGCGCGCAAGCGGCGATCGCATCGGGAAATTCCACGGCGAGGGCGGGGCCTTGCTTCGCCGGGATGCGGTAGAGTTTGCGCGCCGGTGCATCCACCGGCAGCCACACGGCTCCCGCCATGCCGCGTGCGAACCACGATGCCGGCCAGCAAGTCACCACCTCCTCCTCGCCGCCGAAGCCGGCTTCGAACATTCCTTCCTCCGGCATCGCTACGGTGCGCAGCTCCTGGCCGGTGCCCGCGAAGATGCGGAGGCGCCCATGCTGCCTTGGCACGAAATTCAAGGCGTGAATAGGCGGATCCCATTTCCCGATTGCGGGGCCGGAACGCACCCAAACCCACGCGGCATATTCCAGCACGGCCACGCGCGAGCCGTTGCCGTTGATGGCGACGGACGCCGCCACCGTGGCCGGGACCACGGCATCCGCCGCGAGCCGAAAATCCTTCGCCATTTCCGGAAAATCCGCGGCGGGATTTGGCAGGGGTGGGGGCGTCTCCGTGATTGGGGCCGCCTGCGCGGACCACAGGCTGCGATTGGGACCCACCTCCCAGACACTCAACACCGGTCGCGGCGCCGGCAGGCCCTCGCGCTTCTCATTGAGCGCGATCCAGCCGAAGGCGATGCGCTTGCCGTCGGCACTCGCCGCCATGCGGGTGGCGCGATTGGTGGGGAGTTGGTTCTTATCCTCATAGCGCAGATGCACGCGATGGCCATCGTCCGCCATGAAGGAGCCCGGTGGATGAAAGACCCAGTCCGGCCCGTGGACGAAAAGCTCTCCCATCTGGCTGGCCAGCCAGCCTGTCCTCCAATCGCCTGCGCCGGGTCGCCATCGGGCAAACTCGCCGTCGCGCGGTTCCGCCTCGGCCAGGTCGTCCTTCAGCGAAGGACCCAGCAGCGTCTCGGCCGGCCCGAGCCAAATCGTCGGGTCGGGCGGAGTGACACGGGAATAGGCCATTCCGGCTGCGACTGCTTTTCCGCCCGCAAGCGTCGCCACCTGCATCGGAGCCCAGGGTGGCAAATTGCGCTTCGCGATGACCGTGCCGCGGGCATCGAATTGCCAGAAATTCGCGTCATGGCTGAACGCCATCGTGCCGGCGGTGATGAATTTTCCATCCGCGCTGATGTCCACCGCGGAGATCGCCTGCGGCGCCACGAAATGTCCTTGGGCCGTGATTGCCGGCACCCGGCTCGTCGCCGCAGGCGGCGCGACTTGTACGAGACGGACCTCCGTCTGCGCGTGGAGCACCGTGTTTGTCAGCGTGGCGAGCAAGACCAGGGCAACGCGCCCGGCGAATGGAACTCCCAGGCGCGAGGAGGGAATGAAAATGCGCGGCGGGGGGAAGCAGTGCATCTCAGGAACGTATTATGGCTGCGTCCCACCCGGCAAGCGCTCCGCCGTTTGGCAACGCGGATTAGCTAGCTAGAGCGTGTTCTTAACTTTTCGCGTTCGCTTGCGAACTGTTTCGCTCGCATGACCAGGTCATGCGAGCGAAAAAGTGCATGACGCGCTCTGGGGCCAAAGGCCCTGCGCAAGACAGCCCAGCGAGGAAGCGGAGGGGAATAGGAGTGTGCGGTGGGTCGGCGAGAGGGCAAGTGAGTGTAACGAACGCCGCCCTGGGTGGATTTCCAAACGGCGCACGCCGCAACGGGGCACGACAAGATTCCGCTTGTTTCAAAGTCTCCCAGACTGCGAAAGCTTTTAGGCCCTGGCCACCGCATGAAACACAGCGTCACTGAACTCCCCTTCAACAGCTTCCTCGGAATCGAGGAGGCTTCCGACACGGCTCACCTCTTGCGCCTTCCACCGGGCGGACAATACCTCAACCATCTCGGCACGGTTCACGCCAGTGCCCTGCTCGCGCTGGCTGAAGCTTCGAGCGGTGAATTCCTGCTGCGGCATTTCGGTTCCGGGGCGGGTCTGGTCCCCGTCGTCCGCCGCGTCGAAGCAAAATTCCGCAAGCCTGCCCATGGAGCGGTCACATCTTCCGCGAGCGCGGTCCCGGCGGACTTGAGCCAGCTCGAAGCCAGTCTCACGGCCAAAGGCCGTGGCCTCATCTCGATCGCGGTTGAATTGCACGACGAATCTGGCACGCATGCACTGAGCGCAGCCGTGGAGTGGTTCATTCAGCGAATCACCACGAGCGAATGAATTGTCGTCTTGTGTACCATTGCGTGGTTCCATGACGCTCGTTGACTCATGACCCCCCCAATCATCTCCCGCCGTTCGTTCCTCAAAACTTCCCTCGTCTTCGCCGGCGGTGGATCGCTCTTCATCCCGCGCTCTTCGCTTCAGGCCCAGTCACAGGCGACTGGCGGCCCGCTCATGGCCTACGTTGGCACCTACAGCGCGCCGCTGCGCAACGTGCGGTCGACTCAGGTGGATTTGCCGCCGGGGAATGGCCGCGGCATCCATATTTTCGAGGTGGATCGTACGACCGGAGCTCTGACGCCGCGCGGCGGATTTGACATGGGCTCGAGCCCGAGCTGCCTTGCGATCAATTCCGCCGGCACGCGGCTCTATTCCGCCAATGAGACGGACAAGATGGGCGAGAGCGATCCCGGGTCGGTCAGCGCGTTTGCCATCGACCGGGCCGACGGCCGGCTGAAGTTACTCAATACCGTCCATTCCGGCGGCGCCGGACCGACGCATGTGAGCATTCATCCATCCGGGAAGTTTGTCATGGTCGCCAACTATTTTGGGGGCTCGGTCGCGGTATTCCCGATCCTGCCCGATGGTCAGCTCGGTCCGGCGAGCGATATCAAGAAGGACGCCGGAACCATCGGACCGAAAACGGCCACGAACGCGCCGAAGGGCAGCTTTGCGTTCAGTGGCCATGACCAGCCCCACGCGCACATGATCCAGGCTGATCCCTCGGGGCGCTTTGTCCTGCACGTCGATTTGGGTTTGGATCAGATTCTCGTCTGGAAGTTCGACGATCAAAAGGGCGTCCTGTCGCCGAACGATCCCGCCTCGATCTCGTATCCTCCGGGCGACGGTCCGCGCCATTTCGCCTTCCATCCGAATGGGCATTGGTTCTATTCGCTCCAGGAAGAAGGTTCGAACATCGTGCTATGCGACTACGATCCCGCGCAGGGCCGGCTCGCCCCGCGGCAGACCCTCTCCAGCCTCCCACCCGGTTTCGCCGGCAGCAATTTCTGCTCCGAGATCATGGTTTCCGCCGATGGCCGGTTTGTCTATGCGGCCAATCGCCTGCACGACGGCATCGCCTACTTTTCCGTCGGTGAAAATGGCACGCTCACTTTTGTCGGCGAGGAATGGACGCGCGGGGACTATCCGCGCAGCTTCAACTTCGATCCGACCGGCAATTTTCTCTATTCCTGCAACCAGCGCGCCGACATGATCACCACATTCCGCGTGGACAAGAAATCCGGCGCGCTCGCCTTCACGGGTCAGTACACGCCCGTGGGGAATCCTTCGATGATCACATTCCTCGACCTCGGGGCGAAGTGACGCTTCTGCACTCTACTTCGGCACTGGCGTGTTCCCCAACTGCACCTCCCAGTCCCGCTTTCCCTCCAGATAGAACAGCCACTGTGACGCCGCGGTGATGAGGTGCGCGTACCCGCCGGCATCCGAAAGCTCATCCCATGCAAACCCCGCCGGGCAGCTACCAGCGCCGACGCCCGTGGGAATGTATCCCTTGTCCTTGAAGATCGCCTCCCACGTGCGGAGGCCGCCGCCGAGTTCGTGCTCCAGCCACGCTTTTACATCGGGATGCGGACATGGCTTGCCCGTCTGATCTTCAACGCTCTTTTTGACTTGCTCCGCGAGGCTCGCGTAGTCGCCGCCCTGCTTCATCGCCTGGAGGACCCAGCCGCATACGGCCATGTTTTGCGGGCCCATTCGCGAGCCGAACGGCAACGGCCTGCCGCTGGGCCCCTTGCCTTGAGAAGCCAGATGTTCGGGCTTGCCGTTGACGAAATTGAGACCGGAGAGATCGAAGCGATTCAAACCCGCGGGCACGGGTCCGTCATCATGGTACATCTGCCAGAGAATGGGATGGGTGAAGGCGTCGAATGCGAGCTTCAGGGCCAGCGGACGGGTCAGCGTGCCGTGTCGGGCGATGCCGGCGTAGTAGAAGTACATGTCGTCATCGGCGAATCCGGGCGTCGGCAGCTTTTGGTCGGGCTTGAACGTCACGACCGCGCGCGTGAAATGGTTGTCCGTGCATAGGGGCGTTTCCTTTTCCCACGAGACCGACCGCTTCAGCATGGCCGCATCCTGATTCGTCAGCCCGCAAGCCGCGACGACGTCGTTGATACTGGCGGTCCCGTGGCGCGTGCGGCATTCCTCCAGGTTTTTCGCCGCGAGCGCGCACCCCGCCGCGAGCGCCTTGTCCCCGGCCTCAGGAGAGTCGCGCAGCAGCAGCCACGCTTCCTGCACGAGGATCGCGAGGTCTTGCGCCAGGTGATTCGAGCTGCCGTGCGACCAGCCGCTCAGGCGGAATTCCGGGTTGGGTTTTCCGGCGAAGTCATTGGTGCAGGGAAAGAACGGGTGATCGGACTTCTTTCCGAACATCTCCAGGCTCACTGCCGCGCCGTCGTCCCACCAGTAGGGCACAAACCCATTCTCCCGCCCCTGGAGCAGCCACTCCTTGCCTTGCTTCCACGTGTCGCGGTTTTCTTCGCGCACATCCACCACATCCGAGGAAAAGAGTTCCGCGCTGTGATTGAGCATTTTCAGGTAGAAGGGCAACTGCCACTTCACGAGCATTTGCTTGTAGAACGGGTCCCCCGTGGCCCGATACGCATTGATCATCGCGTTCGCGAACCACGCGCCGTCGTGCATGGTGTCGAGCGCTTCCCCGACCATGAATTGATCGGGCTGCCCGGCATGCGAGACGCGAAAATACTCATAGATCATCCCCCGCTGTGGTGAGGTTTCCGCCTTTTTCAGATGATGATCCGCGACGTACTGCGCGAGTGTCTTCATGAAGGCGCGCGTCTCCTCGGCGTTCATGGCTGGTTGCTGGTCCGCGTTCTTCCAGGCGGCGTCGTGATCGGGAGGCGTGACGGCCGAGGCGACGCTGATCGCGGCGCAACAAAGGAGGAGAATGGTTTTCATGGTGGGGGGCTGACGGAGCGGGAGGGGGATGATGGAGCAAGATGCGAGGCGTCGCCCTGCGATACTAACCTCCAGGCCTGTCGTCATCTGAGTAGGTTTCTAGAGGACATATTTCATTCACAGGACGCGCGATCCTCGTCCCCCTTCATCCTGAGCCGTAACGATGCAGTTGAACGGCGATCGGCCCATCGCGGAGCGATGACTGACGGTAGCCGGGGCCTGAAGGCGCCTTTAGGCCCCGGAGTTGATCGATCATCGGATCGTCGCGGAGCGACGTTTGCCCAGGCTCACCGATTGGTGTGCGCTATCAGCCAA
>Ga0070658_10002267_pt1 | contig 16145 bp, 13 predicted proteins | sample KBSC13metaG_FD_64664 | JGI IMG/M metagenome (GOLD analysis project Ga0070658, IMG submission 64664) | Corn rhizosphere microbial communities from Kellogg Biological Station, Michigan, USA - KBS C1-3 metaG | ecosystem: Host-associated > Plants > Roots > Rhizosphere > Soil ...
GTGCGGGTGAAGAACGGCAAGGTGGAGCGCGTGAACGTCGAGCTCGGGCTGCGCGACGACGCGACCGAGCGCGTCGAGATCCGCGGCGGCGTCGCCGCCGGCGACACGCTGCTGCTCGGCGCCGCGCAGGGCATCTCGGCCGGCACGCCGATCCGGGTCGCCGCGCCGAGCGATCAGACGCAGGGTGCACAGGGCGTCGCGACGAGCGCGCCGACCGCCGCAGCCAGCGCCGCGCCTAACGGGGCGACGCCTAACGGTACGAAAACCCCATCGCGCGGCACCCCGCCGTCGCGCTGACCGAGCGACCCCATGGTCATCTCCGATTTCGCCATCAAGCGCCCGCTGGTCACGATCGTGTCCATGCTGGCGCTCGCACTGTTCGGGCTCGTCGCGCTCTTCAAGCTCAAGACCGACGAGTTCCCGGACGTCGCACCGCCGTTCGTGCTCGTCGCCGTGCCGTATCCGGGCGCGTCGCCCGACGGCGTCGCGTCGGAAATCCTCGATCCGGTCGAGGAGCAGATCCAGGCGATCACCGGCGTGAAGCAGACGCAGGGCAAGGCGTTCGACGGCTACGGGCAGATCCTCATCGAGTTCGAGTTCGGCAAGGATCTGAACGAGGCCACGCAGGAGATCCGCGACGCGATCTCGGGGATCCGCTCCGATCTCCCGGAGGAGATGAAGGAGCCGATCATCAAGAAGATGAACGACACGGATCGGCCGATCATGTCGCTCGCGCTCGCGTCCACCACGCAGTCGCAGGCCGAGCTCTCGACGATCGCCGATCCGGGCATCACGCGCGAGCTGCGGTCGATCGCCGGCGTGGCCGAAGTGCAGGTGTTCGGCAAGATCGAGCGCGAGATCAGCGTGCTGCTCAAGCCCGACGCGCTGCAGGCGAACGGCGTCAGCGTGGGGCAGGTCGTGCAGGCGCTGCAGGCGCAGAACCTCGCCACGCCGGTCGGCCGCGTGGAGGGCGCGCTCGACGAGCGCTCGATCCGTCTCAAGGGGCGCTTCCTCGAGCCGACGGAGTTCGCAAACCTCGTCGTCGCGACGCGCCCCGGCGGCGCGCTCGTGCGCCTCGGCGAGATCGCCGACGTGAAGGACGGCACCGAGGAGCCGCGCTCGCTCTCGGTCTACGAGCGGCGCGAGGCGGTCGGCCTCGACATCAAGAAGTCGAAGGGCTACAGCACGACCGACGTGAGCGATCGCATCCGCGAGCGCGTGACGGAGATCCAGAAGCGGCTGCCGGGCGGCACGAAGCTCGAGCTGATCAAGGACTCGGGCGTGCGCGTCGACCACGCGGTGAAGAACGTCGAGGAGGCGCTGATCGAGGGCGCGCTGCTGACGGTGCTCGTCGTCTTCCTCTTCCTCAACTCGTGGCGCTCGACGGTGATCACCGGCCTCGCGCTGCCGGTGTCGGTGCTCGCCAGCTTCATCATGGTCTGGGTGCTCGGGTTCAAGCTCGAGACCATGTCGCTGTTAGGCCTGTCGCTGGCGATCGGGATATTGATCGACGACGCCATCGTCGTGCGCGAGAACATCGTCAGACACGTCGAGATGGGAAAGGATCACATGCGCGCCGCGCACGAGGGGACCGACGAGATCGGGCTCGCCGTCGCCGCGACGACGTTCTCGATCCTCGCGGTGTTCGTCCCGATCGGCTTCATGCCCGGCATCGGCGGTCAGTGGTTCAAGCCGTTCGCGCTGACGATCGCGAGCTCGGTGCTCGTCTCGCTGTTCGTGTCGTTCTCGCTCGACCCTATGTTGTCGGCGTACTGGCCCGATCCGCACCGGCCCGAGGACGAGAAGTGGTGGATCACGAAGCAGCTCGACCGGTTCAACCACTGGTTCAACCGTCAGGCTGAACGCTACAAGCACGTCGTCGCCTGGGCACTCGATCACCGGGCAGCAATGATGGTGATCGCGGTCGGGACCTTCCTCGCGTCGTTCACGATCCCGTCGAAGGGGCTGCTCGCGCTGGCCGGTGCACTGGTTGGAATCCTCGTCGCCGTCTGGCTGATCGGCCGGCAGCCTAACGCTGTGCTGCACGTGCTCGGCATGGTGCTGTACCTGGCCATCGCAGCAGGAGGGCTGATGCTCGCCGGCGGCTCGCTGCGCGGCGCGATCACGCTCGGCAGCGTCGTCGGCGCTCTCGTGTTCCTGGGGATCGCCGCACTCGCGGGTTGGGCGCTGTGGAAGGCGTTCCGCGACTTCTGGGGGACGGGCTGGCATTCGTCCGCGTCCACGGCGGGTGGGATCCTCGGTGGCCTTGCCGTCGCGGCGGCGCTCGTCTACGTCGCACCGGTCTGGCGGAACGTCGGGCCCGGGTTCTTCCCGGAAGATGATCGCGGCGAGTTCATCGTCGCGATCGAGACGCCGCCCGGCTCGAACCTCGCCTACACGCGCGAGAAGGCGAGCGAGATCTATCACGTGCTCAAGCGGCATCCCGAGGTGAAGTACACCTACGCGACGATCGGCGACCAGGCGTCGGGGTCGGTGGACGTCGGCAACATGTACGTGCGCACCGTTCCGAAGAGCGAGCGGAGCAAGGGCGTCGAGGAAATCGCGGCCGGGCTGCGCAAGGAGCTGCAGGAGGTCGGCGGCGCGACGCTGTCGGTGTTCACGAGCGACTTCGGCGGCGGTCGCAAGCAACTGCAGTTCCAGGTGCGCGGGAGCAACGACATCGCGACGCTGACGCGTGCCGCCGACACGGTGATGGCGATCGTGAAGTCGGTTCCGGGCGCGGTGGACGTCGGGCTGTCGACGAAGGGGCAGAAGCCCGAGCTCACGGTCGAGCTGAATCGCGGCGTCGCCGGAACGTTAGGCATCACCGCCGGGCAGGTCGCGCAGTCGCTGCGGCCGGCCTTCGCCGGGCTCGAGGCGGGCTACTGGGAGGATCCGGCGGGCGAGACGCGCAAGGTGCAGGTGCGGCTCGCGCCCGAGTCGCGGCGCAACGTCGCCGACCTCGCGCAGCTGCCGCTGGTGATGCAGGGACCGGCCGGACCGCCGACCACGATCCCGCTCGGCCAGGTGGCATCGATCCGGAACGGGGAAGGGCCGGCGATCATCGATCATCTCGACCGCGACCTCGTCGTCACGGTCGAGGCGAACACCGCCGGGCGCGCCAGTGGCGACGTCACCAGCGACGCGATGGCGCGGATCAACAAGCTCGTCCTTCCCGGCGGCGTGCACGTCACGTTAGGCGGCGAGTCGAAGGACCAGAACGAGCTGTTCGGGCAGATCTTCGTCGCGCTCGGGACGGCGATCCTGCTCATGTACCTGATCCTCGTCCTCCAGTTCGGGTCGTTCGTCGATCCGCTGGCGATCCTCGTCTCGCTTCCGCTGTCGCTGATCGGCGTGATGATCTCGCTCTCGATCGCGAAGATGACGATCAACATCATGAGCATGATCGCGATCATCCTCCTCGCCGGGATCGTGGCGAAGAACGCGATCCTGCTCATCGACTTCGCGAAGTGGGCGCGCGAGAAAGCGGGGATGCCGCTGCGCGAAGCACTGATCGAGGCCGGCGCGATCCGACTCCGCCCGATCCTGATGACGACGTTCGCGCTGATCGCCGGCATGATCCCGGTCGCACTCGGCCGCGGCGAAGGCGCGCAGTTCCGCGCACCGTTAGGCGTGGCGGTCATCGGCGGCGTGCTGACGTCGACGATGCTGACGCTGATCGTGATCCCGACGGTCTACGAGATCATGGACGGGATGAGAGAGCGAGTCGCCCACATGTTCGGCCGCACCCCGGCGCAGAAGACTGCCGAGCACAGGATTCCGTTGGGGGGGGAGGGAATTACGGAGACGGGGGATTGATGGGGGTCGTCTCTCGTTTCTCGTCGCTCGTCGGGGTGGGTCTCTCTCCGACGAGCGGGGCGAGAAAGTACTCCGAGTAGAGGGACGAGAAGGTACTCCGAGTAGAGGGACGAGAAAGTCCTCCGAGTAGAGAGGCGGAAAGTCCTCCGAGTAGAGGGACGAGAGAATGCGCCGAGCAGAGGTGCCGGACGCTGCGGCGCGCGACGCCTGCTGCTTCCGCATCGCTGCCAGTGGGCCTGCCGAGCGTGTTCTCCATCGCGCTGGGGTTACTCGAGCCCCGCTACTCGTGAAGTTTCTGATCCTCTACTCGGAGTACTTTCTCGCCCCCCTCGTCGGAGTACTTTCTCGCGCCTCTCGTCGGAGTACTTTCTCGCGCCTCTCGTCGGAGTACTTTCTCGCCCCGCTACTCGGTGTACTCTCTCGCCCCTCTACTCGGAGTACGTTCTGATCCTCTACTCGAGAAAGTTCGAAGTCCCCGACTCGAGAAACTCCGACCCCCCGTCGAGCCTCAACATTTCCAGGCGAGCGGAGTAATATGACAGCCCCGTTGTTGGCGTCAGTCTCTTCGCTTCCCGCCCATGCAGATCACCGCCCGCTCTCTCGTCACGCTCGCTTTTTCCGCCGGTGCTGCCGTCGGCTGTCAGAGCTTCAGCTCCGCTTTCCCGTCGCACGAGGATGTCTTCACGCCGATCACGCCGAACATCGGCGTCGCGCGGGTCGAGGGGAAGGACACCACCTGGGCGCTGACGGGGACCGGCTACGAAGTCACCACCACCAATCGCGCACTGCTGCCGAGCATCCAGACCGCGCTCGATGGGGCGGCGACTGACTTCCGGGCGTATCTCGGCGGCGATCCGCCGACGGTCAGCGTCGTCGCGCTGCAGCTCAAGCGCAATCAGCGGCCGGACACCGCGCGCATCTCGAAGATCCGCGCGTCGGGGGCGATCCCGGTGTTCGTCCGCCTCGCCGAGCAGGGGCGCGGGATGGCGGTGGGGACGACGATGGGCGACGACATGGTCTCGGTGTCGCCGGTGGTGCGCGGATGGATGAATGCGCTCGCCAGTGCGCCGTCTGCGTCGGCGTCGACGGGTGTCACCAGCAGTGGCGGCGTCCCGCGCTGGCTCGAGGTCGCGGTGCCATCGCTCATCGGCGGATGGAGCGACGCTGATCTCGTCTCGGCGCAGATCGGGCTCCATCCCGATCGCATCATCGGGCTGCGGTCGATCTTCTCCGGAGCGCGGCCGGCCGACGACAGTACGCGCAAGGGTCGCGACGAGGATCCGATCAGCCGCGAGTTCGATCGGCGCCAGCGCGGCGGGCGCGCCGGGGATTACCAGTCGGCGCGGCGCAACCCGAAGGATCTCCCCGCCCTCAGCGGCGCCGCGCTCTGGGACGCCGAGGCGATCAGCATCACCAACTACCTCGCCTCGCGCGAGGGGCGGCCATTCATCGGCAGCGCGGCGCGTGTGCTGATGGCCGGGGGGTCGATGGACGCGGTGCTCGCCGGCGCGCAGATGGTGCCGCACGACGTCGACACGCTCGATCGCGCCTGGCGCGACTGGCTCGCCAGCCAGGCCGAGACGATCCGGCGCTCGCGCTGACCCGGCCGTGCTGACGCCCCGCCGATCCCCAACAGCTGGTGAGGGGTGGCTGTAATCGGAGGGGTGGGAACGACGACGTCGCGCTTCGCCGGCGCATGACATCCGACGACGCGGTCGATGCCGCGCTCGTCGGGCGCGTGCGCGGTGGCGACGTCGACGCGTACGACGAGCTGGTGCGGCGTCACATGCAGCGCGCACACGCGGTCGCCTTCCGCCTGCTCGGCAATCGTGAAGACGCGGAGGATCTGGTGCAGGACGCGTTCATCCAGGCGCTCGACAAGATCGACAGCTTCGACATCGAGCGACCGTTCGCGCCCTGGTTCTTCCGGATCCTCACCAACCGCGGGCTGAACATGAGGCAGTCGCGGGCGCTGCGCGCAGTGTCGGAGATTCCCGACGACACCGCCAGCGGCGGCGAGTCGCCGGAGCTGTCGGCCGAGCGCGAGGAGCTGCGGACGCGGCTGCGCGAGGCGGTGGCGACGCTGCCCGAGCGGCAGCAGCTGATCGTGCAGCTGTTCGAGATCGACGGCTGGACGAGCGCCGAAGTCGCGGCCGCGTTAGGCATCTCCGACGGGACCGTCCGCTGGCACGTGCACGAAGCGCGGCGCGCGTTGCGCGCCGCGTTGGGGCCGCTCCGGCGGCAGGAGCAGAACTGATGACCGACGAACGGGAAATCGAGATCGAGCCGGGGCCGGACCCCGACCTGCGCGCGGCGCTGATCGACGCCTTCGGCGAACAGCCGGCCGACGTCGACTGGGCGGCGCTGCGGGCCCGCGCCCGCTCGGCGGCGCTCTTCCGGCTCCGCGCGCGGAGCCGCGTCGCGCCGTGGTGGGAGCAGGCGAGGCCGTGGGCCCGCCGCATCCTGCCGTTAGGCGCGCTGGCCGCCGCTGCCGCCCTGGCGCTGGCGATGCTGACGCCGCGGCCGTCCCCGGGGACGGCGACGCTGGCCTCGGCCGTCACCGCCGGCACCGGCGCCGACCCGATCGCCGACGCGGTCGCGCTGCCTGACGCGAACGGCACGCTCAGCGTCAGCGTCCCGGTCGACGACGACTGGCTGTGGAATGCGACCGCCGCGGCCCACGCCGCCGAGGGCCGATGAGCGAAACGCCTTACGGTGCGTCGCCCGAGGTCACCGGGCCGGCGCCGGCCGCGAGCGCGGGACGTCGCCGGGTCGTGATGCTGCTGACGCTCGGGCTGGTGCTGGTCGCCGCCGCCGGCGTGGCGACTGGAGTCGTCCTCGAGCGGACCGTCCTCTCACACCATTTCGAGCACCGCTACGGCGGCCCGGGCGGGCATCGCGGCGAGCCGGGACGCGGCCCGATGCACGAGCGGTTCGGCCGCGACCTGGGGCTGACGAAGGAGCAGGAGGCGAAGATCGATTCGATCTTCGCCAGTCATCGCGCCGCGATCGATTCGGCGCGGGCGGCGTCGGAGCCGAAGATCAGGGCGATCATCGACCAGACGCGGCGTGAAGTCGATTCGGTGCTCACTCCCGCCCAGCGGGAGAAGATGCACGCCCGGATGCAGCGCGAGCATCCGCGCGGCGACTCGACCGAGCCACCGCGCGGACCGCTGCACCGTTTCTAGGCTCCGTCAGTCGCGCGGCGGAGCGCCGCCATTGCCGCCGTTGCCCCGCTGTCCGCGGCGATCGCGCATCTGCTGGACGTTCTGGTCGAAGATCGTCTGCTGGTCGGGGGTGAGCACAGCGCGGATCTCCGACATCTGCGCCTGCATCGACTGCATCATCTTCTGCCGGTCGTCGGGGTTGTTGCGCGGATCGAGCCCCTGCATGTCGGAGCGGTGACGGGCACGGATCGAATCGACCTGCGCCTGCTGGGCGCTCGACAGCGTGATCCCGTTGAACAGCATCTGCTCCATGCGCTGGCCGCCGCGCATCCCGCCGCGTCCTTCGCCCATCCCGCCCGCGTTCGCCGTCGACGGCTGCGGCTGCGTCGCCGGCGTGGACGCGGGCGCGGGGTTCTGCGCGCACGCGGCCATCGCGACCATGCCACTCGCGGCGATCATCGCTGTCAATCTCATCTTCATCGACTCCTCCATTGATGTGTCCTGCGGCTGCATCCGACTGCCTTCCCGATTACTACAGGGACCGGGCCGTCCGCGTTGGCGGTTGGCGAGCGTCGGGCACCGTCATTGCGACCATTCACCAGCGTTTCGCCAAAGCCAGCCGTAGTAGTCGCTGGAGGCTGCCACGATGCAGATACGTACCAGCACGAGATTCACATTGAGCATTCCACGTCGCGCCATCATCGGCGCGTGCCTCGCCACATCCGCGGCGGCGTCGGCCGCCATCGCACAGACACCGGCCACGCCGACCCCGGCGGTGCCGCCGGCCGCCGCGCCGGCCGCGCCGGTCGACAACGCCGTGCCGATCACCCTCGACGAAGCCGTGCAGCGCGCGCGCAGCAACGCGCCGGCATCGATTCAGGCGCGTGGAACCGAGCGAGCGAACCGGGCCGCCGTCCGCTCGGCTTACGGCGCGCTCCTGCCTAACGTCAGCGTCAACCTCGGCGGCGCCCGCCAGTTCACCGACCCGAACAGCCGCACCCGCATCAACTCCCAGACCGGTGCGACCGAGACGCTGGCCGCGTCGCCGTGGTCGTACAGCAACGGGCTGTCGCTGAACATGACGCTGTTCAACGGCGGGCAGAGTCTCTACGACATCCAGATCGCCAAGGCCAATGCGACGGCGTCCGAGGCGAGCAGCGTGTCGCAGGACTTCCAGGTCGCGCTCAGCGTCAGCCAGCAGTTCTACAACGCGCTCGCCGCGCGCGAGTCCGAGGCCGCCGCGCGCGCGCAGCTCGCCCTCGCCGAGCAGCAGCTCCACTATTCGGCGGTGCGCGTCAGGAACGGCGTCGCCACCAAGTCCGACTCGCTGCGCTCGCTCATCCAGCTCGGCAACGCGCAGCTCGCGGTCCTCACCGCGCAGACGAACCTGCGCTCGGCCGACGCCGCGCTGACGCGGCTCATCGGCTCCGACGTCACGGTCACCGCCGCGCCGGAAGACACTGCGCTTCCACCCGTCGATTCGCTGGCGCTCGACACCGTCGCGCTGGCGCAGCTCGCCGAGAATGGACCCGCGGTCCGCGAAGCGCAGTCGGCGCTCGAAGCGGCGAAGGCGTCGCGCCGCGCGTCGCGCGCGCCCTACCTGCCGACGATCACCGCCGGCTATTCGCGCTCGGGGAGCGGTATCGCCAGGTTCGGCCTGGGCAACGATCCCTACGCATACGGCGGCCGGCTCAACTTCTCGCTGTCGTATCCATTGTTCAACGGATTCTCGCGCGAGACGAACGTTGTGCGCGCCGATGTCGCCGAAGACAACGCCGCCGCCGCGCTGCGTGACGCGCGGCTCGCCGCGCGCCAGCTCCTCGTCCAGAACGTCGACGTGCTCCGTACCGCGCAGCAGCGTGTGCGGGTGCAGACGATCTCGGTCGCGGCGGCGCAGGAAGATCTCCGCGTCCAGCAGCTGCGCTACACCAATGGCGCGTCGACGCTGCTCGACGTCCTCACCTCGCAGAACGAGTTGAGCCAGGCACAGACCGCGCTGATCCAGGCGCGCTTCGATGCCCGTGTCGCCCGCGCCCAGCTCGAAGCGCTCATCGGGCAGCCGCTCTCGCACGTCGCGCCATGATGCGCGCTCACGTACATCCAGCCCTCTCAATGCCACGTCCATCTCGCTCGCGCCGGTTTCTTTTCCTCGGCCTCGCCGCCGTCGCCGCACTCGCCGGCTGCAGAAGGGCGCAGCCGGCGACCGTCGCGATCCCGACCGCGCCGGTGGAGCGACGCGACATCGTCGCCAGCGCCGAGGCGACCGGAACCGTCGAGCCGATCAACATCGTCGAGGTGAAGTCGAAGGCGTCGGGTCTCATCACCGCGATGCCGGTCGACGTCGGCAGCGTCGTCAAGAAGGGGCAGCTGCTGGTGCAGATCGACACCCGCGACGTGAAGAACCAGTACGACCAGACCGTTGCCGCGCTGCAGGCCGCGCAGGCATCGCTCAACGTCGCGTCGGCGGAGAAGAAGCGCTCCGACGCGCTGTTCGCGCAGGAAGTGATCACGCCGCAGGAGCACGAGACCGCCGCGCTCGCGTTCGCGAACGCGCAGTCGCAGCTGGTGAAGGCTCGCACCGACGTCGATCTCGCGCGCCAGCGGCTCGAGGACGCGACCGTCACCGCGCCGATCGACGGTACGATCATCGCGAAGCCAGTCTCGCTCGGGCAGGTGATCACGTCGGCGACGTCGGGCCCGACCGGCGGGACCACCATCGTCCAGATGGCCGATCTCGGCAAGGTCCGGATGCGGGCGCTGGTCAACGAGACCGACGTCGGCAACGTGCAGCCGGGACAGGTCGCATCGGTCGTCGTCGACGCCTTTCCCGATCGCCGGTTCCAGGGAGTGGTGGAGAAGGTCGAGCCGCAGGCGGTCGTGCAGCAGAGCGTGACGATGTTTCCCGTCCTCATCTCGCTCGACAACAAGGACGGCAAGCTGCTGCCGGGGATGAACGGCGAAGTGACGATGACGGTGCAGGACAAGAAGAACGTCCTCGCGATCCCCGCCGACGCGGTGCGGGCGATGAAGGACCTCGCCGTCAGCGCCCGAGCGTTAGGCCTGAATCCCGATTCGGCGCAGGCGAAGCTCACCGCGGAGATGGCGGCGCGCCGCGCGCAATACGCGCAGCGTGACAGCGCCGGCGCACCGATCGCCGGCGCCGACACGCCGCAATCCGTCGCGCTTGGCGCGCCGGACGCGGCGGGCGCAACGGGTCGCCGCCGCCGCGGTGCGGGCGGCGCCGCCGGATCGGCGGCGGGTGGAGGTGGCGCGCCCGGCGCGACGCGTGGCGGAGCGGGCGGCGGCGGCGGTGGAGCAGCCGGCGGTGGGCCCGGCGGTGGCGGCGGGATGCGCGGCGGCCGCGGCTCGGGGCAGCTGGTGTTCGTGAAGGACAGCACCGGCTTCTCCCCGCGCATCGTCAGGCTCGGCGCGACGAACTACGACTACACCGAAGTCCTGAGCGGGTTGAAGGAGGGCGAGCAGGTCGCGCTGCTCGCGGCGGCGAACCTCCAGCAGGCCCGGACCGACCAGCAGTCGCGCATCCGCAGCGCGACGTCGACGCCGCTCACCGGCGGAGCCCCTGGCGGGGGAGGAGGGCGTGGTGCTCGGGGGCCGTGACATGCTGATCGGCGAGACCGTCGCCGTCGCGTTAGGCGCGCTCCGCGCCAACAAGCTCCGCTCGGCGCTGACGATGCTCGGCGTCGTCATCGGCGTCGCCGCCGTCGTCGCCGTCGTCGCGCTCGGCCGTGGCGCGCAGCAGTCGGTGAACGCCCGCATCTCCGCGTTAGGCACGACGATGCTGACCGTCATCCCGGGGCAGGTGTTCGGGCGGGGCGTCGCCTCCGGCTCCGATCGCGCCAAGCTGACCCTCGACGACGCCAACGCGCTCGCCGAACAGGGGCGGGTGCTGACCGCGGTCGAGCCGGAGATGTCGCAGAACATGCAGGTGCAGTACGGGTCGAAGAACGCCAACACGTCGGTGATCGGAACGACTGCCAACTACCTCGACGTCCGCAAGTACACGATGGACGTCGGGAAGATGTTCAACGACGCCGAGGACCGCGGCCGGGAGCGGGTCGCCGTGCTCGGCGCGGCGATCCCCGACAACCTCGGCGCGCCGGCGGCCGCGCTGGTCGGCCAGCCGATCCGGATCGGCGGGCTGCAGTACACGGTGATCGGCGTGCTGGCGTCGAAGGGCCAGACCGGCGGCTTCCAGAATCCGGACGACCAGATCCTGATCCCGATCAACACCGCCCGCTTCCGCGCCTTCGGCAGCGACCGGATCCGGTCGATCAACGTCCTCGCCCCGAGCGAGGCCGAGATCCCGGAGACGATGGCCGACATCGAGCGGGTGCTCCGCCGCGCCCACAAGCTGCAGCCCGGCGTCGACGACGACTTCACCATCCGCAACCAGTCCGACTTCCTCGCCACGTTAGGCGAGACGACCCAGGTGTTCACCGCGCTGCTGGCCGGCATCGCCGCCGTCAGCCTGCTCGTCGGCGGGATCGGGATCATGAACATCATGCTCGTCTCGGTCACCGAGCGCACCCGCGAGATCGGGGTCCGCAAGGCGTTAGGCGCGACGCGCGGCAACATCCTCCTCCAGTTCCTGATCGAGGCCGTCGTCCTCTGCCTGCTCGGCGGAATCGGCGGGGTGATCCTCGGCGCCGGAGGGGCGATCATCATGAACAGGGTCGCGTCGTGGGCGACGTCGGTCTCGGTCGCGTCGGTGATCATCGCGCTGATCTTCTCGGCGGCGGTCGGAATCCTGTTCGGCGTCTGGCCCGCACGACGGGCGGCAGCGCTCGACCCGATCGTGGCGCTGCGGTACGAATAGCGACGAGGGGCGACAGCATCGCTGTCGCCCCTCCGTCCGCGCCGCGGTACTCGCAGAGGCGATCCCCGCCAGCCAACTTTCACCGGTGAACCGCCGCCGATTCCTGACAACGACCGCCGCCGTGGCCGGGACGGCGGCCGCAGCGCTGGCTGGTGATGCGATACTGGTCGAGCCCGGGCGGCTGACGATCACGCGCCACGTCGTCCATCGTGCGAGCAGCGCGACTGGCGGGATCGCCCGCGTCGTGCAACTGACCGACCTTCACCTCCGGCGATCGCCACGATTCCACGAGCGCATCGCGCGGGAGGTCGAGCGCGCGAACCCGGATGTCGTGGTCATTTCGGGTGATGCGATCGATCGCGACACGTCGCTCCCGGTGCTCGATGACTTCCTCTCGCTGCTGAACAGGAGGACACCGACTTTCGCGACGTGGGGCAACTGGGAGCACTACCTCACGATCGACCTGCGCCGCGTCGAGGATGTCTACGCTCGCCATGGTTGTCGCGTCCTGAACAACGCGACAGCGGAAGTGCAGGTGAACGGCGCCCGGCTGCTCGTAACCGGGCTCGATTCGTCCCAGGATGGGTTTCCTGACATCGGGAAGGCGCTCCGTGCCGTCACGCCTTCGTCGAATCATCTCGTCGTCGCGCACTGTCCGACCCAGCGCGACGACGTCGTCAGGCACCTGCGTTACGGCGCGCTGGCCGGGACTGTCGTCGAGCCGGAGCCCGCGTCGCACACCCCTTCGTTCGTGCTCGCCGGCCATACCCACGGCGGCCAGATAACGTTAGGCGGGTGGGCGCCGGTCACGCCCGTCGGCAGCGGGCGATACGTCGCCGGCTGGTATCGCGATACGCGCATCCCGCTCTACGTGTCGCGAGGGATCGGAGAGACGATGATTCCGGCGCGCTTCGACTGCCCGCCAGAGCTCGCAGTCTTCGAGTGGGAGCTGGTCTAACGCTGGACGCTCGCGCTCAGCCCCTGGTCATGCGCCGGACGTCGTCGCTCTTCTCGATCGCTTCGCGCAGCTTCTCGATCTCGAGCCGGAGCGTTCGGATGTCCTGCGCGCTCGCCACCTCGCTGCTCGGTGACGCCGCGTCGCGGTCGACGAAGAACGACGCGAGCGTGGCGGTGATGTACCCGAAGACGCCGATCGCGAACAGCGAGAGCAGCAGCGCCAGCGTCCGCCCCTCGGCGGTCTTCGGCCAGTAGGCGGAGCCGAGCGTGGTCACGATCATCGCCGTCCACCACACCGCGTCGCCGTAGCTGGCGAAGCCGGCGGCACCGTCAGGGTCGTGTGGCTCGAGTGCGTACATGCCGGCCGCGCCGCCGAGAACGACGGCGATCGTCAGCAGCACGACGTAGCTGATCCCGCGGCGGCGCAGTGTTGCGCCGAGTGCGCCCATGCTGCGATTGAGCGACGCGACGACGCGGAGGAGGCGCGCGCCGCGCGCGATTCGCAGCACCCGGAAGACAGCGAGCAGCCTGATCGCGCGCAGCGCGGGGACGACGAGCGAGATCGCCGGAAGCCAGTTGTGCCGGAGATAGCTCCAGCGGTTCGGCGCGATCAGCAGCCGGATGATGAAGTCGGCGACGAAGATCAGCCATATCGCAACGCTGAACGCCGCCAGCAGCGGCGACAGCCCGTGGGTGACCTCGATGACGAACAGCACCAGCCAGACGAGGCCGAGCAGTGCGATCGGCTTCTCGACACGCTTCTCGAGCTGGGCGAGGACCCGCCAGCGCACACGCGCGCTCGGCGGACGCTGCACGCGTGCCGATGGCGGCGGTGTCGGCTTTGCGCCGGCGGGGAGCGTCATTGCCGGAACGGAGTCGCCGCGGCGACGCGGGCGTTGCTGGCGTTGAAGCTGTAGACGCGGCCCGATCCGGAGACGACGCGATCAAAGAACGAACGCGGCTTCGCCGTGCTGCGTGTGGGAGTGCGGTGTTGGACTTCGAGCTCGGGAAGTTGCATGGTCCTCACTCACTCGGGTTGAGCGACGGCCGCGGTTGACGCGCCCCCTCCCGCAACAGCTCCCACGCCGTCTCGACGTGCCTGCGCTCGGTGCGGATGTTCCCTATGGCCAGTCGCAGCGCGTACGCCCCGTTCAGCTTCGTGTGCGAGATGAATGCCTTCCCCGATGCGTTCACCCGTTCGAGGATCGCCGCGTTGATGGCCTCGCGTTCGGTCTCGCTCGTTCCGACAGGCGCGTAGCGATAGCAGACGGTCGAGAAGGGGACGGGCGCCATCACTTCCCACCCCGGCTCGGCGCGCACCCACGACGCGAACTCGCGCGCGAGCGCGCAGTGCGCTTCGATCCGCGACGCCAGTCCGTCGGCGCCGAACGCGCGGATGACCATCCACAACTTGAGCGCGCGGAAGCGGCGGCCGAGCTGGACCCCGTAGTCCATCAGGTTCACCGCCTCGGTATGCTGGCGCGAAGTGAGATACTCGGGCACCAGCGAGAAGGCGCGGCGAAGGATCTCCGGCTGCTTCACGTACAACACGGAGCAGTCGACGGGCGTGAACAGCCACTTGTGCGGGTTCACCACCAGCGAGTCGGCGAGCTCGGCGCCGTCGAGGACGTGGCGCATCGACGGGACGATCGCGGCGCTCCCGCCGTAGGCGGCGTCGATGTGCAGCCACGGCGACCTGTGGCGCAGCCCAGGGTTCGCTCCGCTCCCCGTCGCCGCTACATCCCGGATCACCTGCGCGATCTCGCGCACCGGATCGATGCTCGTCGTGCTCGTCGTCCCGACGGTGGCGACGACCGCGATCGGGCACATCCCGCGCGCGAGGTCGTCGCCGATGCGCGCGCGAAGGGCGTCGGGGCGCATCCGGAACTCATCGTCGACCGGGACGTGGACCACGTTCTCGTGGCCGATGCCTAACGTCAGCGCCCCCTTGTCGACACTCGAGTGCGCCTGTTCGGAGCAGTAGACGCGCAGCACCGGCAGGTCGGCGCGCCCGGCCATCCCGCGCTCGCGGATGTCGAGCCCGGCCGCTTCGCGTGCTGCAGCCAGCGCCAGCATCGTCGAGATCGACGCGGTGTCGTTGATGTGCCCCTGCCAGTCGGCGTCGAGCCCCATCATCTGCCGGAGCCAGTCGGTGGCGCGGAGCTCGAGCTCCGTCGCCGCCGGCGACGTCCGCCAGAGCATCGCGTTGACGTTGAGCGCCGCGGTCAGCAGCTCGGCGAGGATTCCCGGGACCGGCGCACTGTTGGCGAAGTAGGCGAAGAAGCCTGGATGGTTCCAGTGCGTCAGCCCGGGGACGATCGCCCGCTCGAAGTCGGCGATGATCGCGTCGAGCGGCTCGCCGGCAGCGGGCGGCGATTCCGGGAGCGCCGCCGCGACGTCCCCCGGCTTCACCCTCGACAGCACCGGGTACTGCTCGGCGCTCGCCAGATAGTCGGCGATCCACTCGACGAGCTGCCGCCCCCAGGTGACGAACAGCTCGGGCGAGAGATCGCCGGTCGCGGCCACCACCGCCTCGCCCGCGGCGTCGTCCATGTTCGGCGGACCCTGCCTAACGCTCACGAGGCGGGCCTCCTCGCGCCCTCGTCACTGCGCGTAGCGGAGGATGTCGTAGAGGAAGTGCACGCCGAAGCCGGCATTGGTGATCGACAGGCGCTCGTCGTTGCCGTGCACTCCGCGCTGGCCGTCGGCACCCTCGGTCATGAACGGGTCGAGGCCGTAGGTGATGATCCCGAGCTTCCGGTACGTCGGACGGTCGGTCGCACCGGTCAGCATCGGCGTCGTCACGATCGCGGTCGGGTTGCGATCGTGCGCCGCACGCTCGATGGCGTGAAAGAAGTCGGTGTTGATCGGGCTCTCGAGCGGCGCCTTCGGCTGGAGGTCGGTGCTGAAGTGCACCGCCGTGTCGTCGACCACGCGTTTGAGCGTCGCGAGGAACGCCTCGGGATCCTGGTCGGGAAGGAGGCGGATGTCGAGCTTCGCCGACGCCTCCGGCGGGATGACGTTCGTCTTGTTCGACCCCTGCAGCCCGGTCAGCGAGATCGTGTTGCGGAGCGTCGCGTTCCAGTAGACGTCGTTGGTCAGCCAGGCGCGCGCTCGCGGGATCCGTATCGCTGCCTCGACGTCGGACAACCAGAGCTGGTGCTCGCCCCGATAGTTGACCGAGATGTCCTTGAAGTACTTCGCGACGCCGGGGGTGACGTGCAGCGGCGTCTCGTAGTTCGCGATCCGGTCCAGCGCGCGGACCAGCCGCGGCACCGGGTTCTGCTTCGTCGGACGCGAACCGTGCGACGGCGTTCCCTTCACGAGCACGTTCTGCCAGAACGTCCGCTTCTCGGCGACACCGA
>Ga0070658_10002268_pt1 | contig 16144 bp, 12 predicted proteins | sample KBSC13metaG_FD_64664 | JGI IMG/M metagenome (GOLD analysis project Ga0070658, IMG submission 64664) | Corn rhizosphere microbial communities from Kellogg Biological Station, Michigan, USA - KBS C1-3 metaG | ecosystem: Host-associated > Plants > Roots > Rhizosphere > Soil ...
CCTGCCCAACCACGTCCGCCGCCTGCGACGCGTCCGCCGATGGGTCAACGGAAAAGTCATGCTCTATCACTTACACCTACTGAACCGTTACAGATGAGATATGTTGCTGTGGGAGAGGTTGGGTGAGGGCATGCCGAAGCGGAAGAGCCGAGTCTTCGGTCTGACCCAGTGAGAAGTGAGTCATCCCTCCTCCCTCCCCTGTTCCACGCTCGCAAGTGCCCCGGTTCAGCCTGCCCTCACCTAACCTCTCCCGCGGGGAGAGGCTAGTGCCTCGCCGCTGCGCGGCATCGGTTTCGATCTAAATCCTAACCACGTCGACTTTGGCCGTCGGCCAAAAAATCTCGGCCTTCACTCCGTCGGGTCCCAACAAAAACGGCCGGAATGCTTCCGCATTCCGGCCGCTTCTGCTGGCGATGGAAGAAGGCTCAGTGCTTGAACATCTTCTTATCCATCACAATGTTGTTGTACCGCAGCAGCGTGCCCTTTTTCTTTTCCAGGTCGGCGATGGCGATGTTGTACGACGCGATCGCATCGGCCTCGGTCTGCTCGGCCTGGGCGAGTTCCTGCTGGCGGGTGAGCTTGCGTTCGATGAAGTCCGGCCGCAGCGGTTCGCCGCCTTTTTCGAGGGTGTTGATCACGTCCAGCGCCTTGGCCGCCGCGAAACGGGCCGAGCGGCTCTGGCCGATGGCCTGCCAGCTCGATTCGACTTCGCGCTGCGCGACCTTCGCTTCCAGCGTCGCGGTTTCGATCGTCGCCTGGTACTGCGTGATCGCCTGCATCCGCTGCAACTGGCTGCGGCGGGTGATCGCCCGGGCTTCGCGGTTGCCGAGCTTCTGCACGAACTGCAGGCCGGCGGACCAGTTCAGGCCCGATTGGCCTTGGAACATCTCGTTGACGCTCGAGCCGAAGTCCGGCGCATTGCCGGCTTCGCCGATCGAGCCGACGAAGTTCAACTGCGGCAGTTCGTTGTTCTTCGCCACCTGCAGCGCCACGCTGGCCGAATCGACCTTGAGCTGTTGCTCGGCGATGTCGAAGCGGTTCAGCAGGGCGGTGTTGATCGTGTCATTGAGGTCGAACGTCACCAACTGCTGTAGCGGCTGGTCCGCCGTCAGGATCAGCTGGTTGCCGGCCGTGGGAAATTCCGGGTCGTTCATCAGCCCCTTGAGCTGATCCGACAGATCACGCACCCGCTGGCGGGCACGGATCAGATCGGCCCGCGTGCTTTCCACGCGCGAAACCGAGTTGCTGATCTGTTCCAGCGTCACGTCCTGGCCGAAACGCCGCGAGACGATGTCGGACGTGTCGAGCGTGCGCTGCAGCAGCTCTTCGAGGATCTGCTGGTTCCGCTGGGCCTGTGCGAGCCGCCAGTAGGTTTCCTCGGTGTTCTTCACCATGTCTTCGAGGTCTTTACGGAACTCGAGCAGGGTGATGCGCTGATTCAATCGGTTGATGACGATGCGGGCCTGGTTGACCTCGTAGCCGAAGTTCTGCAGCAACGGCTGGGTGAGCTGGGCCTGTACCTGAGTTGACCAGAGCGTGTTGTCCCCACTGGCGTGCGGAACCTGCCCTTGGTTAACGCCGTCTGGATCCAGAAAATTGTAACGGGTCGGGCTGACCGACACCTCCATCTGGCCGCCGCTCGGCAGAAGCTGGCGCAGGCCGCCTTGCAGTTGCAGCGCGTCGTATCCCGGCCCAGTAATCTGCGTAACGGCCGGCCGATTCGCCGTGAACGTCGTGTTCACGAACGCTTCCGGGTCGAACCGCGCCTCGGCTTCCGTCACGCGCGATTCGTCGATCGCCGGATTGTAGCCACTGACGCGCACGTTCAGGTTGTTGGCCACCGCACGCTGTTCCACTTCGCGCAGCGACAGGCGGACGGTTTCGCCGGCCGGCACCAGAGGCGTCTTCACGGGCGGTTCGGGCGGGGTTTCGGGCTTGCCGCGCTGGTCGGGCAGGAACTGGCTGCGCAGCGTGGTCGGCAGCGGCTTGAGCGGGTCGTGGGTGTATTCCTTCGAGGCCTGGCGGTTCAGGTCGCCCATCGAGCGCGGGTCGAATTGGCCTTCGTTGCTGCTGCTGCAGCCCCCGATAACGACCATAGCGGCGGCCATCGCGACGGCCGAAACGTGCTTCAGATTCATGCAGAAACTCCATCAACGGCGTGTTCCACGTCGCCGCCCCTTGCCTATCAGTCATTCCCGATCAGGTGGGCGGAATTATAGAGGCCGCCGAGGGGAACGCCATACGGGGGACCGGGAAACGACATCAAAATCGTTTGGCGAAGGGCGACTTCGGCGGGCAAAGGAGAAAGACCAAAGTCCAAAAACCAAAAACCAAACCCATGCGCGGTAACCGCCGGCTCGCCACCGGTTGTTTGGTTTTTGGGCTTTGGGCTTTGGATTTTGCGTTTTCCGGTACACTTCGCGCCCATGCTCGCCCGCATCCATAGCTTTGTGCTCGTCGGCGTCGATCCGCTTATGTGCGAAATCGAGTGCGACGTCAGCAAGCAGGGGCTGAGCAAGACGATCATGACGGGGCTGGCGCAGACGGCCGTGAAGGAGGCGGTCGAGCGCGTCCGCCGGGCGATCATCAACAGCGGTTTCGCGTTCGCGGCCCACGGGATTTTGATCAACCTGGCGCCCGCCGACGTGCGAAAGGAGGGGCCGGCGCTGGACCTGCCGATCGCGATCGGCCTGCTCCGCGGGACCAGCGGCGTCTGTACCGATCGGCACAAGGATTACCTGATCGCCGGCGAACTGGCCCTCGACGGCCGCGTCCGCAAGATCAAGGGCGCCCTCTCGATGGCGATGCTGGCCAAGGAAAAGGGGATGCGCGGTGTGATCGTCCCGCAGGACAACGCCCGCGAGGCGGCCGTCGTCGAAGGCGTGGAAGTGGTGCCGGTGGCGACGCTCACGCAAGCGGTGTCCTTTCTGAACGAACTGACCGAGATCGAACCGTACGAGCTGGATAGCCAGCCGTTCGCGCAATCGCAGTTGCAGTCGCCGGTCGATTTCGTCGACGTGCGCGGGCAGGAAGCGGTGAAGCGGGCGCTGACGATCGCGGCGGCGGGGAATCACAATGTTTTAATGATCGGGCCTCCCGGAACGGGCAAGACGATGCTGGCCACTCGGTTGGCCGGCATCCTGCCGCCGCTGTCGCGGAATGAATCGCTGGAGACGACGCGGATTTATTCGGCCCTGGGCCTGCTGCCGGAAAATGTCGCCCTGATGGACGAACGGCCAGTCCGCACGCCGCACCACAGCGCCACGGCACAGGCACTCATCGGCGGCGGGGTGATTCCGAAGCCGGGCGAAGTGTCGCTGGCGCACAACGGCATCCTGTTTCTCGACGAGTTGCCCGAGTTCCAGCGCTACGTGCTGGAAATGCTCCGCCAGCCGCTGGAAGGGGGCGAGGTGACCGTCAGCCGTGTCCACGGCAGCGTGAAATTCCCGGCCAGCTTCATGCTCGTCGCCGCGATGAACCCTACCCACGCCGGCACGAACGGCAACGACCCGCGCGAGCGGCAGAAATACCTGTCCAAGCTCAGCGGCCCGCTGCTGGACCGCATCGACATCCACATCGAAGTGCCGGCCGTGCCGTACCGGGAGCTGACTGGCAAACAAAAAGGCACCGACAGCGCCACCATGCGGTCGGCCGTCAGCAAGGCACGGCAGATCCAGACGAAGCGGCTCGGCGAGGGGGCGACGAACTCGCGCATGCGCAGCAAGCAGATGCAGCAGCATTGCGATCTGAACGAGCCGTGTCTGCGGCTGATGCAGCAGGCGATGGATGAGCTGGGATTGAGCGCCCGCGCGTACGACAAGGTCCGCCGCGTCGCCCGGACGATCGCGGATTTGGAAGAGGCTGCTGAAATCCAGGAACACCACATCGCCGAGGCGGTGCAGTATCGGTTGCTGGATCGTCGGTTTTGATCCCGTAGCTGCGACGCCTGCGTCGCCTTGGGCGGTCGGAACCGGGCGACGCAGGCGTCGCAGCTACGAAGCGTTTCACTGCTTTCACTGCGATTGAAAATTCCGTCGCCGTTTGAATCTCGTATACTTTCAGTAGTTACCGAAAGGACGAGCTATGACGGTTCTAGAAGCCCCCGCAAAGCCGAAGACAGGCACCCAGCCGCAGATCGACGATCACCTCCGCCACGTGCAGGACAACTTCATCCGCAAGTGGGGCGAGATGGGGCAGGTCTGGGGCATCAACCGCACGATGGCCGAGATTCACGCGCTGCTCTACATCACGGCCACGCCGCAGTGCACGGATGACGTGATGGAACGGCTGCACATCAGCCGCGGCAACGCCAGCATGAGCCTGCGGGCCCTGGTCGATTGGGGCATCATCCGCCGGCAGCACCGCCGGGGCGAGCGGCGGGAGTATTTCGAGAGCCTCAGCGACGTGTGGGAGATGTTCAGCATCATCGCCTCCGAGCGCAAACGCCGCGAGATGGACCCGGTGCTGGAAACGATCAAGCAGTGCATCCGCGACCTCGACGAGGCCCAGATCGGCAAGGCCGCGAAGGACCCGGCGATTGTCGCCACGCGTCAGCGGCTCGACGGGATGGAAGAGTTCATGAGCCTGACGAACAAGATCTTCCAGCAGTTCGTCAGCAATGCGCGCAGCGGGCTGAACAAGGTGGTGCGGGTGCTGTTGAAGGCACTCTGAGGAAGAAGGGGAGAGGGTGGAGGGGAGAGGGGAGAGAAAGAATTCGTTTTTCTCTCCCCTCTCCCCTAACTTACTGCATCTGCATCAGCTGATTGCTGTTCACGCCCCGCAGCCCTTCGGGGAAGAAGCTGAGCGTGAAGCCGCTGGTGTTTTCCGTCGCGTCGTAATAGGCGCCGGCCCCGACGTAGAAGCGGTCGAACTTGCGGAGCACGCTGAAGCTGCCGCCCTTGCTGCTGGTGCGGTCGAGGTCGATCGCGACCGAGAAATTCACCGAGTACTTCATCGTCAGCTGGTACTGCACGGCGAAGCTGGCGATGGTGCTGTTGATCAGCCCGATGTAACGCAGGCCGGTGTAGTAGGTGACGCGGTCGCCGCGGCCGGCGAGCAGGCCGACGGCGGCGGTGTCGAGCGTCTGGTGATCGAGGTTCATGCTCGCATCGGTCATCAGCAGCGTCGTGTCGGCCAGGCGCCAGGTGCCTTGCATCGCCAGGGCGCTGTGCGGCTGGCTGGCTTCGGGGGTCGACTGGAAGTAGAGCCCGCGCCAAGATTCCGCGTTCAACGGTCCAAAGTTCCGCAACTGGTCGGCCGTGTAACCTTGTGTGTCGGCGAAGGAGCGGTAGGGGCTTTCGGGGAAATCCGGCTTATTGGCGACGCCGATGATGCCGACGTCGAAGGTGAGGAAATCGACGCTCCGCCACAGCCCCGGCCCACCGCGCTTCGTCTGCCAGCGCTGGCGAATCCAGAAACTGGCGGCCGAGATGTCGTTCACGCCGTCGATGGTTTCGTCGTAGATGTAAACACTGTTGCGGTCGAGCGAGGCGGCGCTGGTGAATAGGTCCAACTCCGGCTCGACCACGTGGCGGATGCGGTGGATGTCGAAGAAATCGCTCTCGGCCGAGTCGTCGACTTTCCAGAACGCGGTCGTCATGCGCACGCCGGCGCCGGCGAGGATGCGGTTCTGCGGATCATCTTCCGGCGAATCGCTCCAGCCGGTGTAGCGGCCCATGATATATGGCACGACCTTGAACTGCCCGACGTCGACGGGCCAGTCGATTTCCTGCCGCAGATCGGCCCGCGCGACATAGCGACCGGTGGTGCCGGTGTAGCCGATGCTGGGGATGCCCGGGACAGCGACGCGGTCGCGGCTGGCGGAGTTGCGGAAGCCGTAATTGATGTCGGGACCGCCGTCGAACACACCGATCGGGTCGCTGGCCTCGTCCATCACATAACCACCGACGCGGTTTTCGCTGAAGAACGTCAGTTGGTCATCCGCAAGAGAATCGCCGAGGCGGTAATAGCCGACTTCTGGCAGGCGATCGACTTCGAAGGGGTGACGTGAGAGTGGATCGGCATCATCCCCAGGGAAACTGTTGTGCAACTCGTTAGCCTGTGTCACCACGCTATTAGGCTGGAATTCGACGAGGAACGTCAGGGCCTCGGTGTTGTCCTGGCGCTTTGCGTACGCCGAGATGTTTGTCGGCAGGCCGTCGTTGAAGTCCTTCTCGAAGAACTCCTCCATGAAGTTGGCGTCGCTGGCGTAGCCGGCGCGAAGCTGCAACTGCCAATTGTCGGGCAGGATATGCTGATGTTCCCACATCACCCGGCCGCGGATCTTGTCGTTGTAGTCGCCATCATCCGGAACGTTCGCCCGATAGCGGCCAAGATAATCCTGCCCGCTGTCCTGAATGATGTAGCTGGTGAAATCGCCGTCGAAGTTCCAGGCGTCTTTGGTGTCTTCGGTGATCAGCCCGCCCTTGTATTTCATGTCGAACCCGCCGGCCGGGCCGCGGTCGCTGAAATAGTCGAGCTTGTACGTCGCATCGATGCCCGGCGGCGGCAGTCGGCCGAGGCTTTCGAACAGGCCCCATTCGGTTCCCACGCCGAAGCCGAAGCCTTTGCGGCTGCCGATCTCAAGGCCGCGAATCAGCTGCGCGTTCTGCGTCATCTCGCCGGCCGCGTACGGCAGGTAGAACAGCGGCACGTTGAACACGCGGTAGACGGTGTTTTTCGCGGTGTAATCGGTCTTCTGCCCGTAGCCGTCGTTGTCATTGTGCTGGCGGATGTACATCTCCGACGCATTCACCGCGTAGCTCGGCTTGGCAAACTGGCTGGTGGTGATAACGGCGTGCTGGGCGTCGTATTCGCCCTGGGCCAGTTGCTTGGCGCGGTTGGCGCGGATGGTGATCGGGAAGGGGAGCTTTGGGTCTTTGCTCTGCACCACCACGTGGGTCAGGATCGCGCGGTCGGTGGCGAATTCGTAGTAGGCCTGGTCGGCCCGCAGGCGTTGTTCACCGACCTGGCGGCCCTGGCGGGCGCTGGGGGTGAAGTTCACCCGCACGTCGCCTTCGAGGTAGGCGGCCACGACCGCGTTCTGCATGCCGGCCGCGGCGCCGTTCTGCAGGTCGGTGAAATTGGTCAGGCTGGTGAACAGGACGCATTCCTGCGCCTGCATTTCGATCAGATCGCCGTTGGGGCGTTGCTGGATCAGCAGCACGCCGCCGCGGAGGATGGCGGCGATTTTGCCGTCGGGCGTGGCGGTGGTGGTCTGCACGTCGCCGGCGGTGAAGGTGACGGGGGCCGTCGGGCTCGGCATCGTCGTCGGCCCGGTGGCCGGCTGGCTGGCGGGCACGTCGAGCCATGGCCGCTGGATGGTGACCTTGTTTTCGATGTCGCTGCCTTCGGGCAGGATCGGCTTGATGTCGCTGGCGGCGCGGTACAGGTCGGTGCCGCGCATGTCGCTGATCTGCCGGTCGCTCACCGTGAACCGCAACGGGCCGCCGACGAGGATGCTGACGAACAGCCGGTCGCCGCTGCGGACGATATCGCCTTGCGTCAGCGTGGCGTTGCCGATGAGGGCGATCTGCACGTTCTGGCGGTTCAGCGGCGTCGTCTGCTGCTTGCTGATCCACATCACCGCCGAAGCGGCCGTGAGGGTGGCCTCGGGGGTGCGGATGGTGACCGGGTCATCGATCTGCACGATCTGCGTGTCGCCGGCTTCGAAGGTCTGAACGCTGGCCGCATCGACCTGCAGGTAATCGGTCGGCAGATTCTGCGTGTTGGTCGGCGCGGGTGTCTGCACCGGAAGGGCGGTGCCTAGTGTCGGCTGGATGGTCGGCTGATCGGTCGGGATGCTGCTGCGCTTCTGCCCCTGGAACTGCGTTTGCGGCAGCAGCGTGGGCGCCGGCGTCGCCGGGCCCTGGGGGGCGAGCAGGTTTTCGTCTTGTGCAACGCCCGGGCGGACCAGGCCCGCAACAGCGAGCATGGCAGCGAGGGTGACGGAAGCGTGAAAGCGGTGCCGAGAACGCATCAACCGCGCGGCATCGTAGAAGTCGGCCAGCGGGGCGTCAACGCCGCGACACTTCGGCGTCAGCGTGCAAACGGTTTTCATCGTCGCTAAGCTTCGCCGAACTTGAATCAAGGACGGCAATGGCGAAGAACGCACTGATCGTGTGGGGCGGCTGGGACGGACATCAGCCCAAGCAGGTGGCGGAGATTTTCGAGCGGGTGTTGAAGGAATACGGCTACAGCGTGCAGGTGAGCGACACGCTTGACGCCTTCAACGACGGCGCTGCGCTGAAAGCGCTGAACCTGATCGTGCCGGTCTGGACGATGGGCAAAATCAGCAACGACCAGTGCAAGAACGTGGTCGCCGCGGTGGCCGAGGGAGGCGTGGGCATCGCCGGCTGTCACGGCGGGATGTGCGATTCGTTCCGCGAGAACACCGACTGGCAATTTATGACCGGCGGCCAATGGGTCGCCCACCCCGGGAACGACGGCGTAAAGTACACCGTCCGCCCGGTCCGGGGCAGCAGCCCGATCGTCGAAGGCATCGACCCGTTCGAGGTCAGCAGTGAGCAGTATTACATGCACACCGACCCGGCCAACCGCATCCTGGCGACGACAGAATTTCCGACGGCCGAGGGTCCGCACACGCCGAACGGCAAGTTTGATATGCCGGTGGTGTGGACGCGGTATCACGGCAAGGGCCGGGTGTTTTACAACTCGCTGGGGCATCAGGCGAACATCGTGGAGAGCGAGCCGTGCCTGACGATCATGCGACGGGGGTTCGATTGGGCGGCGAAGTAAAACAATGAAGCGGGGCTTCTTCTCCCCCCCTTGCGGGAGGGGGTGGGGGGAGGGGTCCGGGGCGAACCATCGAGCGTCGACGCCCGGTAGCACGCCCTGGACCCCTCTCCTAACCCCTCCCGCAAGGGGAGGGGGATCAGATTCGCTCGGCAAAGGTAGGTTGACGCTCGATCCCCTCACCTAACCTCTCCCCAGGGAGAGGGACCGGAAATATGCCTTCCAACGATCTTCAACTCTCCCTCGCCGGCTGGTCGCTGCAGTCGCTCTTCCGCGCGAAAGAATTGCCGCTCTCGATCTACGACTTCCCGCGATTTACCCGCGACACCTTCGGAATCACCGCCGTCGAGTTGAACAACATCTTCTTCGACAGCACCCGGCCAACCGACCTCGATCGGTTGCGGAAGGCGGCCGACGACGCCGGCGTGGCGATGCTCAACATCGCTGTCGACGAGCACGGCGACTTGTCGAACCCGAACCGGGCCGCCCGCGAAATCGCCTTCGCCAACTACGCGCGATGGATCCCCGTCGCCGCCTACCTCGGCATTCCCGCCATCCGCGCCAACAGCGGCGGGACCGCCGCGTCCGACGAAGATTCGGCCGACTGCTGCATCGACAGCTTCCGCCGGCTGGCCGACGTCGGCCAGAAGCACGGCGTCTGCATCCTGATCGAAAACCACTGGGGCCTGAGCTTTTCGCCCGATTTCATCGTCCGACTGATCAAGGCCGTCCGCCTGACGCACGGCGATGCCGCCATCGGCGCCCTGGCCGACTGGGGCAATTGGCCGGACGAGATCGACCGGTACGACGCGCTGCAAAAGGTGCTGCCGTACGCCGCCGCGGTGCACGCGAAGGTGAACGACATCGACGAAAACCTGCACCACCCGCGATTCGACCACCGCCGGTGCGTCGAACTGACGCGGGCGGCGGGGTATCGGGGGTATCTGGGCATCGAATTCGAGAGCAAGACGGTTGAACCGGTCGAAGGCATCCGCCGCGGCGTGCGGTTGTTGAGCGGGCTCATCACGTAGCTGCGACGCCTGCGTCGCCCGATCCAGGGACACGGTCGGGCTGCGACGCAGGCGTCGCAGCTACGGCGTGTTTGGAAATCTCCCCTCGCCCGGGTAAAGATGCTCTCGATGGTGATCACGATCGACGGCCCGGCGGGGTCGGGGAAATCGACAGTTGCGGAAGAAGTCGCTCGGCGGATGGGGATCGCGTTCCTGAACACCGGTCACATGTACCGCGCGATCGGCCTGGCTGCGCAGCGACGGGAAATCGATCTGAACAATCAGATCGAGCTGGTATTCGTCGCCAAGCACTGCCGGATCGAATTCGACTGGAGCAAATTCCCGCCGCCGGTGATCCTCAACGGCGAACCGGTGACCCACCTGCTCGGCGGTAAAGAGGTGAGCGAGGCCGCCTCGTACGTCGCCCTCGTGCCGACGATCCGCGACATGATGGTCAAGCAGCAGCGCGAGATCGGCCAGCAACTGGGCGATCTGGTCACCGAAGGCCGCGACCAGGGCACCGTCGTCTTCCCCTACGCCGAATTCAAGTTCTACGTCGACGCCTCGCCCGAAGAGCGAGCCCGTCGGCGGTTCACGCAGCTGCGGAACCGCGGCGAGCGGATCGAATTTCAGGAAGTGCTCGACCAGATCAAGGTGCGCGATCGCCGTGACAGCGAACGCCTCGTCGGCCCGCTGGAAAAGCCGGCCGACGCGATCGAGATCGATTCGACGCAGCTGGATTTCGACGCCGTCGTCCGCCAGATCATCAGCATGGCCGAAGCCCGGAAGCCCGCGTGAGCGAGGCGGCCGCCACATCCATCGCGGGGGAACATCACGACATCCCGCGCCGCTCGTTTCTGTACGAAACGTTGCAGATCCTCGCCGCCATCGGTTCGCGGGTCTTTTTCGACCTGAAGGTGAAGGGCCTGGAACACCTGCCCAGGAGCGGCGGGGTGCTGGTCGTTTCAAACCACCAGAGCTATCTCGACCCGGTCGTCCTGGCCGTCAAAACACATCGGCCGTTCGCGTACCTGGCCGACGCCGACTTGTTCAAGTTCAAGCCGTTCGCGTGGCTGATCCGGTCGCTGAATGCCTTCCCCGTGAAGCAGGGGAAGGGCGACGTCGGGGCGATGAAAGAGGTCATCCGCCTGCTGAACGACGGCTGGGTGCTGAACGTCTTCCCCGAAGGCACCCGCACGGCCAGCGGCGGGTTGGAAGCCGTGCAGCCCGGCGTGGCGCTGATGATCCGGCGGACGAGCGTGCCGGTGGTGCCGGCGGTCATCTACGGCGCCTACGCCGCCTGGCCACGTCACCGGCTGCTGCCGCGGACGGGGAAGGTGCGCGTCCTCTACGGCCCGCCGATCGATACCACGGGCCTCAGCGGCCGCGAAATCGTCGGCAAGTTGCAGGCGACCTTCCACGAGATGTTCCAGGAAGTCCAAGCCTGGTCCGACGAACTGGAGCGGCCGTGAGCGAGCGAGCGAGCGATTTCGCGGAACTCACGCAAAAGCTGCTGGCGTTCCGCACCGCGCGGGATTGGGAGCAGTTCCACAACCCCAAAGACCAGATCCTCTCTCTCGTCCTCGAAGCGAGCGAACTGCTCGAACTGACGCAATGGCGCCAGGGGGAGGGGCTACAGACCCACCTCCGCGAGAAGCGCGAAGATCTGGCCGACGAACTCAGCGACGTCTTGGGGTGGATTTTGCTGATCGCACATGATCAGGGGATCGATCTGCGGCAGGCGTTCGAAGCAAAGCTGGCGAAGAATGAAGCGAAGTATCCGGTGGACCGTGCGAAGGGAAGTGCTGCGAAGTACACCGCGTACCGTACCGACGCGGAGTAGAGGTCGGCGCACTCATGCGTTTGGGTGCCAAGGGTGAGTACTCTTGCCCTTGTGATCTGCCAGGCAGAAATGGCAAGGGTGAGAGTACTCACCCTTGGCACCCGGCAGCACAGTTGACGCTCGTATACGAGTCTCCGACGGTGCGTCAGGGCACGCCAAGTAACCAGTAACCAGTAACCAGTAACCCAAAAAAAAGAACGCCCGAGCCTCCGCAGGTCGGGCGTCGCTTGAAATCAGGGCGTCCGCGAGGCGAACCTCCAGCGGGCGTCCAAAGCTATGCGGTACAACAGTTTATGCAGCAAAAAGGGCGAAAGACAGCATTCCGCTAATCGGGCGAGCCGACGGGTTTAGCCCGCGGATTTAGCCGACCGTGGCGACGTACGGCAGCAGGGCCATGTAACGGGCCCGCTTGATGGCCTTGGCGATCATGCGCTGTTCCATGGCCGAGGCGCCGCTGCGCTTGCGGCTGGCGATCTTGCCGTTGCCGCTGAGCAGCTTCTTCAGCGATTCCGTGTGCTTGTAATCCACGTACGTCTTGCCGCTTTCGCTCTCGACGGTGACGCGGGTCTTGGCCTTGGAAAAGCTCTGAAACTGTTCTTTCTGACGCGCCATATTGTGCACTGCTCCAAAAGTTGAGACGTGCCAAGATAGCGGGTGCGACAAACCTGTCAATAACCAAGAACTTAAAAAACCGGCCATTTTTGCCGGTTCGGTGTGCTGCAAGGGGGGAGGGGGTGTCGCAATTCGACAGGCGGCCTACGCCACCCGCTGTTCCGACTTCGGCCGCGAGTGCTTGATCGCGTACAGGCGGCGGTCGGCGGCTTCGATCAGTTTTTCGGCGTTCGGCGTCATCGCCTGCTCGACCAGCGACGAAATCCCGATCGACAACTGCGGCCGGCGAGCCAGCTGGTGATGGTGCTTGGTCAGCCCGTCGACGAGCGACTTCAACCGATCCGCCAGTGCGTTCGCGGCCGCTTCGTTGCCGCCGGGGAGCAGGACGACGAACTCGTCGCCGCCGTAGCGGAAGGCCACGTCGCCGTCGCGCAGCGTGCTGCGCATCACCTGCCCGATCGAGCGGAGCAAATCATCACCGGCCATGTGGCCGAGGGTATCGTTGAGGGTTTTGAAGTGGTCGACATCGATCATCAGCAGCTGCAGATCGCGCTGCGACTGGCGGCAACTCTGAATGATCCGCGGCAGATCCATCTCAAAGGCCCGGCGATTGAACAGCCCGGTGAGCGCATCGCGCGAGGCCTGCAACTGCAGCAGACCGAGCTTGCGTTCGAGCGATTCGGTGCGGTTGACGACGCGGTGCTGCACTTCCATTTCCAGCCGTGCGATCTGGGCCCGCAGCGAACGTTCGCGATGCGCCAGGTCAAGGATCGAGGGCATCAGGCAGCGTACGCCCCGGCGCAGGCCCTGCAGGTCTTCCAGCGGGGCGTCGCCCTTGGAAAGTTCGGTGAGCAGGTTGCGGGCGCGGCGGATCGGCAGACGCCAGTAGAGCAGATCGTGCATCACCGCGCCCACCACTGCGATGAACACCGACGAAACAATCAGCACGATCGTCCATGCCGACGCGACGACGTGGCCCTGGATGCCCGCCAGGATCTGCGCCGCGATCCAGACCGTCCCGATCACCACGTTGGCGGCCATCACCACGTCGCGCACGTTCCGCAGGGTTTCCATGCGGCTGGGTAGCTTGTGTGCGTTAGGGGAACTTACTAACGAGTCGATCACTCCGATTACATCGGCCCGTCGGACGGGCGGGTTAACGTCCGATTCCATCAAATCCGAACCCGTGGCTATGATCGGCGCCAAGCCACCGCCGCATGAATCGACCCCGATCCGTAGTTCCCCCAGTTTCCGGAGCACTCCCTTCGACAGTCGCCGAGCCGGCGGACGCGTTGCTGCGCCCGATGATGCGGCTGGCGCTGCCGGTGCTGGCCGAAAACCTGCTGCACATCCTTGTCGGCGTGAATGACACGTGGCTGGCCAACCACATTCACCTGTACACGCCCCCGGCCGAGCTCGCGCCGGCCGCCGCCCACGCCCAGGAAGCAGCGGCCGCGGCGGCGGTGGGGACGATCACTTACGTGCTCTGGTTTATCGGACTGCTCGTCGGCGCCGTCGGCACCGGCAGCACCGCGATCATCGCCCGGGCGACCGGGGCGCGGCACCGGCGCCTGGCCAACAGCATTTGCGGACAAAGCGTCTCGGCGGCCTGCCTCACGGGCATTGTCGTCGGGGCGATCATGATGCTCTTCGCGCCCGCCGTCGCGTCGGCCACCGGGTTGCACGGGGACGCGTATCAGTTCGCGCTGTCGTACGTCCGCATGCTCGGCGTTTCATTGCCGTTCTTCATGCTGATGTTCGTCGCCAACGCCTGTTTGCGCGGCGCGGGGGACACGCTGACGCCGGCGATCGCGATGATCGTGGTGGACGTCGTGAACCTCGCCTTCAGCTTCAGCCTGACGTACGGATGGGCAGGGCTGCCGAAACTCGGCTTCGACGGCATCGCCGTGGGCACGGTAATCGCCTACTGCGCCGGCGGGGTGCTGCAGGCGATCGTCCTGCTGCACGGCCGGGGCGGGATTCGGCTGTACATCCACCGCCTGCGCCCGCACTGGCATCACCTGAAGCGGCTGCTCCGCATCGGCGTTCCCGCGGGCGTGGGGGACGCGATCCAATGGCTGAGCAATTTCTTCGTGCTCCGCTGGATCAACGGCATGGACGCCACCAACGTCGCGGCCGCGGCGCACACGAACACGGTGCGCATCGAATCGTTCAGCTACATGACTGGCATGGCCTTGGCCACCGCGGCCGCCACGCTAGTGGGGCAGTCGCTGGGGATGAACGATGCCCGCCGCGCCGTCCGCAGCGGCTGGCTGACGTACGCCATCGGCGGGACCTGCATGGCCTGCTTCGGCCTGTTCTTCATCTTCTTCGGCCGCATCCCCGCCCGCCTGATGTCCGACGACGCGGCCGTGGTCGAACTGACGACCCGCTGCCTGATGATCACCGGCTTCATCCAGCCGCTGTTCGCCGCGGTGTGCGTCTTCAGTGGCGCGCTGCGCGGCGCCGGCGACACAATGAAGGTGATGCTGCTCACGCTCTCGAGCGTCCTGGCGATCCGGCTGATCGGCGTCTACTGCATCGTACGGATCTTCCACTTCAGCCTACCGTACGTGTGGGTAATCCTCGCGAGCGATCTGGCGATCCGGGGCGTGCTGCTGATGCTCCGGTTCCGCTTCGGCGGGTGGCAAAAGCTCAGAGTCTGATTCTGCTCACTTCTTCTCGTCCATTTCGCGTTTCGCACGGCAAGCCAACGCGGAATCGGCACGCCACGGCGACGATTTTGCGCAGGCGTCATAGCTGCTGCGCGCTTCATCGTCATGATTCAGGAACTGATAAACCTGGCCGGAAAAGTAATTGACCGCATCGCCGTCGAACGACTGTCCAGCGGCGGCGGCGGCGATCGTTTTGCGTTCGGGCGGGGTCGATTTGTCCAAGGCCTCGGCCAGCATCTTCGCGCAACGGATGAGGGCGACTCTGGGGACGCGGTCGTCGAAACGGAATTTCGTGCCCTTTTTCGCGGCCTCCTGGGCGGCGGCTTTCGCCGCGGCAAGGTCCTTCTTTTTCAGAGCCAGTGACATGCGCACCAAGCCGGCCCAAGGGTCTGAAGTGGTCGAAAACAGCGCGTCGGCCGATTGAGCGGCGTCATCGTCGTGCTGCAGCAGCAATTGGATCCGCAGGCGAAGTGCCTGCGAGTCGTAATCATCTCGCAGCGCCAGCTGATCCGCGTATGCGCCGGCCCGGTCGCTCGCCGTCGCCAGATCGCCGTGACCGGTACTTACGCACCAGGCCAGCCATAGCGATTCGTCGCCGTATTGCATCGAGGCCTGTTTGATCCAGCCCTCGGCATCATCCCATTCGCCCATCCGGGTTTCGACATTTGCGGCCGCCAACATCGCCCATTCCGCATGGGTGTCGGCCGCGTCCTCGGCATACTCGCGGGCAGTCTTCAGATCGTCGTGAGCAATGTAATACTCGCTCAGATCAACCTGCACGCGTGCCTGTTCCAGCCCCAGCGAAGGTGCCTTAAGGGCACTCGTCATCGTCGCCACCCAGTTCTTGTCATCGCCTTGGCGACGATAAACGCCTGCGAGGTCGCGATACACGCCCACATCCGGCGACACGGCGATGCATCGGTTGTAAAAATCGATCGCCTTGGCCGGGTCGCTTGCCTGATAATGCCTCGCCGCTGCCAGCGTGACGGCTGGGTAATCGCCGTTGGCCTTCAGCCAGTCGGCGAGCTTGGGTTCTGCCTTGTCCCATTCGGTGTAAATCTGTGTTGTCAGCCGGGCCGGTGAATCGGGCGCGATGGGCTCAAGCTGCTCGGCCATCCATTTCATTCCGCGTGGGTCGCGTCCCCCGTAGCCGAAATTATAAGCCTCCAGATAGGTGTCGATGCCGGCCGCCGTTTGGTCTTCGACCTGGTTCTCGATCAGGAAGCCGTTACGCTGCGACATTGCCGCGC
>Ga0070658_10002270_pt1 | contig 16119 bp, 16 predicted proteins | sample KBSC13metaG_FD_64664 | JGI IMG/M metagenome (GOLD analysis project Ga0070658, IMG submission 64664) | Corn rhizosphere microbial communities from Kellogg Biological Station, Michigan, USA - KBS C1-3 metaG | ecosystem: Host-associated > Plants > Roots > Rhizosphere > Soil ...
AAATCATTCTTAATGGCGTCTGCCGGCGCATACGCTACCGAGTGGACCAGAACGTCGATCTTGGGAAAGGCTCCCCCTATCTCGGTGAATAGCCGATCGATCTCCTCGTCCTTGCTCACGTCGCATTGGAACGCCCGCCCCTGTTCCGCCTGCCCCAACCCCTTAAGTAATTCTTCAGCTTCGCTCTTAAGGCGCTCCGATTGGTAGGAGAGCACTAGGGTTGCTCCCGCTTCTGCGAGCCTCTGTGCCACGGCGTATGCAATACTGCGCTTATTGGCTAAGCCGAAAACGACGGCTACCTGCCCCTTCAAATCGATCATTCAGACTCCACAGCGCCTGTGCTCGAGTTGGTGCCGGCAAGGTAAGTCCATGCCGCTTCCCGCAGCGCTCAATTCCAGAGGCTAACATAGCTGCGCGAACGCGGGGATGGTCTGCGTGTCGGGCCTAGCGCTGTAGCAGACTGGAGTTAGCCGCTGGTAGCAGAACAGGATTGCGAAGGCTCGGCTGCTTTTCCGGAGCTTCGCCAACCTCTGTGAACACGCGGCGGCAGTTGCGTCCATCGCTCTTCGCCTGGTACAACGCCTTGTCGGCGCGGGCCAGCAGACTGGTTGCGTTGTCATGCGGTACTGCTTCAGTAATGCCGATGCTCAACGTGAGCGGCGTTGTGCCGGCCGTTAGATGCAGGCTCGTCACCGCCTTATTCAGGCGCTCCGCTACGGCGAGAGCGATGTTGCAGGGCGTATTGGGCAGGATCAGCAGAAACTCATCGCCGCCATAACGACCAAGGTAATCGCGGCCGCGGAGATGAGACGAGATCGCCTCGGAGACATCCCGCAACGCAGCATCGCCCGCAGCATGTCCCTGGATATCGTTGATCGATTTAAAGTAGTCGATGTCAATCAACGCGATCGAAAGCCGGCTCCTGTTCCGCTGTACATGCAGCAACTCGGCGTCCAGCTTTGCCTCGATGCCGCGCCGGTTGAACGCTCCCGAGAGCGAGTCCTTGAGCGACTCGTCACGACTTCGTGCAATCAGTTCGCTGCTTGAAAGCACCAGGACGAACAGCCCGGTTACACAAACGGAAATGAGTCCAAGGAAGAGCAACATCGCCGAAAACGAGCTCGCATCAAACGCGCTCTTCGGTACTCCTTTGAGGAGAGTCGAAATGCCACACTGCACGGTTGCAGCGGCAAAAAACGCCATGGATGCAGCGAACATCCGCATAGTGCGGGCGCTATTAAAGCTAGGCGATTTTTTCAGCAGTTCGAGCGCGATCAGTCCGCGTACTGTGGCAATCGTCAACGAGATTGCGACCACCCGGCCCGCCGTATTTTCCTGAATCTGGCTGCAGTAAAACAACACGCCCACAGAGACACACGACAACATTACCGGAAAACCAATGCTGCGTCGGCTTCCAATGAACCGCAGGACCCCTCTATAGAGAAAGATGAAGGAGGCGAATACAAAAGACGAGGCGATTGTCACGGTAATCATCCGGGGCATCGCACCCCAGCAAGTAAGCAAAAACGCCCCGGGCATTCCCATGAGGAAGCTGATCGCGATCGTATTGATTCCACGCAGCGCCGGATAACTGCGCTTCATCGCGAAAAAGACAATCGCGAAACCGGTCGCCATGATGAAATCACAGGCAAGCAACGTCCGAGCATCGAGTGTGAAAAAAAAGCGCATTGGTGCCAACCTTCTCGGTATGGTAGGCCACACCGAAGAGGCTCAAGAAGGGCACTTTAGTTGTATCGATGGGACTTTGGGGCCAGCGGCCGCGTTAGTTCTCTGTCAGCCAGCGATACTGCTCGTCCGTAAGCGGTACCACTGAAAGGCGAAACTGCCGGAACATCGGGGAGTCATGAAAGACTCCAGCCTCGCGCATCTCCGCCAGTGGTCTCTCCTTCTTGAGCCGCCTTACCGGCTGAATCCGTACCTTCGGATTCTTTGGATCTGATGCATCCACCGAAACCACCTTGGCTGTGCCGACCGCCGCCTTGCCTATATTCGAGTGGTAGATGACCAGTTGGTCGCCCTTTTTCATATTGCGGAGCGTCAACAACGCCTGATTATTGGTGATCCCGTCCCAGACGGTCTCGCCGTCCCGAACCAGGTTGTCGTAGGAATACTTGTCCGGCTCCGTCTTCAAAAGGTATGGCATGAAATTAAGGTAACGGGCAGCGGCTTCCATTTTCAATCCCTCCCTAGCCGCCCAGGTCAACGAGTCGGACATCCTCCACTGGCCGCCCAAGGAACCGGGTGCCCAGGCGTCCGAATTTTGCCACCGAATCCGTCGCGAAGAACTCGCATCGACCTGGCGTAACTGGCCCGCCGCCTCTTCGCACCCCGAGCTCCTCGGCGACCACCTCTGCGGTCGCCTGAGCGGAATCGATCACCGGTACCGGATGCCCGAGTTCGCCGAGTGTGCGCTCAATGGCTCCCCGCAGCAGTGGATAGTGCGTGCAGCCCAGCAGTACCGCTCCGGTTGCCGGCGCCTGCTCCAGCGCCTCGCCCAGATAGATGCGCAGCACTTGCGACGTCACAACCGAGGTATCCGCCCTTGAACCGTCCGGCATCCATCCTTCTTCCACGAGTGGCACCAGCAGCGGGCAGGCCTTTTCAGTTGCTTCGAGCCCGGCCGACGCGCAGGATCGCGCATAGGCGTGTGACTCCACCGTCGCCTGGGTCGCTAGCACCAGTACTCCACGGCGCTGGCCCAGGGCCGCGGCCGCACACGCCCGTGCCGCCGCCCGCGTACCCGGATCAATCACTCCCAGCACTGGAATGGGCAACTCGGCTCGAATTTCATGGAGCGCCAGCGCAGTCGCGGTATTGCAGGCAACGACCAGTAGCTCCGCACCATGTTCGTGCAGAAAGCGCCCGCTGGACAGCGCATATCGCACGATCGTCTCCCGCGACTTCGACCCATATGGCAACCGCGCCGTGTCGCCCAAGTAAACGTAATGGGCATCCGGCACCCCTGACAGCAGCTCTCGCAAAACCGTCAGCCCTCCAAAGCCGGAGTCGAATACTCCGATGGTTGGCCTCATGGCAACAGCTCCGGCGCCGGTGTCCGGGATTCGGTGTTGGTTACGCGGTAGGTCCGGGTCAAATCGGCATGTCCAGCGAGTGTGTCACGCTGATGGCCATCGACGACGAAGCGAATCGCCTGTACCCGCGGGAAGTTCGCATAAATCGTCCCAATGATGGAGCTAATCGTCAGAGTCTCGACCCCAATTCCCGAAGGATGATGATCTGCGAAGCTGCCGCGCAGATTGACTACTGCAAGCTGACCCGCGGTGCTATCGGTCGTGCGACTCGATCGGGTCGCCTCTGCCGCATGCAGCGGCAGGTCCACAAAGAAGACGTCGTCAACCGAAGGCCCGCTCTCCAGCGGGTGCGCTGAGTTCTTGTACGAGTACTCGGCAATCAACCGGGTCAGCAGCGCCTGCGCGCGAGCAGTCGACGGCTGCGGCAGCGCGACCTCACGCTCCGACATCACAACCCGCCCCGTCGCATCATCGGCCAAGGCCAGCCGTACCGTCTCGCTGGGCGCGGCAACTGGTGCCGCAAGAGGTGTCACATTGCGCCTTCGGGTAAGCTTCTCCCGCGCCTGGTGGCAGCCGTGCAGCAGAAAAAGTGTGATCAAGAGGATCGCGATGCTCAGAATCCAGAACAGCACGCGCTGATAGCGGGGAATCATGGCGTCCCCTTGGCCGGCGCCGGTGGCGGGGTGGTGTCCGTACGCCACTTCACCAGAGCAGCCACCATTCCCCGCACTGCGGAATCCTGGTAACGCGCGTCGTCAATACCTTTGTCCGCAGACTCCAGAGTATTCAGGGGCGAGAACTCGATCGCCACTGCAGGACACGTCATACTGTCCAGTGGTGGCACGGTGGCAGTGCTCGTTGTTGCCGACAGTCCTGCCGTCCCGAGCGATGTCTTCACCGCGGCGGCAAACTGCAAGCTCTGGGCGACGAAGCTCTCCTGAGCCGTTTCCCAGCGGGTCAGTAGAAGTTCGGGTTCCGGCGGCTCGCTCACGACCGGCAGTGCGGATGTATAGACATGCACACCCGAGCCCGAACGGGTTGCGTGCAGGCTGATGCAAGCCATGGGGTGGCTGCGGTTGGCAGTCACGGCGCGCTGCTCTGCAGTCAGCGCTTCAGTCGACCCGGTGTCCCGCGTCAGTACAACCGCAAAGCCCTGGGCCGTCAGTGCTCCGCGCAGCTTCGTAGCGAGCGCAAAGGTCACGTCCTTCTCCGCAACCTTGTTGCCCAGGTCGGCTCCAGGGTCTGTGCCGCCGTGCCCGGGATCCAGCAGCACGATGCTGCGGTTCGGCGCCGGCCGTGGCTGCCCTGCAGGCGCCTGCTCTTGCGCACGCACCGTCCGCGCAGTCAAAGTCAGGACCGCCGAGCATACAAGCAGGCAGAAAGCGAACTTGGACCGTCTGTCCACAGGTGCCTCAGTCCAGCGCGTAGATCGCGAGTCCGCTCAGGAGCTTCGGATAGAAGTCCGTCGACTTCTGCGGCATCACATCGCCCGACAGTGACACCTCTTTGAGCTGGTCCAGCGTGATGGGCTTAATGAGAAAGGCAACGTCCGCCTGACCCGACTGCACCTGCTCAATCGATTCCGACGCCTCACGCAGGAACCGGACATTTCCAAGCTGCGTAATCCGCTCTTGCGATAGCCCAAGAATCTTATCCAGCAAGATCGAGTGCAGTTGCACCACATCCAACTGCGCCTGTCGGTGCGGAATCCCCTCCAGCGCCTTGGCGATAACGTCCTTCTTGGGTTGCAGCACGTAGCTGCCGTCGCGCGTCACCACCAGAAATGCCGTGCCTTCTGTCTTGGACAGCACGTTGATGTCGGCCCTGGCCTGTGGAGTCGCCGTGAAGAACTCCTCGGCCTTCTTCAGAAACTCTGCGGTATTGAAGTTTTCCAGTCCGAACACAACGCGGTGGGTCGGGAGAATCGTAATTCCGGGCGCGTCCATGTTGACGAACGTCATCATCATCGCGGCCTCAGGGAAGGGAGGCGCCGGCAGATGACTTGGGCTGACCTTCTCGTCCGGATCTGCCGGCTCGTTGAGCGGTAGCTTCAACTGCGCCGAACGCTCCTTTGCGTATGCGACGGAGGTCTCGTAGCGATGATGTCCGTCGGCGATGATCAGTTTCTTGTCCTGCATCGCCGTCAGCAGAAGATTGATGAGGTGCGGATCGGTCAGCTTCCATACCCGATGCACCACATCGTACTCATCGGTGATTGCCAGATCCGCGGGCCGGTTGTCCTTGCCGTCCTTTCCAGCGCCGAAAATCAGCTTCTCAGCCGTAAAACCCGGATCCGAGTAGAGCATGTAGATCTGCTCGCAGTATGCCCGCGTCGCTTTGAAGAGTGCCATGCGGTCTGACTTGTGCTTTGGAAACGTCTGCTCGTGCCGGAAGACCACCTTCTCGGCGTAGTCGTAAAGATGGCCGAGGGCGATGAAGCCACGACGCTCACGCATCTCGTTGCTGTGCGGCACCGTGTAGGTCTGCGAGTATCCGTACAGCGCCGGCTCCGGCTCGTTCTGGAAGATGCCTTCTTTGCGCCAGCTCTTCAGGTACTCAGCTGCGCGCGTGTACACGTTATGGGCCTTTTCGCCGGCGGGCAGGAACTCCTGCGGCTCGGTATCGCCGGGCTCATGCTTGCCGAGGATGATGCGAATCAGGTTGTAGGGGCTGCGATCGTAATAGCGCTGTTGCATCTCCGGCGTGATCTTGTCGTAGGGCTGCGTGACAACATCTTCCATCTTGACGCGGGACGTATCGTAGCGAAGGGCGCGAAACGGGTAAATGCGGGCCATGCGTTCTCTTCGAATCTCCTGAGTGTCTCGTTCGATTGTACGGTGCCCGGGAACGAATCACTTCAGAACGTACGCGTCGAACCGTCCGGCTGACCGCAGATAACGGTATCTGCTGAATTCGTACCGAAACCGCGCATCCTCCAGAAACCACTTGAGCAGATCGTCATGGCGGTCTTCCAGCACCTGACACCGCACCGCTGGATCCTGGCATCGTTCCACCAGCACCAGCCGCGGCTGCCAACGGACAAAGTCCTCCAGCATCGCGTCATGCTGCAATTCCTCAAGCACCGCCAGGCGCTCCGCCGGCATCGGCCGTTCGCCCGACTCGGCTCGCAGGGTCGCCGGCAGCAACCAAAGATGTGGATACCTCTGTGCCAACGTAAGGTGGTACTTGAGAACGGGCGGCACCGTATAGTCCACCGTAGTCGTCAGTGTTGCCACCGGTGTCCCCGACACGAGGCCGCTGAATAAGACCGGGTGGGGCGTTTCCACCGGAAAGCTCCGATCTGGCGTGAACGGATAACCCATGAAGTGCGCAGTCAGCCCTATGGCCAATAGGCAAAGCCCCCACGCTGCTGCGGGAGCCCGCCTTGGGACCCTCCAGGCCCGGCGTTCCGCAAAGTGGGTTCCCACCAGCGCCAATGCAAGGGTAAGGAACGTCAGCGCCGGAAGCTGCTGGTAATACCATCCCGTCCGTTGAAGGTAGTATCCGAAGGTCCCAGCAAGCCCCGCGATGGCGAGCACCAACGCCATCGGCGAAAGCTGCCGCACGCCCGCAGCGGCTATCCCAACCAGGACAGCAGCCGCCAGAACGTGCAACTGGATCGCCTCGCTCACCAATCCCCACCACGTCAGGTGCCCAAAGGCCCAGTAGGTCTCTCGAAGCAGCAGCAGCATCCGCGTTACATAGTCCGGGCAGAATGCCCAAACTGCTCCCGCGTACAGCACCCCAACCGCTATCAGCCCCAGCACCTCCGGCCGTAGCAGGTGCCGTGGCCGCCACGTCCAAGCCAGCACCAGAATTTCGACGCCTAAGACCACCACGGCCTGGTGCGGCTTCAACGCAATCCCCACGCCGGCCGCCAGCCCCACCAACCATGCGCGCCAGCCGATCACCGGGACACCCGTTATCGCCCGCGCGGCGCTCACCAGATACGGCAGACAAAGGATCGCCAGCAGCTGGTCCCGCTGACCGAAATCCCGCGCCGGGATCACCAGAAAAACGGTGAGGTACGCAAACCCGAGCGCCAACTCCTTCGCAGGAGATAGCTTCAACACCCGTAACATCATCCTGCGACTTCCCAGGGCCACCACTACCCCGATCACGCAGACTAGCAGCTTTCCGACTGCAGTCGCCGGCAGATGCACCCAGCCGGCCAGTGCGGACGGCACCATTGATAGCCAGACAATGAGCGGCGGGTTGGACTCGAACAGCTCCGGCCCATACAGCTTTGCCCCATGCCGGACCCGCTCTGCTGCGTACAGCAGCCACATCTGGTCGTGTCCGGCTGCCGGCAGCAGGGCCAGCAGACAGCCCATAGCCACGGCCCCCAGGGTCAGGATCCGAAGCGTCCTGACCACTTGAGTGCTTCCTTTCATGCTCCCGGGTGCGTCAGATTCAGTAGGTGTCCCGTTCGGTCTTGCCGATCGAGCGGAAGCACGCATCAAACTCTCCACCTTTTTGTGATGCGCGGAAACTCCGGCATGAGAGAAGATAGAGGTCTCGTGAGGCGCATGGGTCCAATTATCGGGTATCCAGCAGCAAAGACTGGGGATGGCACCGGTCGCATCCGTGCCTGGCAGTTGCTGGCGGTTTGCCTAGCGTTCCTTGCTGCTGCGGTGCCTTCAAACAGCGTCTTCGCCCAGGAGAATCCGCTCGGGACCGTCGAGACCAAGGCACCTCCGCCTCCTCCCAAATCCTCTGAAGACAGCAAGCCGGTCATTGAAGGCTCTGCTGATGTAGCCAGCAAGGCGACCTCCCATCCGGAGGCCCGTCTGCGCGTCAACGTCAACCTTGTCCAGGTGCCGATGACCGTCACCGATCCGATGAACCGCCTCGTCACCGGGCTCGAGAAGGAAAACTTCGCCCTCTACGATAACAACGTGGGACAGTCCATCCGCTACTTTGCCAGCGAGGACGCTCCGCTCACCATCGGCATTATCTTCGACCTCAGCGGCAGCATGAACTCCAAATTTGCCCGCGCCCGCAAGGCGCTCAATGAGTTCCTCCGCACTTCTAACCCGCAGGACGAATATTTTGTTGTCGGATTCAATGATCGCCCATCTGTCATTGTCGACTTCACCTCCGACCCGGATGACGTCGATGCCCGCATGGTCATGCTCCGGCCCGAAAACCGCACGGCCCTCATCGACGCGGTCTACCTTGGCGTCGAGCATCTGCGCTCGGCCAAGTACGAGCGCAAGGCGCTGCTCATCATCTCCGACGGTGGCGACAATCGCAGCCGCTACACCGAAGGCGAGCTCCGTCGCCTAGTCCGTGAGAGCGACGTCCAGATTTACTCGATTGGAATCTTCGACAGCTACGCACCCACTCAGGAAGAGGTCCTCGGACCGGAGCTTCTCAAAGAAATGTGCGAGATGACCGGTGGCCGTCTGTTCACGGTCTCCAACGACCTCTCGGACCTGCAGGACATCGCCACCCGCATCTCCGCCGAGCTGCGGAACGAGTACATCATCGGCTACACGCCAAGCGAGATAAAGCACGATGGCAACTGGCGGAAGCTCAAGGTCAAGCTGCTGCCGCCGCCCGGTCTGCCGCAGCTCACCGTACACTTCCGTCAGGGGTACTATGCGCCTGCGGAATAACTGGAGAGTCAGTCAGCGGTTGAGTCTTGCTTTGGTTGCTGCAGCGGTGTCACTCGCCGGTCAGGCTGCTTTAGCCAGTCAGCCAGTGCCGCAGGCTGGTCGCTCTCCGGTAGCTGCGCCGGTTCAGCCACCGTTGGACGTCGACCGCGACCCCGTCCCCTCACCGGATCCGGATGCCGCTGTTCCGGCGGCTACACCCGACCAGAACGCGCCTGCTCTCGGTCCCATCGGCCGGTCCAATGGCCGCTACACCCTCCGGGAAGATGCCTACGAAGTCCACCTCAATGCCTCCGTCTTCGACCAGGCCGGTCGCAGCATTCAGACGCTCGGCAAAGACGCTTTCACGGTCTACGAGGACGGCGTCCGACAGACCATCGCCGGCTTCAGCCACGAGGACCTGCCCGTCTCCCTCGGCATCCTCATAGACAGTTCCGGCTCCATGTACGATAAGCGCGCGGCCGTAGACCAGGCGTCCATCGATCTCGTCAAGCTCTCTAACCGCGAGGATGAGGCATTTCTCGTCGACTTCTCTACTGAAGCCTTTATCGACCAGGACTTCACATCCGACATCGGCAAGCTGGAGCAAGGCCTCTCCTTTGTGAAGTCCTCCGGTGGCACTGCCATCTACGACGCCGTGGTCGCGTCGGCCGACTACCTCGCCAAGAACGCCAAGCGACCCAAGCAGGTCCTGCTCATCGTTACGGACGGCGAGGACAACGCGTCCAGCGCTACGCTGGAACAGGCAATTCGCCGCATCCAGGACCTCGACGGGCCGGTCATCTACTCCATCGGCCTCCTCTTCGGCGACACCTCCAAAAGCGAGGCACGGCACGCCCGCCGTGTGCTTGAAACCCTCTCGGAGGAGACGGGTGGTCAGGCGTACTTCCCCAAGTCGCTCCGCGAGGTTGACCCGATTGCCAAGGAGGTCGCCAACGACATCCGGACGCAGTACACGATCGCGTACCACTCCACCAAGGCGCCGGAACTCGGCGGGTACCGGCAGATTCACGTGGAGGCGAAGGACAAGGGGTTCGGCCATCTTGTCGTGCGGACGCGCAGCGGCTACTATCCGCGCGTCTCAAAGCGCGGTGCGCCCGGTCAGGGCCAGTCCAGCCAGAATCCCTGAACCGCCCGGACAAACACTCGGCACTTCAGAAGGACAACGTCTCCAGCAGCTTCCACGCCTCTGGATCAACCGGAACACCCAATCGCATGTTCTCTTCGCGCAGGTGCAGGGTCTGTTCTCCCGGATACCGCACGGGACGACCCGGCTGAAGCGGTGGTGCAGCCTTCAAGGACTGCAGAATCCCGTCTGCGATCCCCTCCATTTCCTCTCGCGATCCCAAAGCCGCAGGATCGATTGCGAGGAATACCTGGCTTACCCCGGACTCACGCATGGGATCCTGCGGTATGTCGTGGGTTGCCTTTCCGCCGGAAAGCATCGCCGCCACCAGGTCGAGCGCTGTAGAGAGTCCCGCGCCTTTCCAGTAGCCGATCGGCAGCGCCCGCTTGGATGCCTCAATGGCGGCAGCATCGCGCGTCAGCTCGCCGTTTCCGTTGTATCCCCCCGGCACCGGCAGCATTGCACCTCGCGCAGAGTAGCTCGACAGTGCGCCATACGAGAACTGTGACATCGCCATGTCCAGCACAATGTGGTGGCCATCGCCGCCTTCTTGGTGTGGAACGGCGATGACCAACGGGTTGTTGCCGAGCACTGGGCTGGCCGTGCCCCACGCCGGCAGGTTCGCCAGGGTGTTGGTCCAGCAGATGGCGAACAGGCCGGCCTCGGCGGCTTGCCATCCATAGCTCCCGCCGCGCATCCAGTGGTTCGTGTTGGCCAGTGCGACAGCTCCCATGCCGTACTGTCGGGCCAGCGCAATGGTGCGCTCCATCATGGTCCAGGCATTCACGTTGCCGGGGCCGAGCCGTCCGTCCCAGCGCTCCAGCGCTGCCGCTCCGCTTATGCGGATTGGCTCTGCTTCTACCTGGATGCAGCCGTTTGCGGTCATCTGCGCGAACCGGGAAAAGCGATTGAGACCGTGGGTGTAGACGCCATCCCGCGTGGTCTCGGCAAAGAGTCGTGCGCAAAGCGCAGCACGCTCCCCGCGCAGGCCAAGGTGCTCGCAGGCGCGCCGTAGCGCGCTGTAAAGATCGTCGTAGGGAACTCGCATCATGGGGTAACTCGCCGCGAGCAAAAAACCGCGCGCAAGCTCCACTTTATAATCAACCCTTGCGCCCCTTCAGTTCAGCGATGCTCCGCGATTCCAACCCGAGCGTGCGCCGCATCAAATTCGCGCTGCTGGCACTCGTTGTCCTGTGGTGCATGTACTGGTTCTTCGTGGCGTGGCACTACTGGGAGGACGACGCGTGGATCCACCTGGAGTTTGCGCGCAGCGTCGCCAACGGTCAGGGCTTCGCGTTCAACGGGCGAGTCGTGGCCGGGGACACGGCCCCTCTGTGGGTGCTGCTGCTTGTCGCAATACACGCCTTTCTCGTCAAGTGGATCATTGCCGGCAAGGTGCTGACTGTACTGGGAGCGCTGGTAGGATTCTCCGGCGTCTACGCCTTCGCAGCGCGGATGGCACGATCGATGAAGAACGCGTTGGATGCGGCGCTTTTCCCGATAGCCATGCTGGTCCTGTTCGCCGTCGGGCCTTTTACCTGCTACTGGATCTTCTCCGGGATGGAACCGATCGCCGGCGCCGGCCTGGCGTGCTGGGCGGTCCTGCTGGCTACCGATGAGCTCCCGACGCGCCCGAGCTTCCTGACCGCCTGTTTGCTGGCCGGGGTTGCACCGCTGGTCCGGCCCGAGCTGACGTTTCTGACCGTCCTGCTGGTCCTGCCGCTGATAGGCCAGTGGCGGCGTCTGCAGCGGCCGGGACGTTTGCGCACTCTGGGACTCGGTGCTCTGCTGGCCTGCGGTCCGGTTGCGTGCTGGGCAATGTATTCGTTGCACGTCTTCGGCCATCTTCTGCCGAACACCAACGCGGCTAAACGCGCCGGACCGGGCGACTCGGTGTTGCGGCATCTCGTGTCCGTCTACGGGCTTGGCTTCCCGCTTGTGCTTACCGGGGCCGCTCTCGGCATCGTTTACGTCCTGGTCCGCCGCGAGCGAACCTGGAACTCATTCATCACCGCTGTCCGGCAGGTGTGGCAGCCCGAGCTGCCTTCCGTAGGGCTGCCCGCAGCAGCGTGGTTGATGATTTTATGGGCGGCTATTGCCAGCGTCTTCTACGTTGTGAACCACACGTATATTCAGACCCGCTATATTCTGGTGACCGCGCCAGGACTGCTGGTGGTAGTTGTCGCCGCTGTGCTGATGCTGTCGCGTTCCGCCGGACGGGTGGTATATGTGCTGGCGCTGGTGCAAGCGCTGGTCCTCAGCGTCGTGATCGCCCGGCCTTTCGTTTACAACAAAGGGGTAGACTGCGATGCGCTGGCGCGAATGGCGGCGTTCATGCGCGAGCAGCTTCCTCCCGGCGCGCCGGTTGCGACCTACTCGATTGGCGAAGTGGGATTTCTGTCGAAGCACCCGATCATCGATACCGGCGGTATCACGCGTCCGGAGGTGATTCCGTATCTCGCCGGGCCGCCGCTCTCAGAAATTCCGTGGGCGCAGTCGGAAGGCGCGCAGTACTTCATCGGAGTCAAGCCGCAGCCGAACGCGCAGCTTGTGCACTGGGAGCCGACGGTGTTCGCGGCCTGGACGGTCCGTCCGGCGCGGTTCAAGGAGCCATACCGGGTAGAGCTGTGGAAGCTCGAACCGCTGCGGTAACGGCTATCCTGAAGCAATGGCGTCCTTTCTGGAGCTTGAAAACGTAAATGTGGCGCGCGGCGACAACGTTGTGCTGCACGAGATCAACTTGCGGATCGAGGAAGGCGAGCACGTCGCTATCCTGGGGCCGAACGGCTGCGGCAAGTCGACGCTGATCAAGACGATGACGTGCGAGTGCTACCCACTGGTGCTGGAGGGCACTCGGGTGCGGATCTTCGGACGCGAGCGCTGGGATCTGACCGAGTTGAAGAAGCGGCTCGGGGTCGTTTCAGCGGAGCTGCCGGGCAGGCAAACGCTGAAGACCACCGGGCGGGATGCGGTGTTGACCGGCTTCTTCTCGAGCTCGACGCTCTGGCCGAACCTGACGGTGACGCCGGAGATGAGGCACCGCGCCGAGGAGGTGCTGGAGCTGGTCGGCGGCGTGGGGTTTGCCGACAAGGTGGTCGGCGAGATGTCGGCGGGCCAGCAGCGGCGGATCATGATCGGCAGGGCGCTGGTCGGCAGCCGCGCGAGTGCAGCCGGACAGGGTGCCGATAGCGCGAGCGACATGCTGCTGCTGGACGAACCCTCAAACGCGCTGGACTTGGCGGCGCAGCAGGAGCTTCGGCAGATGTTGCGGCGGCTGGCGCAGCAGGGAACGGGCATCCTGCTGATTACGCATCACATCGCGGATATTCTGCCGGAGATCGACCGGGTGATTCTGATGCAGGACGGACGGATCGTGAAGGATGGACCGAAGGAGCAGTTGCTGACGGGCAAAGTGCTCAGCGAGCTGTTCGGCGTGACGGTGGAGGTCACGCCACGGGATGGGTTCTTCCACGCGTGGTAGGTACCTACCCCCCGGTGTCTCCCCCTACGTTGTCTGAAAGCAAAGGAACTTACGGTAGGGGAGTCTCGAAGTAGTTAACATCTGCGGCCTCTGGGCGGCGGTCTTTGGGTGTGGTTCTCAGCGATGGCAAAGAACAGGTGTTGGCGGCGGACCTGAGTCCGGAATCGGGAGGGGGTCGAGGTCCTGCGTTGCCGCACGACGGCTCACTTACGCCCTGTTTCTATTGTATCGGTGGCGTCAAGAGGTGCTGTGGAATGGTGACTGGTATTGGGCCAGATTCAGGGAGTTCTCGATGATGTCTGCGGCGCGATCGAGGGGATCGGTGGATTGGATAGCGGTCTGGATTTCCTGGGCAGCATCGCGGTAGCGGCGGTCCGTGAGTGCGGCCTGGATGGCGATGCGCAAACGGGAGACTGTCAGGCGGCTCCGCGGGATGACCAGACCAGCGCCGCGGGCATGGACGCGGGCGGCGACTCCGGGCTGGTCGTTGCCGAGCGGGAGTGCGACGAGCGGGACGCCTTCAGCGAGAGATTCGAGGACGGTATTGAGTCCAGCATGGGTGATGCAGACGGCTGTGTGCTTGAGGAGGTCGAGCTGCGGGGCGTAGCCGATGACAACAGGTGAGCCGGGCAGCTTGGGCAGACGGTCTGGGTCGAGTCCGCCGCCGAGCGAGAGGACGAGTTGGCAATGGAGGGGGGCGCAGGCCTCGGCGATGGTGCGGAAGATCTCCTCTGCGCCGTTCTGCAGGGTGCCGAGCGAGGCGTAGATAAGCGGACGGCCGTCGAGCTGGTTCCATGGGAAGTCGACAGGAGGGCGCTGAAGGGCATCTACCCAGGGCCCCGTGTAGTGGAGGTTTGCCGGCAGGCCGTCAAGGTTGAATTCGAGGGCGCGGGGGAGCTGAGTGATCTGGGCAACCGGGGAGAGAGCGTCGGTGGGGCGGCGGAGCGGGGGCAGTCCCCAGGCTGTCCTTTGTTTATTCACGACGGCATAGATGGGCGCGGCGAGGCGGGAGAGCAGGCTGAATCCGAGCCGATTGCGCAGACGCGTGAGTGCGCTTGCTCCGGGTTGCCAGCCGAAGCAGAAGGCAGGAATGCGATCGTCCTGGATGAGCGGTGGAAAGAAGGCGACAGAGACGAACGGAAGGCGGAGGTACTCGGCGACGGTGCTGCCCATGTCCGCCTCGTCGCAGAGAAGGGCGTCGCATTTGGCGGCACGGACGGCGGCCGGGCCGTCGCGGAGGACCATGCGGGCGGTGTTCTTGACGCGGTCAACGGTGAAGCGGAAGGTGGCGAGGCCGTGGAGTTCACCGAGGCGCTGGTCGAGGCGGGCGAGGGTGCCGGGCGGGTAGTCGGAGGCGCCGATGACGCGAAAATCGATGCCAGCAGCGCAGACGCGGGACTCGCAGTCTGCGATGCCGAAGAGGATGACTTTGTGGCCGCGCTGCTCGAGCCGGCGGGCAAGTGCGGTCATGGGGTTGATGTGTCCGGTGCCGGGGAAGCAGAATGCGCCGAGGGTGGCCATCGTGATCTTCTCGCTGCGGTGGGATGGAGCCCGAAGAAGTACGTGTGAAGACCTGGGTTGGATTGAATTTTAGGGTGTCGCAGGAATTCATGAAGTTTTACGGAACTTGCATGGCGCCTTTTGCGAATTAAACACCAAACCCAAATCCGTCTCGAGCTGGGTGACGGGAGAATGCCGTGCAGGTATTACTCGGATTGAGGACAACTGTGGGACTGATTGTGGCGCTTGCGTTGGCAGGCACGCCAGCAAGCGCATGGCCGCAGGATCCGCAACCGGTAAAGATGATGTCTGCGGATGCGCATCCCGTGTTTGAAGTGGCGGCGGTCAAGCACAGCGATCCCAACAGCGGGATCCATCGCTTCCACATGGAGGGCCGGCATTTCAAGATTGAGTATCAGACGGTGAAGCGGCTGATGATGTTCGCTTACGGGGTGAACAAGGGCCAGATTGTCGGGGAGCCGGAGTGGGCCAACTCGGAATGGTTCGACGTGGACGGGGTGCCCGATGTGGAGGGCGAGCCGAGCATGAAGCAGGCGCAGGAAATGGTTCGGAGGCTGCTGACGGACCGCTTTGGACTGAGGTTCCACCGGGAGCAACGGGACATGGCTATCTACGCACTCATCGTGGCGAAAGGCGGATCGAAGCTGAAGAAGACCCAGAGCGCGCCGAACTCGTTGCCGGACCAGAGCGGGGGCAACAACTCGGGTGTTCGCCGGATGAAGTTCACAAATAATTCCATGGAAGAGTTCGCGCTCGGGATGCAGTTTATGGTGGACCGGCCGGTGGTGGACAAGACGGGTCTGCCGGGCAAGTGGGACTTCGATCTGGTGTGGACGTATGACGATACGCGGCTAACAGACCCGGACGCTCCGCCTGGCTTGTTCACGGCTGTGCAGGAACAGTTAGGGTTGAGGCTGGATGCGGTGAAGGCTCCGGTGGATGTGCTGGTGGTTGATACGGTGGAGCGGCCCAGCGCGAATTAGCCGATTTTTCCGAAACCGCCAGCCTCTGCTTTGCGAATTAACCTGCAGAGATACATCCGGCCCGCTTCATGGGCAAACAGGAGCCCGACTATGATTTTTTTGCGCAGGCTGCGAGTGGTTGTTGCTGGAATAGCGGTCGCGGTGGTGGTGGTTGGGATGCCGAAAAAGATTGGGGCGCAGGAGGGACAGACGCCGAAGATGATGCCGGCGGACGCCCATCCGGTGTTCGTAGTGGCTGCAGTTAAGTTCGCCGGTCTGAACGAGAAGCGAGATGGATTCGACGTGAAGGGTAGACACGTCATTATGGAGAACGGTTGCGAGCGGTAGACTTGCTCAC